>FWPU01002202.1_pt1 | contig 55111 bp, 53 predicted proteins | sample 2228361 | NCBI WGS metagenome assembly FWPU01 (sample SAMEA103939777, study PRJEB20133) | metagenome | reverse complement strand
CCACTCCCCCCGCCCCTCGCCGGGGCCTTCCACGGCCGCCAGGACGCGACGGAATCCGCCCCTACGGCCCTGGAAGCACCCCCTGCGGCGTGCGCCCTTCTGCGGACACGCCCCGCCGCCGAGCCGGCGGGGTATTACTGTCTACTTCACTGAGGACCGCAAATCCAAATCATTGACGGGCGCTCGAACCGATTGATACGGTAGAGCTAAAGATGGGCCAACCCACGGTACTCAAGGGCGTGTTCAAGGAAGGCCCCATGGTGGCCTCGGTCGTGCAGCAGGATACCACCGCCAGGATCATGCTCAAGGGCGCCGAGCCCGCCGGGCCGTCCGATCCGCAGTTCATGGATTCGATCAAGAGGGCCGCGGAGGCGTGCAAACCCCACGTCGGCTCGTTCGAAACGCGCGAACTATGCGCGGTGCTGCTGGCGCAACAGTCCATGGCATCCCAGGTCCGCATCGCTCCGGAGGAAATATCCGCGATAGGGCTCACCCAGGTCAGCCTCATGGACGGCGACTGCGGCATTCTCCTGCGGATCATCGACACCGAGCCGCCCCCGACGCCACTGGCCTACGGGAGTCTCCGCGCCGGAGGCGAGATGGCCGACCAGCCAGGGATCGTGGTCATACCCGACACCATGGCGCGGAAGATCTACAGGGATCTCAGCCCACCACAACAGCAGATATTCGGGGCCGCCGCGCAGGTCGCGGGCCGAGGGATACTGCAGCTTGCCTGCATCGAGGACGGCGGCCTCTGGCTGGCCGTCACGGTGCGGGACTGCCCCCCTCCCCGCGCCCGGACCGTCCTGGTGCCCCTCGGCAAGCTCGCGAACGATCTGTCCTCCGGCACCACGCTCGACGAGATTGGCAGGCGGCTGTCCAAGCTGCGCACCTGACCGCCGGCCCCTATTCCACCACCCGGATGTGAAGCTCCTTGAGCATCCTGTCGGTGACCGTACCGGGCGCGCCCGTCATGAGATCTACCGTGGACTGCGTCTTGGGGAACGCGATCACGTCCCTGATGCTCTCCAGGCCCATGACGAGCATCGCCAGCCGGTCGATCCCCATGGCTATACCCCCGTGCGGCGGCGCCCCGTACTCGAACGCATCCAGCAGGAACCCGAAGCGATCGCGGATATAGTCATCGGACATCCCCAGCAACCGGAAGATGCGCTGCTGCACATCCCTCCTGTGTATTCGGATCGACCCCCCGCCGAGCTCCACGCCGTTGAGCACGAGATCGTACGCCTGGGCTCGGACCCTCATGGGGTCCCTCTCGAGGAACTCCAGGCACTCTTCCTTCGGCGACGTGAACGGGTGGTGCCTGGCGCCCACGCTGCCGTCCTCACCCACCTCGAACATCGGGAAGTCCACGACCCAGCAGAACCTGTAATCGCGATCGCTGCAGAGATTCATCTTGTCGCGCACGGCCAGCCTCAGCCCCCCGAGGACCGCAGAGGCCTTGCCCTCCTCGTCGGCGACCAGGAGGAGCAGGTCCCCCGCCTTCGCGCCGGACAGGTCCCTGAGCGCCCTCACCTCCGCCTCCCCGAAATATCTCGCGGAAGGCCCCGACCATCGGCCGCCTTCGTCGATCTTGAGTGAAACCAGCCCCTTCGCCCCGAAGCCGCGGCAGAGCGATTCCAGGCCCTCAATCTCCTTGCGCGAGAGCGATCCCCCGCCAGGCACGGCAATCCCTCGTACCACCCCGCCCCCTGCCAGGGCCTCGGAAAAGACGCGGAACCCGGTGCCCTCAAACGGCGCCGACGCGTCGAATATCCTGACGCCGAAACGCATGTCCGGCTTGTCGGTGCCGTAGACAGCCGTCGATTCGTCGTAGGATATCCTGGGAAAGGGACGAGGGATGTCGACGTCCAGCATCCGCCTCCAAACGGCGGCAATCACCTCCTCCACCACCGCCATGACGTCGTCCCTGCCGGCGAACGACATCTCGATGTCGAGCTGCGTGAACTCGAGCTGCCGGTCGGCGCGGAGATCCTCGTCCCTGAAGCAGCGGGCGATCTGGTAGTACCTGTCCAGACCGGCCACCATGCACAGCTGTTTGAATATCTGCGGCGATTCGGCCAGCGCGAAGAACCTCCCCGGAAAGACGCGGCTCGGGCACACGAAATTGCGCGCCCCCCCAGGCGTGAACTTCACCATGTAAGGCGTTTCGACATCCACGAAACCCAGGGCGTCCATCATCTCCCGGATCGTCTTGACCAGGCGGTGCCTCATGAGGATGTTGCGCTGCATCGACGGCCGCCGGAGATCGAGATATCGGTACTGGAGACGCGTCTCCTCTGACAACGCGACCCTGTCGGTGATCTCGAATGGGGGCGTCTTCGACTCGTTGATCACCTCGATCTCCTGGGCGTCAACCTCGATCTCCCCCGTGGATATCTTCGTGTTGACGGTCCCGGGATCCCGCAGCCTCACCGCGCCCCGGACGGCGATCACGGTCTCCGGCCTCAGCCGGGCGGCCACTTCGAGAAGGCCTGGCGCACGATCGGGGCTGAAGAGCACCTGCGTCTTCCCGTACCTGTCGCGGAGGTCGACGAAAACCAGGCCGCCGAAGTCGCGGCGAGAATCGACCCACCCGTTCAGTACGACGGCCTTGCCGACGTCGCCTTTCCTCAGCTCCCCGCAGGTATGCGACCGCCTGAGCTTCCACATGGAACGATCATCCCCACATAGCCGACGACCTTCCCGTAATCGCCGGAGACGGCGGCGCTGGTCGCCCGCGCCACCGCCCGCGCCTCCGAAGCTCCCCGCGCCCTGGCGTAGGCCATCAGGACGAGGGTCGGCGCGTAACCGCACATCGACACGTTCAGCGAAATGATCGCTTCCCGCAGCCCTTCGCCGTCGAGCCGCTCGATCGCCCGGATCACCGCCTCGTCCTTGCGGAGCGTGGTTTCCTGATCCTCGAAATGGTTGAGATCCGTCGAGGCCACCACGAGAAAGTCCCCTGGAATGCCCGCAAGCGCGACGCCGAACTCCTCGAGCCGTCCGTCGCGCAGGCGCACGGTGACCGCCACGGGCGCGATCCTGACGTCGGGACGAACGTGCTGGAGGAATGGCACCTGGACCTCTCCTGAATGCTCGCCCAGGTGGCCCGCCTCGTCGTACTCCGCCTCGGGGAACGATTCCTTGATCCGCTTCGCCAAGGAGGCGTTCACGGGCGCGTCCCCCAGCGGCGTCCGCCACGCCCCCTCCGGCCAGACCGCGAAATCCGCCCCTTCCCCCCCGTGGTTGAAACACAGGATCACGACGTCACTGGGGACCTCGACGGCTCCATAGGCGGCGCCCGCGACGCCGCCCGAATAGACATACCCCGCGTGAGGCGCGATCACCCCGAGGGCGCGCCGGCGCGGCCCGCGAGGGACCATCCCGTCGAGCTGGCGGCGCAGCTCGTCGGCGTCCGACGGGTAGAACATCCCCGCCACGGCGGGCTTTCGAAGGCTCATGGTGGGGCCATTCTCATGAAACAACGGGGAAAATCCAAGGATTACATCGACGCAAGGCCGACCCGCGGCCGCCCGTCCCGACCGCCCAACGGTTTCGCCGCCCGCAGGCTCGTCGATTCGGCGCCGCACCTACGGTATGAGCACGGCAGCGGCTACTACGGTGGTCCAGAATCCGGCTATCCCCTGCGCGGACTGCGTGCAGTTCATCGTCTTGACGATCTTTCCGCTGATCTTCCACTGCTCCTCGCGCTGGTCCCACGTGGCGTCGGTTTCGTAATCAAGTCCAAGGGTGGTGGCGAGCATCGAAGCGGCCAGATCCTCCGCGTAGTCCCCCGCCTGTTCCTCGGTCTCGCCGAAGCTGTGGTGCTCCGAAAGATAGCCGTATTGGCTCGGATCAGCAGGAATGGCCACCCCTATGGAGCTGGCCACCAGCCGGCGGTTCTCGTTGGTGTCGTTCCTGGCCATCACCACGGAAACCACCTGCCCGCTCTTGAGTTTCGCCAGACCGCGGTTGACCGAGATTATCTTGCAGTGCGGCGGGAAGATGCTCGAGACGTGCGTGAGATTGAAACGGGCGATCTTGGCGTCCCGCAGGGCCTCCTCGAAGCTGGCCAGCTTCTCCTTGTGCCGGCCGACGCCCTTGGTGAGGAACATCTCCCGCGGGACATAGGGGACCATAGGACGCTCTATCTAACATCCAACGCCGGGGATGTCAAGCAACGCGACAGCCTGCAAGGCCGCGATGCCTCCTTCCGCCGGCCGATCAGCCGGGAATCGTGCCGGCCCGCTCCGGCGGCACGAACGGCTCCTCTGCATGGTAGGAGCTCCTCACCAGCGGGCCAGACATCACATGCCTTATACCCCGGGCGCGCCCTTCGCGCCCCAGCCGCGCGAACTCCTCCGGCGTGTAGAAGCGCTCCACAGGCAGGTGCTCCTTCGAAGGCCTCAGATACTGCCCGACGGTCAGGATGTCCACCCCGATGCACGCCATGTCGTCGATGACCTGAAGCAGCTCGTCCCATGTCTCCCCGTGCCCGACTTGAAGGCCGGTCTTTGTGACCATGCCCATCTTTTTGGCCTCCTCCAGCACCATCCTGGACCGCTCGTAGCTGGAGGCGCTGCGGACCTTCCTCTGGAGCCGAGGGACGCACTCGATGTTGTGCGCATGTACGTCCGGGCGCGCCTCCCATACCTTCTCGAGCGACGCCAACTTCCCAAGGAAATCCGGAGTGAGGACCTCCACCCGTGTGCCGGGGCACGCCAACCGGATCAGGCGTATCGTCTCGGCGAAAACCCCTGCCCCGCCGTCGTCCAGGTCGTCCCGGTTCACGCTCGTGATCACCGCGTGCCTGATGCCCAACTCCCGCACCGCCTCCGCCGTCCTACGCGGCTCGTCGGGGTCGACCCCCTCGGGCCGTCCCGACTTGACGGCGCAGAACGCGCACGACCTCGTGCAGACGTCCCCGAGGACCATGAACGTCGCGGTCTTCCTGCCCCAACACTCGGCGATGTTGGGGCACAGCGAATCCTCACAGACGGTGTGGAGCTTCCCGGCGCGGGCCACGCGCAGGGTCTCCCTGTATCCCTCACCCGCGGGCAACCTGACCTTCAGCCATGGAGGCTTGGAGGATCGGCTCATCTCACCGGACCGGGATCGTCCACTGCTGGAGTATGTCCTTGACGCGGGCCATGAACTGGTCCGCCACCGCCCCGTCTATCACGCGATGGTCGAACGAGAGTGCCAGGTAACACATGCTCCTTATTGCTATCGCGTCGTGCACCACCACCGGCCGCTTCTGGATCACGCCCACCGCCATGATCGCCACCTGCGGCTGGTTGATGATCGGCGTCCCGAAAAGGCCGCCGTATAGGCCTGGATTGGTCAGGGTGAACGTGCCGCCCTGGACTTCCTCCACCGACAGCTTCTTAGCGCGCGCCCGAGCCACCAGATCAGCTATCGCCCGGCACAACCCGACAAAACTTTTCTCCTCGGCCTTCTTTACGACCGGGACGATCAGCCCGTCGTCAAGGGCCACCGCGATACCCAGGTTCACGTCTCGCTTGTAGACGATGTTGGTCCCCTCGACCGACGAGTTGATGATCGGGAAATCCCTTATCGCCTGGACGCAGGCCGCGGCGAAGAAGGGCGTGTAGGTCAGCCTGACGCCGTAGACGGTCTCGAAGTCCCGCTTCTCCCGCTCGCGGACTTCCACGATCCTGGACACGTCCGCCTCGAATACGGTCGCGACGTGCGCCGAGGTGCGGCGCGACATCACCATGTGTTCCGCGATCCGGGCGCGCATCGGAGACATCGGTACCACCCGCGCCTGGAGGGCGGCCGCCGGCACGGCCGGCCCGGGTGCGGGGGGCGCGGCCGCACCGGCGGGGGGCGGCGGCGGGGCCGGATCCCCGCCCTCCTTATTGGCGATGAACCCCTCGATGTCCTTCTTCGTGACGCGGCCCTTCCACCCCGTGCCGGGCACACCGGACAGATCAATGCCCTCTTGCTCGGCGATGCGGCGCACCATCGGGGATGAGAAGACCCGCCTGGCCCCGCCGCCGGCGTCGGCGGCCGGAACGGCACCGGCAGGTTGCGCCGGCGGCTCCTGCGCCGCCACCAGAGGCGCCGTCTGCGCGCCGTCCCCCTTCGAATCCCTCCGCCCTTCCGAGGCCGGCGGAGGGGCGGATTCGTCGACTATCGCCAGGACCGTATGGATGGGCACCTTCGCCCCGGCCGGGCAAACTATCTTCTTGAGAACGCCTCCCACAGTGGACGGTATCTCGGTGTCCACCTTGTCGGTCGATATCTCAAGAAGCGGCTCGTCGCGCCGCACGTAATCTCCTTCCTTCTTCAGCCACCTCGTGATGGTACCCTCGAAGACCGACTCGCCCATCTGGGGCATGATGATGTTGGTCGGCATCGACTATTCCCCCCGCGATCAGAGCGACGAAATCATGATACACGACCGGAGGGTCTCCCGCAACTGCCGCCGGGATCATGCGTGCCGAGGTTCACCCCCCTCTTCAACCATTTCCAGGCCGAAGACCTCCCCGAACGTCTCGACAACGGCGCGACGCGCCTCGCGAAGATCCACCGCCCGCCCCGTTTCCCTCTCTATGGAAGTCACCTTGCAGTTCTTGATGCCGCAAGGCACGATAAGGTCGAAATAGCTGAGGTCGGTGTTGGCATTGAGGGCGAACCCGTGCGACGTCACCCACCGCTCAACCCTCACGCCGATCGCGCCTATCTTGGCATTACCAACCCACGCCCCGGTTGCCCCCGCCACCCGGCCCGCCCTGATCCCGAACCGCGCCGAGACGCCTATCAGCACGTCCTCAAGGCGCTCGAGGTACCACTTGACGTCCCTCCGATGGCCGGCCAGGTCCAGTATGGGGTATCCCACCACCTGTCCTGGTCCGTGATAGGTGACGTCTCCCCCGCGGTCCGTTTCCTCGACCTCGACTTCGGGACGCGACGCCAGCATGTGCTCCCGCCGGGAGGTCTTCCCCAGGGTAATCACGTGAGGATGATCCAGGAGGAGCAGCGTGTCAGGGATCTCCCCGGCGATCCGCCGCCGGACGAGTTCCCTCTGCAGCGCCCGCGCCTCCCCGTAGCGCACCGTCCCGATGAACCTCCAGCGGCACTCGGCACGGTAAGACATGTCACAAGGCCGGGGTCAAGGAAAATCCCGGCGGCCACCCTCGCCGCCCGGTATCCCAACAGCAGAACCAGGCCCACCGCCAGGGCGCTGCTGAACGCGGTCACGGACCGCATCATGCCGCAGCCCGGGCAGGACACCCCGTACGCTTGCTCTGAAAAACACAACGACCGCCCTTCCTCCACCGGCGCCGTGAACGGAAGGCGGTTTCCCTTTCATATCACAGTGCGCTTCGATATGACGACTATGCCGCTGTCGGTCACCGTGAACCGCTTCCGATCCTCTTCCGGGAAAAATCCTATCTGCATGCCCTCCGGGATGCTGACGTCCTTGTCCACGATCGTCCTTCTCAGCCTGGCATGGCGGCCGACGTTCACGTTCTCGAACAATATGGAATCCCCCACGTACGCGTAGCTGTTTATCCTGACGAACGGGGAGAGTATGGAGCGCTCAACGCGGCCGCCTGAAACGATGCAGCCCGGAGAGACCATCGCGTCGATCGCGGTCCCCACCCTGCCCCGTTCCTGTCCTCCGAAGACGAACTTCGGAGGCGGGGCTGTAATCGGCACGGTGCGGATCGGCCACGCCATGTCGTAAAGGTTCAGATGGGGGGTGACCGAGACGAGGTCCATGTTCGCCTCGTAGTAGGCGTCGATGGTGCCCACGTCCCTCCAATACTTCGCCCCCCTCCCGTTCTCGTCCACCAGGCTGTAGGCGAAGACCGGATGCCCAAGCCGGACCATCCGCGGGATAACGTCGAGGCCGAAATCGTGCCGGCTCGAGGCGTCTCGCGCATCCTCCTCCAGCAGCTCGTAAAGCGCCTCCGGGCGGAATACATATATGCCCATGGAGGCCAGGCACATGCCAGGATTGCCGGGCAGAGGCCTGGGTTGCTGCGGCTTCTCCTCGAATCCCAGGACGCGGCTGTCGCCGTCGACCTCGAAGACCCCGAACCGCACGGTCGCCGACTCGACCGGCATCTCCACGGCCCCGACGGTCGCGTCCGCACCGCGCTCCTCGTGAAACCTAAGAAGGGGGCGATAATCCATCTTGTAGATGTGGTCGCCCGCCAGGATAAGGACCGCCTTAGGGCACTCCTCGCGGATCGCGAATATGTTCTGGTATACCGCGTCGGCCGTTCCCCCGTACGCCTCGGCGGTGTGGTGCTGCGGCGGAAGCGTATCGAGGAACTCGCCCACGGCGGGGTTGAAAAGGAGCTGCCACCCGTCGCGCAGGTGGCGCATCAGCGACCGCGAGCGGTACTGCACCAGGACCGTGACCTTCCTTAAACCCGAGTTGATGCAGTTGGACAGCGGGAAATCTATGATCCTGTATATGCCCCCGAAGGGCACCGCCGGCTTGGCCCGGTCCCGCGTAAGGGGCTCCAGGCGCTGGCCCCTGCCGCCGGCCAGGATCATCACAGGAACCCTGCCCGCATCGATCATCGCCGGACCGCCTCCACGACCCGAGACGACCTCCCCTACTCGATCTCCACCTTCTCCACCTCTCCGATCTCGCCGATGTTGCGGCTGAGCTCGTCCACGTCCGCCTTCTCCTCGCAGGTCGCCAGGACGATGACCTGAAGCCTCTTTTCGACGAGATCGCGCTGAATGTCCACCTCCCTGATGCCGAGGCCGTGCCGCTCCATTATTTTCTCGACGCGCCCTACCAAGCCCGGCGCGTCCTTCGCGTGCAACACGATCTTCCGCAGGGATCTGCCGTGAAGAACGGTCTTCTCAACCTTGTCCAGGATGAAGATCGTGGCAAACGTCAGGACAGTGGCGGCGAAGGCCGCCTTCCAGTGGCCGCATCCGGCGGCCAGACCGATGCCGGCGGCCGTCCAGAGGCACGCCGCGGTGGTGAGCCCCTTGATGGACATGCCGAAACGCAGTATGGCGCCGGCGCCGAGAAAACCGATCCCCGTCACGACCTGAGCGGCTATGCGGCCCGGATCCGCCTTTTGAGGCTCCAGGTCGTGCACGTAAAACGACACGAGCATGATCAGGCACGCCCCTATCGAAACCACCATGTGCGTCCTGAGGCCGGCGGACTGGCCGTGCATCTCGCGCTCCAGGCCGATCATGCCGCCCAGCACCCCCGCCAGCGCGAGCCGACCCACCATCTCCAGATCCGAAGGCGCCATCCGCCACCACCCTCAATCGAAAGGGAGTCTACGCCGCTTCAGAAGCTTCCTGAACATACGGCCCCGGACGCCCACCGGAACCAGATGACACACCGCCGCCCCGGGGAAGACCATTGGCATAGTCGCGCAGCTCACCACCAGTCCCCCGTACGGCGCCCTGATCCGGTCCGCCTCCGTGCCGAAGGGCTTCGTGTTCACGGCAATCGTCCGCCCACGCTCAATTATATCACCGGGCCTGACCCGGAGGTCCGGTATGCCCCCCTTGCGCGCGCGGACCCATCCGTGACTAGTCACCACGACCTGGAACGGAGGCGGAGTCCGCCTGAAACCGTTCATCCCCAGATCCGCCAAGACGTTCCTGATCCCGATCGCGCCGCGCCGTATCATCCGCCTCTGGAACTTCATCGGCTCGCCGACCTCGAAGGAGATCGTGGGCACGCCCGCCTCCGTGGCCGCCTGCCGCGGATCCACTTCCGACCGCATCCGCCTGACTATCTCAAGACCGTTGATCCCGTCGCCGTGGGCTGATTCGGATCTTAAGATCCTTGCGCCGCGCGGGTTTCACGGTCATGCCCGCGATCTTGAAAGGCATCATCTCCTCCCGCTCGCGGCCCGGACGGCCGCCTCGATTATCATCCCGGCGACATTGCTGCCGGTGGCCTTCTCCAGCCCCTCGAACCCAGGGGAGGCATTGACCTCTATGACCATCGGGCCGCCCGCCGACTCCAGCATGTCAACCCCGGCCAGGCCCAGCCCGACCGCCCGAGCCGCACGCGTCGCAGCGCGCTCGTACGCCGCGGGCAGATCGACCGCCTCTCCGACACCCCCATGATGGATGTTCGAGCGAAACTCCCCTTCACGCCCCACTCGCCTCATGGCGGCCAGCACCTTCCCGCCCACCACCAGGGCGCGGATATCCTTCCCCCGCGATTCCGCGACGAATTTCTGGATAAGGATGTCCTCGCCCAGGCTCCAGATCGTCTCCAGGATCGATTCCGCCGACTCGCGGCTCTCCGCGAACACAATCCCTGTCCCCTGCGTGCCTCGAAGGAGCTTCAAGACCAGGGGAGGCCCCCCCAATATCCCGATCAGCCGGTCGACGTGCCGGGGATACCGCGATATCAGGGTGGCCGGCACGCGTATGCCACGCGACGACAGCAGCTGCAGGCAACCGAGCTTGTCCTTCGCCCGCGCTATTGCCGCGTGATCGTTCAACGCCGGCACCTTCATAAGGCCGAACTGGCGTACCACCGCGATCGTATACGCCGCCCCCACCACACCCACCCTAGGCAGGACGACGTCCGGCCGGTCCAGGACCCGCCCGCGCAGCAGGATCGCGGGAGGTCCGCCGCCGATCCGCAGGACGCACTTGAGCGGATCGACGACATCCACGCGGTGACCAAGGCGGACGCCCTCCTCCTTGAGGCGGCGCGTCGAATAGAGCGTCCCCTTCCGCGACAGTATCAGTATGTTCACTGCGACCCCGCCGTGATCAAAGCCATCTCAAAGGCGACGACATCAAGGGGAGGCGTTCCTTTCAAGAACTATCCGCACCCCTGACGCGGCGAACTGCGCCTTCATAGGCCTCCAAGTATCTCCTTGCGGAGGCTTCCCAGCCGAAATCAAGCGCCATGCCCGCGCGGACTATCCTCCGCCACCCGGCCGGCTCGCCGTAGGCGGCCAGTGCCCGCCTGACGGCGGAAAGAAACGCCTCAGCAGCGTACTCCCGGAACGCGAAGCCGGTAATGCCGTCCTCCACGGTGTCGGCCAGCCCCCCTGTGGCCCGCACCACGGGCACGGTGCCGTAACGCAACCCCTGTATATGGCTGAGCCCGCAGGGCTCGTACAGCGACGGCACCAGCAGCAGGTCGCAACCCGCCTCGATCTGGTGTGCGAATCGGCCGTCGAAAGAGACCGACGCCGAGAATCTGCCCGGATAACGCGAGGCCAGGCCCAGGACCGCCTCCTGAAGCCGCCTCTCCCCCGACCCCAGAATGACGACCTGCAACCCCTGCCCAACCAGACCCTCCGCCGCCTGGAGCAACAGGCCTATTCCCTTCTGTTCCGCCAGCCTCCCCATCACGCCGGCGAGGGGGATCCGGGGACGCACCGGCAAACCGCAACGTTCCTGGAGCGCCGCCTTGCAGCGGGCAAGGCCCTCCAGGGAATCCGCCGAGTAGTTGGCCGCAATCAGCGGATCGGTCTCCGGATTCCACTCGGAATAGTCCACGCCGTTGAGGATCCCGCTGAAGGCCCGCCCGCGCTCGCGCAGGACCCCATGGAGTCCACATCCCAGCTCCTCGGTGATTATTTCCCTCGCGTAGCTGGGGCTCACCGTCGTGACAAGGTCGGCGAACACCAGTCCCGCCTTGAGGAAGCTCACCCTGCCGTAAAACTCAAGCTCCCTCCAGTTGAAATGCCTGACGTCCATGCCCGTCAGGGCCATGACATCCGGGGGAAAGTTCCCCTGATAGGCCAAGTTATGGACGGTGAAGACCGCCGCGGTGCCCGGGAACCGCGTGGAGTAGACCGTCTTGAGATAGGCCGGGATCAGCCCCCCCTGCCAGTCGTGTGAATGAATCACGTCGGGGGCGCCCAGCTCGATCAGCAGCTCCAGCGCGGCACGGGAGAACAGAATGAACCTGGCCGGGTTGTCAGGGTAATCGCCGTCCGGCGTCCCGTACAGGCCATCTCGCCCGAAGAACTCGTCGCACTCGATGAAGTAATGAGGACCCGACCGCGCCACGGCGCAATCGGCCGTCCGCGCGCCGAGAGGAACCCTTAGGCGCAGCGGCAGGCGTTCTACGACCATCGCGGCGGCCGATCTGTACAGGGGAGAAACGGTCATCGCCTCCGCGCCGAGCGCCCCGAGGAAGCGCCCGAGGGATCCGGCGACGTCCGCCAGCCCGCCCGTTTTCGAGAACGGCGCCACCTCCGGCGAGACGATGGCGACTTTCATGATCGGCGACTCGAAACGCCCCCCCGGTCCGGACCGCCCTCGCGTCCGCGCACCGCATCGGCAACCATCGCGTGCGGCCGTTCAGATCCTCACATCCCGCAAATACTGCGCCGCCTGTTCAGGAGGCACCGGGTTTATGTAGAAACCGGTTCCCCACTCGAATCCCGCGGTACGCGTGATCCGCGGTATGATCTCGAAGTGCCAGTGGTAGTGAGCGAGCGGGGGCACGTTGAGCGGGGCGGTATGGATCAGATAGTTGTAGCACTGGCTGTCCACGGCACGCTCGATCTTGAAAAGGGTGGACCGGAGGCACCTGGCCAGCTCCGGCAGAAGCGATTCCTCGATCATCTCGAAATGAGAGCAATGGCGCTTGGGCATGATGTGCGTCTCGAAGGGGAAGCGCGCCGCGAAGGGCTCGAACGCCACGAAGTTCGGCGTCTCCAGCACCACCCTGACCCCGCTGGTGAGCTCCTGCACGGCCATGTCGCACAGAAGGCATCTGTCCCTGTACTCGAAGTAGCTCTTGCACCGCTCAAGCTCGTTCTGCACGCGCAGCGGCACGATGGGTGTAACGATTATCTGCGAATGGGTGTGCTCCTGCGATGCGCCCGCATGCGCCCCCACGTTCTTGAAGACCATCGCGAATACCAGCCGGTGATCGTTGCGGAGATCCAGCATCCGAGCCTTGCAGAGCCACAGGACGTCGCGGACCTCTTCGTCCGACAACCCGGTCAGGGATATCTCGTGGCGTGGTGTCTCTATGATCACCTCGTGGGCGCCGACGCCGTTCATGATGTCGTAGAGTCCTTCCCCCCTCTTGCCCAAGTCGCCCTCCACCATCAGCGCGGGGAACTTGTTCGGTATGACCCGCGCCTTCCAGCCGGGCCCGCTCCACGGCCCGCTCGGCCGTATCGCGGTTATCTCAGGGGGGGTGTGATGTTCGTTTCCTGGACAGAAGATGCACGGCTGGTCCTTGGATATCGCCTCGACGGCCGCCGGCCGGCGCATCTGGTCCGGCCGCCTCGCGCGATCCGCGGCTATTATCACCCACCGCCCGATGACGGGATCGCGTCTCAACTCAGGCATAAAGACTTGCAAATGAACGCGCGGGCTTCCCGATCACAACGCCTCCTCACACATGCCAGTTCAGCCATAGATCCTCGGCGAAGGGGACCCGGAACCACAGCGGAGCCAGCGTGGGGATCCTGACCACTCTCCCCCTCGACCGGTCCACCTCGATGAAGAATTCTACCTCATCCCCGGGGGAAACGTCGAGCGAACCGAAAGGGACCGCAGCCTCGTAGATCTCGTCGGCGATCCCCTCCAGGGCGACGGTCTTGTGCCGCGGCCGCGTGGTCACCACCCGCAGGGCGGCGCCCTCCAGGGCCCTCCTGGGATCGACGCCGGGACGGAAGTCGATCCGCACGAAGAGATTGGCAAGATCGCAACCGTACCTGACCTCGCGCATGAAGGCGGCCTCGCCCGACGTCACGCTGTACTCCCGCGAGAGATCGTATACGCCCGAGGCGCTCCACTCGAAGTAGCCGTTCCGGCGGCCGTCCACGCGGACGTCGAGTATCCCGGCCGGGGTCTCGAAAAGCGCCTCGCGCCGCGGCCTCTTGATGGGATGGCCCAGATAATCGGGCACCGGTCGCCCCGCCGCCACGTAGGCGTTCATGAGATGCCTGCGAAAGATGGTGTCGAATTCCATGTCCTGGGCCGAGGTGTAGTCCTCCCCGAACCACCAGAACCAGTCGCTGCCCTCGGCGGCGCGCAGGCATTCCCACACGGTTTCGTTCGACGAATCGCGCAGATCCTCCACGGCGCGTCCCAGAAGCTCCCACGCACGACGGTCCTCGTCGTGGCCGATCCACACGGCAAAGTTCCGGTTGATCCATGATCCGGCGGGGACTCGACTGATCCAGCCCGTTGATTCCAGTTCCTCCATGGTGACAGTCCTGATCTTGGGATGGTCGGAGATCCTCCGGAACAGCGCCCTGAGGAACGGCACTCCCCCTCCATGATAATGTTCCCAGGGATTCTCCCCGTCCAAACACACGGGCACCGGCCCATCCATCCCCTCCAAGCGCGACACGAAGTCACGGGCCGCCTCCTCCGGATCCACCGATTGGTAGGTGAAGCTCAGCAGGTTGGAGAGCCCCGAGTCGCGGAACGCCATCTTCAGGTTGCCCATCATCCGGACGCCCGGCTCACCCAGCAGGGCCTGATCGGTGGCCACCCAAGCGGCACCGGACCGCTCGAAGAGCTCGCATGCCTCCTGGCTCACCGCCCCCTCCGAGGGCCACATGCCCCGCGGTCGGACGCCGAAGTATCTCTCCCCGGCCTCGAACGCCCGGCGGACCTGAATCTCGGCCTCGCCGCGAAGCGACGGCGCCCTCGGCAGCGGCAGATCCGGCATCGCCTCGCGCGCGCTGGCAAAATCGCACAGGAGAGGCACTATCGGATGGTAGTATGGACTGACCGAGAGCTCCACACGGCCTTCCAGCGCCTTCCACCTGGGCATGAGCGCGGCCAGCGTCTCTCGCATGCGCACTACAAGCACGCCCTTGTCGGACTCCTCGTAACCCCTGCCCTTCCGCCTGAGGTCGTCGACGTTCCCAAGCAGGGGGTGGAACCAGGCCAGGTTGGCCAGCACCTGCAGATCCAGGAAATCCTGATCGCGCAGCGGCCTGCCCGCCATGTGAACGCCCATGATCTCGCGATACCTCGGCAGGGCGCCTATGACGGTTTCACGATGGGCGAAGAAAAACGTCGCCAAGATCGCAGCCCGCTGCTCTTCTGTCAACGAAGCGGCCGGCAGCAGCGAGAGATCCATCATTGTGTCGGTGGCCCCCCCGACATAGGCCTGTATCTGATCGAGGAGAACCGGGCTGAAATTCGCCGTGCATCGGATGCGGGGGAATTCCTCCAGCAGGAGGGCCATACCCGTATAGTCTTTCAACCCGTGGAGGCGCACCCACGGCATGAGCATCCTGCCCGTCAGCATGTCCCGATAACAAGGCTGGTGAAAATGCCAGAGGAAAGCAAGCTGCACCTGACCCATTGTTGAAGCGGCCGCATTATACTGGAAACCGGCCCCGCTGTCACCGATCGGCTTGCCGCCCGGCCCCGAGCATTACGGCGGGGAACCCGGCTACTGGATTCGGGCCTCCCCGAAGGCCTCGCCGAGATCCGAAACCGCCACCACCTCGATTCCCGCCGTGTCCCCCAGACCCTTTGCGTTGTCGCGGGGGACGATCGCGCGCGCGAAGCCCAGCCGGCGCGCCTCCGCCACCCGCGCCGCCCCCTGGGCGACCCCGCGAACCTCGCCGGAGAGCCCCACCTCGCCGAAGACCACGGTGCGTCCCTCCACCGGGGCGTTGTTGATGCTCGAGGCCACCGCCGTGGCCACCGCCAGATCCGCGGCCGGCTCGTCGATGCGGACCCCTCCGACGGCATTGACGAAGACGTCTTGCTTGGCGGTGGCGAAACCACACCGGCGGGACAACACCGCCAAGATCATCATCATGCGGTCGCGATCAACCCCGCTGGTGCGCCGCGCGACGTTGTCCGCGTAGGCGCTCGGCGTCACGAGCGCCTGCATCTCCACCAGGAGCGTCCTCGACCCGATGAAGCTCGGGGTCACGACAGAACCCTCGCGTGGCGCCGCCTCCCGGCTCAGGAACATCTCGCTCGGATTGGCCACCTCCGCCAGCCCGCCGGAGGCCATCTCGAATATGCCGATCTCGTTGGTGGACCCGAAGCGGTTCTTGACTCCCCTCAGCAACCTGAAGGACTGGAATCGGTCGCCCTCGAAGTAGAAGACGGCGTCAACCATGTGTTCCAGGGTCCTCGGACCGGCTATGGAGCCGTCCTTGGTGACGTGCCCCACTATGAAAAGGGACATCCCGCCGCGCTTGGCAAGATACGTAAGCTCCGCGGCACATTCCCTCACCTGCCCGACGGTCCCTGGCGCGCTGGGGATCTCCGGACGATATATCATCTGTATCGAATCGACCACCGCAAAGGCTGGCCTCATCTCCTCCATGTACCGCCTGATCACTGGAAGGGCCGTCTCGCTGACGATGTAGAGATCAGGCGAATCCACCCCGAGCCGTTCGGCGCGCAGCTTCGTCTGCATCACGGACTCCTCAGAGGAGACGTAGAGGACGCGGCGCCCCTGCGCCGCAATCCTCTGGCAGACCTGCAATATCAGGGTGGACTTGCCGATGCCTGGATCGCCGCCTATCAGGCAGACCGACCCTACGACGACCCCTCCACCTAGGACCCGGTCGAACTCCCCGATCCCCACCGTCAGCCTGGGACGGTCCGCCGCTCTGATCTCCGTGATCGGGACAGGGCGCTCCTCGGACAGCACGGGCCGCCGGTCACCCTCCCTGGATCGCTCAACCTCCTCCACGAAGGTGTTGAATTCGCCGCAGTCGGGACACCTGCCCAACCACTTGGGCTGGCGGCCGCCGCACTGCTGGCAGACGTACTCGACCCTGGCCTTGGACATGTGCCCACGCTACGGCTGCCGCTTGCCCCACTTCCGGTCGAGGAGCTTCTTGAACCGGTGGTCCTCGCGGAGATTCTTGAGGTCAGGATCGCGCAACAGGTGGGGATAGTCCTTGTACCCGAGATCAAACGCGCGGTTGATCGCCTCGAAGGCCGCGTCCAGGTTCCCCAACTGCGCGTAGCTGCACGCGAGATTGTAGAAGACGACCGGATCGTCGGGCCTGAGCACCGCAAGCTTCAGATCCGCCTCAAGCGCCTCCTGGTGCCGCCCGGCGCGCGTCAGCGCCTGGCCCAGCATGTGCAGCGCCGCCACGTTGCGGGGGTCGGCCTCCAGCACTGCCTTCGCCAGATCGATCTCGAAGACGTCGAACCGGCGACTGGCCTCCCTCTCGCGAACTCGAATGGACCGTTCGTCGCTCGCCTTCATCGGTCTTAAATCATATAATCCCACCAAGCGCGCGAGTCAAGGGCTCTACCAGCTTCCTCAGCGCCATGCCCCGGTGCGAAACGAGATTCTTCTGCTCCATCGTCAGCTCCGCCGCCGTCCGGCCGAGCGAAGGGATCACGAAGACGGGATCGTATCCGAACCCGCCGGATCCCCGCGGTTCGAAACCGATCAATCCCTCGCACGTCCCCTCGGCCTCCGCCACGACCGAACCGTCGGGCGCCGCCACCGCCACCGCCGCGCGGTACCGCGCCGTGCGGGCCGCCTGGGGCACCCCGGCAAGCCTTCCCAGCAGCAGGGCGTTGTTGCCTTCGTCCCCTTTCCCAGACCACCGCGCCGACATGATACCCGGAGCCCCTCCCAAGGCATCGACCTCCAATCCCGAGTCGTCCGCCAGGGCCCAACGACCCGAGTGCCTGGCCGCGGAGACGGCCTTCTTCCTGGCGTTTTCGGCGAACGTCCGCCCATCCTCGACGACGGGCGGGATGTCGTCCATAACCACGATCTCCACCGGCAGCAGGCTCGAAAGCACGGCGCGTATCTCACGGATCTTGCCGGGGTTGCGGGATGCCGCCACGATGACGCGCTTCACGGCTCCAGCCGAGAAAGTCTGGATACGGCCTCCCGGATGCGGTCCTCGGGCACGGTGAGAGCCACCCGCAGGAAGCCCTCCGCCGCCCGCCCGAACCCCGAACCGGGCAGCATGATGACACCGGCCTCCTCCATCGCCTTCTCAGCGAAGGCCATGGACGACATCCCCTTCCGGGGCACCTCGAACCATACGTAAAGGCCCGCCCTCGGCGAAGGAACGTCCCAACCCAGCCCGCGTGCGCCCTCGACGAACGCGTCGCGGCGGCGGCGGTACATGTCCCGGATGGATTTCATCTCCCCGGTCCCCTCGGCAAGGACCTTGGCCACGGCCTTCTGAAAGCCCATGAACTGGCCGCTGTCGCAGTTGGCCTTGAAGCCGCGGACGATCTCGACTATATCCGCGTTGCCGCATATCCACGCCACCCGCCAGCCAGCCATGGAGAACGTCTTGGTCATCGAGTGCACCGCGACCCCCACATCCTTGGCGCCCGGGATCTGGAGGAACGAGATGGGAGGCTCCTCGTAATAGAGTTCAGCGTAGGCCTCATCCGATACGACAATGGTGCCGTGCCTGCGGGCGAAATCCACGCATCGACGGTAGAAGTCGGCGTGAGCCACCGCGCCGGTGGGATTGTTGGGATAATTGACGTAAAGGATCTTCGCCCTTCCGGCGACCTCTACGGGTACCGCGTCGAGATCGGGAAGGAAGCCGTTCTCCTTCGACAGCGGCAACACGTAGGGTTCGCACAGCGCGAAGACGGCCCCAGACCGGTACGGGGGATAGCCCGGCTCGGGGACCAGCACCACGTCGCCGGGGTTCGTCAGCGCCAGCGGCAGGTGGGCTATAACCTCCTTGGAACCCACCGCCAAGCATATTTCCCGGTTCTCCAGCGGGACGCCGTACCGCCGCTCCATGAAGGCCGAAACAGCCGACCGGAATTCCTCGATCCCCTGAGAGGGCGAATACTGGTGGATGCCCTCGTCCCTGAGATGCGCCTCCAGCGCCTCCAGTAGCAGCGCCGGAGGAGGCTGGTCGGGATCGCCGATCCCCAGGTTCACGATGTCCCGCCCCGCCTTCTCGAGCGCCGCGCGCTTGCGCTCGAACTCCGCGAAGAGGTAAGGCGGAAGCCTCTTGAGCCTGTCGCCGGCTGCGAAGGCCATCGGCGGCCTCTAACGCTTGGAGTACTGGACGCCGCGGCGGGCGCCCCTGAGACCGGGCTTCTTCCTCTCCTTCATGCGCGGATCCCGGGTCAACAACCCCTGGGAGCGCAGGACGGACTCGAGCGCTGGCTCCACCTTCTTCAGGGCGCGCGCGATCCCCAGCTTGACCGCCCCCGCCTGGCCCGATATGCCGCCGCCCTGGGCGTTGATCATGATGTCGTACCGGCCGATGGCCTTGGTGGCGTGAAGGGGCGCCAATGCAGTCTGGCGGTCGTCGTCCGTGAGGAAATACTTCTCGAAAGGCCTCTTGTTGACCGTGATCACGCCGCCGCCGCGGGAAAGGCGGACGCGCGCGATGGACATCTTCCTCCTGCCCGTACCCCAGATGAACTCCTTCACCTCGGCCATCACTCGATCTCCAACGGCTTAAGCAACTGTGCCGCATGCGGGTGCTCGGCACCCCTGTATACCTTGAGCTTGGCTATCTGCCGGCGGCCCAGCGTCCCGCGGGGAAGCATGTCAAGGACCGCATGCCTGATCACCTCTTCGGGATGCTTGGCGAACTCCTTCGAAAAAGGCACATCCCGCTGGCCCCCAGGGTATCCCGAAAATCTCTTGTACACCTTTCGCTCCGCCTTGCGCCCAGTCAACCGCACCCCGCAGGCGTTCACGACCACGACGAAATCCCCCGTGTCCAGGAAGGGCGTGTAGTCCGGCTTGTGCTTGCCCATCAGGACCGTCGCCACGCGCGTGGCCAGCCTCCCGAGGACGCGGTCCTTGGCATCGATCAGGAACCATTCGGGCCTCCGCGTCTTCAAGTCCGCCACGTAGGATTTCTGCTTGGAACCTCTCATGGGGAGGCGACTATAAAGAGGCCCCGGATGGGTGTCAAGGCTTTTCGCCGGCGCAGGCCCTCCCGAGCATGATCAACCCGGCGGTCAAGAACGCCGCCGCCAGTGCGCATGCGAGCCAGCCCTTTAAAACCATCGCGGCGGCCAACCAACCTACCCCCGCGATCCCCAACGCGGCCCCGGACACGGCCCATAGGCGCAGACGCGTCGCGGGAACCGCAGGTCGTTCGGTCACGCGGGAGGGGGACGGGCCCTGGGGAACCTCCTCAAGCGGCATCACCGGCCGCGGTGGCTCGAAAATGGCGTCCTCGTACGCGCGGAGGGCTTCCCTCCGATCGATGCCGCCCTCGCCTTCTTCATCCACCACGGGAATTATACAGCCGCCGCCGGCCGCTGGAACTACTTGACAGGAACCAGTTCCCGGCCGCATCCGGGCTTGCCGCACCGCGCCGGGGATGTCGTCACGACCTCGGGATGGACCGGACACCCGTATACCGTCCTCTCCCCCACCCACGGGACCAGGTCCTTGCCGCACTTGCCGCATCGGGAGGGTGAGGTCGTAAGGATCTCATGGTGTTCCGGGCACGTGTAGAGGATCCGCTCCGGCTTGATGGGCACCAATTCCTTGCCGCACCCCGCCTTTCCGCACCTCCCCGGCGTCGAAGTGACCACCTCGGGATGCGACGGGCACGCATAGAACCCCATCTCCTTGTCGGGCTTCTTGACCTGCTCTATCGGCATGCGCTCCAGCTGCGATTTGCAGACCGGGCACTCCCCGGGCTCAGGCCTGGAAACCTCCTTGTGCTCCGGGCACGAGTAATGGTGCCTGATCTCCTCCTCGTACCACTCGCGCCAGCTGCTGTACGACCTGTCCAAGTCCTTCTTATGAATCGTCTTGAGCACCAACCAGGCGCTCTCGACCACCTTCGTGTGATCATCCCTCAGCATCTCGATCAGGACCGGCGTTGCCGCCTTCGATCCCAGCACCCCCAGCGTGACGGCGGCGTTGGCGCGCACCAGCGGGTCACCGTCTCCCACCGAGAACTCGATTATCTTCGCGGCCGACTCTTCCCGCCTCAACTTCCGCAGCAGGATCACGGCGTCGTTCCGGACGACCGCCGCCGGATCGCTGAGCTTCGCGTGGATCTCTCCCAGCAGCCCCATGTCCTTCTTCTCGTTGAGGAGAAACCTCAGCCCGAACAGCGCTCCAAGCCTGACGGACGGTTCCGGATCCTTCAGCAACTCGGCGAACGTCGCGGCAGGCACCTCTTCCAGTTCCAGCATCCCGAGCGACGCCGCAGCGTTGGCCCTCACCTGCACGACGGGACTGCGCGCCGCCGCCACGAGGGGTTCAACTGCGGCGGGATTCCTGGAAAACGCCAGGGCGAACGCGGCGTCGCTCTGCCGCTGAGGATCCTCCGATGAAAGGCCGGCGACGACATCGTCGAAGTTCGCCTGCACCAGCCCCGACATCTCGGATCTGATGGACGAGATCCTCTGCTCGTCCGACTCCAACAGGGCCGCGTTGAATCGCTCGAACTTGAGGGCGATCTGCCGGAAAAGCTGCTGCCTGAACTCCTCGCGCCTCCCGGTGCCGCCGCAGCCGCCCGCGACCGCCAGCAGGACCGCGACCGCTGGGGAAGCGATGCCGATCCATTCCCTCATAACAGACCGACTTTTAACGCCGCCGTGCTCCACGCGTTGGGCCGATTATACGCCTCCCCTCCCGCGCGAGCAAAGGCCAAATCCCACAGCACCGCCCGCGCAGGGAATTTCTCCTTGACTTGCCCGAGGAGCCGCCGGTATAGTCCGTCGAACTCCCGACCTCCGCCATGGCAGAGATGATCACGGGCGAGGGAATCACTTTCGACGACATCCTTCTCGTGCCGGCCTTTTCAACCGTGGTGCCCACGGACGTGGACACGTCGTCCATGCTGACACGCGACATCCGCCTGAACATACCGATCGTCTCGGCCGCCATGGATACGGTCACGGAGTCGCGTCTGGCCATATCGCTCGCACAGGAGGGCGGGATCGGGATCATTCACCGCAACATGACCGCCCAGCAGCAGGCCGCCGAGGTTGCCCGCGTAAAGCGCTTCGAATCCGGCGTCATAACGGACCCCATCTGCCTTTCGCCCGACGAAACCGTCGGCGCCGCCAGGCGCGTCATGCGGGAACACAACATCAACGGCATACCGATCACCCGCGGGAGGAAGCTCGTCGGAATTGTCACAAGCCGCGATCTCCGCTTCCAGGCGGACGATTCGAAGATGATTTCCGACGTCATGACGAAGCCTCCCCTCGTTACGGCGCCGCCGGGCACCTCCATCGATCAGGCCAAATCCATACTGAACGAGCGCAAGGTCGAAAAACTCCTCATCGTGGACGCCGAGTTCAACATCTGCGGCCTGGTGACGATGAAGGACATCCTCAAGCGGGCGCAGTATCCCAACGCCTGCAAGGACGCCCGCGGCCGGTTGCGCGTCGGCGCGGCGGTGGGCGTCAACGACCTGGAACGGGCGCGCGCCCTGGCCGAGGCGGACGTGGACGTCCTGGTCGTGGACACGGCCCACGGCCATTCAAAGAACGTCCTGGACACGGTGGCCCTGCTCAAGATGGAGATTCCCGGCCGGCCGGTGATCGCGGGCAACATCGCAACCGCCGAGGCGGCCCGCGACCTCATGGCGGCCGGCGCCGACGGCCTCAAGGTGGGCATCGGCCCGGGATCCATCTGCACCACCCGGGTGATCGCCGGCGTAGGGGTGCCCCAGATCACCGCGATCATGAACGTCGCCCGCGAGGCCGACCGCGCCGGAATCCCGACGATCGCCGACGGCGGGATACGGCACTCGGGGGACATAACCAAGGCCATCGCGGCCGGCGCCTGCAACGTCATGATCGGAAGCCTCTTCGCCGGATGCGAGGAAAGCCCGGGGGAAACGGTCATCCACACCGGCCGCAGCTACAAGGTATACCGCGGCATGGGGTCGGAGCTGGCGATGATCCGCGGCTCGAAGGAGCGCTACGGCCAGGGCAAGATAGAAGACCGCTCGAAGCTCGTGCCGGAGGGCGTCGAAGGCATGGTGCCCTACAAGGGCCGCCTGGCCGATTACGTCTATCAGCTCGTCGGAGGTCTGCGGGCGGGCATGGGCTACTGCGGGTGCTCCTCAATCGAGAAGCTGCGCAAGGAAACCCGTTTCATGCGCGTGACAAACGCGGGCCTGCGCGAGAGCCATCCGCACGACATCATCATCACCAAGGAAGCCCCCAACTACTCCCGCGAGTAGGCGGGCATCGCTCAGCGGTAGATGAACACGCGGACGCACTTCGTACCGATGCAGGAAGGACACACGTCGCCGGGACCGCCGGGCCCAGCCGCCAACCCCGTGCCGCCGCACCCCGGGCAACCCTTGAGCTCCTTCGCGATCACTTGCATGTGCCGCTCGACCGCCAGGCCCTTCAGCACGCCGTACCTCGACGCGTCGTCCGCCGCCGACCACCATTCCTCCTGAGGGCGCGCGGCCGGCGCCAGCTCCATCCACGAACCGCCGCCAACCGAGTGCCTAAGCATGTTTTCAGCGGGGCGGCGTTCCCAAGCACGCCGCGCCTCCGGATCTCCCGGCGTGAAGTTGAACCGGGCGCGGACACGGCGCTCGACCTCCTCCGGCAAGGTACGCTCCACCCAGACCGACGCCTCGGCGAACGAGACGCCGCGATCCATCGCCTTGACCCTCAGCAGGGTGTCGAAGACAAGGTGCCACTCCCGGACGATCCTGTCCTCCCTCGCGGCGCCGCGGAGCTCCTGCAGGAGCCCCCTCAACCTGCGCACCTCGGCGAGCGCCTCCGGAGGCAGGGGTGTAGGCAACCCGCCCTCCACCGCCGCCAAGCGCTCGAGGGCCATATCGTAATCCCCAGCCAGGCAGCCCTCCTGCGCCTCGAATGCCGCCCGCCTCGCCTCCATGCCCTCAAGCGAGTCCCGCAGCCTGGCCAGATCCCGCGCCAGACGCGACTCCGGCCGCAGGGGACTGCGCAGGATCTCCGACATGCGTACGACGGCCCCCGCCCTGTCCGGAAGCCTCGCGCGGACCAGCTCCGCCGCCAGGCGGTCGAAGTCCTCCGGCGCCGACGGGCGGATCCTGCCCGCGAGATAGGTGAACAGCTCATCCGGCGAGTAAACGCGCTGCACGGGAACACGCGCGTCCTCCCGGGAAACGGATTCCTCGGCCCGAATGACCGTCCGGCCCTCGGCGTTCTTTATCCATATCTCGCCCGCCGGCGCCCCCGGAAGCGACAGGCCCTCGTGAACCCTGCCGTCCCGCGTCCTGACCCGGATCCCCGGCAGGGTCCGCTCCGGCCGCGACGGCTCGGCCGCGCCGCCCCCACGGATGGCCTCGGCATCCTCAGGGTCGAGCTGCCACCACCCGAACTTCACGGGACGCGGCACGCGGTCCAGCCGCAGCGTGACACCCGCCGCGTCCGCCGAAACCACCTCGCAAAGCTCCACCCTGCCGTCGATGAAGCGCACCCGCCGCTTCTGCGGAACATCCTGGGTGAACGCCGACGCCAGGCAGACCGCCAGCGAGACGTACATCCCTACAGCGAACCGGAACCACCTAACCAAGCGCCGCGCGAGCCGCGCGCACAACCCGCCGCATGTCGGCGACGCCAAGGGATGGATAGATGGGAATGGACGCCCACGACCGGTGGAGATCTTCCGCACCGGGAAACTCCCCCGCGGCGCGCGGGAAATACATGTGCAGCGGCCGGAAGACCGGCCTCTTGCACTCCACCCCGCTGGCCGCCATCAAACGAACGAAACGCCCGACCCCGCCCACCCTCAGCACGAAACGGTAGAAAATGTGCCCCGAGGGCGGCCGGCCGAGCCCGAACTCCCTGTAATAATAGTCGGCGATCTCGCGCCTGAGCTTCACGAAATCGGGCACCTTGGCAAGCTGCGCCCGACCCATTGCAGCCGCCAGGGCGCTCATCCGATAGTTGTACCTGACCCTGTAATCGTCCCGATTGTCGTACCCAACCAGGTCGCGAACCCGCGCCGCCGTCCCGCGGTCACGCGCCACCACCATGCCCCCGTGCCCCGTGGCCATCATCTTGGTGGCATAGAAGGAGAATACGGAGACGTTCCCCAGCAAACCGGTCCCCCCCCCCACCGCCATGGCGCAGTCCTCAACGACCGGGATACCCAAGCGAAGGATATCCCCCACCGGCGCCGTCCGGCCGAACATGTGCGGTACTATTATCGCGCGCGTGCGCGCCCTCAGGCGGCGGCGGACGTCGCCAGGATCCATGTTCGCCGTCTCCGGATCCGCGTCCGCGAAGACCGGCTCGCCCCCCACGTAACAAACGGCGTTGAGCAGGGCCGCGCAGGCGTACGTCGGAAGTACCACGCGATCCCCCCGCCCCACTCCAAGCGCCAGCAGCGCCAGGTGCAGGGCGGCGCTTCCGGTGTTGACGGCCGTGGCGCTGCCACCCCCCAAGAAACGCTCCATCTCCCGCTCGAACAGCGCCACCTCTTCCCCGCCACCAAGCTGGCCGCTGCGCAGGACACGGATCACGGCCCGCTCCTCCTCGCGCCCTAGAGCGGGCCTCGAATGCGGGATAAAATTGCCCACCGTATGCCCCATGATATAATCCCTCCGCGTTTTTTGCGCCTCCAATCATGCAGAAGGCGAACTACGGAGGGCGGATCGCCGAAGAAACCGGCCGCTTCCTTCCACACATCCGCATTACGCCCCCAGGCCCCAGGGGCAGGGCCGTGGTGGCTCGCGACCAGAAATCCATCTCACCGGCCAGCACCAGGGCATACCCCTTGGTCGTGGAGCGCGGCGAGGGCCCCTTCGTCTGGGACGTCGACGGGAACCGCTACCTCGACTTCACCGCGGGGGTGGCGGTGAACGCCCTGGGCCACGCGCATCCAGAGATCGTGCGCGTCGTCGCCCAGCAGGCCCGCAACTTCCTGCACATGGCCGGCCCCGATTTCTACTATGAAATCATGGTCGAGTACGCTGAGAAACTCTGCTCCATCGCGCCCGGCAAGTCCCCCAAGTCGTGCTTCCTGACGAACTCCGGGACGGAGGCGGTCGAGGCCGCGATAAAACTGGCCCGCTACGCCACCGGCCGCCCCCTCCTGGTCGCCTTCTACGGAGGATTCCATGGCCGGTCGCTGGGATCGCTTTCGCTGACGGCCTCAAAACCCGTCCAGAGGCGCGGTTTCGGGCCGCTCCTGGCCGGAGTATGGCACGCCCCTTTCGGCGACCTACAGTTCCTCGAGAAACATCTGTTCCGGAAGACCGCCCCTCCCCAGGACGTGGCGGCCGTCTTCGTGGAGGCCATACAGGGCGAAGGCGGATTCAACGTGGCCCCCAAAGGGTTCCTGCCGGGTCTGCGTGAGCTCTGCGACAGGTACGGAATCCTGCTGGTGGCGGACGAGGTACAGTCCGGACTCGGCAGGACCGGCAGGTGGTGGGCCGTCGATCACTGGGGCGTCGTGCCGGACATAATCTGCGCGTCCAAGCCGGCGGGCGGCGGCCTGCCCCTGGGGGCTATGATCTCGCGCGCGAACCTCCAGACGTGGCCGCCCGGATCGCACTCCAACACCTTCGGAGGGAACCCCATAGCATGCGCGGCCGGCCTGAGGACCGTGGAGATCATCGAGGAGGAGGGTCTTATGGAAAACGCGCGTAGGGTCGGCGCTTATCTGCGACAGAGGCTGGAGGAACTCTCCAAGCGCGATCCGCACGTGGGCCCCCCGCGCGGGCTGGGATTGATGCAGGCCGTGGACATCCTGGAGGGCCGCGGCGGCAAACCCGATCCCGACCGGCGCAACCGCGTGTTGCGCGTGGCATTCGAAAGAGGCCTGCTGCTGCTGGGGTGCGGCGACACCGCCGTCCGCTTCCTCCCCCCGCTCACCATCGGCCGCGGGCACGTCGACGCGGCCGTCGACGTCCTGGGAGGAGCCATCCGGGCGAGCCGGACATGAAGCGGGAAACGCCAACCGAGGCGCGCCTGGAACGCCTCATACGCTCTCGCAAGGCGATCGTCGGGATAATCGGGCTCGGATACGTGGGCCTTCCGCTGGTCAGGCTCTTCGCCGGCAGGAAATTCCGCGTCCTCGGTTTCGACACCGACGAGTCAAAGATCGAAAGGTTGCGAATGGGCGAGTCGTACATAAAGTCGGTGGATTCCGCCTCCCTCAAGAAATTCGGCAGGAGATTCGAACCCACGTCCGATTTCACCCGGATCGGGGAGGCGGACGCCGTGATCATATGCGTGCCCACGCCGCTGACCGCCGACGGACGGCCGGATCTTTCGTTCATCCAGGTCACGGCCAGGACCGTCTCCCGGAACCTCAGGGCCGGACAGCTGGTGGTCCTCGAATCCACCACGTACCCGGGCACCACCAGGGATATCCTGAAACCCGAGCTGGACAAGGCGGGCGTGGATTACTTCCTGGCGTTCTCGCCCGAGCGCGAGGATCCCGGCAACCGGACCTGGACCAACGCCAATACGCCCAAGATAGTGGGCGGCATCGACGAGAGGAGCCGCAGGCTCGCGGCGGCCCTGTACGGATCCTCCGTGGCCCGCGTGGTGGAGGTCTCGTCCTGCGAGGTCGCGGAGGCGGCCAAGCTCCTCGAGAACATTTACCGCTGCGTCAACATAGCGCTGGTCAACGAGCTGAAGATGTGCTTCGAGAGGATGGGGATCGACGTCTGGGAGGTGATCGCCGCGGCCTCCACGAAGCCATTCGGCTTTCAGCCTTTTTATCCGGGGCCGGGCATGGGCGGACACTGCATACCGATCGACCCTTTCTACCTCTCGTGGAAGGCCCGCGAGTACCAGTTCGCCACGCGATTCATCGATCTGGCGGGAGAGATCAACGTCCAGATGCCGTTCTACGTGGTGGGGAGACTCGAGGAGGCGCTCCGCGCCCGCGGGAAGGCGCTTTCCGGCGCCGAGGTTCTGGTCCTGGGCATCGCGTACAAGCGCGACATCGACGACCCCCGCGAATCCCCCTCCTTCAAGATAATCGAACTGCTGGAACAGAAGGGCGCATCGGTCCGGTTCCACGACCCCTTCTTTCTGAAGATGCCTCCCATGCGGCATTACCGGCACCTGAAGGCCAGGCCCGCGGAGCTGACAGCCAAGGCGCTGGCGGATGCGGACGCCGCGGTTATCGTGACAGACCATTCCTGCTACGATTATTCATGGATCGCGCGGCACGCGCGACTGGTGGTGGACACCCGCAACGCCTGCCGCGACGTGCTGGCGGGCCGCGAGAAGATCGTCAAGGCCTGATCACCGGGAGCCTGAATCGGCGCGCCGTCACAAGACCCCGTGGGTCCTGAGCTTCAGGCGCGCGATCCTCCCCTCCTCCCTCGATCCGTACCGTCGTGCGACGAACTTCAGCAACTCCGCGCCGGCACCCCGCTCGGCCCCCTGACGCTCCACCAGGTAGAACCCCAGGTACAGCAGGCCGGCGGGCGAGATGAGGCGCTCCTCCCTCCTGACGGCCTCTACGAAGGGAAATCCCTCCAGCCGCGCAAGGCGACTGAACGACCTGACCGCTTCCCCCTGGTCGCGCCCGGCCAGGGCCGGCTCCAGCCTCTGAAGGCGCAACCGGGCGATCGCCAGCGCCAATTCGGTCTCAGGTGTGGCCAGGTCGTCGCTGTGAAGGAGTCTCAGCACCCGCTCCGCATCGCCGAATCTCCCCCGCGACATAAATCCGCGTCCCTTCCTCACGAGGGCGTCCCTCAGCGCCTCCGGGGCGGCCGAACGTAAGACCTCGAAGAACGCCGGAGCGCGGGCATCCCTCAGGTCAAGCAGCGCCTGGAGTCTGGAGAGAAGCCTGCGCGCCGTAACGCCGTCGATACCGTCCTTTCTGGCGCGCAGCACGTTGGTGATCTTCCACGCCCGGGTTTGATCCCCCGGCCGTTCCAGCGCCTTGACGAGGAACGGGACATAGGCCGGGTTCGAGCCCAGCGCCGCCTCGGCCCGCTCTGCTGCCTGAGGATCGTCAGAGGCGAGGGCCTCAAGCAGCGCAGCTGCCGCGGCGGGGGTCCCGACCGACCCGAGCGCCTTCAAGGCGAAAAGCTTCAACTGCGGTTGCGGTGACCCGGCAAGCCGAAGCAGGCGTTCACCCCAGGCCCGCACCGGAGGGATTTTTCCCAGAATGTCGAGGGCCGGCTTGACGACCCCTTCGAAATCGGCCTCTTCCAGCAGCGGAAGCAATTCGGCGGCGGTGGAGGCTGCGGCGTTTCCCTCCAGCGGCATCCGCGCCAAGGCATGGAGGGCGGCGGTCCGGACAGGCGGCGGCTGACTGCTACCCAAGTACGGCAGCACCTTCTTGACCGCGGAAGGATCACCGGCGGCGCCCACGACCTCCAGGCACGCCGCCAGCGGCGCCCTCGCCCTCCTGACGCGCGGCGAACCCATGAACTGGAGGATATCTGCTAGGACCCTCCGTTTCTCCTGCGGTGAAAGGGCCTCGATCCGCCGGACGAAGGCAAGCGCGGCCTTGCGGACTACGTCCTGGTCGGGATCCAAAAGCCCCGCGAAGAGCGCTTCAGTAGTGTCGACCTCCCTGAACCGGCCCAGGACCTCCAATATCCCCTCGCGGGTCCTCGCGTCCGCCTTTCCCAGGCACCGGCGCAGCTCGCGCGCCGCGGCCGGCCCCATCGAGGCCAGGGCCTTCGCCGCCCGGCTCCGCCCCGGCTCGGGGCCGGAAAGGAGCGGGAGGAGATACGGCAACGCCGTCTCCGGATCTATGCGCGTGAGGGCCTCGACCGCGTAGAGCCTTACGGACTCCGGGGCCGATTTCACGGCCCGGAGAAGCGCCCCCCGCACCGCCGGATCCTTCGGTCTCAATTCGCCGAGAACCATCGCGGCGGCGCACTGGAGCTCGGGGGATCCACCCTCCAGCATGCCGCGGATCCGTTCCAAGTCGCCGGGCACGGCGGAACACTATATCCGAACGCCGCGGATCACGGCAAGCATCTGCCCGTGTATGCGGGGATTGGCCGCAACGATCTCCCCCGCGGAGAGATCTATCCTGCGGCCCCCGAGGTCGGTCACCCGCGCACCCGCCTCCTCCGCGATGACGATGCCTGCGGCCATGTCCCACGAACCCAGCCCGAACTCCCAGTGGCCGTCCAGCCTGCCGCCGGCAATCCAGGCGAGGTCGAGCGACGCTGAACCGGGACGGCGGACGGCCTGAGCGCGGGCCATGAATTCCCCGAAGTACCGCAGGTTGCGGCTTCTGAACGGCTCCCTGTAGTTGAATCCGGTCGCCAGAAGCGCCTCCTCCAGCCGCCGCGTCCTGGAGACGCGGATCCGCCTCCCGTTCCGGAACGCCCCGTGCCCGCGCCGGGCCCAATAGAGTTCGCCGAACGTGGGCGCGTAAATCACGCCCGCCTCGACCCGCCCGCGCACCGCAAGCGCCACCGAAACGCTCCAGATGGGCAGGCCGTGTGCGTAGTTGGTGGTGCCGTCCAAAGGATCGATGTGCCAGCAAAAGGGAGAATCCCCCCGCGCGCCGCGCTCCTCAGCCACCACCGCGTGGTCCGGGAACTCGCGGAGCAGTCCCCGAACGATGATCTCCTCGGAAACACGGTCCATCTCCGTGACGACGTTGGCCGTGCTTCCATCTTTGTAGCCGACTCGACGGCGTCCGGACGCCTCCTTCAGCAGGAGATCACCCGCCTTCACCGCCAGGCGCTTCGCAAGCTCCAGTTCGCGCATGGCCCCCGTATAGCACGCCCTCCAGGGCGTGTCAATGCGCCGAACTGTTAACGTTTCAGCGACGCGTAAACGATAACAGTTTGGTACAATCCGCGGACCATGGGAGAGATCTGGAGCGGAGAGGCGGAGGTCGTCGGCCGGAAACGCCTGGGGCCGGACTGCTGGAAGATGGTCCTCAAGATTCCCACGGCCGAGCCAGTGGCGGCGGGCCAATTCTGCCATCTCAGGGTCGAGCCGTCGTTCGACCCGCTGCTGCGCCGCCCGTTCAGCTACTGGGACACCAGGCGCTCAGGAAGGACCTCAACCCTCGTGACGCTGGTCTACACAGTCGTCGGCCGGGGCACCGAGATGATGGCGCGCAAGCGGCCAGGTGCGCGCATGGGATACATGGGCCCGCTGGGCAAGGGCTTCACCCCGGGGCCGGCCGGGACCAGCGTGCTGGTGGCCGGCGGAGCGGGCATCGTCCCGTTCCACCTCTTCGCCAGACAGTCACGCGCGCGCCGGCCGCGGCCGCGCATAGTCCTCATCTACGGCGGCAGGACGGCGTCGCGACTTTGTGGGATCGGCGAATTCCGCGGGCTCGCGGACGAGATTCACGTCACCACAGAGGACGGATCGCGCGGCCGGAGAGGGCTCGCCACCGATCTCCTGGAAGATCTGCTGCCGGGGCTGTACCGGCGGGGCCTGATGCTCTACGCGTGCGGCCCGGAGGGGATGACGGCGGCCGTTGCAAGGATCGCCCGGCGCGAGGGCCTGCCCTGCGAGGTATCCTTGGAGAGAAGGATGGGGTGCGGCCTGGGGGCATGCGGCGCCTGCGTGACCAAGGTCGCGGCTGACGGCGGCGCGGGATGGCGATATTCGAGGATCTGCTGCGAGGGGCCGACCTACGACGCGGCCCGCTTGGTGCTGGAATGAATGACTTCCGGGACGTAGTTCTGCAGGAAGTCTCGTCGATACTGCCCCTCATCGACCGCCTAGCGACACGGAAATTCTGCCGCGAAATCGCGCTCGCCAACCGCATATACATCACGGGCGTAGGCAGGAGCGGAATCGTGGTGAAGGCCTTCGGCCAGCGCCTGATGCATCTCGGATTCAAGGTCCACTGCGCCGACGAGATAACCGCACCGGCGATCGGGCGCGGCGATCTGCTCGTGGTATGCTCCGGGACGGGCCGCACCCTCCTGCCCGTCTACATGGCCAGAAGGGCGCGCCGGTTCGGCGCAAGGGTGGCCGCCCTGACGGCCCGGCCGAGGTCGCGGCTGGCGCGCCAGGCGCATTTCACCATCGAGATACCGGCGCCGCTGGAGACGGGGCGGCGCACCCGCCAGCCGGCGCGGTCGCTCTTCGAACAGGCGCTATTCCTCTACCTGGACTCCGTGATCCTGGCCATCATGAACGATCTGAAGATACCCGGCAGCCGTATCCGCCGGCGACACGCAAACCTGGAATAGCGGTTTCTTCCGCCGCGAGGGCGCATGGGTGAAATCGAATCTCCTCCCCGTGGGGGTTCTTCCGCGCGATGCCACGTTCAGGCGGGCTCCGCCGGCCGGCCGTTTACGCCTTCGGGCCGACCGCCCGCTACTTCCCGAAATAGCTCTCGATGAAAGTCGTGTCCACCTGACCCCTTATGAACTGGGTGTGGTCGAAGATGGCCTGATGAAGCGGTATCGTGGTCGGAACCCCCTCGACGACGAACTCCGCCAGCGCCCGCTTCATGACCGCCACGGCCTCATCGCGCGTCTTCCGGTGTACGATGAGCTTCCCGATCAGCGAGTCGTAGAAGGGCGGGATCGTGTAACCGGCGTGGACGTGGCTGTCCACGCGAACCCCAGGGCCCCCGGGGACGCACCAGTTCGTGATCCTGCCCGGGCACGGCTTGAAACCGTCGTTGGGATTCTCGGCGTTTATCCGACACTCGATGGCGACCCCGTTCAAGGAGACGTCCCTCTGCCCGAAGCCCAACCGCTCGCCGGCGGCGATCCTGATCTGCTCCTTAACGATGTCGATTCCAGTGACCATCTCGGTCACCGGGTGCTCGACCTGTATGCGGGCGTTCATCTCGATGAAGTAAAACCGCCCGCGCTCGTCCACGAGGAACTCGCAAGTCCCCGCGTTGGTGTATTTCGCGGCCCTGGCGAAGGAGACGGCGGCGTTCCCAATCTCTTTGCGCAGGGAGGGCGTCACCGCGGGCGACGGCGCCTCCTCGATGAGCTTCTGGAACCGGCGCTGGATCGTGCAATCGCGCTCCCCAAGGTGGACGACGTTGCCGTGATGATCCGCCAGTATCTGAATCTCTATGTGCCGCGCCTTCTCGATGTATTTTTCGATGTAAAGCGATCCGTTGCGGAACGCGGCCCCCGCCTCCGCCTGGGCCGCCAGAAAATTGTTCACCAGGGAGACGTCGTTGTGGGCCAGGCGCATGCCCCGTCCTCCCCCTCCGCCAGCGGCCTTGATCATGACCGGGTACCCGACCCGGCGGGCCACCTCCAGCGCCTCCTTCTCGTCCTTGGTGGCGGTATCGCTGCCGGGAATGGTCGGTATCCTCATCTTCCTGGCGAGTTCGCGCGCCATCACCTTGTCCCCGGTGATTCGCGAAGCCTCGGCGGAGGGGCCTATGAATCTGATGTTGCAGCTCTCGCACACCTCCGCGAAGTGGGAGTTCTCCGCGAGAAACCCGTAGCCTGGGTGCACGGCGTCCACGTCGCTTATCTCGGCGGCGCTCACGATCCTGGATATGTCCAGGTAGCTCTGGGACGGCGGCGGGGGCCCTATGCAGATCGAATGATCCGCCATCTTCAGATAGAGACTGTTCCGGTCGGCCTCGGAACAAACGGCCACCGACTCTATCCCCAACTCCCTGCACGCCCTTATGACCCTCAGGGCGATCTCCCCGCGATTGGCTACGAGAATGCGAGAAAACATGGATAATGAGTATAGGCTGGCGACATGAAGGTTTCAAGCCTGCCTGGGTACCAGTTATTTCTTCTCTATCAGGAACAACGGCTCGCCGTATTCCACGGCCTGGCTGTTCTTGACCAGGATCTCCCGGACGATCCCGTTCATCTCGGCCTTGATCTCATTGAGGACCTTCATGGCCTCGATGATGCAGATGACCTTGTCCGGCGTGACCTCGTCTCCCACGTTCACGAAAGGATCGGCGTCCGGCTTGGCCGCACGGTAGAATGTGCCCACCAGGGGGGACCTGAACTCGATGACGTTGTCGGGCCGCGCCGGCAAGGCGGTAGACTCCGGCTCCGGCGGGGCCGCCGGGACAGCGGGGGAGGGCTCGCGGGCAGCCGCCGCCGTCGGTGCCGTTACGGCGCGGTCCTCGGCGCGCCTGAGCCTTATGCGGCGCCCCTCCTCCTCGTACTCGAACTCCACCAGCCGCTTCTCCTCCATAAATTGGAGGATGTTCCTGATCTCGTCCAAATTCATGGCTCATCGATTAGCATAAGCAACCGGCGCAGAATCGTCAAGCTATTGACCGGAGACGCCCGCAATCAATCCGCTTCTTTCAGGGGTATGCGCTTGAGGGATTCCACCAGCAGTGGGTTTATTTCGAACACTATCGCGTCGCCCTTGAAACAAGCATAGTAACGGTGGATCCCGGGCCTTTCGCTGAGATCTTTGGATATGTACAGCTCCACTCCCCCTTCAGGTCCGCCATCGGTGAATATCCACAAGGTGCCGGCGGCCTCGCCGTCGCGAAGCCTGTACCGCGCTGCCGCCCCCGGCTCCCGGGTGATGAACCTGTCGGCCTTGATGAAGTTCATCATCTCCAGCAGGCCGTCAACCCGCCTCTGATCGACCTGATCCCGCTCGTGCACCTTGTCGGCGAACTTCCACGCACCCTCGGCGGGGTCGCGCCGCAAGGCATAGTAGATCGGTTCCAGCCCTGAGGCCTTGTATTCGAAACGAAATCCCCTGATGGCGTCCCTAGGCACGTTGAACATCTCGAACGTCCGGAAATTGAGATCCATCAGCCGGAGATACTTGACCAACTCGGGATTCACCGCGAATATCTCGGAGCGGCCGGCGCGCATCATGTAGGCCGGCCCTTCACCCTTTTTTCCGAACGTCAGCGCGTGTTCCCCCCCGCCGTCCATGCGTATCCTGACGGTCACCGCCGGTGGCGCCAATCCGAAAATCGCAGGATCCGGCTGCTCTCCGAGGAATTCCGTTATCCGGTGAACCCACAGGTTGCCGACGAACCTCTCCGCCCGGTCGCGATCGAACCTGATCCCTTGAGGCTCCACCGCCTCCCAGATCCACGTTACCAGATCCTCCTGATCCTTCCTGGTGCGGATCTCGCGCCGCTGCAGGACCGCCCTCCCAAGATCCTCCGCCTCCAACGATATTTCCCTGACCTCCGCCGGCCGGCCGGGGAACACCGCGTCGGAGCGGAACTGGCCCCTGTGGCGCGGCAGGCTCTCGAAGCGGCCGCACTCGATCCGCGCGACTTCCCCCGACCCGGCGACATGCGCGTACAGACACTTCTTCCCCTCCACCGTGACGGGGTCGCCGAACTGAACCACCACGGGCCTTTCCGCCCCGAACGGCGTGACGGACGCGACGAACTGCGGCTGATCGAGCCCCATCGCCTTCCAGTCACCAGCCGGCTTGAACTCTTCCACCGTCATCGCCGCCAAATCCACCAGGAACGTCTGGACCTTCAAGTCGTCCAGCCTCTCCTCCCACGGTTTCCTGAGAAACCACCCCTTCTCCGGCGGCCCCTCCGACCTCTCGAAGGCGGATTTCTCGTACACTACCTCGCGGTCGCCCTTTCCGCGCACCCGCACGAAACGGTCCTCGATCTCCAGCCTGACGACCCGATGCGGGTCGAAATGGACAAGCTTCCTGGACCGCACCTGATCGGCGGACTTGTCGAAAGCCTGGAAGACCTCGGCCTCAGCAAGGAAGACGCGCTTGTCGCCATCCCGCGATCCGAAGACGGCGGAGAGATTGATGGGCGGGTGGTTCCCGAACCGTAACGTCACCCTTGCCCCCTCTCCGACCAGCGTGACGGACAGGCGCGGCGCCCCCAAACCCGTGACCGCCGGATCGGCCTCCGGCCGGCCCGGATCCAACGCCCCGCTCCACGTCAGGCGAACGATCCCGTCCAGCATGGCCTGCACCACCGACGCGTCGGCCGGACGGTCCGACGGCCGCAATATCCAAGAAGCCACCGGCACAGAGGAGACTTTTTCCAGCACGACCTCGCGGCCGTCCGCCCGGGCCAGCTCGATGCGCGTCACCTGGTCTGGCCGCACTTCCGGCACCACCAGCCTCTTCTCGACCGGCGGCAGGGCCCACTCCGGCTGGTAAAGCAGATACGCCGCGGCCGCCAGCGCCGCCAGCGCCGCTAAGACGGCCGTAGTCCTCCAACGCATCCGACTACTTCCTCCGGGCGAAGAAGGCCAGAAGCCCCAATATCACGCCCACCGCAGGGAATCCCAGGACGGTAATCCACTTGACCTGGGCCACCGCGCGCGGCGACATGTCCAGAGGGACGAGCGGCACACGGACCCCCTCCACCGCCAACGTCCCCCTGTCCATGAGCCACCTGAAGGTGTTGACCACGTACTGTATCTGGAGCTGGTGCACGAAGCCGCCCGGACTGAGCCCGGCGTTCGTCAGCGGATATGAGGACCCCCAGACGACGAGCTTGGCCTTGCCCGAATCCTTGAGCGGCTTCTCGACCGCCACCATGAGATTCTGCTCGCCGCGCGGCTCGTCACCGTCCGGCCGCGGGCTCGCAGCGGGCCCAAGCGGCCCCTTCTCCCCCCAGGATTCGGGCCCCGACTGGGCCAGCGGCACCGTCTTCCAAGCCGGCCCCTTCTCAATGGGATCCACCACGCACGAATCAGGCATGAATATGAAACCGTCAGCCATTATGCGGTTGATGGAGTGCGAGGCGTTGAACCGGCGCACCCTGAGGTAGCTCATCCTTGGTGAGACGCAATCTACGGGGTCGTGCACGACGACGGTGGGATTTACCCGCACCCCATACTCCTCAAGCAACGGCTCCAGGCCGGTCGTCGTCCTTGCCCTCAGGGCCACGAAGAGGCTTCCGCCGCGCTCGAGATACGCCCGCAGGATCCCCACCTCCTCGGCGGTAAACGGCTGCGCGGGTCCCATGACGACCACCAGCCGCGCGTCGCCGGGCACCGCCTCCCCGCCGGCCGTGTCCAGGCGGCGGAACTCGATACCCTCGTGCCCGCTCAGATGGTTGGCCAGGAGGGCCATCGTCCTGGGATCCTCGGTGATAAGCTCCTGGTGCCCGAAGGTCTGGTAGACCACACGCTTGGCGCTCACCGCCAGCTCCCTCAAGGCCTGCAAGAGCAGGCCTTCGCCTTTGTAATTGCGGATGACGCCGGTGCGCGGATCTCCCTCGTAAAGCTCGAGGATGTCCAGCGTCTTCTTGTTGCTTCGACCGGGTCCGTGCGTGGCAACCAGATAGATGGTGTTCGAACGGATGTCCTTCGGCCAGTGCCGCTCCAGCCCCGCCCTGGCGCCCTTGTCCAGGGGATTGACGTAGGTAACCCTCACGCGACCCGAGTGCTTCCGGAACTCCTCCAGGAGGTCGTACGTCCTGGCCCAGGCGATCCTGACCGACTTATCCTCCTCCAGGCCCACCGCGTATTCCCAGGAGGTCACCCACACCTCCAGGTCGTAGTCGAGCCGCCTGAGAAAGTCCACCGTTATGGCGTTGAGGCCGAAAGTGCGGCGGGACGTGAGGTCGAAACGCCCCCCCACCTTCACCGCCAGCAGGTTGGCGAAGATCAGGAACCCCAGCAGAAGGAATATCTGCATGAAGAGGTTGAACCATGTCCAGGCCCGGCTCCGCCCCCCCCAGGCGCCCGGAGCCTCCCCGCTCATCGCCATCGCCGCGACTCCACCACCCTCACGCTGAGGAAGAGAAAGAAGATCGTTCCGCTCAGCAGATACGTCAAGCGCCGCACGTCGATTACGCCGCGGACGAAGTCCCCGTAGGTGGCGGACAAATCCACGTATTCCAGGAACCGCCACCAGGGCGACGATGGCCCCACCTGGCCTGCCAGTACGCTCGTGACCAGCAGAAGGAAGGCGACCAGGAAGGTTATGATGCCCGCCGTGATCTGGTTGGAGCATAAGGACGACACGAACAGGCCTATGGAATAGGCCAAGCCGCAGACCAGGACGACTCCAAGGTAGCCGCACGCCACCGCGCCGACGTCCACCTGGCCGTAACGCGAAACCAGCAGCGCGAACCCCAGCGTGGGGAACAGCAGAAAAAGCAGGAGGGCCATCGCCGCCGCGTACTTGGCCAGCACCCACTGGGCCTCGGTCACGGGTGCCGTGAGCGCCGCCTCTATGGTGCCCTTGCCCTTCTCCTCCGCGATGGTCCGCATCGTTACCAGAGGGCTCGTGATGACCAGGATCCAGAGGATCACGGCTAGGGTGCCCCCGTAATCGAACGGCACCGCCGCCTCCACCATCCTCTCGACAAGGTTCGAGAAGACCGCCCCCGTGATCAGCAGGATCGCCGTCAGCACGATGTACGCAACCGGGGAGACGAAATACGTCCCGAGCTCCCTGCGGGTCAGCGCGATGAAAACCCTCAAGAAGAACCTCCCCGGCCAGGAACCCCTGCGTCCGCCGTCAGGACGGAGAAGACCTCCTCCAGCGACAGTTTTTCGTAGGCCAGCTCATGCACATCCCACGATCTGGCCGCACAGGTTCTGAACAGTTCCGGACGCAGGTCGGTGCCGTCCGACGACTCGACGATGAAAGTGTTCATGTCCCCACGCGCCGACCAGAGGGTGCGGGCAACCTTGGGGACGCCCTCAATCGCCTCCTTGATGGCCCGGCCCTCACCCCGTATCTCCAGCCTCACGCGACCCGTCCTCATCAGCCTATTGGCGATTTCCTCGGGCGTGCCGGAAGCGACAAGCCTACCCTTGTGCATGACCAGAAGCCGGCCGCAGAGCTTCTCCACCTCCGACAGGATGTGGCTGGAAAGGAGCACGGTCCGGTCGCGCCCCAGCTCGCGGATCAGGTCGCGGACATCCCTGACCTGTATCGGATCCAGGCCGATGGTCGGCTCGTCGAGTATCACGACCTCCGGATCGTGAATTATGGCGTCGGCCATGCCCACGCGCTGGCGGAGTCCCTTCGAGAGATGCTGGATGATCGACCGACGGCGCTCGACCAAGCCGCAGCGTTCCATCACCTCCTCCACCCGCCTCCGCCGCCGGCCGCCGGCCACCCCCTTCACGACGGCGCGGAATTCCAGGTAGTCCTGCACCCGCATCTCCGTATAAAGGGAGTTGTTCTCGGGCAGATATCCAACACGCCGGCGGACCTCCAGCGACTGGCGGACCACGTCGAAGCCCGCCACCGCCGCCGATCCGCTGGTTGGGGCGATGAATCCCGCCAGGATCCGCATCGCGGTGGTCTTGCCGGCCCCGTTGGGGCCCACGAATCCGGCGATCTGGCCCTTGTCGACACGAAAGCTCACCCCGTCCACCGCAACGACGCCGGGATAGACCTTCGTAAGACCGACGACTTCGATCATCGAGCAATTACCCGACGGACCAGAGGGCGTGCACCCCGAAGCCCCCCCAGTATCCCAGGGAACCCCCACCCTGTCAATAACGACCACCCCCGAACTGTTAACGAAATCGCGACGCGAAAACGGTAACAGCGTATCATAAGGGGGCAGCAAGGGGCGGAGCGGGAAGATGGGAGATGCCGTTCGTGCGGCGGCGATTGGCGCCATCCTTGCCGCGGCCGCGTCGGCCATGCCGCAGTCTCCCCCGAGGCCGAAGACGGCCGTGCTTACGCCCCACCCGCCTATGGTCCTTCGGGGCAAGAAGGACCATCTCGTACAGGCGGTCAAGATTGTGCCCGGTAACGGCGCCGTCACGGCGGGCATCCTCGTCGACAACTGCGAGAATCTCACCATCCAGTGCTGCGAGGTGGGCCCCGGAGACATGGTGGGGATATCCGTCGGGAATTCCAGGGGAATTCGCATCCTCAACAGCTGGATCCACGACACCGGCACAAAGCTTTCGATCAGCCTCTACAAGTCCACGGACGTACTCATCCAAGGCAACCGCCTCGAACGCGGCTCCTCCGGCGTATATGCCCTCGAGTGTTCCGGCGTCTAAGGTGATAGGGAATTACGTAGAGGACGTGCAAGGGCCTTTCCCCCGCGGCCAGCTGGCCCAGTTCGACAAGGTGAGCGGCGACGGCAACTGCGTCAGCCAGAACTACGGGATCAACTTCGCCGGCAGGAGCACCCCTGAAGACATGATCAACATCTACAAGTCCCATGGCACCGAAAAGTCGCCGATCATGATCGAGAAGAATTTCCTGTGCGGAGATCCGGACAAGGGAAGCGCCGGCAAGAGTAAGAGCGGTTCGGGCATCATGCTGGGCGACGGCGGCGGCCGCCACATCCAGTGCCGCGAAAACTCGCTCTTCGCGCCTGGCCAGGTGGGCATCGGCGTATGCGGAGGCTCGAACATCTCCGTGGAGAAGAACCAGGTATTCGGCCTCGCCTCCAACGTGGCCAACGTTGGCATCTACGTGTGGAACCAGAGCAAGGCACCCGGGGCGGACATCGCCGTTCGCCACAACATCGTGGCATGGAAAAACGCCAGGGGCGACAACAGCTCCTTTTGGCAAGGCGCGAACAACGGCGGATTCGAACGGGTCGCCATAGATAACAACCGATGGGACGCTTGGGCATTCTTCAAGGCGTCGCCGTTGCGCCCCCCTTCGGCCAGACCGTATCCCCCGAAGCCCTTCGGCGAACCGGTCTTCCCCTGGAAGGAAGAGCCGCCGAAACGTTGATCACCTGTCGTCCGGCTGCACCCGCGGCGGCGCCTCCCGGCCCAAGAGACGATCAGGGGTATTCGCGTCGAAGGCCGTGCCCCCGAGCCTCTTCCCAGTCTTGAGCCACTCCTGCGGCCAATCCGGCTCGTTCCAGTACGGCAGGGTCCACGGGTTCCAGCCGTGACCGTCGTATCCCACCACAACGTTGTCGAAGACGTAGTGCGGGCCCTCGGCTCCTGAGAGGTGGATGCGCCCCATTTGCGTGGCGGTCCACGCCGAAACCCCCGGCGCAGGCCACATGCAGGCCGACCATAGGAGAGCTGCCGCTATCAGAGAAACCACCCCATAATCCAGACGAAGCCGAACGCCAAAAGACGGCATCCGTGGCCCCCCTGCGGCAAGAAGGGCCGGCGCAAGCGCATCAAGTCCCGGCTCGTGCGTCACCTGGCCCATAAGATGCCCGTCTTCTGGATGATCTTCGTGGGAGTGTACCGGGCCACGCGCGCCTGCACGAAGTTCTTCACCTCGACCGTCGAGGGCGTGGCGCTGAGATCCCACTACACCGACGGATCGCAACTCTACAAAAAGGCCCTGGCAGAGCAAGGACCGGTTCTGGCGCCAGAATCTCGTCACCGAGAACATCTTCCAGAAGGGCCTCGCCCGACAGCAGGCCGGAAACCGCCGGACGCGCCTCTCAAAGGATCGAGCCTTCAAGGCCCAGCCGCTCCTAGCCAGGCCGCCGGCGATGCTCGCCGACGACGATGTCTTCGAGAACGAGAAGCTGATCGTCTCGCTCGACCGGCACAACGTCGCGCGGACCAACAACCACCCGGAGCGGAAGAACCGCACCTTCTCGCGGGGGCCCGGCTATTTCGTCTTGAAATCCGCGTCTATGATCTTCTCGCCCGATCCGCCGCCTCCGCCGTCGCCCCCACCGCCCCGTCCCTTCTCCTTCTCCGGCGGCGGGCCCTGCTCGGAGGCGCGCTTCCTGGCAGCCTCCTCATAGATGTTCTTGGAGAAGTCGTGGGTGGCCCTGTTGAGCTCCTCCATGGCGCGCTTGATGTCGTCGGCCTTGTCGGCCTCCTTGGTCTTTCTCAGCTTCTCGACGGCCTTCTCTATCTTTTCCTTGTCCGAAGCGCCCATCTTATCCGCGTATTCCCGGAGCATTTTCTCCGTTGCGTAGATCATCTGATCCGCGTGGTTGCGCGCCTCGGCGAGGTCCTTGCGTTCCCGGTCCTTCTCCGCGAACTGCTCGGCCTCCTTCACCATCCGCTCGATTTCCTTCTCGCTGAGGCCGGTGGACGCGGTGATCCGTATCTGCTGCTGCTTCTGGGTGGCCAGGTCCTTGGCGGAAACGTTCAGGATGCCGTTGGCGTCTATATCGAACGTGACCTCGATCTGCGGCACCCCCCTGGGCGCCGGGGGTATGCCGGTCAGGTCGAAGTTGCCGAGTTTCCTGTTGTCCTCGGCCATAGGACGCTCGCCCTGATAAACCTCGACCGTCACTCCCGTCTGGTTGTCGGATGCGGTCGAAAATATCTGAGACTTCTTCGTCGGGATCGTGGTATTCCTGGTGATCAGGGGGGCCATAAGGCCGCCCTCGACCTTTATGCCGAGCGTCAGCGGCGTGACGTCAAGGAGCAGTATGTCCTTCACTTCGCCGGAGAGGACCGCTGCCTGAATCGCCGCGCCCACGGCGACGACCTCATCGGGGTTGACGCTGCGGTTGGGCTCCTTCCCGAAGAAATCCTTGACGAGCTTCTGAACCATCGGTATGCGGGTCGATCCCCCGACGAGCACCACCTCATCGATGTCCTTGGCCTTGAGCTTCGCGTCCTGCAGCGCGTTCTCCACGGGCTTTATTGACGATTCAACCAGGTCTCCGATCAGCTGTTCCAGCTTGGAGCGCGTGATCCGCATGGCCAGGTGGACCGGCGCCCGATTGGCGTCCTGCGCGATGAAGGGGAGATTGATCTCCGTCTCCATCATGCTGGAGAGCTCGCACTTGGCCTTTTCGCAGGCCTCGCGGAGGCGCTGGAGCGCCATCGGATCCTTCTTCAGGTCGATGCCCGTCTGCCGCTGGAACTCGGCCGTGACGTATTCTATGAGCCGCTGGTCGAAGTCGTCGCCGCCAAGGTGCGTGTTTCCATTCGTCGAAAGCACCTGGATGACCTCGTTGTCTACCTCAAGGATCGATATGTCGAAGGTGCCGCCGCCGAGGTCGTAGATCGCTATCTTCTGGACGCCCCGCTTCTTGTCGAGCCCGTAAGCCAGCGCCGCGGCCGTCGGCTCGTTGAAGACACGCTTGACGTCGAAACCGCAGATGCGTCCGGCCTCCTTTGTGGCCTGGCGCTGCGAGTCGTTGAAATACGCCGGGCAGGTGATCACCGCCTCGGTGATCTTCTCCCCCAGATACGCCTCGGCCGTCTCCTTGAGATCGGCCAGGACCATCGCCGATATCTCCTGCGGCGTGTATATCTTATCGCGGATGCGGACCTTGGCGGGCTCATCCGGTCCGCCCGTGATCTCGTAGGCAATCATCTTCTCTTCCTGGGCTACCTCGCTCCTGCGGCGACCCATGAAGCGCTTTATCGAGTACACCGTGTTCTTCGGGTTTACGATCGCCTGGCGCTTCGCCAGCTGCCCCACAAGCCGCTCCCCGGAATCAGGGAAGGCAACCACCGAAGGCGTCAGATTCGAACCGTGCTTGTTCGGTATGACCTTGACCTCCTTGCCCTCCATGACCGCCACGACAGAGTTCGTGGTCCCAAGGTCTATCCCCACGATCTTGCCCATGGCACCTCCACACTTTACCCCCTTTTCACGCGCAAAGGGGTTGCCAATGACAACCGCCGCCCGCCGTCGCATTCTCCTGGACGCCAGAGGGATGCGCGTTGCACGCCGGCCGACGGCGCAGGGCGTGTCAGTGTGACAGATACCGGCTGTCAACTCTGTCTTAACCCCATACCCGCCGGATGCTATCCTAATCCGGGGCGATCATCGACCATGTTCAGCGACCGCTTCTGGTTCCTCAAGCTCTCATTGGCGATCGGGCTGCTGGCGTGGCTCGGCCACCGCGCACGCCGCGAGCTCTCCGAGGTCGACCCCGACTACAGGAAAATCCCGGTCTATTTCCCGCAACTGGAGGGGAAGACGATCACCCTGTGGGCCAAGACCGTAACGGCGGCCGGCCCCGGCGGCTTCGACATCGACACCGACGTCGGCCAGTTCCACGTGCTCAGCCCGGAACGTCCGCCCATCGGTGAGCGGGTCAGCATGCTGGCGCGCCCCGCGGCGCCCCGTACGCTGGAAGCGATCACCATCCAGCGAAACGAAGGGGTTTCCTGGAAACGCCCCCTGAACTACCTGGTTTCAATCGCCGCGGTTGCGGTCTTTCTCCTGTGGGCCCGCGGGATGTTCCGGTGGCCCGTTCACGGCGGCGTCTTCCACGGCCGGTACTGACATGCCAGACCTGCTGACACACTGGGCATCCGCGAGGATACCGGGGATGTTCGTCCGCGACAGGCGGATTTTGGCTTTCCTCATCTTCGGCAGCTTCTTACCCGACTTGGCGGCCAAACTCCCACGGATACTGGTCTGGACCGACAGGGAATTCCTCGGGCCCTCCCACTCCCTCGTGGGACTCCTGCTGATCTGCTACGCGGCCTCCCTATTTGTCGAGGAACGCCTCAGGAAACCGGCTTTCGGCGCCCTTTGGGCCGGGGGACTCCTCCACCTGGCCCTGGATCTGACCAAGGACTACGTGGGGATCTACTCGGCCGGACTTTTATACCCCTTTTCCATCCGGAAATTCGAGCTCAGATGGATCGATCCGGAGGACGTTGTGCTCCTCATGCCGCCGGCGGCGGCCGTCCTCGTCCTGGCGGCGTGGATCGAGCGGAGGTACAGGCATGTTCACCAATAGTCACCTCGAATGGAAGCTTGGCGGCGCCCTGGTTTTGGCCGCCGCGACGACCGCGTATTCGGGATGGCGCGGCGAATCCATACATCCGCCTGCCTGGAGATGCCTGGCCGAACCGGGGCGATGGCACGGCGTCGAACTCCGCGTGAGCGGGCCGGTCATATCGCGGGGAGAAGGCGAATTCACCATCCTGTGGCAGGATGTCCCGCTGAGGGTGGCCGGCCGATCCCCGGCGGCGGAGGGCGGATCGATCGAGGCGGTCGGCACGCTGGACGGCGGCGGCCCGATCCTGCGCCCGCTCAGGCTGCGCGCGCTCCCCTCGCGGGCCGGTCACCGCTGGCTGCTGGAGGCGGTTTCCCTCGGCGTGCTGGTACTCATACTGCTCAACTTCCTGCGGCGCTTCGCGGTCCGGCCGGAGTCCGTGCGGCTGGGGGTGCGGTGACATGGCCGAATTCCTCTCCCATTTCGCCACGGCGTACCTGCCGGGGAAAATGCTGCGCGACGGGCGGCTGAGGTCGATACTCTACGCGGGCGTTTGCCTACCCGACGTACTCTACAAGGGGCTCCTTTATCTCGCGGGGGCCTCCACCTGGGCGTGCGAGCCGACGCATTCGCCGCTCGGCCTGCTGCCGTTCTGCTACGCTGTGTCGCTCCTGTTCGAGGAGGGATGGCGAGCCAGGGCGTTCTGGGCGCTCTATGCCGGCTCCATCCTCCACGTGTTGCTGGATCTTGCCAAGTGTTACACGGGAGCCGGGGTGATCATGTGGGGATTCCCGTTCACGACGGACCGCGCCGAACTGGGGCTTTACATGCCTGAGGATACGACCCTGCTGATGGCACCCGCGCTGATACTGATCCTTTCGGCCGAGATCGCGCACCGCCTCATCAGGGGACCCTCAAGGCCTCCAGGAGCTTGAAGAACGCAGCGTATGACAGGAGGCTCGCGACTACGAAGACGGCCAGCCAGGCCACGTTGAGCCCTATCAAGAGCTTCAGGACGCGGTCGAGCAGCCCCTTGAGGGCGACCAGAACCAGGAAGACCACCGCGAGGAAAACGACTCCCAGCCATACGGGATCCCGCAATATGCGGCTCAGCCAGACCACCAGTTCCAGCTGGTACGGGAATTCGCGGACCTCCATCCGGACGAAAAACCGGTCGATGCCCCCGCTGACGAAGCTGAACGCCACGGTGACGGCGAACGCCGCCAGCAGGCTCGCCACGTAGAGTTTCCTCTGCGGCCGTGGTATGCTCTTGGTGCCGTCGAAGGACGTCGTCTCGGCGCCCTTCTCCGCGCGGTGCAGCTGCGTCATGCAGTTATTCTACCACATCGGAGGCCGCCCTCCCGCGCCATCACGCCCTTGGTCCGTAGGCGGGCGGACCCGCGGAGGTGTAGAGGCGCTCTCTCTCGCCCTCCCGCCTGAAGATCAGGTGGGTCTTCCAGTACTCGTCGTTGGGCCGCGGGAAATCCCGGCGGTAGTGCGCCCCCCTGCTCTCGGCCCTCCTGATGGCGGCCAGCGCCATGAGGCGCCCCAACGAAAGCATGTTCTGCAGCTCCCATCCCTCGGGATCCTCGAAGGCCCGATCCAGCACGTATCCCGACCAGAACCCGATCGACTCGAAGGCGTACCTGAGGCCGTCGCTTTCCCGCTCGATGCCGACGTTGCGCCACATCACGCTGCGCAGCGAGTTCCTGATGTCCGCGAAGTCCAGATCCACCCTGCGACCCGCGGGCCTCCTGGATGAGAGCCGGAAACGGGGAACCGGCTCCCGGGCCTCCTGTGCCGCCGAGGCGCCCGCGCGCCTCCCGAAGACCAGGCATTCCAGCAGCGAGTTGGATGCCAATCGGTTGGCGCCGTGAAAGTGGGCGGCGGCGCACTCGCCGCAGGCAAACAGGTTGCGTACGGAGGTGCGCCCCCACGTGTCCGTTCGAATGCCGCCGATCGTGTAGTGGGCGGCGGGCCGCACGGGAATGAGGCCGCGCGCCGGATCAAGGCCGTAATGCCGGCACAGGCGCATGAGGCAAGGGAACCTGCGGGGAATGTCGCGCACCCTCCTGGCGTCGAGGTAGACCTGGGTGTCGCGGGCGGCCATCATGTGGCGGAGGATCGAGCGCGACACCACGTCGCGCGGCGCCAGCTCCGCCATGGGGTGATAGTCCTTCATGAAGGCGCGGCCCGAGCGGTCGCGCAGCACGGCCCCGGCGCCCCTGAGCGCCTCGCTTATCAGGGCGCGCGAGGCCCCGGCGAGATACAGCGTTGTAGGATGGAACTGCATGAATTCCATGTCCATGAGTTCCGCACCGGCGCGGTATGCCATCGCCATCCCGTCGCCGGTGGCCACAGCCGGGTTGGTCGTCTCCCTGAAAACCTGCCCGACCCCGCCGGTGGCGAGAATCGTCCGGCGCGCCCTGACCCACGCCAGCCCCCGCCTGGGATGGCGCACGATCGCCCCCCAGCAGGCCCCGCCGCGGGTCACCAGGTCGATCGCGAAGCAGTTCTCGAGAAAACGCGCATTGGCGCGCCGCAGCAGCAGCCGCGTAAGCATCGCGCCGGTTCCGTCGCCGCGGTGCAGGACGCGCGGCACCGAATGCCCCCCCTCGCGACCGAAGGAGAGACGGCGCCCCTCCCGGTCGAACCGCGCACCCCATTCCAACAGCTCGCGGACGCGCTCCATGCCCTCGCGCACCACGATCTCCACCACGGTCGGATCAGACAGGCCGCAGCCGACGCGAAGGGTGTCCTCAACGTGGGATTCCGGGGTGTCGTGGTCGCCTATGGCGGCCGCGATGCCCCCCTGCGCGTAGTAGGAGTTCGATTCCAGGCGCTCCCTCTTGGTTACCACCAGCACCCGGCGTGTCCGGGACGCCTCCATCGCGGCCCGAAGGGCGGCCAGCCCGCTGCCGACGACCAGCACGTCCGCGTCGATCGCCGGCAAATCGGCTAGGTCGAAATGGGCCAGGAAGCGGGGGATCATTCCGGGGATTCCCGGGCGGCGCCCGACAGGGTCCCGCTGCGGTGGCAGATTACAAGCGCCCTGACGACCTCCGCGTCGAATTCCTTGCCCGCGCGCTTCGCCATTGACTTGAGGACCTCCGTGGTCGGCAACGCCTCCCCCCCTGGTCCCCCTCTAGTGCACTCGTTGTCGAACGCGTTGGCCGCTATGACGATGCGCGCCATTTGCGGAATGTCCTCGTTCTTCAGGCGGTAGGGATAGCCCTCGCCGTCGGCGCGCTCGTGGTGGTACTTGATGCCCGGCAGGACGTCTTCAAACCCCTCTATCCCCGCGAGCATCCTTTCACCGGCCAGCACGTGCTGCTCCCGGATCTGCCTCGGATCGAGCCCGCGGACAGACTGATGCACGGCGACCTTCCCCACGTCGTGAAGCAGCGCCGCGAGACGGATCTTGTGCACCTCGTCCGCCGGAAGTCCCATCTGCGATGCGACCGCCGCCGCGCAGTCGGCCACCCTTTGCGCGTGCCCTTGCGTATTGGGATCGAGTATTTCCAGCGCGGCCACGAGCGCGCGAATGGTGCCCATCAGCCCCCTCCGGAGCCTCTCGCTGGCCTCCAGACCGGCCAACGCCATGGAGATGTGCAGGGCCACCGAGGTCGCCAGCTCGAGATCCTCTACGGTCAGGACGTGATCCACCTTGCTGGAATGCAGGTAGAGGAATCCATCGACGCGCTCCTCCACCATGATCGGCACGCAGATGACCGACTTGATCTTCTTCAGTATGATGCTTTCCGAGAGGGCGAACCGGTCGTCTAGCGTGGCGTCGGAAGTCAGCAGCGGAATGCCCGTTTCGCGGACGCGGTTGAGGATCATGCGGCTGACTTTGCGCTCCCCTCCCTCCTCGGTTTCCACCACGGCGCGCGGCACGGGCTTGCCCGTCCGGCGGTCCATCATGAATATGTATCCGTGGTTGGCCCGGACGGCGCCCGCCAGCACCTCTATCGCCCGCTCGAAGACCCCGTCCGGAGAACGCTCGGCCCGGAGTATCCGGCCCATCTGGCTGATGATGGTTATGTTGCGGGACTGGACCTCCTTGCCTATGACCTTGCGGCCCGTGCCGGGACGCGGTTCCTCCACCTTGAGCTCGACGGTGGTGGTTTCGATCTTTCCAGTCTCCTCCATCACGACCCCGGCTCCGGATCCGCCGGCAACCGCCGGAGGGCTGTCCTCGAACACCAAGATGGTGGTGCCGATCATCAGCTCGTCCCCGGCCTTCAGCGCCTCCTCCGTCACCCGCACGTCGTTGACAAACGTTCCGTTGGTGGAGCCCAGATCGCGGATGAAACACATCTCGCCCAGGCGGAAGATCTCCGCGTGGGCGCGGGAGACGCCCTGGTCGAGTATCTGTATGGTCTGGTTGTCGTCCCGCCCGACGCTTATGGTGGCCTCCTTGACCTCGAACAGCTTGCCCTTGTTCGGCCCCGTCTTGACGCGTATGTAGGGCATCTTCGCCCGCGGCCCTCCCTGACCTGATGATATTGAGGCCGCCGGCCCAGTCAAGGATGATCGGGGCCGCGAGTCCCGGAGGCGCCAAGCCGGTTCAGAGCCGCCCTGAATCGGATCCCCCTCGGAGGCTCAGCCGTCGACGAATCGGCCGTCGACGAGCCTGAGCTGACGGGCCGCCAGCCGCGCCACATCCTGGTCGTGCGTCACCACCACGAAGGTCTTTCCGGTTTCCCTCGAGAGCTCTACGATCAGCTTCTGGATCTCGACCGAGGTGGCCGCGTCGAGATTGCCCGTGGGTTCGTCGCAGAAGACGATCTCGGGATCGCCGACCAGCGCCCGCGCGATGGCGACGCGTTGCCGCTCGCCGCCGGACAGCTGGGCGGGCAGGTGGTGGAACCGCCCGCCAAGCCCCAGCCGTTCAAGAAGACGGCGCCCGTGCTCGTGAACGGGGCCGCGCCCGGCGATCCATTCCCCGGTGGAATGCCTTATCATCAGCGGCAGGAGCGTGTTCTCCAGCGCGGTGAGTTCCGGCATGAGGTGGTACATCTGGAAGACGAAACCGAAACTGGCGTTGCGGACGCGCGCCTGCTCCACGCGCCCCACCGCCGAGAGCCTCCGACCGCGGAATATCACGTCGCCGGAGGTCGGGCGGTCCAGGAATCCCATGATGTGCAGCAGCGTGGACTTCCCCGCCCCGGAAGGTCCCACGATGGCCGTGATCTTGCCCGGCTCTATGGAAAGGCTGATTCCTTTGAGAACCCTGAGGGTGGTTTCCCCGCTGGGGAAGTCCTTCACGACATCCTCGACCCTCAGGAAGTCATTCATCTCGGATCGCCTCGATCGGGTCGCACGCCGCCGCCCGCAGCGCCGGATAGATGGAAAAAATCACGCTCACCAGCAGGGTCATGCCCACGATGAAGCCGAGCGTGCGGAAATCGACGAATACGGGGATGCGCTCCAAGTAGTAGATCTGCCGGGAGAAGAGTTCAAGCCCCGCCCAATCGGGCCCCGGCCTGACAATGAGGATCGCATCGGCGATGGCCGCCAACGCCGCCACTCCGAGGAGGATGGCCGAAAACCAGATCGTGCCCAGGAACCCCATGAAGATCCACGCCGGATGACGGCGCCACCGGTCGAGCATGCGCCAGGCGGCCATAAGCAGCAGCCAAACGAAGACCACCGACGCCGTGAACCGGAACCGCCATCCCTCGCCGAACGACGGGTCGAACCGGTCGATCGGCCGGTACGTTGGCAGCCAGGCCGTCCCCAGCCACGCCGCCGCCGCCAGCAGCGCCGTCGTCACCCCGATCCTTATCCACGGATGGCCGATGCGCTCCTTGTAGAATACCAGCCACGTCCAGACGACGGCCGCGCCGGCGAGCTGCACGACCAGCGCGGTCAATAGATGATATTCCCGCGACGGCGGAGAAGGCCAGCCCGCGTAGGCCATCCGATTGAGTTCACGAGAAACCACCCTTATGAAGTCCGAGATCTCGTTCACGTTGTACGAAAAGAGCAGACCCAGCCCTATACCGAAGATGGATCCGATCAGCCCGCATAGGCCGCCGCTTGTGAGGAAGACGGAGACTATCCCGCCTTCCGTGGCGCCGAGCGACCGGAGTATCCCGATGTCCTTGGTTTTGGAACGTACCACCAGCGTGTAGATCGCGATGATGTTGAACCCGGCCACCAGCACGATAAGGAAGAGGATTATTATCTGGATCGCCTTTTCAACCTCCACGGCCTGGAGGAGGATCCTCTTGGTCTGCTCCCACGTCAATACGCGGTAGATGCCGCAGTGGCCGAACGACCCCATCGCGCCCTCGTGCGCGGCGGGATCACGGCACGGATTCCGCGCATGCAGCACATCCATGATGGCCTTGCGCACCTTCAAACCGTTTCTGTGGTAATCGTCCACCCTGACGGCCAGGACGTTCGCCGAGGGCGGATCGGACAGGCGCAGGAACGCCTGCGCGTCGGACAGATGCATGAACACGTAGGTGGTGTCGTATTCCGCCATCCCGGTCTTGAAATTTCCCACCGCCTCGAACTGGCGGGCGCACGAAATGGGGGTGGGACTCGCATCACGCACGGTAACGAGACTCAGCTCACCCCTCCTCCACAGCTCGATGCCGAGCACCAGCCCCGGCGATGCGGTCGGACGGCCGTCGTCGTCCCTGAAATCGAACGATCGCTTTCCCCCTTCCACGAAATATTTCTCCAGGTCGCTCACGCCGCGCTCCCGCTCCGGCACGATGCCGACCACGTGGACGTCGCGGCGGACGCCGCCGCGCCCCAACCATGCGCCGTACTCTATCCGCGGGGCGCACCCCACGACGTGCGGGACCTTCGATATCTCGTCGCATAGCGCGTCGTAATCCTCGAACCACGTGCCACGGTCGTAGGATGTGACCACGAGGTCGGTCTGCATGCCGCGTATGCGCGCCCTCATGTCGCGGGAGAAGCCGCCCATGATGGAGGTCACCACTACAAGCGTCATGATCCCGAGCGCGACGCCGGCTATAGAGAAATAGATGATCTTGTGCGCGCGCAGGTACCTCAGGGCCATGAAGAGTTTGTACATGCCGGCCAACCAGCCCGGGTATCCGGGTTCCTACCTCCTGCCCTCCCTCAGAAGCGGGAAAAGAATCACCTCCCGCACAGAGGGGTTGTCCGTCAGGACCATGACCAGCCGGTCGATGCCCACGCCGATCCCGCCGGCCGGCGGCATCCCGTATTCAAGGGCCTCGAGGAAATCCTCGTCGATCTTGCCCTGCCTGGCCATCTCGTCGCCGCCGGCCTGATCGAGCAGGCGCCTGCGCTGCTCGAACGGGTCGTTCAACTCCGCGTAGGCGTTGGCGATCTCGAAACCCCCCGCATACGCCTCGAAACGATCCGCCAATCCCGGCCTGCCCGGCAGGGCCCTGCAAAGGGGCGTCATCTCGACAGGCTGGGCGGTGACGAAACACGCGTCCTGCAGCCGCCCCTCGACGCAGGCGCCGAAGAGGCCGTCGAGGACCTCGATTCGCGACATCTTCGAACAGTCGCCCTTGAATTCGGACAGCCGGCGACGGCACGCCTCGATGTCGCCGGGATCGGTCCCCGCATGCTCCTTGATGAGATCGGCGAATTCCTTCCTGGGCCATGGCGGTGTCAGGTCGATCGTCCTACCCCCGAAAGGCACCTTCGTGCCGCCGCATATCTCCTTGGCCAGGTGGGCCACCGCATCCTCCAGGAGCTCCATCATGGTCCCGAGATCGCCGTAGGCGTGGTACAGTTCCAGGAGAGTGAACTCCGGATTGTGCTGGCTGTCTACGCCCTCGTTGCGGAAGACGCGCCCTATCTCGTAGACCTTCTGCACACCCCCCACCAGCAGCTTCTTGAGGGGTATCTCCAGGGCGATCCGCAGGTACAGATCCATCCCCAGGGCGTTGTGATGCGTCACGAAAGGCCGCGCCGCCGCGCCCCCAGGAATCTGCTGCATCACGGGCGTCTCCACCTCCACGTAGCCGCGCGAGTCCAAGTAGCGACGCAGCAGGGAGAGGATCCTCGCGCGTTTCAAGAACTTCTGAAGGACATCGGGATTGGCTATGAGATCCAAATAGCGCCGGCGGTGGCGAACCTCGGGATCGGTAACCCCGTGCCATTTCTCAGGCAGCGGACGCAGCGCCTTGCACAGGAATGTCATCCTGTCCGAGAAAATCGTTATCTCCCCGGTCTTCGTCTTCCCCAGGGAACCACCGAAAGCCGCCAAGTCGCCGATGTGCAGGTTCTCGAATACCGGCCATGCGTCGCCCAACCTGTCCTTCTTGACGTATACCTGCACCTTGCCGGTCCAGTCCCGCAGGTCGAGGAAAACCGCCTTGCCGAACGAGCGAAGCCCCGTCACTCGCCCGACCGCCACCACCTGCCTGTTCTCCAGCTCGGCGTAACGGCCTACGATCTCCCCGCAGGACAATCCCCCGTCAAAACGGCGCCCGAAAGGATCCACCCCCATCGCCCGCAGCGATTCAAGCCTCTTGATCCTCTCCTCACGTTCATCGGACATGGCGAGGGATGGTATCGCACCTCGCAAGACAGAACAAGCATTTACAACTGTTAACGAAATCGCGACGCGATTTCGTTAACAGTTCGGAGGACGGCGGTCGACGGAGGCCAGGCCCCGGCCGCCCCTGCCACGACGCGCACCCGGCGGCCCCGCGGTGCCCAGACAGCCGGATCCGTTGGGCCAAATACCGCGACCGTGGGAATCCCCAGCGCGGCCGCAACATGCGTCATGCCGCTGTCGTTGCCCAGATACGCCGCGCACCTCGCCAATATCGACGCCGCCTGGGGAACGGTCAGGCCGGCCGCGTGCGCTAACGATACACCGCGCACCTCCGACATGAACAAGCGACATGCCTCTCCGTCAGCCGGCCCCTCCAAGAGCACCACGCCAAGCCCTAACCGGCTGGCCGTATCGGCGAACAGGGCGGCCGGCCAGCACTTGCGGCGACCCCCGCTGCCCGGATGAACCGCCAACGGCGCCGCCCCACGACCGAAACGCTCCTCGACCCACCCCACGCCCCACGAGCCGACATCTTCCCCAACCCTTAGCGATGGACAGGCAGGCAGGGGAGCACCCACGGCGGCGGCGAAATGATCGCACGCGTGAACGCCGCGCGGTGGCGTCACTGACCATAAGACCGTTCTTCCGCAGAAGCGTACCGCGTTCGCCGCCAGGGTCTCGCGGGGATCGTCGGTGTACAAGACGATCTCGTCCGCACCCGAGAAAACACCGGACGAATCGCGCTCCGCGTCCGGATCGAAAAGCGGCAGAAGCCCCGACCCGTCGAACCGGATCACCTCGACGGGAAACGGTATGATCGGACGGATCTCCTCGGCCCACGACGATCCCACCAGCGTCAACCGCGCCCCTGGGCGAGCCTCCAGCAACCACCGCATCGCCGGCAGGACAAGTATCGTATCGCCCAGACCGCCGGGCCGGACAAAGGTGACTCTGGCCGCCATATGCTTTCCGGCTATCTCCACGCCCGGATGTCACCCGGAATGGCCGTCCACGTCAAACCTCCCATACTCCCGCCCGGACGAGGCGTGTCAATCCCCCATCCAAACCGGTTGATCGGCCCAACCGTGCCCGATAAGATCGGCAGCATGGACGAGCGGCTGCGGAGATCCGAGCGCATCACGCGGCGGAAGGAGATCGACGAGGTGCGCCGGCTCGGCCGGCGCTGGACTGACCGCCTGCTCAGATTCCACGTGAAGGAGAACGGACTGCCATTCCCCCGGATAGCGATAAGCGTGCCCCGCCGGATCGGCGGCGCGGTCCTCCGCAACCGGTGGAAGCGGCTCATCCGCGAGGCATTTCGCAAGAACAAGGGGGCGATCGGCCCAGGGCTGGACATCCTGGCGGTCCCCAGGCGTCCCCCCGCGGGCGTCAAGCGCCAGCACGTCGAGTCCGCGATGCTCCAGATCCTCCGGAGAAACCGCCGGTCATGAAATACCTCGTCATCCTCCCCGTGCGACTCTACCAGATGCTGGTTTCGCCTTGGATGCCGAACGTCTGCCGCTATACCCCGACCTGCTCCCGATACATGGTCGAGGCGGTCGAGAAACACGGCGTCCTCAAAGGGACATTCCTGGGGATCAGGCGCCTCCTGCGCTGCACCCCGTGGGGCGGTCACGGCCACGATCCGGTACCCCCTCCGGCGGCGCCCTGAGGCAGCCCCTATTTCCTCTCCTCGCCGGGGACCTCCAGGATGGTGAACTCGAAGGTAACGCGGATCACGGCCGGCGGCACCTCGGCCGCGCGTGTTTTCACCCCCTCCGGCGCCGGCTCCATGGCGGCGGGGGCCTCCCCATCGGGCCGTGGGCCACCTTTGACCTGCGCTTCAACGGCCGGCGCATCCGCCTTCGCCTTCCCTTCCTCTCCATTCTTGAATGCGCCGGTCCTATCGGCGGATTCGGCCTTCTCGACAGCCTTGGCCACGACTTCGCCGACGCGCTTCCGGGCCTCGGCCCCCCGCCCTTCCACCAGGACGAACAACTTCTCCGTCTCGAGCCTGCGGCGGACTTCCACAAGCTGCCCCTCGGTGAGATCCACCACCAGCGGCCCCGCCGGCTGGGCCCCCCCGAAGCCCCGCCCATCCGCGGGACGGGCCGCGGACTCCCGCGAGCGGTTCAACTGCCTGATAATGGACTCGACCCGGGAGCGCGCGGCGGCGGGATTGGCTGAGGCCAGCGTCATGAAGACCGCCTTACGGTCCTGTCCTTCTCCCACGCGCCCCGTCCCCGACGGCTCGCGGGGAGCCGCCGCCCCGGCACCCGACTCCCTGAGCGCACGCCCGTCGGCGGGCTTCC
>FWPU01002201.1_pt1 | contig 55132 bp, 47 predicted proteins | sample 2228361 | NCBI WGS metagenome assembly FWPU01 (sample SAMEA103939777, study PRJEB20133) | metagenome | reverse complement strand
ACGAGTCGCCAGTCCATCTTCTCCTCCTCGTTCTCAGCTCTGCGCGTAGCCGGTCAGCCTGCTCCCGAGCCCCCGCTGCACGCCCCTGTCGAGGGCGCGGCGCAGCTCACGAACGAGCCACGTGTTGACGGACACGCCCTCGCGGGCCGCGGCTGCCTCCACCGCCTCCTTCAGCGACTCGGGCAGGCGCAGCGTGATCCGGGCGGGCATGCCCTCCCCCGGCCCGGCCGGCTCCTCTTGTCCCTCCGCTTCCACGTACACGAGCGAGGGCTCCTGCCCTGCCAGCCGCACCTCCACGTGCCCGCACGGCAGCTGCTCCGTCACCTCCAGCGCCGCCTCGGAGAGCAGGTCGAGCAGGCGCAGCCGGGCCGACGCCGCCAGGGCCTCGCTCAGCCGCTCGGCAGCCTCCCGGACCGCCTCGTCGCCCAGCCCGGCGACGGCGGCGACATCGGCGAGGAGGGCGTCCACGTGGCTCGACAGCTGCACTGTGACGTCATTATGACATCAGTATGAAGTCTGTCAAGAGTCGGATTGCTGTCGACGGTCGTCGGAGCGGCGGGGGAAGACACGCCGCAGCTCGGCCAACACGCGGGCCACGAAGGCATCGAGCTCCTCCAGGCTGCCCTCGTTGACGTAGACGAAGTCGGCCCGGCGGGCCTTCTCCTCGTCGGGAAGAAGCCTGCGGGAGCGCTCGTCCACCCGCCCACCGGCCCGCTTCCGGCGCACCTCCTCGGAGGCGGTGATGAGGACGACGGCGTCGAAGGAGGTCTCGGCGCCCGTCTCGTACAGGAGGGGCACCTCCACCACCGCCGCCTCGGCGTCTTCCACCGTCTCCAGCCAGGCTGTGTAGGCGCGGCGGACGCGGGGGTGGAGAAGCCCTTCCAGCCAGGCCAGCTCCTCGGGCTGGGAGAAGACGACGGCGGCGATGCGGGCCCGGTCGGTGGTGCCGTACCGTTCCTCCACGGCCGCCCGTACCTCCGGGTCGGACTCGTACAGGCGGTGGACGACCTCGTCGGCGGAGAGTACCGCTGCCCCGTGCCGGCCGAAGGCGGCCAGAGCCTCGCTCTTGCCCGCCCCCACGGCGCCGGTGACGGCGACCCTAGGGGGCCTCGTCGGCGCCGTCGTGGCCAGGGTCGGCCGGGCTCGCGTCCGCCTCCACCGCCGCCGGCGAGACATCCGTCTCCTCGGCCTCGGCCGCCGGCGGCGCCGGCTCAGCGAACACCTCCTCCGACAGGGCCAGCGGCGGCGCCTCCTCCGGCCGCAGGCGCGCCACCTCGTCCTCGGCCACCCGCTTCAGGGACAAGGACAGGCGGCGGCGGTCGGCATCCATCTCGATGATCTTCACGTGCACCGTCTGACCCTGGGACACCACCTCCCGGGGGTTCTCCACGTGGTGGGGGGCGAGCTCGGAGATGTGCACCAGACCCTCCACCCCGGGCAGAACCTCCACGAAGGCGCCGAAGGTGACCACCTTGGTCACCCGGCCCTCCACCACGTCGCCCACGGAGTAGCTGTCCAGTACCTGCTGCCAGGGGTCGGCCTGGGTCTGCTTGAGGCCGAGGGAGATGCGCTGGCGCTCGCGGTCGATGTCGAGCACCTTCACCTTGACCCGCTGGCCGATCTCCAGCACCTCGGAGGGGTGGTTGACGTGGCTCCAGGAGAGCTCGGAGATGTGGATGAGGCCGTCCATGCCGTCCAGGTCGACGAAGGCCCCGAAGTCGACGATGTTGGAGATGACGCCCTCCACCACATCGCCTGGGTTGAGCCGGTCGAGGATGGCCTGGCGCATCTCCTTGCGCTCGTCCTCCAGCACCGCCCGTCGGGACAGGACGACGTTGTTGCGGGAGCGGTTGAGCTCGATCACCTTGCACCGGAGCTCCTGACCGAGGAACTCGTCCAGGTCCTGCACCCGCCGGATGTCCACCAGGGAGGCGGGAAGGAAGCCGCGTACCCCCAGGTCGAGGATGAGCCCGCCCTTGACCACCTCGATCACCCGCCCGGTGACGGGCCGGCCGGCCTCGGCCGCCTGCTCGATGGATTTCCAGGCGAGCTCGAACCGGGCCCGCTTCTTGGACAGGATGAGCCGGCCTTCGGCGTCCTCCTTGGTGAGGACGAGGGCGTCGATCTCGTCGCCGACCTGCACCTCCTCTTCCGGATTGACCGACCGGCGGATGGAGAGCTCGGACACGGGGATGACCCCCTCCGACTTGTAGCCGATGTCCACCAGCACCTCGTCCTTGTCCACTCGCACCACCCTGCCGTGCACCACCTCGCCCTCGTTGATGACGGGGAAGGTGGACTCGTAGTCGGGAACGAGGTCGCCGTCCGGCCCGGTCACCCACACCCCGGGCTCGGCGGTGGCGTCGGTATCTGCGTCCTGCTCGACGGTGTCGTGGGTCATGGAAGCGGCTCAGTATAGCCCGCTCCCGGCCCCAGTCCGTCAGGAGACTCAGCTTTTAGCCTCGTTCCAGTCATTCCCCACCCCCACCTCCACCGCCAGCGGCGGGTCGAGGGGATAGGCGCTCACCATCTCCTCCCGGGCCAGCTCGCGCACCGCCGCCACCTCCGCCTCGGGGGCCTCGAGGAGGAGCTCGTCGTGCACTTGCAGGACGAGTCGGCTGAGCCTGCCTTCCCGGCGCAGGCGGCGGTGCAGGGCCACCATGGCCACCTTGATGATGTCCGCCGCCGTCCCCTGCATGACCGAGTTCACCGCCAGCCGCTCGCCCAAGGCCCGGGTCTGGCGGTTGTGGGCCCGAAGCTCGGGAATGGGGCGGCGGCGGCCGAGGAGGGTGGTGACGTAGCCGTCGCGCTCGGCTTGCTCGATGGTGCGGCGGATGAACTCCTGCACGCGGGGGAAGCGGGCCAGGTAGGCGTCGATGTAGGCCTGGGCCTCCTCGCGGGAGATCTCCAAGCCCTCGGCCAAGCCGAAGGCGGAGATGCCGTAGATGATCCCGAAGTTGACCATCTTGGCCACGTTCCGCTCGTCCTTGGTCAGCTCGGCCTGGGGCTTGCCCAGGACCTCGGCGGCGGTGGCGGCGTGGATGTCCTCGCCCCGGGCGAAGGCCTCCTTGAGCTTGGGCTCGCCCGACACGTGGGCCAGGATGCGCAGCTCCACCTGCGAGTAGTCGGCCGACACCAGCTTCCAGCCCTCCTCGGCCACGAAGGCAGACCGGATCTCCCGGCCCAGCTCGGTACGGATGGGGATGGCCTGGAGGTTGGGGTTGGAGGTGGACAGGCGCCCGGTGGCGGCCACGGTCTGGTTGAAGGTGGTGTGCAGGCGGCCGTCGGCAGCGAGCATGCTCGGCAGCGGGCTCAGGTAGGTGTTGATGAGCTTGGTCAGCTCCCGCCACTCCTCGATGACGGCCACGATGGGGTGCTCGTGGCGGATGGCCCTGAGAACGCGGGTGTCGGTGGAGTAGCCGGTCTTGCCCTTGCGCCCGGGGGTCAGGCCGAGCTTGTCGAACAGGATGCGGGCCACCTGCTGGGCGGAGCCGAGGAGGAACTCCTCCCCGGCCAGCTCGTGGGCCCTCGCCTCCAGCTCCTCCACCCGCTCGGCCAGGCGGGCGGTGATCTCGCCCATGCGGTAGGTGTCGATCCGGACGCCGGCGTCCTCCATGGCCGCCAGCACCCCCGTGAGCGGGAGCTCCACCTGCTCGTACAGCTCCACCGAGCCCCGCTCGGCCAGGCGGGCGCGCATGATGGGGGCAAGACGGAGGGGAAGGGCGGCCCGGCGGACGAGGGCTAGGGTGTCGGCGTCGGCCTCCGGCGCCGGCCGCACCTCGACCCCGTACTCGGCGGCCAGGTCGTCCAGCTCGTAGGCGGCGCGGCCGGGCTCGATGAGGTAGGCGGCGATCATGGTGTCGTCCCGGGCCGACACCCGCAGAGCCTTGGCGTCGTGGACGACCAGCTCCACCCCCTGCCTGTCGATGGGAGCCGTCTCGCGCTGGGCAAGGAAGACATCGCTGCCCCAGCAGACGGCGCAGCGGCCGCCGGCGGCGGCGTAGCCGATCTCCCCGGCCAGCTCTGCCGGCGGCGGGCCCTCCTGCCAGCGCACCTCCTCCCCCTCCGCCTGGGGGCGCTCGGCCGCGGGCAGGGCGGCATCGAGCTGGTCGACCCGCTGGAGGAGGTTGCGGAACTCCAGCCGGCGGAAGATCTCCTTGAGCCGGGAGCGGTCGGGCGGCTGGAGGACGAGGCGGGCGGGATCGACGTCGAGGTCGAGGTCGCGGCGCATGGTGGCCAGGAGCTTGGACGCCCGGGCCTGGTCGGCGTGCTCCCTCAGCGCCCTGGCCCGGGCCGGGGAGAGCTCGTCCACGTGCTCCAGCACCGCCTCCAGAGATCCGTAGCGGGCGATGAGCTCGGCCGCCGTCTTATCGCCGATGCCGGGGACGCCGGGGATGTTGTCGGAGGGATCGCCCTTGAGCCCGATAAGATCGGGAACCTTGTCCGGGGGCACGCCCAAGCGGGCCTCCACCCGCTCCGGGGTGTACACCTGCACCTCCGACACCCCCCGGGGGGTCATCATCAGGCAGACGTTGGCGGTGACGAGCTGGAAGGCGTCCCGGTCGGTGGACACCACGCAGGTCTTGATGCCGGCGGCATCGGCGCGGGCAGCCAGGGTGGCGATGACGTCGTCCGCCTCCCAGCCTTCGATCTCCAGGTTGCGGTAGCCGAAGGCCTCCACGATGGGCTGGAAGTGGGGAAACTGCTCCCGGAGGAGGTCGGGCATGGGCGGCCGCTCGGCCTTGTACTCCTCGGACACGGCCTCCCGGTGCACCGGCCTCGTATCCCAGGCCACCGCCACCCCCCGCGGGCGGTAGTCGGCCAGGAGCTTGAACAGCATGTTGGTGAAGCCGAGGAGGGCGCCGGTGGGGAAGCCGTCGCTGGTGGCCAGCTCCTCGGGGAGGGCGAAGTAGGCCCGGTAGGCCAGGTTGTTGCCGTCCACCAGGAAGAGCTGGCAGTCGCGGGCCGGGGCGTCGTCGAGCTCGAGCCGCTCGCCGGTGAGGGTCTTGGCAGCCACCGATCCGAGTCTACGCGCCGGGACCGCGCACCTCACGGCCCCCTGCCTGCGCCGATCGCCGCCGAGACGGCGGCAGCCGGGCCCGGCGGCGGCAAGGGGCGGTACGGTTCGAGCGTGCCCGTGGTGAGGCCCGCTCGACCGGACGACGCCGAGGCCGTGCTCGCCCTGCTGGCGGCCCTCGGCCGGCCGGCCGTGGCCGACGACCCCGAGCCCCAGCGGAGGGTCTTCCTCGATCACCTCCGCCGCCGGGAGGCGGCCTTGCTCGTGGCCGAGGTGGAAGGGGTGGTGGCGGCGGTGGCCAGCTTCTGGGTGCGGCCGCGGCTGAACTGGACGAGTCCCGAGGGCTGGATCCCCGACCTGTACGTCCATCCCGCCCACCGCCGCCGCGGGCTCGCCCGCGCCCTCCTCGATGCCTGCGTCGAGCGCGCCCGCCGGCGCGGCTGCCACCGCGTCGTCCTCGAGTCGGGCCACGGCCGCAGGGAGGCCCATCGCCTCTACCAGGCCTACGGCTTCCAGCACGTGGGACGGTTCTACGAGCTCCTCCTGCGCCGCTAGTGCCGCCCGTCCCCCTCCTCTCGGGCACCCGGCTGATAGTGGTGGGCGCCCCCGACGACGCCGCCGTCCTCACCCCGCCTCCACCGCCCCCGCAGGCCATCTCCGACGTGGCTGCGGCCGTCCGCGACGCCCTCCGCTTCCCCCTATCGGGAGTTCCCCTGGAGGGACAGGTCTCGCCCGGAGGGCGGGCCACCATCGTCGTCGAGCCGCCGGCCTTGCCTCTGCCCGGCGCCGCCGTCGATCCCCGCCGGGAGGCCCTGGCCGCCACCGTGGCCGAGCTCCGCCGCCTGGGGGTGCCCGACCGGCGCCAGACCGTGCTCGTCGCCGGCGGTCTTGCCCGCCGCCCCGGCCGCCGCGAGCTGGAGCAGCTCTTCTCCCCCGCCCTCGCCCGCACCTTCCGGGGCCGGGTACGGGTGCACGACGTGGAGGACGAGCTCCTGGTGCGGGTGGGCGACGCCGCCGGCGTGCCCCTGCGGGCCGCCCGGGAGCTGGTGGAGACGGACTTGGTGGTGTGCGTGAGCGCCGCCGAGACCGTTCTCCACGGCGGCCCTGCCACCCTGCTCGCGGCGGGGGGCCGGGAGGCCCTGCGGGCGGCCACGGCCGTCTCCCTCCTGGAGGCGAGTAGCTCCGGCGGCTGGCGGCTGGCGCTGGCCTTGGAGCGGGCTCTGTCGGCCCGGGTGCCCGTGGTCGGCGTCTCCCTGGCCCTCGACCACCCCCGCATCGCCGACTGGGCTCTCGGCTACCCCTACCATCCCCAGGCGCTCGACCGGGTGGTCCGCTCCCGGCGACGGCACCTCCTCCGCCTCCTCCCCTCCCCCCTCCGCCTGCGCCTCCTCCGCTCGCTACCGCAGGCCCTGTCGGCGTCGGCGGCGTTCGCCGGCCCCCCCTCGGTGGCCCACGCCGAGGCCCTGCTGCGGGCGATGGAGGCCCGCTCGGTGGAGCTGGACGCCCCCCTGGACATCCTCTGCCTGGGCATCCCCCACTCACCCCCCACCTTCCCCGGGAGCGGCCCAACCCCTTGCTCGCCGCCTACCTGGGCCTGGCTTACGCCCTGCGGCTGTGGCGGGAGCGGCCGCCGGTGGTCGACAACGGCACCCTCATCCTCGTCCACCGGTTCCGCCGCCACTTCAGCCATCCCACCCAGCAGCCCTACCGGGCCTTCTTCCAGGCCACCCGCACGGGACCCGATCCCGACCTCATCGCCGCCGCCGAGCGGGCGGCCGCCGAGGACGAGGCGGCCGTCCGCCGGTACCGGGCAGGTCGCACCTGCCATCCCCTCCTTCCCTTCGCCGACTGGGACGCCTGTCGGCCCCAGGCCGAGCGGCTGGGAGCCGTGCTCGTGGCCGGCTGCCGCGACGCCGCCGCCGCTCGACAGCTCGGCTTCGTCCCCGTCCACGGGATGGGAGCGGCCCTCGACATCGCCCGCGGGCTGGCCGCCGACGGGGCGCGGGTGGGCATCGTCGTGGCGCCGCCTTACTTCCCCCTCCGGGTGGGCGGGGGGTAGGCTTACTCCTCGCCCAGGTAGGCCTTCCGCACCTGCTCGTTCTTGCGCAGCTCGGGCGCCGTCCCCTCCAGCACCACCCGCCCGGTCTCGAGGACGTAGCCGCGGGCGGCCACCTCCAAGGCCATGAGGGCGTTCTGCTCCACCAGGAGGATGGGCGTCCCCTGCCGGTTGATCTCGCCGATGGTCTCGAAGATGCGCTCCACGAACAGGGGGGCGAGGCCCATGGACGGCTCGTCCAGGAGGAGGAGCTTGGGGCGGGCCATGAGCGCCCGGCCGATGGCGCACATCTGCTGCTCGCCCCCGGACAGGGTCCCCGCCTTCTGGTGCTTGCGCTCGGCCAGGCGGGGAAAGAGCGTGAACACCCGCTCCATGTCCTCCCTGATGCCGTCCCGGTCGGTCCGCTGGAAGGCTCCCATCTCCAGGTTCTCCAGGACGGTCATGCGGGGGAAGAGCTTGCGCCCCTCGGGGGCCTGGGAGATCCCCCGGCGGACGATCTCGTGGGGAGGCGTGTGGGTGATGTCCTCCCCGTGGAAGCGGATGGCCCCCCGGCGGGGCCGGTTGAGGCCGTTGATGGAGCGGAGGGTGGTGGTCTTGCCGGCGCCGTTGGCGCCGAGGAGGGTGACGATCTCCCCCTCCCGCACCTGAAGCGAGATCCCCTTCAGGGCCTCGATGGTGCCGTAGAAGGTGTGCACCTCCTCCAGCTCCAGGACCGCCTCTCGCCCTCCCGTCACGACCCCACCGCCGCCGCGCCCAGGTAGGCCTCGATCACCCGCGGGTTGCGGCGCACCTCGTCGGGAGTCCCCTCGGCGATCTTCTCCCCGTAGTCCAGCACCGTGATCCGCTCGGACACCCCCATGACCACCTTCATGTCGTGCTCGATGAGGAGAACGGTGAGACGGAGCTCGTCCCGCAGTCGGCGAATGAAGGCGGTGAACTCCAACGTCTCCTGGGGGTTCATGCCGGCCGTGGGCTCGTCCAGGAGGAGGAGCTTGGGCTGGGTGGCGAGGGCCCGGGCCACCTCCAGGCGGCGCTGGTCGCCGTAGGACAGGTTGCGGGCGAAGTCCTCGTCCCGACCCACGAGGCCGCAGTAGGCGAGGAGCTCCCGGGCCCGCTTCCGCGCCGCCTCCTCCTCCCGGCGGAGCCGGGGCGTGCGCAGGATGCTGGCCACGATGCCCCCCTTGAGCCGGGAGTGCATGCCCACGAGCACGTTCTCCACCGCCGACATCTGCTGGAACAGGCGGATGTTCTGGAAGGTGCGGCCGATGCCCCGCTCGGTCACGGCGTGGGGAGGCTTGCCGGTGATGTCCTCGCCGTCGAATACCACTCGGCCGGCGGTGGGCTTGTACATGCCTGTGATCATGTTGAAGAAGGTGGTCTTGCCGGCGCCGTTGGGCCCGATGAGGCTGACGATGGCCCCCCGGGGGATGGTGAAGTCGACGTCGTTGACCGCCACCAGGCCGCCGAACTCCTTGCGCAGGCGGGAGGTGACGAGGAGGTCGTCCATCAGCGGCTGACGTCCTGGAGGGGCTGGTCGTGGACCCCGGTCTCGAACTCGAGCTTCCGCCGCCGCTCCGGGAACAGGCCCTGGGGGCGGAAGACCATGACGGCCACGATGATGGCCCCGTAGATGCCGAACTGGAGCAGGGGGACGTCGATACAGCCGTGGGAGATGGCCTTGCCGGTGGCGGCGGCGCCCGCCTGGCAAGGGAGGATGTTCTCGTTCAGCCAGCCGCCGATGTTGCCCAGACCCTCGGTGTTGAGGTAGGTGAGGAAGGCGGCCCCCACGATTACCCCCCACACGTTGCCCATGCCGCCCAGGATGACCATGCACAGGATGAAGACGGAGATGTTGAACTGGAACTGGTCGGCGAAGACGCCCTGGTTGAAGGTGGCGAACCAGACGCCGGCCACGCCGCCGAAGAAGGCGCCGGCGGCGTAGGACCAGGTCTTGGTGCGCATGAGTGGCACCCCCATGGCGGCGGCGGCCGTCTCGTCCTCGCGGATGGCGATCCAGGCCCGGCCCAGCCGGGAGTCGCGCAGGCGGATGCTGCAAAAGAGGGTGACGAGGACGAGGCCGATGGCCGTCCAGTAGAGGAGGGTGGTGAAGTTGACGTACTGGCCCTGCTCGAGCAGGTAGTTGGCGGGCAGGCCGAGGGTATCGGACAGCCACCCCCCGAACCCGGGCGGGTCGACGGGGTTGATGCCCTGGGGGCCGTTGGTGAGGTTGAAGCCCAGGCCCTGCCGGTCGCCGTTACGAGCGATCTGGGGCAGGATCTCGCCGAACCCGAGGGTGACGATGGCCAGGTAGTCGCCCCGCAGCCGCAGGGTGGGAAGACCGATGATGACCCCGGCCACGGCGGTGACGCAGGCGGCCACGACCAGGACGAGCCAGATGGACAGGTGGATACCGCCCACCCCCGTGTCCTCGCCGATGGCGCCGAAGCGGAGGTCGACCTGGGTGAAGTGGTCGGAGGCCAGCCAGGCGGCCACGTAGGCGCCGATGGCGTAGAAGGCGACGTAGCCGAGATCGAGGAGGCCGGCGTAGCCGACCACCATGTTCAGGCCCAGGGCCATCATCGTGAAGATGGCCATGACCACCATGGTGTCCATGTTGGGGAAGGTCTTGAACACGGGCAGCGCGAACAGGTGCTGGAGGTAGAAGGGGTAGGCGACGGCCAGGGCCAGGGCCGTCCCGGGCAGGGCGAGGCGCCGCCACCGGCCGGGCATGAGGTAGAGGGCGTAGGAGAGGGCGAGGAGGACGAGGAGGGCCGGGCTGGGCGGAAGCCCTGCTGCCCAGGCGATCCCCACTGCCAGCACAGCCGCCGCCACCGGCGGCAGGCCCCGCCGCAGGAGAGGCGGCTGGCTCTCCCAGCGGCGGCGGCCGTCGGCCACCCCGGCTGCCTCGGCCAGGCGCCAGACCGCCTCGTACAGATCTACCGGAGGACGCCGGGCCACCCTAGCCTCCCTCCGGCGTCCGCTCCCCCAGGAGACCCTGGGGGCGGAAGACGAGGATGAGGATGAGGATGGTGAAGACGATGGACTGGGTCCAGTTGGGCCCGGGAGCGAGCCAGGCCAGCCCCTCGTTGAAGGCCTGGATGAGGCCGATGAGGAGCCCTCCCAACACCGCCCCCGGCAGGTTGCCGATCCCGCCCAGCACGGCCGAGGTGAAGGCGATGAGGCCGAGCTGGAAGCCGGTGTCGAACCGCACCGACTCGGTGTAGGTGACGAAGACGACCCCGGCGGCCCCGGCTAGACAGCCGGCGATGAGGAAGGTGAAGGAGATGGTGCGGTTGACGTTGATGCCCATCATGGCCGCCGCATCCCGGTCCTGGGCGGTGGCCCGCATGGCCTTCCCCTGGCGGGTGAACTGGACGAGGTAGACGAGGCCGGCCAGCACCGGCACGGTGATGAGGAGGACGATGAGCTGGTTCCAGCGGTACTCCACCGCCCCGATCTGGAAGATGTGCCCCTTGGGCAGGACGTTGGGGACGGCGATGGACTGGGAGCCCTTCCAGACCAAGGCGATGTCCTGGACGATGAAGGACATGCCGATGGCGGTGATGAGCGGGGCAAGACGCGGAGCGTGCCGCAGGGGCCGGTAGGCGACGACCTCGATGGTGGCATTGAGCAGGCCGCAGCCGACCATGGCCACCGCCAGCGCGGCCAGGATGGCGGGGGCCAGGGAGGCGATGGAGGGGCTCTCGCCCAGGGCGAACACGTCCAGGAGGATGGCGGTGGTCATCATGCCGCCGAGCATGAACACGTCCCCGTGGGCGAAGTTGATGAGCTCCAGGATCCCGTAGACGAGGCTGTAGCCGAGGGCCACCAGGCCGTACAGGGCGCCGATGGTGACGCCGATGAAGAGGACGCGGAAGAAGGCCTCCGGGCTCTTGGCCAGGTTGACGAGAAGCCAGGCCGCTACCAGTCCCACCAGCACGAGCCCCAGGGTGGGCACGAGGTGGGCCGCCACGTCCCGTCGGGGGCGGAGCGGCTCGGCTCGCGCTTCTGTGGCCATCGTCTCGATGTCAGATTGCGGGTCGGGGGAGGACCGAGCCCTCCCCCGACAGCGCTCTCACCTTCGTCGCTCGGCTCCTACTTCACCAGGCTCTCGGACGGGTAGAGGGTGCGGTTGAACTTCCCCTCGCCCTTGGTCATCCGGTAGATGGTGATGCCCTTGAGCGTGGTGTCGCCGTTCTTGTCGATCCGGAAGGTGCCCAGGATGCCGCCCTTCACGTTCGTCTTGAACAGCTCCGCCGCCACCGACGGCCGGGTGCCGTTGGAGCGGGCGATGGCGTCGAACATGATCTGGGCGGCCTGGGCGGCGTAGACGGCGTAGGGATCCACCGTCTTCTGCTTCGAGTACTTCTTGTAGGCGTTGATGAAGGCCTTGCCCTTGGGCCCGAGGGCCTCGTTGGGTAGGCCGGCCACGCTGATGTACAGCCCCTCCGCGGCCGATCCCGCCTCGGCCACCGCCGAGAAGGGAGTGAACCCGTCGGGGGCGACGAGGACGACTCCCGGACCCAGGCCGTCCCGCAGGTCCTTGATCAGCTTGGCCCCGTTGTTGTCCACGATGCCGCCCATGAACACGGTCTGGGCGCCCGACTGCTTGATGCGGTCGGCCACCGCCTCGTAGCTTGCCGCCTTGGCATCCCAAGCCTCGAAGCCGAGCACCTTGATGCCGAGCTTCTTGGCCGCCTTCTGCACCGCCAGAGCCACGCCCTTCCCGTAGGTCTGGTTGTCGTGGAGGATGTAGACGCTCTTCTTCTTGAGCTGCTGGATGAGGAGAGCGTCCGCCGGCCCCTGGAAGTCGTCGGTGGCCACCACCCGCACGTAGTTGCGCTTGCCGGTGGGGTAGTACTTCTGGGGCTCGCCCGGCTCGGTGATGCCCTTGGCGGCGTGGGTCAAGCCGGGGTAGGTGTTGGCCGGGCTGATCATGCCCAGGGGGCCGTTGGGAGCCCGGTTGAGGATGGGGATGATCAGCTTGGCGCAGCCCGAGTTGAAGGTGCCGATGACGCCGATCACCGACCGGTCGTTGGCGTAGGCGCGGGCGTTGGCGGTGCACTTCTCCGGCGCCCAGCCTCCCTGCTGAGCGGTGGCGTCGTCGCACGACTGGTAGCCGATGGTGTACTTGCCGGCCTTGAACTTGTACTGGGTCTCGAGGATGAACTGGATGGCCTTGACCATGGACAGGGGCTGGGCGCGGGCGGCCCCCTGAAGCGGTAGGTCGGATGCCACCAGGAACTGCGGACTCCCCCCTCCCTTGTAGAAGACGGGCCCGCAGGAGGCGGACGGGAGCACCGTCGCCGCGTTCGGACCGGTCCCTCCGCCGGCGGCGCCCGACGCCACCAGGGCCACCGCCGAAGCGGCGATGGGGACGAGGCCCACGAGAACTCTCCTGCTCACGGAACCTCCTTCGCATCGGTGGATACGTGCCACTGCTAGGAGGCCGTCAAGTATCTGCCTCCGGCGATGGGAATGCAAGTGTGTATAGCCCCTATTGCCTCAAGGCAGGCGGAGGCGCCGACTGGGTCTGCCTCTCCGGGCGACCGACGGGCGCCACCCTGTGCCCGGGACAGGGCCGGCCTTGACTGCGCCTGAGCTCCCTCCAGCCGCACCGACCGATCGAGCTGGAAAGCGGGAAGAAGCGGCGGCGGCGCGCTGCCCCACGCTTCCGGCACTGTCGGCCTCGCCGCCCCGGTCGCCCAACCCGAAGGCGAGCCGGTAGCGGCCGCTGCCCCCGCTTCCCCCTCCCCGCGTCGGGTGGACGCCGATCTGGACGAGGAGGGAGCTCGTTCCGGGGCGGGCAGACGCCGGCCGGCGGGCGCTCGGCGACGGAGCTATCCACGACCGAAGCAGCGGTCGTTGGCCGACCATCCCGCGGTGCCGCTTCGCCCACGCAGCGGCCCAAGGGTGCAGTCGATAGGACGGGAGCTCATCGTCTGGGGAGACGCCATCCCCGAAGCCCGTGGGAAGCCCCCACCTTCCCCCGCCACGGGGTCGGCTTCATCCCCGCAGGGCGGTAGAGAGCGGCCAGAGCCGAGAAGCGCCGCTTCAGAAGACCGCCGACGCCGGCAGCGTCATTCAGCCGTACGTGGCCACGGCGTCGAGGTAGGCGACGACGTGCCGTCCCAGCTCGCTGTCGATGATTGCCGCGTCTGCCGGGTGGAGAGGAACGAGAGCGCGCCTCATGCGGACGCTCCAGCTCCCGGGATCAGGGAAGGTTCTCGCCAGGCGCGAGATGAGGGGCGCCAGCTCCAGGCCTCCGCGCAGAGGCGCGAGGGACTCGATGTGGAGGGCGACCACGTACGGGTATTCCCGGCCGCCGAAGGCCGGCGGTCGGCCGGCACGGCTGGCGGGCGCCTTGACGGTGGCGCGGCCGATGACGCGGCCGCGGTCGCGGGTCGGGTTCCGGAAGCAGCCGCGGGTCGTGTACAGGAAGAGGATATCGCCCACCTCGAGCGCCTCTGCCTCACGGGCACGGTTGTCGCTGAATGCGGTCTGCTGGGTACGGAGGATCCAGGCCAGGGGCTCGCGGTCGGCGATGGGCAGGAGGTAGTGCCTCGGCGCCATGCCTGGTAGTTACATCGGCCGGGCGCTCGCTTGTCAACCTGTCTCCTGCATCCGGCCGCCGGCTCATCTACCGTAGGGCGACAGAGGCCGCCGTCCGGCCACAGGTGATCGAACACAAGTTCGCTATGGCAGACCGTCAAGAGCAGGCTGCTCTCATCGCCCTCATCCGGCGGGGAGACCGCCCGTGGCACCACTACGCGCAGCTCGCCGAGTCCGCCGGCAGCGCGCTTGCCATCCTCGAGGGCCGCTACGTGGATCCAGACGAATACGTTGACCCAGACGAGGAGGAGCCGCTCGTCCTCTTCTCCAGCCCCCGCGAGCCCGAAGAGGTCGACCTGGACGCCATCTGCCGCCAGATCGAGCGCTGGGAGGCGGAGGGCATGACGCTCGCCACCGTGCTCGACGAGGACTACCCGGTGAACCTCCGGTCGATCCACAACCGCCCGCCGCTTCTCTTCGTTCGTGGCGAGCTTCGCCCCGAGGACGAGCGCTCCATCGCGGTCGTGGGCACGCGCCGCCCCTCGCCCGTCGGCCTCAGGTCGGCGCGTTCGGTCACCGCAGGTCTCGTCGCAGCGGGTTACACGGTGGTGAGCGGGCTCGCCGAAGGCATCGACGGCGCGGCCCACGAGACGGCCCTCGAGCTCGGCGGTCGCACCATCGCGGTCGTCGGCACCGGGCTACGACGGACGTACCCACCCTCGCATCGGGCCCTGGCGCAGCGCATCGCGGAGCTCGGGGCCGTCGTCTCCCAGTTCTGGCCGGACGCGCCGCCCACTCGCACGAGCTTCCCCATCCGCAATATCACCATGTCCGGTCTCGCCCGTGCCACGGTGGTGATCGAGGCAGGCGAGACAAGCGGGGCGAAGACGCAGGCCCGCTTCGCCCTCGAGCACGGCCGACGCGTCTTCCTTCTCCGCTCGCTCCTCGCGCACGCCTGGGCGAGAGCCTGCGCGGACCGGCCCGGCGCCCACGTGGTCGAGTCGGCGGAGGAGATCGTCGAGCAGATCGAGCGGCTGACGGCGGCCGAGCCCGCGCTGACACCCTGAGAGCCGCACGGCGACAGAGGTAGTCGTGCCCACGCTGGTCGAGCTCAGCGATCCGTACGCCAACTTCCTCCTTCCTCCCTCGGCACCCGAAACCCCGGACGTGTGCCGGGTCTGCCTCACCTTCACGCCGGGTTTCGACATCTGCAACGCATGCAGCCAGCACCGCAAGCGCGGCGCGGACGCGGTCCTCCCGATCTCCTACAGCCCCCACCTCGGCCAGCTGCACGCTGCGCTCCGTGGGTACAAGGAGGGCCGGCCGAGCTCGAGACGCTTCACGTTCGAGCTGGCGGCGGTTCTCTGGAGGTTCCTCGATGGCCATGAGAAGTGTCTTGCGAGGCGCATCGGCGTGGACCGCTTCGACGTCGTCACCGCGGTCCCCTCGAGCGACCCGGACCGCGACGTGGCACACCCCCTCCACAAGGTCGTCGGTCAACTCGTCGGCCAAACGTCCAGCCGCTACGAGCGCCTCCTGCGCCCATCGGGTCTCAAGATCGGGAGGCGGGTCGTCGATGCCCGCCGCTATCGCCCGAGCCGCCTCCTGTCGGGCGAGCCCGTTTTCCTGATCGACGACACGTGGACGACGGGCGCCCACGCGGAGAGCGCGGCCCTCGTGCTGAAGGCCAGCGGCGCCGGCTCAGTCGGCGTGGTTGTCATCGGTCGCCACATCTGCGAGGAGTGGCAGGCCAACGCCGCGCGACTGAAGGCGCTGCCGCGGTTCTCGTGGGAGCGCTGCGCCTTCGAGCGAGCGCAACCAAGCGTCGCGCCTACACCGTAGTCGTCAGACCCTTCGTCTCTGGAGATGAGCGCAGAATTCGTCTGCGGTCATGATCCGCGTGCCGCAGAGCTTCTCCAGGCTCCGCCGCTTCCTGCCATCCTTGCCGATGAATCCCTTGACGTCGTTGGTGACGAACACGTCTCTCCTTTCCCGTGTGTGAGCCTCGAGATTCATCGCATCGCGCAACTGCCGGCGCTCGCCAGGCGTCAAGCCTTCGCGTGCACCACGTCGCGGAAACGCGCCGCTACTGATAGTGCTGAGGATTCGCTCGAGAAGATGCGCCTCTTCAGCGTCTCCGAGTACCGCTTCGTCCAGGCGCGACTCGTCGAGGACCATGGTCTCGGGTATCGGGCCGCTCCTCCACATTCCGGTGCCAGAACGCGACTCGCTCGGCATGACCGTCTCGGGAATCTGCTTTCCCCACGGCACGGCGATGTCTGCTCTCTCAACTTCGCGGACGGTGACGGTCGTAACTGTGAACTCGACATCGAGACCCGCGGCCGCGATCTCAAGCCCTCGGCGCGTCTCGGCGTCCAGTGTATTCGTGTCAAGAGTAACGCGGAGCGGGCTCACCTACGGTAGTGGATCACTCGGGTCGTTCGCGGGCCCTTCGGGTGGCTCGGGCTTGCGGGGACGCCACCCCGCTCTGGCCATGTGCTCTCGAACAAGCCGCTCGGCTTGAGTCCAGTCATTGGCGCGATCGCCATTGTCAACATCTACGTTTGTCGGGTTTGCAAAAACGATCACGGCCTTGCCTGCCGCGCGAAGTTTCTCGATGTTCTCGGGAGTGTCCTCGATGTAGAGGTGAGCTCCCACATCGACCTTCTCCTTCAGAAAACAGAGGTCCCAGTATGGAATGCCGTGATGATCGAGCCACTTCACCGTTTGATGAACAGCTTCCTGATGGAAGTGAGGCAAGAACAGGCGGTGGGTGATGATCCTGATGTGAACGCCATCATTCGACAACCTTCGGAGAGCAGGCCCCGCATCAGGGAACGGCTTCATGTTGAGGAAGAGCGCTCGCTGCGCAACGGCGAATCGATGGATCTGCCGGTAATGATCGAGATCGCGCACTCCCCACTCAGGCAGGCCATAGCTGAACTGCTTAAGAGACAGGGACTCTTCTTCGACGCCGAGCCACGTCGCAACGATCGGGCGCATCGCCCCATAGAAGTCAGCGACTACGCCATCGAGATCTACCCCGAGCACAAATGGCTCGGTCTTGGCATTCACCGTGCGGCCCCTTTCCCGTGATGGGCCGCGCGCAGGCTGGCGGGCGGGGGGTCGAGACGGGTCTGGTACGGGCAGCCGGTCGTGATCGCTCTGGTCATCTCGTCGCGGATCTCGAGCATGACGCGCTTCGTGCGGTGCTCGCCGTAGGCGTACTCGTCCCAGCGGCGAACGATTGAGAACGTCTTCATCCCGTAGCGACATCGCCTCGCTCGAGCCCGTGAGGTGGAAGAGGGCGCATCGTCGACCCTCGTTTGCTCATTTGCGCCCGGCCACACGCACACGGAACTCCGCTCCCATCTTCTGTGCAGCGCGCCGGAGTGCCCTGTGCTGCAGCTTGTCGGCCGCGAGTGTGCTAGGTGTCTCGAACTCAACCACGACCTTCTTGCGGCCCTTTTCCGCCACGAGATCGGGCCGACGGCCTCCGAGAAGGTTGGGCTGCGGAAAGCCCTCGATATCGGCCTGCACCTTATAACCCCGTGCCTTGTACTGAGCGGCACTCCGGCGGACGGCCTCGTCATGCCGAGATTGCTCTTCTTGCGGTCTCTTTCGCGAGCCAGCCATTTTTTCCCAATCCCTTCTCATAATCAGTGTTGGCTCTGCTCCACCTCGAGCGTAGCAAACGGGCTACCCGATACGGACCTCTTCTTTCAGAATCCGACTGGTCATCGTGAGTAAATAGTTCTCCATCGCTCGGGGAACCCAGGTCGTGAAGAGAACGAACCACTTCGTCCCAGCGAGCTTCGCGACCTGCTCGGGACGGTAGCGAACCATGTTGCACAGGTGGTGCATGACGACAAACGCCACTGCTTCCTGGGAGAGCAGTTGATCTCGCTCACTGATGACCACGAGATGGCGAGCTCCAGTCACTCCTCGGTTCGAGTGAATCAAAGCCTTCTCGAATGTCTCTTGCAGATAGGGGAACCATGTCACTATGCGCTTGCCACCATATGGCCACGACTGAATCGACTCGTAGGACACTGACGGGCAATCTGTTTGCACGTGTCGGAAATGCGCACCAAAGTGCTTCGCCTTCCGCGGGAGAGACGCAGGACCGAGAGCACGACGGCGGAGCTCGCTAGAGCTGACTTCGACCCGAAGCCATACCTGGCTCTTATCCGACCAGACCGCGACACTCTCCAAGGGGACCAGTTTGGGCGGTTCCATGACTGCGTCCTCGTAGATGTCCGCAGTCTCCACGAGATAAGGCGCGAGCTTCTGAACGGTCAGGCACTGCCCCTTCTCGTAGCAGAAGCCGGCACCGGTTCTCGTCGCCAACTCGCGGAACACTCCATGCTCGGCAACTTTCGCCTGCTCGTGTGCGAACCAGTAGCGTCGCTTCAGTTGAAAAGCGTCGACAAGACCGTGCCTAAGCCGATTACCGGTGATCGAGGGATCGACGCACGTAAGAAATGCCTTCGTCAGATTCAGAACGAAGTAGTAGGCGACAAGCGGCCTTGATTCCGCCGGCATGGTTTCCGCAGAGAGATAGAAGGTTTCGGCCTGCGACACGAACGCCGAGAAGCGGCGCCAGGCAGCCGTATCGAAGTGCTTCCCCCAGAGCTTCCGGAGACGGGTCGTACCGACCTTCTCGACGAGAAGCGGCCGGAGTGGCGACCAGAGCTCGTACCCGGTAACTCGGGACCCCAACACCCGCTCATGAGGCCCCACGCCGGCAATCACCCGCCGCCCAGCGTTCTGGGCGGGCGCGCCGGCTCGGGCTGCCGGAGGCCGAGCCATTCGGTCACGTGGACACGACCCGCACAGCATGCGTGTGCGGCGGCTGGGCGACGCCGGCGTCGGCGGGCGGCGGGTCGAGGCGGGTCTGGTACGGCGTGCCGGTGGCGATCGCCTCCGCGAGCTCGTCGTAGATCTCGAGGATCAGGCGCTTCGTGCGGTACTCGCCGTGCGCCTTCACGTCGCGGTCGCGGACGACCCAGAAGGTGTCCATGACGTAGTCCACGTCGTCGCGCTCGAGGCCGTAGAGGTGGAAGAACGCCGCGTCGAGCTCCGCGCGGAGCAGCGCCCGGCGCTCGGGATCCCAGCGGAACGGCGGGCCGTCGTAGCCGTGGTCGCGGGCGAACGGCTTCATATCCCACGCCGTGTAGACGAGCTCAACGACGCGCGGAGTGGTCCACCGCGCAAGCGTGACGTGATCCCACAGACAGACGTCGTCAAACCGAGTCGGCGGGGGCACCGGCAATTGCTCCAGAATGAAGAAGGTCAGATGCGTGCCCCCGACCTTCTGCCGGGCCACGTAGTCGAATGCAAACGACGAAAGAGTTGCCAGAAGCTGCGGCGCCTTCGCCGGTTTCTCGATGAACGCTAGAGGCATGTTGTGGCCGACGGCGACGCGGGGGATCGCGCTGGCGATCACCGTCCGGAAGTCGGTGTTGCGGGCGATGTCGCGCCAGCCGAGGAGCCAGCCGCGGTCCCAGCGGCCGGCGAGGCGCGCCTCGACCTCGAGCGCGTCCACCCAGTAGCGCGGGCTCGCCGCGAAGCTCGGGTCGGCGAGCTCCTCATCGGTCGTGTCGCGAGCCTCGCCGTTGTCGTACGTCGCCCAGCGGTGGTTGAAGTGGTGCACCATCTTCGCCTCGTAGAGCGGCAGGCGGCCCTCGCCGGGCTCCGTGTGGAAGAGGTGCGAGTCGCTCGCCATGTTGAACAGGCCCTGCATGAACGAGACGCCCCACGGGTTCCCGTCCGGGTCTCCCTCGCGGACGAGGACGGGGACGCGGCGGTAGATCGCTTTGGTGAGCTCGGCGTCGCGGCGGGTGCGGAAGGTCGGAAGCGTCCGGGTGTTCGGGTTGAGCAGCGCGAAGTCGTCGGGGGAGAGGACGTACCGGTGCTCGGGATCCATCATCTCCTCAACCGTCCAAACGTTGAAGCAGAACTCCATCGCGGCGAAGCGTAGGTCCTGACCGCCAACCGTGAGGAGGCCGAAGGTCACCGTGTGCTCCACGGGGCGCGAGAAGAGGAAGCGCTCGTTCTTGAAGCAGTAGAAGCTCGCGAGCGATCGCGTCTCGACGAGGTCGCGGAAGAAGAACTGCGTGGTGGCGTCGGTGGCGATGCCGGTGGGGACGATGCAGCCAACCCGGCCGCGGCGGCTAATCAGCGAGCGCATGAGCTCAGCGAAGATCGAGTAGGTGTTGACGTCGCCGCGTCCGCAGAGGGGGTAGCGGCCGCTCGCCCGCACGAGGTGGCTCTCCCCGTCCGCCCTGCGGAGCGCGGCGAGCCAGGCGGCGTAGAGCGGGGGGTCGTCGTTGGCGAGCGCGGCGATGCGCCGCTTGCGCTCGGCCGCGTTGCGCGCGCCGGCGATCTCCGGATGCGCGGCGAAGAACTCCTTCTCCTGGAGCTTCACCCGCTCCCAGGGCGGGTTGCCGAGCACGAGGTCGAAGCCTTGCTCCGCCCGTGCGAAGACGGCGGGGAACTCGATCTCCCAGTGGAAGAAGCCGTACTCGGAGGCGAGGCGGCGGATCTCCTGGACGGTTTCCTCGGGGACTGTGCCCTGGCCGCTTGCGAGGCGGCGGACGAGGGCGGTGGTGATCCGGGGGGCGTCCTTTTGCTTGCGCTGGACGAAGGCGGCGCACCAGGCGTCGGCGGCGAGCTTGGCGCGCTCGTAGGCCTGCGAGTGGACGAGGTCGTGGAAGAGCCGCTCCTTGGCGTGCAGCTCCTGCGGCGTCTGGTCGCCTGCCTGCTCGAGCGCGGCGGCCTGCGGCTCGAGGCCGGAGACGAGGTCGAGGACGGCGTCGTCGAGGGAGAGCTGGCCCTGCCGCTCCAGCTTGTTCTGCTTGCGGAGCGCCTTGGCGATCTCCTTGTCGTCGCCTTCCAGCGGTTTGAACGCCTCGTCGGGGATGCCCTCCGCCATGAGTTCGGCGGTCGTGCCCAGCAGCGAGTTTCCGCACTTGATGTGCGCGTCGAGGAAGGAGAGCGGCCGGCCGGGGTCGAGCGCCTCCAGCCACAGCGACACCTTGCACAGCTCGACCGCCATCGGGTTGAGGTCGACGCCGTACAGGCAGCGGGAGACGACGTCCCGCAGCGCATGCCGGGTCGCCTCCGGGGAGGGCTCCTCCTCGCCGGTTCGGATCGCGGCCAGGCGCTTGGCGATGCGGTGGGCGGCGGCGACCAGGAAGTGCCCCGACCCGCAGGCAGGATCGCACACCTTGAGCTCGAGGATCGCCTCCTCCCCCTTCCCGGCAGCCTCCTCCAGCAGCGGGTCGAGGGCGGAGTCGAGCAGCACCGAGATCAAGCTCGCCGGGGTGTAGTAGGAGCCGGTCGTCTTGCGCTCGTTGCCGGCCGCGACCCGCAGCTCGAAGGTGCCGGCCTCCGCGTTCAGCTCGGGGTGCAGCTCGAGCAGCGACTCGTACACCGAGCCGAGCTCCTCGGCGCCCAGGTTCCGGTAATCCACGGAGCGCAGCACCTTCCCGTCGCGGACAGTCGCGAGCGCGCGCACCGCCTCCAACAGGTCGGCGTTGGCGAGCTCCGCCTGGGCCAGGTGCGACGCCGCCTCCTCCGACCAGAGGAAGCTGCCGAGCGCGGGCAGGCCGAGCTCGGGGCAGCCGTCGTCCCGGCCGAGCTTTGCCATGACCAGCTTGAGGGCCTCGTACAGATCCCCGTGCTTGCCGCCGCGGCGGCGGCCTGCGAGCTCCCGCAGGCGGCGGGTCGAGTACCAGCGCTGGTAGCGCTCCCGCTCGACAGGGCCTGCGGTCGGCGAAAGCAGCAGATCCCGGTCCTCGGCGACGAAGAGGAAGAGCAGCCGGTAGACGAGCCGCAGCAGCTGCCGGTAGTAGGCCCCAGTCGAGAGCGCCCCCGAGCGCAGCGCCTCCCGCAACGCCGCGTTCCCCGGATGAGAGACAAACCCCGCCCCCAAGCGCTCGATCGCCCGCTGCACCCCATCCCGCATCGAGTCGAGGGCGCGCGTCCCCTGCCGCTCGGCCTCCTGCGACCAGCGCTCCAACCAGCACTCGTGCGGACGCTCCCCCTCCAGCCGCGACTGGTGGCAGGTAAGCCAGAGCAGCACGAAGTCCGAGTAAGCCTCCGACTCGAACATCTGCTCCAGATCGAACTCCAGGTAGGCCTGGCGGGTCACCGACGAGTTATCCCGCAGCAGCCGCAGCAGCAGACCGTTCGACACGAACCCCCACAGGCGCTCCTCGGGGCGATTCAGGAGCTCCTGCACAAGCCCGTGCGGGGAGTGGGAAGCGGCGCCAGCGACCCGCGCGGTCCGCCGATCCAACGGCACCTTGCAGCCGACGAGGTGGATCGGGATCTCGCCCCAGGCGTGCGAGACCGGATACGACCTCCCCCGATCTCGACCGCCCTCGCCGCCTGCAACCGCCCATAGCGAAGCTCCTCGAACAGCACCAGCAGCCAACGCTCCCGCGTCACCGTCGTGCCGGGGTCGTCCTCTGCCAGCGCCGCCCGCGCCTCGCGCAACCGCGCCCACGCTGCCACGAGACGGCTCCACGAGCGCACGATCGCCTCGTTCAAGGGCAGGTCGGTCAGGTGGTAGTCGTCGGGACGAAGCCCACCCAGCCCCCCGTCCCGCTGCGCGACCCGCTGCAGGAGGTCGGCGGGCAGCAGGCCGCCCTCGGAGCGGATCGTCTGGAACGGCGTGCGCGTCGAGCGACTCATGGGGCGGGAAGCGGGAGGAGGACGTACACGCCGAGCAGGTCGACCGGGAGCTGCGGCTCGACCGTGTAGCTCACGCCCTTGAGCCGGGCGCTCTCGCGCACCCGCTGGTGGGCGTCGAGGAGCTCGGCCGCGCGCTCGCGGGCGACCTGGTCGAGGTGCGGGCGGAGGTGAGAGACGCCGTCGATGACGCGGGCGACGAGCTCGCGGGCCTGCTCGGGAGCGACGTTGCCGTCCGGCGTCGCGTCCAGGAGCGGCGCGGTCTTCTCCTCGCCCAGCCAGCCCGCGCTCTCGGGGGCGCCCTCGAAGGCGAGCGCGAGCGACTCCTCGGCGATCTGGGCGTGGTCCTCCCCCCGGCGGTGGGTGACGATGTCGTAGCGGATGCGGACGAGGAGGAGGGTGGTGCGCGTGGACACCGTTCTCGTGCGCATGGCGCCGGCGCGCTTGGCGACGCCCGCGAGCTTGGGGTCGAGCGCGGTGTCGACCACGTAGCCTGCGAGCCCCTCGATGAGCGGGCTCGTGCGGGAGAGGTAGACGACCCCGTCGGAGACGGGGAGCTGGAAGCGGGCGCGGAGCCTTGTGCGGTCGCCCAGGCCGAGCTGGTCGCGGAGCGGGCGGGGGATCTCGGCGAGGTCGATCTCGAGCGGGTCGCGGCCTGAGAGGGTGGCGCCGTGGAGGCTGAGGGCGTCGCGGAGGAAGCGCTCGACCACCTCGCTGGAGCCGATGGCGGCGCGGGAGGCCTCGAGCTCGCGGGCGACTTCCTCCGTGGAGATCGTCTCCTGCGCGAAGACGGTTCGTGAGCGGCGCTCCCGCTCGGCGGCGAGGTCCCACTCGGCGTGGAAGGCGTCGCGGTCGGAGAGGAGCTGGGGCAGCTCGAGGAGCGAGAGCTGCTCGTCGCGGCCGCGCAGGATGAGGCCCTCCATGATCGCCTCCAGCACAGCATTCGAGTCCACGGGCACCGGTACCGAGATCCCGAGCGAGTCGGGGATCGCCTTGTGCTTGCGCAGGAGGACGTCGAGGACGATGCCGTCGATCCGGTTGTCGGCGCCGAAGTAGGTGAGGACGCGGACGGGGCTGCGGCTCTGCCCGAAGCGATCGACGCGGCCCTCGCGCTGCTCGTGGCGGGTCGGGTTCCAGGAGAGGTCGTAATGAACCACCGCGTCGAAGTGCTCCTGGAGGTTGATGCCCTCGGAGAGACAGTCGGTGGCGACGAGGACGCGCCTCTCCGCCTCGGCGAGGGCGAGCACCCGCCGCTCCCGCTCGGCGGGCGGGAGCTCGCCCGTGACCGCCTCGACCGCGACTCCCGCGAGCTTGGGCCGGAGCGCGTCGGCGAGGTAGTGGGCGGTCGGGATGAAGCGGCAGAAGACGATGGGGCGGTAGCCGTCCTCGACGAGCTCCCTGACCAGCGCGATCCCCTTCGCGAGCTTGGCGTCGGCCTCGCCGGCGAGGGCGTCGGCCTCGCGGGCGAGGGCGAGCAGGCGGCGGCGGCTGGGAAGCTCGGGGTCGTCGCCTGCCTCGGTGTCGGCACCGGGAACGACGTCCATCCCTTCGGCGCTCTCGTCGTCGGTGAGGTCGAGGACGTCGCGCCGGCCGAGCTCGTCGGCCTCCTCGGGCGTGGTCGCGTCCACGGCGCTGGCGCGGGTGCGAAGGGTGGCGGCTGCGGCGACGGGGCTGGAGGCGAGGGCGCGCAGGAGCCCGAGCACCGCCCACCAGCGGACGCGCTGGCGGTGGGCGCCGCCGGTCGGGTCGGCAACCGTCTCGCGCGCGTAGGCAAGCACCTTGTCGAAGAGCGCTCGGTACTCCGGCGTGAGCGCGTAGGTCTCCTCTCGCGTCTCCCGCTTCGGGAAGGGAGTGTCAGCGAGGAAGTGCTCGATGTCGCCGCGGCGGCGCTGCACCATGTGCCGGGCGAGGCGGCGGCGCTCGCGCGCGCGCTGGTCGGTCGAGAGGTCGTCAGGCAGCTCGCGGAAGGAGGGGTCCAGGAAGCCGACCAAGGCGCGAAAGGCGTCCTCCTTGCCCGAGTGGGGGGTGGCGGTGACGAGCATAAGGTGGCGCTGGGGATCGCGGGCGAGTCCGGACACGAGCTGGTAGCGCTGGTGGGAGCCGCCGCGGCCCGCGCTCGCGTCGGCGCAGGTGTGGGCCTCGTCCACGATCACGAGCTCGGGCGCGGCCCGCAAAAAGTCGTCGCGGCGGCGGTCGGACTTGATGTAGTCGGTCGAGACCACCGTCAGCGGATAGCGCTCGAACAGGGAGACCCCGAAGGGGAGGTCGCGCTCGAGGCGGGCAGCCGTCCCCGAGAGGACGAGCTCGGCGTCGAGATGGAACTTCTCTTGCATCTCCGCCTGCCACTGCTCGGCCAGGTGGGGCGGGCAGAGGACGGCCAGCCGCTGCACCTCCCCCTGGTCGAGCAGCTCGCGGGCGACGAGGAGCGCCTCGATGGTCTTCCCGATGCCGACGTCGTCGGCGATGAGCAACCGGACTGGGTCCAGCTTGAGCGCCATCAGCAGCGGCACGAGCTGGTAGGGGCGCGGCTCCACCGCGAGGCGGCCGAAGGAGCGGAAGGGGCCGGCGCTGGAGCGGAAGGTGAGCCGGAGCGCGTCGCGCAGCAGCCGCGCCGAGCGGGCGTCCCCGACGTCGTTCGGATCCGGGAGGTCGAAGGTGGCGGGGCTGACCTCTTCGAGCGCGGTGAGGATGCCGGCGATCTCCTCGTCGCTACCCCCGAGCGGGCGCAGCAGGAGCAGGTCGTCGCTCGAGTCGGGGAGTACCACCCACTCGCGGCCGCGCGCCTTGACGAGGGTGCCGGGGCCGTGGGTCATGTGCGGCTCCGGAGGCGGCCGAACGTGCTCGGATAGCGGCGGACGATCTCCTCCCAGTCGGCCTCGTGGGGGACGCGGATGACGTGGTAGCCCGCGTCCTCGAGCCGCGCGACGGCGCGGCCGTCCCGCTCGGCGACGTCGCGGTGAGCGTGCACCGGCCCGTCCAGGAAGACCGCCGTGTGGTGGCCCGCGTAGTATGAAGTCGGGCCGGGCGCCGCAGCTTGCGATCAGGTACTGCGCGTCCGTGGGCAGCTCGAGCCCGTGCTCGTGCAGGAAGCGGAGGAAGCTGCGCTCGAGCTCGGTGTCGCAGCGCGCGAGCAGGGACTCGAGGTGCTGCTCGCGCGGCCGCGGCGCCGGGGAGACGGCGACCGAGGCGGAGGCTAGATCGAGCAGCCGGTCCCGAATCAGCTTGCGATCGAGCAGCCCGTGATCGAGCTGGTTGTGGTAGCTGAGCAGGCAGTCGTAGCAGGCGGCCTCGCAGTCCTCCTTGGCGCCGCGAGCGTGGCGACGGTCCTGTCCGCTGTCGGGGTCGAAGTGGCACACTTCGAGCGCGGCGCGTGCCACCTCGCCGAGGGCGTCGGGCTCGGCCACCAGGCGGCGCAGCGCTCCCGCGCCCCCCTCCGCTGTCTCGTAGAAGAGGAGCAGGTGGCGGAAGTCGCGGCTCGGCAGCGGCTCGACCGCGAGCTCGGCCTCCTCGAGCTGGAACACCGCCTGCATCCCCACCTTCAGCGCCGCGGCCAGGGAGGCGATCTCCCCGGTTGCCCACGGCCGTGGGAGCGGTTGGAAGAGGAGCGCGTTGCGGCGATCCTCGACATACGGCACCACCCGCTGCCGGGAGGGGCTCAGCGGGTCGTCCACGTCCTCCACCGCCTCCTGGTCGCTCTTCGCCCAGTACCCCCGCTCGGTGTCGAGCAGGAAGCCGAGACGGTCGCGGTCGGCGCGGCGGGCCCAGCCGACATTCACCCGCCACAGCGTGGCGGCGCTGCCGTAGGCGAGCTTGGCGTACTCGACACCATCCTTGGTGACAAAGGCGACCCGCTCGCCGAGATGGTCGCGGCGGGCGAAGCGAACGCCGGTCCAGATCTCGAACCCCTGGCGGACACGCTCCTCCTCGTCCGAGTTGATCCGCTCCCGCCGCTGGGTGGCCACGTTCTGGAGGCGAAGCAGGCCGGTGATGGGCGGATCGAGAGGCGCTCCACAGCGCTGGCACAGGTCGGGCCCCGGATCGGTCCCCTCAAGGGGATGGAGGTAGCCGCAGGAGCTGCACCGCTTTACGGCGATGGTGGGGAGCCTGTTTCCGTCCACGCGGGCGACGGGCAGGAGGACCCGGTTGATGACATACCGGGAGCCTTCGTGGTAGACGATGCTCCGCGGCCCGAACTCGGAGATGGCGAGGAAGCGCGGGCGCTGGACGAACTCGTCCCGGCCGCGCCGGCCGGGGATGAACGCCGACAGGGGAAGGCGGGGGAAGTTGTAGCCGGGCAGGAAGCCTTCGCTGGCGAAGTAGCGGTAGCTGTAGAAGTCGGACTCATAGCGGCTCTCGCCGTCGGTCTCGCCCCGGAGAAGCGCAAGCTGGGTCTCCGCCTGAGCGCGCAGGCGCTTGGCCTGTTCCTTCTCCTGGGGAGGACGGGAGGCATCGAGAATCACCTTGTGCTGGGCGGCTTGGGTGGCGAGAGCGGCCCGGTACAGGTCGCGCCAGCGATCGGCGGCCCGATCGAAGGCGAGCGCGGCCCCCTGGAGAACACCGTCAAGCCAGGTATCGGAGTACCACTCGGCCTCCTCAATGCCCGGGATGGAGGCGAGCAGGCGCTGGCAGCGAGGCCGGGCGCGGGCGACGACCGCCGGGTCGCTGATCGCCTGGCGCAGTGAGTCGACGAGCGCCAGGGACGGCTCCTCGCCGGAGAGGTCGAGCACGTCCGCGAGCGAGGTTCCCAGCGACTGTCCGGTCTCTGCGAGCCAGATCGCGTGCACGTGCGCCCGTACCAGGTCCTCGTTCGTCAGGTCGAGGCGCGGCGGCCGGACCTTGCCCGAGACCATAAGCGTGGGACGACGGAAGAAGTACTGGTCGTGGGAGTTGCCGGCGGCGCAGTAGTTGAAGACGAGCGCCGGTTGACCGCTTCTGCCGGCGCGGCCGCTTCGCTGGGCGTAGCTCGCCGGCGTGGGCGGGACGTTGCGCATGTTGACGACGTTGAGCTCAGCGATGTCTACGCCCAGCTCCATGGTGGGCGAGCAGAAGAGGACGGGAAGGCGGGCGTGGCGGAACTCCTCCTCCCGCTTCTGGCGCTCCTCCGCGGGAACCTGGGCGGTGTGCTCGCGGGCGAGGATGCCTTGCCCCCCCGGCTGCCGCCGATCGGTAGAAGTCGACGAAGAACGGGTTCGTGCGAATGCCCCCCTCCGGCCCGTTCGGGACCCGGATCGGGTCGTGGAAGGCGCGCGTGCCGTCCCCCGCCTTCCAGCGCAGGGCGGCGGCGGGCACCTGGTAGCCGGGCACCTGGCCCTCCTGCTCGGGCTCGTCCACCACCACGACGAGGCCGGCCACGCGGAGGGCCTCGAGGAGATCGCGGATAACGGTGTCCGTCTCGTCCAGCGTGAGCCTGGCGGCGTAGGAGCTGATGGTGCCGGGCCGGCGGAGGAACTGACCGAAGCCGCCGCGCGCCGACAGGAACACGTTGCCGCGGTACTCCTGGGCGGCGCGGCGGCGCGGGCGCGGGTAGAGCACGGCGGCGTGCACGAGCTCCTCGTTCTCGTCGATCGTCCACGGCTCCCGCAGCCGCTGGCCCGCGCGCTGGCGGAGGCCCTCCTGCCAGCCGCGGTCGAGGTAGTCGACCTTGAGGCACAGCTCGCGGCGCATGAAATCGAGGAGCGCCTTGGCGATGCGCGCCCGCTCCTCGGGCTTTGCCCCAGCCAGCGCTGGATGCGTGCCCTTCCACACGTCCTCCGCGCGGGCGAGATCGTCGAGGGCCACGTACTCGATCTCGAGCAGCCCGCACTGCTCGAGATTCGGCGCGGTCACCCGCCAGCCACGCTCGAGATCGCGGTACAGGCGGTAGTTGAGCACGTCTCGCAGGGCCTTGTCCGTGTCCTCGCGGGCCGCGAAGCGGACGCCGGGGTCGAGGGCGTACAGCTCGAGCGGAAGGTCGAGCGCCCGGAAGACGGCCGCGGCGAGCTCGTCGTGGGCCAGGCCCTCGGCAGCTTGACTCACAGCGCGGAACAGCGCCGAGCGCAGGAGACCCACCTCCACGAAGTCGTTGAAGTGGCCCGCCTGTAGACTCGCGTCCTGGCGGTTGTCGCTGAAGGAGAGGAGCTTCCGCGCCCGCTGCTCAAGCGTGTCGTCGGCACGCAGGCTACGGATCACAGCCAGGCTCAGGATCGTCGTCGCGCTCGAGCGCCCTCCCGCTCCCAGGGTCAGGAGCTTGCCGAAGTCCTTGGGCTGCCGGCCGGCGTGGGAGACGCCGCAGTACAGGCAGAAGCGGAACGGGGCCGGGATGATGGCGCAGGTCAGCCCCTCGGCCGCGTCACGTCCGTCGGGGCCGAGCGTGGCCGAGATGGGCAGGTACTTGCGGAAGGAGCTCTTGATGCGCTCGCGCCCGCCGACGAGCTCCAGCCAGTCGTCGGGGACGCGCTCGAGCTGCTCGGTCGGGTGCTCCGGCCACGGCCGGTCGTCGCTGACGTAGAGGAAGGCAGGCATCGTCTCGCCATCCCGGAGCAGGTCGTTGAGAGATCGGGGCGTGAACACGCGGCCGCCCGAGTCGGCGTCCCGCTCCTCGCGCACCACGTAGTACTCCTGGCCGCACTCGTAACAGAAGGCGAGCGGGAACAGGTGCCGCGCGCGGCTACCCGGCACGAACTGCTGGAACTGGGTGGTGACGTGGCGCTCCGCGGGCGGTTCCAGAGACGCGTACACCGTCTCCCCACGGGTGAAGAACTGGTGGACACGAAAGGCGAAGACGGGTAAACCGGTCTCCGGGCTCGTCGTCCGATAGCCGGCGAGAAGGGTCTCCTGGATCGCCTCGACGCAGCGCGGCTCCGGCAGGCCGGTGGCTGCGGCCAGGAGGGCTGCTAGGCCCTCGGGGCCCGTGATCGGCTTCGGCTCCGCGCGGACAAGCCTTCCCGTGCCGGGCTCCTCGGCAAGGCCAAGCGTCGTCTCCAGCCAGCTAGCGAGTGGGTCGTCGACGAAGGCCGCGTAATCACCCGGCGGCGGCCGGCGCGCCGGGTTCGCCACCCGCTGATGGAGGGCGTTACGGAAGGTGGGGTCGTTCAGATCAGCGATCCTCGTCGCCCGGCGCAGCGTCTCCCCGATCACATGATCGGGTCTCACCTCGGCGCCGAAGAGGAGCGACGCGACCCGCGCCACCTCCTCCTGCTGCTGGGCGAGGGTCCCCGACCCGGCGAGCGTGGCCGAGGTACCGATGCACTGGAGCTCCGCAGCCTCGGTCGCCTCGCGGACCCGCCGGGCGAGGAGCGCGACGTCGCCGCCCTGCCGGCCGCGGTAGGTGTGAAGCTCGTCGACAACGAGAAAGCGGAGCCCCTGTGCTGCCTGTACGAGTCTCCGCTCGAACGGGCGAATCAGGATCAGCTCCAGCATGGCGTAGTTCGTGAGCAGGATGTCCGGTGGCGACATGGCGATCCGCTCCCGGTCTTCCCCGCTCTCCTGCCCCGTGTAGCGGGCGAAGGTGACCGGGCTACGGCCCTCCGGGTAGCCGATGCGGAGGAACTTCTCCAGCTCCCCCAGCTGGCTGTTGGCGAGCGCGTTCATGGGATAGACGACGATGGCTTGGATCCCCTTGCCCGAGCCGCGCCGGAGGACGTGGTCGACGATGGGGATGATGTAGGTCAGGCTTTTGCCGGAGCCCGTGCCGGTCGTCAGCACGTAGTTGGCGCCGGTACGAGCGACCCTGATCGCCTCCGCCTGGTGGCGGTGGAGGCGCAGGGGGCGGCCCAAGGGATTGTCCACTGTCTTGTCGCGCCGGAAGATGCGCCTGCACTCGGGATGGAGCACACCGCCGTCGACGAGCTCGTCGATGGTCTCTCCAGGCTCGAAGGCGGGGTTGAGCTGGACGATGGGGTCGGGCCACAGGAGGCCGGCGTCCAGCTCGCCGTCGACGAGCTCGCGGATGCGGTGGTCGCGGATGTGGACAAAGCCACGCGTATAGGCGGCGTAGTCCCGGACGAGACGCTCGCGAAGCTCGAAGACGTTCATGACGGCAGCATCCGCTGACGGCGTACGAACCGGCCGCACACCGACGTCAGGTCGATGTACCCGCGAGCTTACGAGCGAGCTCCTCGGGGCGCAAGCTACGCCTCCCCCGCCCTCTCGCTAAGCGGCATCAAGAGAGACCGGTGTCCCGACGGCAGAGCTTGTGACCTTTAGCGCAAAGAGTGCCCTGCCCACAAGGTCGGCGTCAGCCGGGGAGGGCATCAGCCGGGCAAGGTAATCGTGGCAGAGGACGCTAACGCCTAGCTGGATCCGCCTTACGCGCTAGTGCAAGACCTGACCCCGCTACTTCGACCTCGACCACCCCATGGGGGACGACGCCGCGCACGTGCGTCCCCGGCTTGATGTCCTCCAGCCTCACCAGCCCGTTCATCAGGCCCCCGTCACCCTGCCCTTACGCCAACCTGGTAGCACGCCGCAAAGCATCGCTCGCCGGGCGGTCGGCGTCCAGATAGCTCTCCCTAACCGCTTATGCGCTAATGCAAGACCTGACCCCGCTCTCCCCCGCTGACCCCGCTCTCCCCCGCTTGATCCCGCTCTCCTGCGCTCTCCGACGCTGGCTCGTGAGCTTGAACCTCCCCGTCAGGGGTGGGACAATGAACCAGCCGGAGGGGAAGGAGCACGAACCCGCCGGAGGGGGTGGGAGATAGATGAAGCGCCGGATTCTCGCAATCCCCACCGTAGGCGCGCTCGCCTTCAACGCGCTGCCGCCCGTGTTCGCCGTCACGTTCGGGTTGTTGGTGGTGGTGGCGTCGGCGAACGGTGCTGCGCTCGCTGGAAAGCGGCCGTCCGTTCTTACTGTTGTTGTCGTCGGCGCCGGTAGGGTGGTTAGCGCGCCTAGAGGCATCTCGTGTCCACCTGTCTGCAAGAAGCGCTTCGCCGCGGACACGCGGGTTGCCCTCGCGGCGAAGCCTCGAGGCGGTTCTGTCTTCAGTCGGTGGGGCGGTGCCTGCCGCGGCAACGGTGCCTGCCTCGTGCGCCTCAACACCGCCCGCACCGTCGTGGCCGTCTTCCGCACGCTACCCAGCGCGACCCCTCCGACTTCCTCTCCTCCACCGCCTCCCACCACAACTACACCCCCTCCGTCCCCGACAGTTCAGGCAGGTCACTACGTCGGAATCACATCGCAGAACGAGCGCATCTCGTTCGACGTCTCAAGTGACTCGCGGAGCTTGTCCAACCTCTACATCAACGACATCAACCAGAACTGCGTAGGCGGAGGGACGACGTACCAGAACAGAGTCGATTGGCGCGGCTTCGTGGCGAGTGTGGGCATCGACGGTGGTTTCTCCGCCCGATTTACCGACGATGTGACCTATCGGGACGCCGGCGGCAACATCTTCCCTGCCACGGTTACGTTCTCGCTGCAGGGGAAGATCTCCGGAGGCTCAGCAGGAGGAAGCTTCAGGCTAGATACGTCGGGCAGCCTCAACTGCTCGTCCGGTACGGTCAGCTGGACGGCAGCCCTGACTGGATGAGCCGCAAGCGTAGACCATCTCTTGGAGTTGGTTGACGGTCCTCGTCGAACCGCCTCGAGCTCCACAGGTGCGGGTCCTCGGAAGCCCGTTCCCGCACGTACGGCTCAAGCGGCGCGAAGTCATCCGGCGCCCTCCGCCGGCGCAGCCCCGGCGTCCGCCGCGCCTGCGGGTAGGCGCGGACCGTCTTGTGGTTGCGGTCGAGGTCATGAGCGATCCCCGACATCGCCACCCCCGCTGCCTGAGTGGGTCGCTTCCACGAATTCCTCCTCCGTCAGCATGGGGCGGCGTCTCCTCGTTTTCCTCGGGGTGGTGGTCGCCGCGAGCGTGGGGAGGAGGTCCCGCTGTTGGCCTATCCCGCCGGCCCGACGGTCAGTAATGCGAGATCTGACCCCGCCCTCCCCCGCTGACCCCGCTCTCCTGCTGGAAACGAGGCCGGGAGGGGAGCCGGGACTCGAACGTGCGGCGGTCCCAGACGACGATGTCTACAGAGACGAGGATCCCTTTGCGCGCCGCATAGGCCCTCTGAGCGAGCCGGTAGGAGGGCTCGGTCGGGTTCTCGACGAGCAGGAGGAGGTCGTAGTCGCTGTCCGCGCCGGCTTCCCCCCGGGCCTTCGAACCGAACAGGTAGATGCGGGAGGGAGCTATCGCCGCCACGATGCGCTCGACGATCCAGCCGAGGAGCGGATCCGGTCAGGCGGTCCGGCACCCTCATGCCTTGCCCCCAACCGTGGCAGCGACCTTGCCGAGCGTCGGCCCCTTCGCCCGGCGCCGGGCGAGCAGCTCCCGGATCCGGCACTCGGGGGGGCAGGAGCGACCCGAGCTTCGGTGCGTCGCGGAGCTCGGACCAGACCCCCTCGAGGATCACCCTGCCCTTACGCCAACCTGGTAGCACGCCGCAAAGCATCGCTCGCCGGGCGGTCGGCGTCCAGATAGCTCTCCCTAACCGCTTATGCGCTAATGCAAGACCTGACCCCGCTCTCGCGCCAGCCCCGCTCTCGCCAGCCGGCCCCGCCTTATGCGCTAATGCAAGACCTGACCCCAGTGCCGAAGGTGGGAGTCGAACCCACACGGCCTTGCGGCCACCGGATTTTGAGTCCGGCGCGTCTACCGGTTCCGCCACTTCGGCCCTCCGTCAGGATACGTCCTCGCCGCCGGCGCGAGGCGGGCCACCCTCGCCACCCCGCCTCCGCCGGCGGGGCCGTGGACGGGGGCAAGCCCCCGGGCTCTCACACGGCCGGCGGGGGACTGGCCACGAGCCCGCTCACGTCCCCCGGCCCCACCAGCACCGCATCCACGCCCGCCCGCTCCAGGGCGGCCACCTCCTCCCTGGTAGTGGCGGCAAGCTCGGCCACCGCCAGCTTGCCGGCGGGGAGGTCGGGCAGGAGGTCGAGAACCCGCTCCAGGGCCTCGGCCGCCGCCACCCCTCGGGGGGAGAGGAGGACGATCTCGGGATCGACCCGCTCCAGCACCGTCCGGAGCTCCTCCTCGTCATGGACGTCCACCACGCACTCGAGACCCAGCCCCTGGGCGCGGGCGTACAGGGTCTCCAGGCCCTCCCCCTCCTCCTGCTCGGCCACGAGCAGCCAGGCATCGGCGCCGGCGGCGGCGGCATCCTCGGGAGAGCCGCCCCGGTAGAGGATGGGCAGGGTGCTTGCCTCCCGCAGGCCGGGCAGGCGGGCATCGACCACGATCCCCTCCGCCCCCTGGGCCTCGGCGGCGGCGGCAGCGGCGGCGTCGGCCACCTGCACGAGCACGGAGATGCCATCTCCCTCGGAGATCGCTTGGCTCAGGCGGCGGGAGCCGGTCACGCCGAGGAGATGCTAACCCGGCCGGTCAGCAGCCGATGGGGTGCCACACCGTCTTCAGCTCCAGGAAGGCGGTGATCTCCCACAGGCTCTGGCCGTCGGGCGAGCCCCGCACCACCCGCTTGACGTTGTCGGCGGCCGCCCGCTCCAGCTCGGCGGCCAGGCCGTCGGCCCCGCCCAGGTCGAGGGCGTTGACGTCCATGTGGGAGGCAAGCCAGGGGGCGAGCTCGGCCTTGAGGCCGGTGAGGATGTTGACCACCCCCGGGGGGAGGTCGGAGGTGGCGAGAGCCTCGGCCATGGCCACCGCCGCCAGAGGCCGCGACTGCGAGGCTACCGCCACCACCGTGTTGCCCGACACCAGGGCGGGGGCGATGCGGGAGACGGCCCCGCTCAGGGCCGGCTCCTCGGGGCAGAGGATGCCCACCACCCCCATGGGCTCGGGCACGGTGAAGTTGAAGTAGGGCCCGGCCACGGGGTTGGCGGAGCCCACCACCTGGGCCAGCTTGTCCGCCCAGCCGGCGTACCAGACCATGCGGTCGACGGCCCGGTCGACCTCCTCCTGTCCCGAGCAGAGGGCGGCCAGATCGGCCCGGCGCGCCTCCATCATCTCCGCCGCCCGGTACAAGACCTGGCCCCGGTTGTAGGCGCTCCGTGCCTGCCAGTCGGGAAAGGCCTGGCGGGCGGCCCGGACGGCGTCGCGCAGGTCCTTGCGGGAGGCCCGGGCCACGTTCTGCCCCTGAGCCTCGTACGAGCGGCCCGACTCGGAGCGGGGAAACCGGCCGCCGATGTAGAGCTTGTAGGTCTTCTTGACCGGCAGCCGCATCAGTCGAAGGCCAAGTAGGGCTCGAGGCCGTGCCGGCCCCCCTCGCGGCCGAAGCCCGACTCCTTGTAGCCCCCGAAGGGGGAGGCGGGATCGAAGCGGTTGTAGGTGTTGGCCCAGATGACCCCGGCCCGCAGCCGCTCGGCCATCCACAGGATGCGCGACCCCTTGTCCGTCCACACCCCGGCGGACAGGCCGTAGGGGGTGTTGTTGGCCTTCTCCACCGCCTCCTCGGGGGTGCGGAAGGTGAGCACCGACAGCACCGGGCCGAAGATCTCCTCCTGGGCGATGCGGTAGCTCTGGGCCACCCGGGTAAACAGGGTGGGCGGGAACCAGTAGCCCCGGTCGGGAAGCCGGCAGGGAGCCTGGTAGATCTCCGCCCCCTCCTCCTTCCCGCTCTCCACCAGGGCCTCGATCTTGCGGAGCTGCTCAGCCGAGTTGATGGCCCCCACGTCGGTGTTCTTGTCCAGGGGATCGCCCACCCGCAGCCTGCCCATGCGCCGCTTGAGCTTGGCCACCACCTCGTCGGCCACCGACTCCTGGACGAGCAGGCGGGAGCCGGCGCAGCAGACGTGGCCCTGGTTGAAGTAGATGCCGTTGACGATCCCCTCCACCGCCTGGTCGATGGGGGCATCGTCGAAGACGATGTTGGCCGCCTTTCCCCCCAGCTCCAGGGTCAGCCGCTTGCCGCTCCCTGCCAGCTGGCGCTGGATGAGCTTGCCCACCTCGGTGGAGCCGGTGAAGGCCACCTTGTCCACCTCCGCCCGGACGAGCTCTGCTCCCGTGCGCCCGTCTCCGGTAACGATGTTGACCACCCCGGGAGGAAGCTCCGCTTGGCGGAGGACGTCGCAGAAGAGCAGGGCGGTGAGGGGCGTCGTCTCCGCCGGCTTGAGCACCACCGTGTTGCCGCAGGCGAGCGCCGGCGCCACCTTCCAGGCCAGCATGAGGAGGGGGAAGTTCCAGGGGATGATCTGACCGCACACGCCCACCGGCCGGGGGCGGCGGTTGGGAAAAGCGTACTCCAGCTTGTCCGCCCAGCCGGCGTGGTAGAAGAAGTGGGCCGCGGCCAGGGGCAAGTCGACGTCCCGCGACTCGCGAATGGGCTTGCCCCCGTTGAGGGACTCCAGCACCGCCAGCTCGCGCGAGCGCTCCTGGAGGATGCGGGCGATGCGGAAGAGGTACTTGGCCCGCTCCGACCCGGGAAGCTGCGACCAGTGGCTCTCGAGCGCCGTCCGGGCTGCCTCCACCGCCAAGCGAACGTCCTCGCCGCCCGCCTGGGCTACCTCCGCCAGCGGCTCCTCCCTGGCCGGGTTGATGGTCTGGTACCACTCCCTCGAGCGGGGCTCCACCCACTCCCCGCCCACGAACAGGCCGTAGCGGGGCTCCAGGCGGACGAGATCGGTGGCCTCAGGGGCAGGGGCGTACTCCCACCTGGAGGGGACGGGGACGGCGCCGGCTCTCCTCTCCACCTCAGTCAACGGTGAAGTAGTCGGGGCTCTGATAGCGCCCCGTCTTCTCCTTCCTGATCTGCATGAGGAGGTCGTTGAGGAGGGTGGAGGCCCCGATCCGGTACAGGTCGGGGGTGAGCCAGTCCGGCCCCAGGGTCTCGTACAGCTGCACCAGGTACTGCACCGCCTGCTTGGCCTGACGGATGCCGCCGGCCGGCTTTACCCCCACCCGACGGCCAGTCTGGTCGTAGACGTCCCGCACCGCCTCCAGCACCACCAGGGTGGCAGGGAGGGTGGCGGCCCGGGGGATCTTGCCGGTGGAGGTCTTGACGAAGTCGGCGCCGGCGGCCATGGCGAGGAGGGAGGCCCGGCGGACGTTGTCGTAGCTTCCCAGCTCCCCTACCTCCAGGATCACCTTCAGCGTCCTTCCCGCGCAGGCCTCCCTGACCTGCACGATCTCGTCGTACACCTTGGCGTAGCGGCCGGCCAGGAAGGCGCCCCGGTCGATGACCATGTCCACCTCGTCGGCGCCCATGGCCACCACCTCCTCCACCTCCCGCACCTTGACCGCCGTCGGCGCCTGCCCGGAAGGGAAGGCGGTGGCCACCGAGGCTACCCTGACGCTGCTTCCCTTCAGGCGCTCCACGGCCTCGGGGACGAGACTGGGATACACGCAGACGGCGGCCACCGGCGGCACGGTGGGATCGGCCGGGTCGGGGCGGCGGGCCTTGGAGCAGAGGGCGGCCACCTTGCCCGGCGTATCTGCCCCCTCCAGGGTGGTGAGATCGACCATGCGCACCGCCAGCTCCAAGGCGAGCAGCTTGGCCTCCCCCTTGATGGAGCGACGGGCGAGGGCGGCCGCCCGCTCCTCCACGGCCACCGCGTCCACGGAGCCCATACGGAGAAGCCGGGGCTCGAGGGGAAGCTCGACCCCCGCCAGCGCCGGCGCTCTGGCCATAGCGGCAGTGTAGCCCTCGGCCTCCGGCCGGCCTGGCCGGGAGCGGGTAGGCTGCCGGCGACGACAGCCGACATCGAGGAGGGAAGAAGCGGTGAGACGGGCGGTGGTAGGTCTAGCGGTGGTGGCGGCGCTGGCAGTGGCCGCCGCAGGCTGCGGCGGAGGGGGAGAGAAGCCCCTCTCCAAGGAGGACTACGAGCAGAGGGTGGCCGCCATCGGTAAGGACATCGAGGCCCGCTTCAGCGACCTGGGGGCGGCGAGCATCGACCCCTCCAACCTGGGAGCCTTGAGCGACCTTCTGGCCAAGCTGGCGGACGCCCTCGACGACGCCGCCGGCAGGGTGGGCGATCTGGTGCCGCCCGAGGAGGTGGAGGCGACCCAGGAGAAGCTCGTCCAAGCTGCCCGCGAGCTGGCCGACCTCGTCCGGGAGGTGGCCGACAAGATCAAGAACGCCCCCCTGGCCGAGCTCGTCCAGATCCAAGACAAGCTGGACGTGTCGAAGAGCGACGCCTTCCGGCGCCTCCAACAGGCGATCCAGGAATTCAAGGACAAGGGGTACGACCTGGGCGAGATCGGCTCCTGACCGGCCGGCTCACATCCCCAGCCGCTCCAGCAGGGTCTCGTCCCGACGCCAGCGCGGCCGCACCTTCACCGTGAGATCGAGGAAGACGGGATGGCCGAGCAGGTGCTCGATCTCGGGCCGGGCCCGCATGCCGATCTCCTTGACCATGCGACCGCCGCTACCGACCACGATCTCTTTCTGGGACTGGGTCTCGACGTAGATGGAGGCCCGCACCACCCGCTCGCCCATCTCCTCCACCTCCACCGAGATGGCGTGGGGCACCTCTTCCCGGGTCAGGGCCAAGGCCTTCTCCCGGATCAGCTCGGCCACCTGTAGCTCCACCGGCAGGTCGCTGCGCTGCTCGGGAGGGAAGTAGAGGGGCCCTTCGGGCAGGAGGTCGATGAGCTCCTGCTTGAGGTCGCCCACCCCGTCGCCGGTCTTGGCGCTCACCGGGTGGAGGGCGTGGAAGTCGCCCAGCTCCGCCGCCGTCTTCATCTGGGAGGCGATGTGGGCCGGCTTCAGGCGGTCGACCTTGTTGAGGGCGATCACCACCGGTACCCCCAGGGAGAACACCCGGCCGGCGATGAACCGGTCGCCGGCCCCGATCCGCTGCCGGCAGTCGAGGACGAGGAGAACGGCGTCCACGTCCGCCATGGCCTGGTCGACGGTGCGCTGCATGCGCTCGGTGAGAGGATCGCGGGGGCGCTGGAAGCCGGGCAGGTCGACCAGCACGAGCTGGTAGTCGTCGCCGGTGGCGATGCCGAAGATGCGCCGCCTGGTCGTCTGGGGCTTGTCCGAGACGATGGCCACCTTGCCCCCGCACAGGGCGTTGACCAGGGTCGACTTGCCCACGTTGGGCCGCCCGGCCACGGCCACGAACCCCGACCGCACGTCAGAGCCGGAAGGTGTCGGGAAGGAGGTCGGCGGGAGCGGCGGCCACGAGCTCGCCGTCAGGCCGGAGGTAGATCACCCGGTCCAGGCCCAGCTCGACCAGCCACTGCCGGCAACCGCCGCAGGGCGAGGCCGTGACGGCCACCGCCTCCAGGTCGCCGGGGCGCAGCCCGGCCGCCACGGCGGCGGCCAGGGCCGCCTTCTCGGCGCAGATGCCGAGGGGGTATGCAGCGTTCTCCACGTTCGCCCCGGTGAACACCCGCCCGTCCCGGGCCCGCGCCGCCGCCCCCACCGGGAAGCGGGAGTAGGGGGCGTAGGCCCGCTCCGCCGCCTGTCGGGCCTGCGCGACGAGCTCCCGGTCGCCCTCGTCCACGGGCTCAGAAGAAGAGCTGGAAGACGGCCAGGGTGACGAGAGCCCCAAGCAGGCCCCCGGAGGCCGCCTCTAGCACCGAGTGCACCCCCGCCTCCACCCGGGTCTGGGCCACCAGCACCGCCATGAGGAACATGATGGTGGAGACGAGGAAGCGGTGCTCGCTGGGGCCGACGATGTAGGTGACGGCCATCCAGCCGGCGAAGGCGATGGCGGCATGCCCCGACGGCAGGCCGCCCCGGAGCGGCGCCCCCCGGCCGGTCCAGGCCTTGGTGGCGATGACGAGGAGAGCGGTGAGGGCGAGGGCGACCAGGGTCATGGTGACGGGGGCGTCGCGCAGGCGGTCGATGACCCGCGTGGCCGGGTCGGCCAGCCGGTGGGAGAAGACGAGGTAGCCGATGGCCGCCGCCGTCAGGGAGGCGATGAGGACGGCCCCGGCGGCCATGTCCTTGGCCAGCTTGGCCAGGGGATCGAAGGAGGTGGTGGCCACGTCCACCGCCTGCTCGATGGCCGAGTTGATCATCTCGGCGATGAGCACGAAGGCGATGGCCAGGAGGAGGGCGATGAGCTCGAGCCGGGTCACCCCCACCCAGACGGCCGCCACCAGCACTCCGGCCGCGGCCAGGAAGTGGATGCGCAGGTTGCGGTGGGTGCGGAGGGTGTGGATGATGCCCTCGATGGCGTAGTTGAAGCTGTCGAGGAGAGACAGGCTGCGGCGGCGGCTCACGGCCGGTACCGCTCCTCCCGAGCCTCCATGTCCGGCCCGTGGTCGTAGCCGAGCAGGTGCAGCAGGCCGTGGACGAGCGGCCCCGCCCAGTCCTCGCCCGCCACCTGGGGACAGATGACGGCGTCGCCGAGCTGGCGGGGAACGCCGGCAGGCAGCTCCTGGCGGCCGTCGATGGGGAAGGAGAGCACGTCCGTGGCCTCGTCCACTCCCAGGTGCCGGCGCTTCAAGGCCCGCATCTCCTCGGGCGCTACGAAGGCGATGCCCAGTTCCCCCTCCTCGATCCCCTCGGCCGCCAGCACCCGGCGGGCGAGCTCGGCCGCCCCCTCCTCGTCCACCTCCACTCCGCTTCGGTTGACGACCTCGACCTCGACCACCGGTCACCGGGTCCGCTGCCAGCCCGTCTCCTCGGCGTGGCGACGGTAGGCCTCCACGATCCGCTGCACCAGCTTGTGCCGCACCACGTCCTCGTGTCCGAAGCGGATGAAGGCGATGCCGTCGATGGAGCCGAGGATGTCCTGCACGTGAACGAGGCCCGAGGCCTGGTCGCGGGGGAGATCGATCTGGGTGACATCGCCGGTGACCACCACCTTGGAGCCGAAGCCGAGCCGGGTGAGGAACATCTGCATCTGCTCGGGGCTCGTGTTCTGGGCCTCGTCCAGGATGATGAAGGAGTCGTTCAGGGTACGGCCGCGCATGAAGGCGAGCGGCGCCACCTCGATGGCCCCCTTCTCCATGTACGAGGCCAGCCGATCGGCGTCAAGCATGTCGTAGAGGGCGTCGTACAGGGGGCGCAGGTAGGGGTCGACCTTGGCCAGGACGTCGCCGGGGAGGAAGCCCAGCCGCTCTCCTGCCTCTACCGCCGGCCGGGTGAGGATGATCCGCCCCACCTCCCGCTCGGCCAGGGCGCGCACGGCCAGGGCCATGGCCAGGTAGGTCTTGCCGGTACCGGCGGGGCCGATGGCGAAGGTGATGGTGTGGTTGCGGATGGCATCCACGTACCGCTTCTGGTTGACCGTCTTGGGGGCGATCTTCTTCCCCCGGTGGCGCCAGATGACGTCCTCGAACACGGCCCGCACGTCCTCGTCCTGCTGGAGGGCGGCCAGCACCGCATCCACCGTGCCCGGGCCGATGTCGTGGCCGCTCTCGACCAGCTCCACCAGCTCGTCCACTACCGCCTTGGCCTCCGCCACCCGGGCCTCCTCGCCCTCGATGGTCAGCCGGTTGCCGCGCAGGAGGATGGTGCAGGAGAGGCGGTCGCGGAGCGCCTCCAGGATCCCGTCGTCAACCGTGGCCAGCTCGGCCGCTACCTCGTTGGACACCGACAGGACCTCCTGCACTCCCCTCAGTGTAGGCGCGCCGGACGTAGGCGCAGGCGCGAGGAGAGGGGCCGCTTGCGCCTCTTCCCCGGGGCCGGCATCCTTGCCGGGAGGAATGGCGGCGCAGGGAGAACGCGGCCACCCGGAGGCGGCGGGCGGCGGCCCGCCCGATCTCGTCCGCCGGCTGGTGGCGGGCACCGCCGCGGGCAGGGCCGCAGGCGCCCGTGTCCGCCTCGTTCAGGAGGGCGAGATGCAGCTCCGGCCCGGCCGGTGGCGGCCCTTCCGGGCAGAGCAGGAGATCGGGGTTGACCGGGTGGAGCTCGTCTGGCGCGCCCGCTTCCCGGTCTTGCCCTTCGCCCCCATCCGCGTCCTCGACTGGTGCCGAGGCCAGGCGGGCGGTCTCGAGGTACGCTTCCTCGGCCTCCTCGTGCGGCGGGTGTCGGGGCCTGGGGTAGCGCGGGGACAGGTGCTCCGGTACCTGGCCGAGCTGCCGTGGGCCCCTCAGGCCATGCTCGCCAACGCTGCCCTGGAGTGGCGGGCGGTGGATGAGCGGACCGTGCAGGTGACCGCTCCTGCTGCCGGGGAGCCGGCCACCGTACTCCTCCACTTCGACGCTGCCGGCGACGTGGTCGCCGTCTCCTGCCAGGCTCGGCCCCGGGAGGTGGGCGGCCGCTTCGTCGACACCCCGTTCGGGGGCAGCTTCAGCCACTACGCCACCCTGGCCGGGGTCCGCGTCCCCACCAGGGCGGAGGCACGCTGGGAGCTTCCCGACGGCCCCTACCCGTACTTCCGGGCTCGGCTGGTGCGATACGAGCCTGACGGCGGGTCAGCGGCCGGCATTCGGCCGCCATGGTGACCGTGGGCGCAGAGGAGATGGAGCCGGCTCGGGGCGCCCTCCTCGGCCTGGCCGTGGGGGACGCCTTGGGAGCCCCTTGGGAGGGGTGCTCGCCGCGGGCGGCACGGGCGGCGGTGGCCGCCGGCCTGGACATGACCGGCGGCAAGGGCTGGGCGCCGGGGGAGTGGACCGACGACACCGCCATGGCCCTGACCCTGGCCGAGTCCATCGTCGAGCGCGGGCTCTTGGACGTGGACGACGTGGGCCGCCGCTACATCGCCTGGGCGGCCACCCGGCCCAGGGACATGGGCCGAGCCACCCGCCACGCCCTGGTGGGGGCGAGGGACGCCGGCGAGGCCCGGGCGCGGGCGCTTGCCCTGTACGAGCGAGGCCTGCCGGCGGCCGGGAACGGCACGGTCATGCGTGCCTCCCCCATCGGCCTCGCCACCAGGGACCGGGGCCGGGCAGCAGCCGCCGCTCGCCGCGACGCCCGCCTCACCCACGGCGACCCCAGGGCCCACGAGGCCTCCGCCGCCCTCTGCGCCGCCCTCGTCGCCCTGGCCGAGGGCGACGATGCCCTGACGGCGGCGGCCGCCGAGTGCGACCCCGCCGGCCCCGTCGGCCGAGCCCTCCGCCTGGCGGCGGAGGATGCCTCCGCCGAGCTTGCCCGGCTCGCCGCCGGGCCCGAGGGAGGAGCCTGCTGGACCGCCCTCGGCATCGCCTTTCGCGCCCTCCTCCACGCGCCCAGCTTCGAGGAGGGGGTGTCCTTCGCCGTCTCCCTGGGGGGCGACACGGACACCAACGCCGCCGTCGCCGGCTGCCTGCTGGGAGCCCGGGAGGGAGCCCGGGCCATCCCCGACCGCTGGCTGGCCAAGCTCCAGGAGCGCCCCCGCATCGAGGGAGCGGCCGCCGGCCTTGCCCGCCTCCGCCTCGCTTCCCGGCCGGGCGCCCATCCCGGAGGCCGACCAGGGCCCGCCGGCTAGGCCAGCTTCTCCCGCACCATCCGGCTCACGAGCGAGCCGTCGGCCCGGCCGGCGACCTGGGGCATGACGTCGGCCATGACCCGACCCAGGTCGCGCAGGCTGGTCGCCCCCACCTCGGCGATGGCGTCGTCCACGATCCGCTCCAGCTCCTCCTCGGACAGGGGCTCGGGCATGAACTCCTCCAGCACCCGCAGCTCGTACTCCTCCGCCCGCGCCTGCTCCTCGCGCCCGCCCGCTCGGTAGGCCTCGATGGCCTCCTGCCGCCGCTTGCGCTCGCGCTGGAGCACCTGCAACTCTTCCTCCTCGTGGAGGGGCCGCAAGAGCTCCTTCTCCGCCCCCCGCAAGGCGTTCAGGAGCAAGCGAAGGGCGTCGCGGCGGGCGCTGTCGCGCTCCTTCATGGCCTGCCTCAGCTCGGCCTCGATGTCAGCGATCAGGCTCACAGGCGGGCGGAGGTAGGGGCGGTGTCGGCGTCTACCGAGTAAGACGTCGCCGGGCGGCGGAGGATGGCGGGCTCGCCCACGATCCCCTCCTCGTCCACGGCCACCGCCCGGGCGGCGACGAGCGCCCCCACCGGCGCCGGCACCCGCCAGGGGGAGTAGTCGTCGCCGTATCCTCGGCCCGGACGGTCGACCAGGACCAGGTCGTCCCGGCCTAGCCGCGAGCGCCAGTGGGCGAGAGACAGGCGCTGGGAGAGGTGCCGCAGGCGGGCGCTCCGCTCCCGCTTCACCGGCGCCGGCACGGGATCGGCGGCCTCGGTAGCGGTGCCGGGGCGGGGCGAGTAGGGAAAGACGTGCACCCTGGTGATCCCCGCCTCCTCCACCACCCGCAGGGTGCGGCGGAAGGCCCGCTCGTCCTCGCCCGGGAAGCCGACGATGACGTCCGTGGTCAGGGTGAAGCCCTCCGCCAGCCCCACCCGCCGCAGGTAGGTGGCGGCGTCGTAGCGCCGGCCCATGGCCCTGAGGACGCGGTCGTCCCCCGATTGGAGGGGAATGTGGAGATGGCGGGCGGCGGTGGGGGTGTCGCGGAGGGCAGCGAGGAGGCGGGGGGTCAGGTGGCTCACCTCCAGCGAGGACAGGCGCAGGCGGCGGAGGCCGGGGACGGCGCCCACCTCGCGCACCAGGCGGGCCAGGTCGTACCCTCCCTCCCGATCGCGGTAGCAGCCGAGGTTGATACCGGTCAGCACCACCTCTTGGTGGCCCTGCTCCACCCGCCGCCGCACCTCGGCCAGCACCGCCTGGGCGGGGCGGCTGCGGGAGGGGCCGCGGACGAGGGGAATGACGCAGAACCGGCACCGGAAGCTACAGCCGTCCTGGATCTTGACGAACGCCCGCACCCGGTCGAGGCGGGCGTCCGCCTGCACGCAGGCGATGGCGCCCACGTCCCCGGCCACGAAGGCGGGAGTCTCCTCCGCCCGGCGGCGGACGACGACCACGTTGGCGGGCAGCCCGGCCAGGGCGTCCCCGGGCAGAAGGGCGGCGCAGCCGGTCAGGTAGACGCGGCCGTGGCGGCGGGCCAGGCGGTGGGCGGCCTTGCGAGTCTTGGCCACCGCCTCCCCGGTGACGCAGCAGGAGGAGAGAACGGCCACGTCGGCGCCCGCCTCCGTCTCCCGGTGGCCGTCGGCCACCAGCCGCTCGCGCACGGCCTGGGCGTCGGCGTGCGACACCTTGCAGCCGAGGAAGCTGACGGAGAAGGTGGCCACCTGAAGGCGAACCTTACTCCCTCCGCCAGCGGCGCTCCCACAGGTCGGCCGCCCAGCCCTCCCGCTCCAGGCGGCGCCGGCGGCGGAAGCCGGCCAGGGTAGGGCGGTGGGAGGCCAGGTAGCCGGAGGTGACGAGCCGCGGCCCGCACAGCCGGCGAGCGAGCGGGACGACGGCCGCCAGGGAGATGTTGGCCACTACCGTCCCCGCCCGGGGCAGGGGCGCTCGCAGGGCGTCTGCCTGCCACACCTGGACGGCCGCCCTGTTCACCAAGGCGTTGGCCCGGGTGGCGGCCACGCTGTCGCCGTCGATGTCCACGGCCAGCACGGGTCGGAAGCCGAGCTTGGCGGCGGCTACCGCCAGGACCCCGGAGCCGCAGCCCACGTCCAGCAGGGAGTCGCAGGAAAGGTCGAGGAGAAGCTCCAGGCACAGGCGGGTGGTGGCGTGGGAGCCGGTGCCGAACGCCCGCCCCGGCTCCACCACCACCGGCACTTTCCCCGCCGGCGGCTCCTCCCAGGGCGGCCCCACCCACAGCGATCCCACCGTCACCCCCCGGTGGAAGGCCCGCCACCGCTCCTCCCACCCCTCCTCCACGGGGGCGCTGCGCACGCCGCCGAAGGCCCGCCACAGCCGCTCCTCGCCGCCGGCGTCGGTGTAGGCGGCAAGCTCGAGGCCGTCCCGCCCCTGGCGCTCCTCGAAGCCGTGGGGAAAGAGCTCCAGCATCAGGGCCCGCGCCTCCTCGGCCCGCTCCACCGGCACGGTGACGGACACCCGCCTCAGCGGAAGCGGGCCCTGATGCGATGGAACAGGCTGCCGTCGCCGGCGTAGGTGTGCTCGTCCTCGCTGCGGGCGAACTCCTCCAGGAGTCGCCGCTGCTCCGCCGTCAGCCGCTTGGGCACGACGACGTTGATGAGCAGCCGATGGTCGCCGCGGCCGTCGCCGCCCAAGACCGGCATGCCCAGGCCGGGCAGGACCCGCACCTCCCCCGGCTGGATGCCCGGCTCCAGCTCCACCTCCACGTCTCCGTCCAGGGTGGGCACCGTCACCGTGGCGCCCAGGGCCGCCTGGGCGATGGTGAGGTCGACGGTGGAGACGATGTCGTTCCCCTCCCGGACGAAGCGGGGATCGGGCCGCACGCGGACGCGGATGTACACATCCCCCGCCCGGCCGCCGAGGAGGCCGGCGTGGCCCTCGCCGGACAGGCGAATGCGCTGGCCGTCGTGGATGCCGGGCGGGATCTCCACCTCCAGCTGCCGCTCCTCGAGCACCCGCCCCCGGCCCTGACAGCGGCGGCAGGGGGTCTCGATCACCTTCCCCGCCCCGGCGCAGCGGGGGCAGGTCTGGGTACGGACGATCTGGCCGAAGACGGTGTGGGCAACCTGCCGCAGCTGGCCGGCGCCGCCGCAGGCCGGGCAGGCCACCGGCCTCGTGCCCGGATCGGCCCCCGACCCGGAGCAGGCCTCGCACACCGTCGCCACCTGGAAGGGCACCCGACGGGTGGTGCCGTGGGCCGCCTCCACCAGATCGATCTCCACCTCGGCGGCGATGTCGGCTCCCCGCCGCGCCCGCCGGCTCCCCAGGCCGAGGAGGTCGTCGCCGAAGAAGGCGGCGAACAGGTCGCTCAGGCTGCCGAAGTCGAAGCTGGTGGGGACATAGCCGCCGCTCCGCAGGCCCTCGTGGCCGAAGCGGTCGTAGATCTCCCGCCGCTCGGGGTTGGACAGCACCTCGTAGGCCTCCACCACCTCCTTGAACCGCTCCTCGGCGTCGGGAGCGTCGGAGACGTCGGGGTGAAGCTCCCGGGCCAGGCGGCGGAAGGCCCGCTTGATCTCCTGCTCGCCGGCGCCGCGGGGGACGCCGAGCACCTCGTAGTAGTCGCGACCGGTGGTGGCCACGCCCGAAGGTTAGTCGCCCTCGAAGACCCCCTCGGAGAAGCGAGATAGCTCGAAGGCGGCCGCCCGCACCGACCGGATGGCCTTGTCGTAGTCCATGCGCAGGGGGCCGAGGAGGCTGACGGCGCCCAGGGCGCGGTGGGCGAGGCCGTAGGCCGCCCCCACCAAGGCCAGCTCGTGCAGGGCTGGGTGCCGCAGCTCGTCGCCCACCCGCACGAACGGACGGCGCGGGTCGAAGGCCTCGGCGATGATGTCCAGCAGGGCCCGCCGCTGCTCCAAGAGCTCGAGCAGACCGCGGTAGGCGTGCAGCTCCTCGTCCCGCAGGTCGTCGAGGAGGCCGGCGGTACCGCCCACGAACAGCCGTTGCTCCTCCTCGGCCACGAGCTCGGTAAAGGCCGGCGCCAGGGTGGCCAGGAAGTCGCGCTCCACCGGGGCGAGGCCCGGATCCCCCAGCCGCCGGCGCAAGAGGCGGGAGCCGAGCTGCACCCCCGCCAGCTGCTCGTTCAGGTACTCCCGGGCCCAGTCGGCCAGGCCCTCGTCCACCGGATCGGCGAAGGCGAACACCCGCTTGGTCACCGCCCCGGTGGAGGTGATGACCACCACCATGACCACCTTGTGCTGGAGGAGGAGCACCTCCACGTGGCGGATGGTGGCCGCCTCCAGGGGCGGGGCGGAGACGAGAGCGAGAAGCCGCGTCACCTGGGACAGCATCTCCGTGGTGGCCTGAATGGCGGCCTCGATCTCGGTCCGCATCACCGACAGCTTGAGGGGGAAGGAGCCTGGTCGCGGCCCCAGGCGCTCCAGCAGGCAGTCGGCGTAGTAGCGGTAGCCCCGCTCGGTGGGAACACGGCCGGCCGAGGTGTGGGGATGGGTGAGGAGGCCCCGGCTCTCCAGCTCGGCCAGCTCGTTGCGGACGGTGGAGGGAGACAGGCGCAGCCCCGCCCGCTCCACCAGCGCCCTCGACCCCACCGGCTGGCCGGTAGCCACGTACTCCTGGATGACCCGGCGCAGGATCTCCTGCTGGCGCTCCGTCAGCTGCACAGGCGTCTGGCTCATAGCCCTCTGGCCCAGTTTAGGCCAGGAGCTCGACCGTCACGGCGTCGCCGAGCAGGCGCCCCCGCGCCGTCAGGCGAAGCCCGTCTTCCACCCGCTCGGCCAGGCGCAGGCCTTCCAGGCGCCGGAGGGCGTCCCGATCGAGGGCTTCCTCCACCTCGGCCAGCGGCAGCGGCCGGTCGAGGCGGAGCCCCAGCATGAGCCGCTCCCGCCGGCGCACGGGGGCCGGCAGCGTCTCTGCCTCGCGGGGCGGCCGCCGCCGCTGCGCCAGGGCCCGCACGTAGGCGGCCAGCCCGGGCCGGTTGCGCCAGCGACGGACACCCACGGTGGACACGGCTCCTACCCCCAGGCCCAGGTAGTCGCGGCCCAGCCAGTAGGCCAGGTTGTGGCGGCACTCCCGGCCGGGGCGGCAGAAGTTGGCCGTCTCGTACCACCGGTAGCCGGCGGCCACCAGGGTGTCCACCACCCGCTCCATGTACCCCTCCATGGCCTCCCGCTGCCGGGCGAGCTCCTCTCCCCAGGCGTGGGCGAAGCGGGTCCCGGGCTTGGCCTCCAGCTCGTAGCAGGACAGGTGCTCGGGGCCGAGAGCCAAGGCCGCGGCCAGGTCGGCGTCGAGGTCGGCCGGCCGCTGGCCGGGGATGCCGTAGAGGAGATCGAGGGACAGGTTGTCCATGCCGGCCGCCCGCAGCGCCTCCACCGCCCGGCCGATCTGGGCCGGCCCCGCCCGCCGCTCCAAGACGGCGAGGAGGCGGGGCTGGAAGGTCTGGGCGCCCACCGACACGCGGGTGACGCCGCCCTCGCCGAGGAGATAGGCCAACTCCGGCGTCACCGTCTCCGGGTTCGCCTCCACGGTCACCTCCTCGGCCCTGGGCAGGGAGGCGAGGAGGCGGCGGAGGGCGGCGGGGTCGGTGAAGGTGGGCGTGCCTCCGCCCAGGTAGACGGTGTCCAGCCGGGGCACGAGCAGGGGCCGCTCCAGCTCGAGCTCGCCCAGTACGGCGTCCACGTAGGCGGCGTGGCCGCGGCGGCGCCCGACCACGGTGACGAAGTCGCAGTACCCGCAGCGGTGGGCGCAGAAGGGAAGGTGGACGTACAGATGGCGGACGCCCGTCACCGCTTGCCGGCGTCGAGATTGAGCACGGCCAAGAACGCCTCTTGGGGCACCTCCACCGAGCCGAGCTGCTTCATCCGCTTCTTGCCCGCCTTCTGCCGCTCGAGGAGCTTGCGCTTGCGGGTGATGTCGCCCCCGTAGCACTTGGCCAGCACGTCCTTGCGCTTGGCCTTGATGGTCTCCCGGGCGATGACCCGGGAGCCGATGGCCGCCTGTACGGCGACGTCGAAGAGCTGGCGGGGAATCTCCTCCCGCAGCCGCTCTACCAGGGCTCGCGCCCGCGGGTAGGCGGCGTCCCGGTGGACGATCATGGACAGGGCATCCACGGGATCGCCGGCGATGAGGATGTCCACCCGGACGAGGTCGCCGGGTCGGAAGCCGGCGAAGTCGTAGTCGAAGCTGGCATACCCCCGGGTGCGCGACTTGAGCTGGTCGTAGTAGTCGAGCACGATCTCGGCCAGGGGCAGGTCGTACACCACCAGCACCCGCTCCTCGGATAGGTACTCCATGTGGTCGAACTGGCCTCGGCGCTCGTTGGAGAGCTCCATGACCGGCCCCACGTACTCACGGGGCACGATGATGGAGGCCCGCACGTACGGCTCCTCCACTACCGCCACCTCCCGGGGCATGTCGCAGGGGTTGCGCACCTCCACCTCCTGCCCCCCCTTGGTGCGGGCCCGGTAGGCGACGGTGGGAGCGGTGACGAGCAGGTCGAGGCCGAACTCCCGCTCCAGCCGCTCCCGCACGATGTCCATGTGCAGGAGGCCGAGGAAGCCGCAGCGGAAGCCGAAGCCGAGAGCCTGGGAGGTCTCCGGCTCGTAGACGAGGGAGGCGTCGTTCAGCTTCAGCTTGTCCAAGGCGTCGCGCAGGTCGGGGTAGTGGTCGGAGTCGGTGGGAAAGAGCCCGGCGAACACCATGGGCTTGACCTCCCGGTAGCCGGGGAGCGGCTCGGCGGCCGGCCGGGCCAGGGAGGTGACGGTGTCCCCTACCCGCAGCCGGCTCACGTCCTTGAGCCCGGTGACGAGGTAGCCGACCTCGCCCGCCGCCAGCTCCTGGCAGGGGGCGAGGGCGGGAGCGAAGAAGCCCAGCTCCTCGGCCTGGAAGCGGGTGCCGAGCTGCATGGCCAGGAGCTGGTCGCCCCGGCGGAAGGCGCCGTCCACCACCCGCACGAAGGCCACCACGCCCCGGTACTGGTCGTAGGAGGAGTCGAAGATGAGAGCCCGGGGCGGCCCTGCCGGGTCGCCGGCAGGCGGAGGGATCCGCTCGATGACGGCGTCCAGCACCTCCGCCACCCCCTGCCCCGTCTTGGCCGAGATGGCGAGCACCCGCTCCCTCCCCTCCCCCACCAGCTCGGCCAGCTCCCGGGCCACCTCCTGGGGTCGCGCCTGGGGCAGGTCGATCTTGTTGACCACGGGCACGATCTCCAGATTCCCCTCCACCGCCAGGTAGGCGTTGGCCAGGGTCTGGGCCTCGATCCCCTGGGCTGCGTCCACCAGGAGCAGCGCCCCCTCGCAGGCGGCCAGCGACCGGGACACCTCGTAGGTGAAGTCCACGTGGCCGGGAGTGTCGATGAGGTTGAGCTGGTAGCCCTTCCAGCGCACCCGCACCGCCTGGGCCTTGATGGTGATACCCCGCTCCCGCTCCAGCTCCATGGTGTCGAGGAGCTGCTCCCGCATCTCCCGGCCGCTCACCGCCCCGGTGAGCTCGAGGATGCGGTCGGCCAAGGTCGACTTCCCGTGGTCGATGTGGGCGATGATGGAGAAGTTGCGAATACGGTCCTGGTCCATGCTCCGTCAGCTCCTGCCTCCCCCGAGCAACCGTAGCAGGGGCCTCGTCTCCCCCACCTGGAGGAGGAGGCAGCCCACCAGGTAGGCGGCGCCGCCGGCGAGGAGGGACAGGGAGACGGCGGCCAGCTGGGCGAGGAAGGCGCCTCCCAGGGCCGCGTCCAGCCCCTGCCAGGCGGAGCGGGCGACCACCGCCAGAGCGCCGCTGGCCAGGAGGATGAGGAGGGTGGCGCGAGCCGTCTCCCGCAGCTCCACGTCCCCCACCCGCCGGCGCAGCAGCTCGAGGAGGGTGAAGGCGCCGGCGATGTTCACCACCGACGTGGCCAGGGGGATCCCCCACACCCCCAGGGGGTAGAAGGCGGCGTCCAGGGCGGCGTTGAGAGCCAGGTTGGCCAGGGCGACGGCGGTGGGAAGCCAGGGAGACTGGAGGCTGAAGAAGGCTCGGTTGAGCATGAGCATGGCCCCGTTGAAGGCAAGACCGAGGGAGAAAGCGGCCAGGGCCTGGGACACGACCTCGGTCTGGTCGGGGGTGAAGGCGCCCCGCTCGTACACCAGCCGCACCAGGGGCTCGGCCAGGACGGCGCAGGCCGCTCCCGCCGGCAACAGGAGGAAGGCCATCTGGCGCAAGCCCACCCCCACCCAGCGGCGGAAGGTGTCCGCGTTCCCCGCCGCCGCCGCCCGAGACAGGGAGGGAAAGAGGACGGTGGCCAGGGCGACCGAGAACAGGCCCTGGGGGAGCATGTACAGGCGGAAGGCGGCGTCGATGGCGGCCGGGGCCAGGCCGGGGTCGAGGAGCCGGGAGGCAAACAGGGTGTCGACGACGGCGTTGAAGTTGATGAGGCCGAGGCTGATGGTCACCGGCAGCATGAGCACGAACACCCGTCGCACCGCCGGGTCGCGCCAGTCGAGGAGTACCCGCAGCCGGCCGTCCAAGCCCCGCAGCCAGGGCACGGGGAGGAGAGCCTGCACGAGGGTGCCGGCCAGGACGGCGCCGGCGTACACGTACAGCTTGCCGTCCTCCGATCCCGCCCGGGGCACCCCCAGGACGAGGCCGAGGATGATGACGAGATTCCAGGCCACCGGCGCCAGAGCGGGCAGGGCAAAGCGGTCGTAGCTGTTCAGGAGCCCCACGAACACCCCCGATACGCCCAAGAGGACGACGATGGGGAAGAGCACCCGGGCTAGACCGACGGCCAGATCGCCCGTCCCCACCGGCACCCCGAACGGGGCGATCACGAGAGGGGCAAGGAGGATGCCCAAGGCCACGATGGCGCCCAAGCCGAGCAGGAGCAGCCAGAACAGGCTGGAGGCGACGGCCCAGGCCCGGCGCCGCTCGCCCCTGACCAGAAGCTCGCTGAAGACGGGCACGAAGGCGGACGTGAAGGCCACGTCCGCCACTAAGGCGCGAATGAGGTTGGGCACCTGGAAGGCGACGGTGAAGGCGTTGATCCGCCCTTCCACCCCGAAGTAGTTGCGGGCTACCATCTCCCGCACGAGGCCGAGCACTCGGGATGCCCCGGTGGCGAGAGCAAAGAGGGCCGCCGAGGAGGCAAGCCGGCGCCGGTGGGCGGCCGACTCCAGCCCGGCCAGGGCCTGCTCGGGCCCGTCCGAGCTCACCGTCGCCCGCCGGCGATGCTGTCGGTCACGGACGACAGCATAGGGAGAGGGGTGGCGGAGGAAGGGGTCGGCAAGGAGGAGCGGCGGGCGGCGGCGGCCCTCCCTTCCTCGTCTGCTACCATGGCCTGCGCCCGCGGCGCAGCGGGCCTTTTCACGCTATGCCCAACATCCGCCAGCAGAAGAAGCGCGTCCGCGTCGCCGCCCGGCAGCGGCTGGAGAACCTGCGCTACCGCTCCACCGTGAAGACCCTCACCCGCCGCCTGCGCCAGGCGGTGGCCGAGGGAGACGAGGAGCGGGTCGCCGCCGCCCACCGCGAGCTCGTGCGCTGGATCGACCGAGCGGCGGCCAAGGGAGCCCTCCACCGCAACACCGCCGCCCGCAAGAAGTCGCAGGCAGCCCGCCTGGTCAGCTCGACCCGGGCAGGCTAGCTTCCGCCGGCGGCGGCCGGCGGCGGCCGCCGGCGGGTGATGTCGACGAGCGCCCGCGCCAGCTCCAGGTGGTCGGGAAGGCGGCTTCCTCCCTTGAGGGCCACGTCCGCCTGGGCCAGACGGAGGAGAGCCGAGCGCAGCTCGTCGTCGTCGAAGACCTCCGCCTGCTCGTATGCCTTGTGCACGGGGTACTCGCTGCGACGGCTGAGCCGCTTGGCCGCCTCGGCCGGCGACACCCCCTGGGCGGCTAGAGCCCGGCAGGCCCGCACCAGCGCCACCTGGTCGGCCAAGCGCCAGACGACGGCGCTCGGCTCCCCTTCCCGTCGCCCCAGCCGCTCCCAGGCGGCCAGCACGCCGGCCACGTCGCGCCGACCCCAAGCGTCGGTGAGAGCCCAGGGCGGCGCCTCCCGCCGCGCCACCACCAGCTCCTCCACGTCGGCGGCGTCGATCTCCTCCCCTTGCGCCCACAGGGCCAGCTTCTCCACCTCCAAGACGAGCTCGTCCGGGCTCGCTCCCACCAGCTCCACGAGGAGCCGACAGGCCTCGGGAGTGGCTCGGGCGCCCAGGCGAGCCAGCTGGTCGGCGACCCAGCGGGAGGCGTTGCCCCGCGGCAGGTCGTACACCAGGACCTGCCCGGCCCCGGCGCAGACCTTGGCCAGCGGCGCCCCGGGACGGAGCTCCCAGGCGGTCAAGCAGAGGACGGTGGCGGGAGCGGGACTCTCCAGGTAGGCCGCCACCGCCGCCACGTCCTCCTTCCGCCACCGCTCCACCCCCTCCACGAGGACGAGGCGGCCGGCGGCGAGGAGGCCGAGGGAGTTGCAGACGGCCACCGCCTCGGCACCCCCCGCCTCGGCCGCCGACAGCGTCTCCACCGAGGCAGGGTCGAAGCGTGCCTTGAGCCGGCGCAGCGCCCGCCCCACCTTGGGCCGGTCGCTGCCGGCGATGAGGTACACAGGCTTGAGGGCCTCGTCCGCCACCGCCGCCAAGCATAGGGGCTGGCGCCTACCGCTCGCTGCGCACGGCCAGGGTGCGGCCGTCCGACTCCACCACCACGTCGCCGTCCTCGTCCGTCCGGTACAGGCGGAGCCCGGGCGCCTGCTCGAGAGCCGCCAGCGTAGCCGGGCTGGGGTGGCCGTAGTCGTTGTCGCGCCCCACCGACACCACCGCCGCCAGCGGCCGCAGCCGGCGGAGGAGGGCGGGCAGGCCCGGATCGGCGGAGCCGTGGTGGGCCACCTTGAGCACCTCCACCGCCGGCAGGGGAAGGTGACCGGTGACGTCGCTCTCGGCGTCGGCGGTGAGGAGGAGGTCGGTGCTGCCGTACGAGGCCAGCATCACCACCGCTCCCTGGTTGGGATTGTCCCCCGGACTCCCCGGCCCCTCCGGCCACAGGACGCGGAGCCGCAGCCGACCCAGCCGGTACTCGGCCCCTGCTCTGGCCGCCTCCACACGGGCCCCTCGCCGCCTGGCGGCGGCCAAAGCCCGCCGCTCGTCGGCGGAGGTCACCGCCAGCGCCGGGTACAGCACCGTCGCCACCGCCAGCCTTCGCGCCACTTCCTCGCCGCCGCCGATGTGATCCCGCTGAGGGTGGGTGAGAACGAGCAGGGACAGGGACCGCAGGCCGCGCCGGCGCAGGGCGGCGGCCACGTCCGCCTCCGGCGGTCCTCCGTCCACGAGCACGGCTCCCTCGGGGACCTCGAGGAGGGCGGCGTCGCCCTGGCCCACATCCAGGAAGGTGGCGCGAAGGCCGGACGGCGGCGACCAGGTAGGAGGGGGACACAGCCACGACCACCCCGCCCAGGCGAGCGCCGCCGACAGGGCGGCCGCAGCCAGCCACCTCCGCCTCCGCCGCCCGCCCCGGCGGGCGGAAACGAGGGCGATCACCGCCACCACCGCCACCAGGGCCCCCCTCGTGCCGAGCTCGGCCTGGGGAAGCTGGGCCACCGCCCCGGCCACCACCGCCAGCCAGGCCGCGCACAGGCCGGCCGGCCAGGCCAGGGCGGCGGCCGCCGCCGGGGCGAGGGGATGGACGAGAGCGGCCGCCAAGCCCAGCCCGAGAAGGGGAGGCACGGCAGGAGCGGCCAAGGCGTTGGCCAGGATCGAGTAGGCAGGGACGGTGCCGAGCTGGGCGAGGAGGATGGGCGCGGTGGCCAGGCCGCAGGCGCCCGACACGGCCACCACCGCCGCCGCCGGCCGCGGCAGCGGGTAGCCCTCCAGCCGGCGCATGAGCCCCGGTACCAGGAGGAAGATGGCCGCCACGGCGGCAAAGGAGAGCTGGAAGCCCGGATCGAGGAGGGTGTAAGGGTTCCAGGCCAGCAACACGAGGGCGCCCACGAGGAGGAACCACCAGCGGTCGCCCTCCCGGGCGCAGATCCAGGCCAGCGAGGCCAGGGCGCCGGCTACCCCAGCCCGCACCACCGACGGCTGGGCGCCGACGGCGAGTACGTAGGCTCCGATGGCGGCCAAGGCCGTCACCTGGCCGAGGAGCCGAGGAAGCCCGGCCAGCCAGGCGAGAAGGAGGGCGCCTCCTGCCACCAGGGCGACGTTCTGGCCCGACACGGCCAGGAGGTGGTAGAGGCCGGACGCCCGGAAGCGCCGGCGGAGCTCCTCCGACAGCCCCTCGTCCTCGCCCAGCACCACTCCCAGGAGCACGGCCCGGCGCTCTCCTGTCAGGCCGGCGGCCGCCCCCGCGCTCAGCCACCGCCGCAGCCGGTCGGCCGCCCCGCCCAGCCCGCCCCGGCGGCCCACCAGCCGCCACCGCTCGGCCCGGAGCACGAGGTGGATCCCGTGCCGGCGGAGCCAGGCGCGCTCGTCGAAGCCTCCCCTCGACTCCCGGGGGAGAGACAGGGTGCCCACCGTGTCCAGGATCGCCCCCTGGGGAGGGGAGCGGCCCACCGGAAGCCGGAGGAGCACGGGCTCCGACACCCGGCGGGCGCCGAGCTGCCGGATGCGGGCCGGCACCCGTAGGCCGTAGAGACCCCGCCGGGCAGGACCGGTCACCTCCACCCGAACCGGG
>FWPU01002200.1_pt1 | contig 55149 bp, 51 predicted proteins | sample 2228361 | NCBI WGS metagenome assembly FWPU01 (sample SAMEA103939777, study PRJEB20133) | metagenome | reverse complement strand
GGGATTCTTCGACGAGAACCGATCTCGACCACGTTCACGAACCGGAAGACCGCGATGGTCGAATTTCCACCACTTGACGGGACACAAGCTCGAGCTGCTCGCACAGCTCGCCTTGACCCGCCGGATGGGGTGATCCGCAGGCACCCGCATTGCGGGTGTCATCAGAGTGAGCATCGTCTCCTGCCGGTTCACCGTTCCACGCATCGCCACCACCTCCCGCCTGGTGCAGGCGACGCATCATGAAGGCGAGACGTCAATCACCGAGACGCGCTGAATCGTGATTTCAGGTCACTCTTCACCAGCCTGTTGGACCCCGAAAAGGTCGCTTCGACCGGCCGCCGAGGGCCGTCGGGCCACTCGTGCGGTTCCGAGCTGCGATCGGACCCCGGCGGAACGCCTGTTCGATCCGTACGGCGTCCGGCAGATCTGGTGACGCCCCTCACCGCCCCTCGTACACCGGCTTCCTCTTCTCCTTGAACGCCCGCGGCCCCTCCTGCGCGTCGCGCGACGCCGAGACCGGACTCCCGATCTCCATCTCCTTTTGCAGCGCCGCCTCGATCGAAAGACCGCTCCCCGCAAGCACCGACTTCTTCACCGCCTGCACCGCGAGCGGCCCATTCTCGGCGAGAATCTGCGCGTAGCGCATCGCCTCCTCCGTCACCTTCGCGCGCGGCACGACCTTGTTCACCAGCCCGATGCGGTGCGCCTCCTGCGCGCTGATCGGCTCGCCGGTGAGCAGGACCTCCATCGCCATCGCCCAGGGAATCTGCCGCACGAGGCGCACGGTCGAGCCGCCCATGGGGAATAAGCTGCGCTTGACCTCGGAGATCGCGAGGCGCGCGTCCTCGGCGACGATGCGGATGTCGGTCGCCTGCAGGATCTCGGTGCCGCCGGCGTAGCTGTGGCCGTTCACCGCGGCGATGATCGGCTTGAAGACGTCGTAGCCGCGCAAGAGCCCGCGGAAGATGATGCTGGGGTCGTTCTTCGCGCGCTCGTCGAACTCGTTCTTCGGCGGCTTCAAGCCCTGCATCATGGGGATGAACTCGCCGAGGTCGGCGCCGGCGCAGAACGCCTCGTCGCCGGTTCCCGTCAAGATCGCGCAGCGCACGCTCTTGTCCTCGTTGATGTCCTGCCAGGCGTCGGCGAGGCGGCAGAGCATCTCCGCGTTCATCGCGTTGCGCACCTCGGGACGGTTCATGCGGACGACGGCGACGCCGTCCTTCTTCTCGTAGACGACTGCGGGTTCGGACATGGCTTCGACCTCAGAGCTCGCTGCTCAGAATGGCGATCGAGAAGTACTGCGCGCCGCCGCCGTAGGCGTGGCCGAGCGCGTTCTTGACGTTGGGCACCTGGTGCTCGCCCGCGCGGCCCATGACCTGCAGCGCGGCCTCGCCGAAGCGCAGCATGCCCGACGCGCCGATCGGGTTGGTGTTGAGCACGCCGCCCGACGGGTTCACCGGCAGGTGGCGGCCCATCTTCTGGTCGCCGCGCTCGATCACCTTCCAGCCCTCGTTGATCTCGCAGAAGCCGAGGTTCTCGAGCCACATCGGCTCGTACCAGGAGAACGGCACGTAGAACTCGGCGACCTGGATCTCGTTCCACGGATCCTTGATGCCGGCCTTGTCGTAGACGTACTTCGCGCACGTGCGGCCGGCGAGCGGGCTCACCTGGTCGCGGCCGGGGACGTACATCGGCTCGGTGAAGGTCGCGCCGGCCTTGATCCACGCGGGCTTGCGCGGGCCCTTCTTCGCGAGCTCCTCGTTCGCCATCACGACCGCGATCGCACCGTCCGACGAGGGACAGGTCTCGAGGAAGCGGATCGGGTCCCACAGCATCATGGAGTTCAGCACGTCCTCGAGGGTGATCGGGTCGCGCAGGTGCGCGTACTCGTTGCGTCCCGCGTTCTCGCGCGCGTTCACCGCGACCATCGCGCCGATGTGCGGCGGCGCGCCCGAGCGCGCGATGTACGCGCGGCAGTACGGCGCGAAGAAGCCGCCCGCGCCAGCGACCATCGGTGCGGTGAACGCGTAGTTCGGCGACAGCGCCCACATCGCGTTGCCCTCGCTCTGCTTCTCGAAGGCGACCGTCAAGACACGACCGTAGAGCCCCGAAGCGACGTGCGACGCGGCGACCAGCGCCGTCGTGCAGCCGACCGAGCCCGCGGTGTGCACGCGGATGATCGGCTTCATGTGCGCGCCGAGCGCGCCGGCGAGGTACTGCTCGGGCTGCATGATGCCCTCGAGCGGATCCGGCGCCTTGCCGAGCACGATCGCGTCGATGTCGCGATGCTCGAGGCCAGCGTCCAAGAGCGCGCGGTCGACCGCGACGCGCACCATCTCGGCGACGTTGACGTCGGCCAGCTTGGACGCGTGGTGCGTCTGCCCGACCCCGACCACGGCCACTGCGCGGCTCATGTCCACCTCCGCTCGGTCCCGAGCACCCAGACGATGTTCTGCTGCAGGCAGTGCCCCGCCGACGCGTGCACGATCGCTCGCTTCGCACCGGACACCGCGCGCTCACCGGCGCGTCCCGACAGCTGGCGGAACCCTTCTGCGAGGCGAAGGAGCCCCGTGTTCATCAGCGGGTTGCCGCACAGCGGGCTGCCGGACGGGTTGACGACCGGGCCCTCGCTCTTCCCGTCGAGCCCCGAGGGGAGCCCGAGCGCGTCGCGCAGGATCAGCTCCTCGACCGGCGTCGTCGAGCCGAGCTCGACGACCTCCGCCTCGCGCGCGCTCTGCAGGCCCGCCATCTCGAGCGCGTTGCGCGCCGCGAGCTCGGTGCTCGCGCTGCGCGTTAAGTCGCGCGCGCCGAGCGTCTGCAGCTCGATGCGATGGTCGACGCCGTGGATCCACACCGGGCGGTCGCACATCTTCTCGGCCTTGCCCTCCGCGGCGAGCACCATGCAGGTCGCGGTCTCGCCGATCGGCGGCAGGTAGCCCTCGCGCAGCGGCCGCACGACCCACGGCGTCGCCTGCAGCTCCTTCGCGGTCGCCGGCGTGCGGACCTGGGTGTCGGGATTCTTCGCGGCCGCTGCGCGGTTGCGCGCCGCGACCTCGGCGAGCGCCGCGTCGTCGACGCCCTTCGCCGTCATGTACGCGCTCGCCTGCAGCGCCGACGTCGAGACGTGATCGAGGCCGAGCGACGCGTGGTAGAACGGGTCGAGCTGCAGGTTCAGCACGTGCGGCGGGCTGCCCTCCGACACCTTGCCGAAGCCGCAGACGATCGCGGTGTCGCACTCCTCGGCCTGCATCTTGACCCACACGAGGTGCGCCGCCCACACGGCGTCCATCTCGACATGCGAGTCCTGCACGGGCGGCCACGCACCCATCACCTCGAGCGCGTGGCTGAAGCTGAAGGCGCGGCCGTCGATGTAGTCCGACGAGCCGGCGCACTGGTAGTCGATGTCCTTGCGCTCGACGCCGCAGCTCGCGAGCGCTTGCTTGACGACCGGATACAGCATCTCCGGCGCCGTGCGGTGCGGCTCCTCGGCGACGATCGGCGCCTGCGCGAAGCCGACGACGGCGACGTTCCTGAGCTTGCTCACGTTCACCTCACAGACGGTGGATGAAGCTCTCGAGCGGAGCCGGTGGCTCGCCCGTCGGCCGGAAGTACTTGATGTCGGTGTGGTCGCCCTGACGCTCGCCGTCGGGCTTCCACACCGCCTCGACGCGCGTCCCCATCTGCACGTCCTCGGCCTTGCACTCCTGGATCAGGCCGTAGATCGAGATGTCGGCGCCATCGAGCGCGACCGAGGCGACGACGTACGGCAGCTCGAGGTCGCGACCGTAGACCGGCACGTTGACCACGCAGAAGGTCGTCACGATGCCGCGGTCGGGCAGCTCGACCAGCTCGTCGCACGGCGCGTGTGCGTGCGGCGAGCTCATCACCGGCGGCACGAAGACCTTGCCGGTCGCGCTGCACTTCGAGCCGAGGATGCGCTTGTCCTTCAGCGCGCGCAGGTACAGCGCTTTGTAGTCGCCGGCGTAGTAGTGGTACGGCAGGTTCAAGTCCGCGGCGATGTACTTGATGCGTTCCTTGGGTGGTTCGTTCATCGCTCCAACCTTTCTTCAGCCGATCAGCTCGAAGCAGGCGATGTCGCGGATCGTGCCCTTGCGCTGATCGTCGGGCGCCCAGACCGCCTTGACGCGCGAGCCGACGCGCACCTCGTCGACGCGGTCGCGCACGATGTGCGCCATCGCCGTGTCGGCGCCGTCGAGCTTGACGAGCACGTAGGCGAACGGCTTCTGCTCGGGGTGCAGGCCCTCGATCGGCTTCTCCACGACCGCGACCGCGGTGACGGTGCCTTCTTGCTTGACCTCGACCCACTCGCCGCCGCCCGTCGCGTCGAGCTCCGAGTAGGAGTTCGGCGGCACGACGACGCCCTGCCCCGAGACGCGCCGTCCCCAGATCCGCTTCTGCTCCTTGAGCCCGGCGAGGAAGCGCCCGGTGACCTCGCCCGTCGAGTGCTTGTACGGGAACTGGACGGTCATCCGCTGGCTCATCGGCTCGACCGTGGTCGGTACCTTCATCTGCTCTTCCCTTTCGCGTTCGCAACCCGCCGCGGGCGCGGGCCCAGCAGGCGGAGGAGCGCCTGCTCGAGAAAACGACGCTGCAGCGCGAGCTCGCGCGCCGAGAACGGATCCTTGGTCCACGGCGCGACGGCGTGCACCGCCTGCGCGTTGGTGAAGTACGAATACAGCAGCCCGAACAGGGCGAAGGTCAAGTGCGGCACGTCCTCGGGCTGCCAGCCTGCCGGACCCGCGGCCTCGCGGATCAGGCGGATGCCCTTGTCCGACAGCGAGCGGATCCAGCGACCGATGCGCGGCTCGGGCAGCGCCGCGTCCTCGAGCATCACGCGCTGCAGGAGCGGTGCGAGGTGCCGGTGGTCGGCCAGGTGCGCCGTGAGGCGCGCGACGTGCGCGCGCACGCGCTCGGGCCGGATCGGCCCCGCCTGCCAGGCCTCTGCGGTCATCGCGACGATCGGCGCGAGCCCGCGCTCGAGCACGGCGTCGTAGAGCGCCTGCTTGCTCGGGAAGTGGTTGTAGAGGCTCGACGCGGTGAGCCCGGTCTCGCGCGCGAGGTCGCGCACCGCGACCCCGTCGACGCCGTGCGCCGCGAACAGACGCTCCGCCGCGTCGAGGATCAGCTCACGGGTCGGCGACGTCGTCTCACGGATCGGCTGCGTCGCTCCGAGCGCACCCACCTGCGCCGCGCTCGCCTGCGCCGCGCTCGCCTGCGCCGCACGCGCGTCTGCCGCGCCCCGCCTTCTGCTCGCCCGCGCCGCCACGATCGGGCGGCTCATATCCGAACGAATGTTCGTTCGTCAACGGGGACGTGCCGCTCGCTCACTCGCGCGGTGTCGGGCCCAGCGGCTGCCGCGCGTGAGGCGCGGAAACGCGAGCGCTCCGCAGCTCCAGCGCCTGGGGCAGCGCGCCCTCGTGTGCGAGGAGCCAGCGCTTGCGCTCGATGCCGCCGCCATAGCCCGTCAGCGAGCCGTCGCTGCCGATCACGCGATGGCACGGCACGACGACGCTCACCGGGTTCGCGCCGTTCGCGAGCCCGACGGCGCGCGACGCGAACGGCTGGCCGATCCGCCGCGCGAGCTCGCCGTAAATGATCGTCGTGCCGGGCGGGATCGTGCGCAGCTCGCGCCAGACCCGGCGCTGGAACGGCGTCCCGGCGGTCGCGACCGGCAATGCGTCGATGGCCCGGAGATCGCCCGCGAAATAGCGCTCGACCGCGCGCGCGCTCGGCGACGCGGCGTCGCGCTCGCGGATCTCGACGGCGCCCGCGCCGTAGTGCGAAGCGAGCAGCCGTAGCATGCGTGGCTCGTGATCCGTCCAGTCGACCGCGCGCAGCGCGCCGTCGTCGTCCGAGAGCAGCACGAGGACGCCGATCGGCGTCGCGACGCGCTCGCGGTGCAAGCAAAGCACGGACATCGAGATCTCCCTTCGGTTCCTCCTTAGACGAGCGCGCGCGCCGGCACGAGTGGGCCTGTCCCCTCTCTTACGCAGCGGAGCTAGGCTACCGCCACCGTGTCCCGCCGGCTCGCACGTGCGCTCGCCGCTCTGCCCGTCCTCCTCCTCACCGCCTGGGCCTACCTCGCGCTCTCCTTCCGTGTGCCCGGACCGGCGTGGCTCCGGCACGCGGTTGCGCTGCTCTTCGTCGTGCTGGTGCTCGCGATCCTCGCCACCCTGCGGCCGCTCGGCCGCAAGGCGCTCGCGCTCGCCGTCCCGTTCGCGCTGCTCTTCCTGTGGTGGGGATCGATCGAGCCGTCGAACGACCGCGACTGGTCCCCCGAGGTCGCGCGCCTGCCGACGGGCGAGGTGCGGCGGCGAAGAATTGGAGGTAGCCATCCCCTCCGAAACTGGGCGATTGGAGACGCCTCTTGACGACCAGGCCGGACGCCGGCGGGGCAACGAAGGGACGCTCGACGCTCAAGATAACGTTGCTGATCGGATCGTACTCCGCCAGGGCGAGGCGACCCTGCGTCGCCCGGAACAGGAAAGGGGCGCCGCGAACCTCGACGCAGAACTCGCCGTAGGCGCTCAGCACGGTCGACGCGCCCGGCATCTTCGCGGCGCCCTGGATTTGGGAGGCTTCGCAGGCCGAGAGGCCTTCGGCGTTGATGCCGGTGCCCGGCGTCCCGTCAGGCCGCAGAAGCGGCTCGGGCGGAGGGAGAAACGAGTACGGCGGCGGGCCCCCCGGAGGCGGCCCGCCGGGCGTCGGCACCTCTTGCAGCGCGTTCGGTGCCTGCCCCGGGACGAACGGGCCAATGGCCGCGCTGCTGCGAAACGTCGGAACTCAGGAGTATTCCCGTTGTACCGCACCGAATCGCCGAAGATCCACAACGCCTGCGGCGGATTCGAGGAGTACTGCACGCTGATCCCGCCGTCACGCACGATCGGGTTCTCCGCGCTCTCGGCGACCGAGGTCACGCGGCCGAGGTCGATCGTGCCCTTGGTTTCGGGACCGGCGGTGCGGAAGTTGCTCGTGGCGCTAAGATCACCGTAGGCCGGCTGCTGGCCGGGAGACGCGAGGGCTCCCGTGTCGAGCGGCCCCACGCACGCCGCAGGCGGGGAATCGAATCCCCATACCCGCAGAACTGGTAGTGGTAGAGCGTCGAGTGGATCAATCCTGTGACGGTTTGCTGGAAGGGCAGGAAGGCGCCACTGGTATTGACGTTCGCCACGACCGGGGGCGTCTCGTGGACGAGGCTCCCGCCGTCCCGCCAGTACTGGAACCAGCCGACGCACGGATTCGTCGGCGACGCCGCGCATTCGGCACGCGCACTGAGCACCGCGCTGTTGCTCGTGACGCCGGTCGGGCTCGCCGATTAGCCGACGCAGCCGGCAATTACGGCGAAGACGAGCAGGGCACGCAGGCGCCCGGACGATCTCTTCCTGGAGCTGCGGCTTCGGATCTCGCGCATGGACGCCTCCCCCCTCCGGTAGCCGGGTTACGTTCCGGGTCGCGGATCCTGCCACGCGCGGGACCGTGCTGTCGAACGGAGACAAAGGTCGCGCTTGCCGCTCACCTCGCGCGGCGGCTCACGCTGGCGCTCCGCGCGGCACGCGGGCGCCGGCCGCTTCGCGCACGATGCGGCCAGCAACCGCTCAGGCGAGATCGAAGAGCAGCAGCTCCGCCGGCGCTCGCGCGACGACCTCCACGACCTTCTCGTCGCTCACCGCGCAGCCGTCGCCAGCGCGCAACCGCTCGCCGCCGACCTCGACCTCGCCGCGCACGAGCTGCAGCCAGGCGTGGCGCCCCGGCGCGAGCGCGTGCGCCACGCGCTCGCCGGGCTCGAGCAGCGCCGTGTAGAGCGAGACGTCCTGGTGGATCTTGACCGAGCCGTCCGCGCCGTCCGGCGACGCGATCCGCAACAGCCGCCCGCGACGGTCCGCGTCGGCGAACGAGCGCTGCTCGTAGCCCGGCTCGAGCCCGAGGCGCTCGGGGACGATCCAGATCTGCAGCAGGTGGAGCTCCTCGTCGAGCGGGTTCATCTCGCTGTGCGTGATCCCGGTCCCGGCGGTCATCCGCTGGATCTCGCCGGGCTTGACGAGACCGCGATTCCCGAGGCTGTCACGGTGCTCCACCGCGCCCGAGACGACCCAGGTGAGGATCTCCATGTCGCGGTGCGAGTGCGCGCCGAAGCCGCGCCTCGGCGCGACGCGATCCTCGTTGATCACCCGCAGCGCCCGGAAGCCCATGTGCGCCGGGTCGTGGTAGCCGGCGAACGAGAACGTGTGCCGCGTGTCGAGCCAGCCGTGGTCGAAGTGTCCGCGGTCCTCGCTCCTGCGCAGGCGGATCATCGTCGTCCCCTTCCTCTCGTCCGCACGTGCTGCCGGGCCGCGGAGCAGCAGCGTGCGGCCAGCAGCTTGCGTGCCACCTCCGCACCGCTGAGTCGAGGCGCGCGTAGCGCCGCGGCCCGGGCTCCCGTCGGCTTCGTCGTTCGTTACGATGGCGACGCGGCGAAGCGCGCGGGGAGGAGCGGTGAGAGGAGACGTGCAGGGGGGAGGCAAACGATCATCCTACGTGCTCCGCGGGGGCGCCGCGGGCGCGGCGCGCCTCGCGGTCCTCGGGCGCGTCTTCTGGCCGACGACCCACGCGCTCCTCGAGCGGGTCGGCGTCCGCTCGGGCATGCGGGTGCTCGACCTCGGCTGCGGCAGCGGCCAGGTGAGCGTCGAGCTCGCCCGGCTCGTGGCGCCAGAAGGCGAGGTCATCGCGATCGACGCCGATGCAGAGGTCCTCAAGCACGCCCGTGCGCTCGCGCGCGAGCGAGGCGTCGAGGTGCGGTTCGAGCAGCGCGACGCGCTCGAGGACGACGGGCACCGCGACCTCGACCTCGCCTACGCGCGCTTCCTCCTGAGCCACGTGCGCGACCCCGCGGCGACACTCGCGCGCATGCGGCGCACGCTCCGTCCGGGCGGCGTTCTGGTGGTCGAGGACGTCGACTTCGCGGGCCACTTCTGCCACCCGCCCTGCGCGGCGTTCGAGCGCTACGTCGAGCTCTATGTCGCGGCGGCGAGGCTGCGCGGCGCCGACGCGACGATCGGTCCGCGTCTGCCGGCTCTGCTGCGCGAGGCGGGTCTCGAGGCGATCGAGGTGGACGTCGTGCAGCCGGCGTTTCTCGACGGCGACGGCAAGCGGATCGCGCAGCTCACGCTCGACGGCATCCGCGACACGGTGGTTGCGGCGGGGCTCGCGAGCGACGCGGAGATCGACGCGCTCCTCGCCGAGCTCGACGCGCACCGGAGGGCTCCCGGCACGCTCCAGACGGTCGCCCGGGTCGTCCGCGCCTGGGGCACGTGCGCTGGGTGAGCCGCGGCGCGACGTGCAGGGCGTGGTCGTCCGCTGGATGCGTCTCCGGCGTCACGCCATAATCCGCGCGTGTCCGATGCGCCCGAGCTGAACCCCGCGCAGCGTGCCGCCGTCGAGTACGGCGAGCGACTCGACGGGGGCGGCTGGCGGTCGGGGCCGCTGCTCGTCATCGCCGGGGCGGGCACGGGCAAGACGAGCACGATCGCGCACCGGGTCGCGCACCTCGTCCTGAACGGCGTCGCGCCGGAGCGCATCCTGCTCCTCACCTTCTCGCGCCGCGCCGCGGACGAGATGGAGCGGCGCGCCCAGCACATCGTGGCGCGGAAGCTCCGCGACGGGAGCGCCGCGCGGCTTCCCTGGGCGGGAACGTTCCACTCCGTCGCGAACCGTCTCCTGCGCCGCAACGCGTCGACGATCGGCCTCGATCCGGCGTTCGGCATCCTCGACCGCAGCGACGCCGCGGACCTGCTCGACCTCTTGCGCCACGAGCTCGGCTTCTCCGCCAAGGGCCGGCGCTTCCCGCGCAAGGACACCTGCCTCGCGATCTACTCGCACTGCGTGAACGCTCGAGCCCCGCTCGAGAGCGTGCTTGCGGAGAGCTTCCCCTGGTGCGCCGAGTGGCAGGCCGAGCTCGACGGTCTCTTCGGGCGCTACGTCGACGCGAAGCGCACGCAGCAGGTGCTCGACCTCGACGACCTGCTCCTCTACTGGCACGCGCTCATGCAGTAGCCGGCGCTCGCGGAGGACGTGGGCGCGCTCTTCGACCACGTGCTGGTCGACGAGTACCAGGACACGAACGTCCTGCAGGCCGAGATCCTGTACGCGCTCGTGCCGTCGGGCGCGGGCCTCTGCGTGGTCGGCGACGACGCGCAGTCGATCTACTCCTTCCGCTCCGCGACGGTCGACAACATCCTCGGCTTCCCCTCTCGCTTCTCGCCGCCCGCGCACACCGTCACCCTCGCCGCCAACCACCGCTCGACGCAGCCGATCCTCGACGCCGCGAACGCGCTCATGCGCGAGGCGGAGCGGGGCTTCCGCAAGGAGCTCCGCGCGGCGCGCCGCGGCTCGACGAGCGGCGCGCGCCCGCGCCACGTGACGGTGCTCGACGACCGGGCGCAGGCCGACTACGTGATCGAGCGCGTGCTCGCCGCCCGCGAGGAGGGCGTCCCCCTCCGGCGTCAAGCGGTGCTGTTTCGCAACGCGCACCACAGCGACGTGCTCGAGGTCGAGCTCGTGCGGCGGAACGTGCCGTACGTCAAGTATGGCGGGCTCCGCTTCCTCGAGGCGGCGCACGTGAAGGACCTGCTCGCGATCCTCCGCTGGGCGGAGAACCCGCGGAACCGGATCGCCGCGTTCCGCGTGCTGCAGCTCGTGCCCGGGATGGGTCCGGCCCGCGCCGATCGCTGCTGGCGCGCGTTCGCGGCGGCGGGGCACCGCTGGCCGGCGCTCGACGCAGAGGCACCGCCCACCGCCGCGCGGGACGAGTGGCGTGGGCTCGTCGTGCTGATGACGCAGCTCGGCGACCCGTCCCGTCCCTGGCCCGGGCAGGTGGAGCTCGCGCTACGCTGGTACGAGCCGCAGCTCGCACGCCTCTACGAGTCCGCCACGGTGCGCGCGGCCGACCTCGAGCAGCTCGCGGGCGTGGCGCTCCAGTTCGCGTCGCGCGAGCGCTTCCTGAGCGAGCTCACGCTCGACCCACCGCAGGTCACCTCGGACCTCGCCGGCCAGCCGCTCCTCGGCGAGGACTACCGGATCCTCTCGACCGTGCACTCGGCGAAGGGCCAGGAGTGGGACCGCGTGTACGTGCTCAACGTGAGCGACGGCAGCTTTCCGATCGACTTCGCAACCGGCAACCCCGAGTCGATCGAGGAGGAGCGCCGGCTGCTCTACGTCGCGATGACGCGCGCCCGCGACGAGCTGCACCTGATCGCGCCGCTCCGCTACTACGTGACGCAGCAGCCGCGAAACGGCGACTCCCACGTGTACGGCGCGCGGAGTCGTTTCTTGACGCCTGCCGTGCTGGCCACCTTCGACACCGTCGTCTGGCCGCCGGGCGCCGTCCCGAGCGACGGCCAGAATGACGCCGCCGCCACCCGCCCGCCGCCGCGGATCGACATCGGCGCGCGGCTCCGCGGGCAGTGGTCGTAAGCTCGCTCCGGTCCCGTGTCGCGCAAGCTCGCCCCTGGCCTCTACGAGGAGCTGGTCACCGCAGACCTCGCACGCGCTCTCGCCGCCGCCATCGACGAAGACGGCCTCACGCCGAGCACCGCGCCGCTCGAAGCCTCGACCAGCCACCAGGTGCTGGCGCGACACCTGCGGCGCGTCCTCGAGTGGGCCCTGCGTACTTTTCCAGAGGAAGCGCGCCTCGAGCGGCAGCTCCGGCTCGTGGAGCGCATCCTCGAGGTGATCGAGGAAGAGCTCGCGGGCTACCTGCCCGAGGATCGGCGCGAGCGGCCCGTCACGCCCGCGCTTCTGACGGCACTCATCCACCGCGCCGCGCTCACGCACGGGGCTGCTCCGCCGCGGCCCGGCATCCCGCTCGCCGACTCCGCGCTGCTCACCAACGCCCCGCACGAGCACCGGGTCGGGCACGAGATCGAGCGCGAGATCGCCTCCGCAGACCGCGTCGACCTCCTGTGCTCGTTCGTCAAGTGGTCGGGCTTCGTCCGCCTGCGAGACGCGCTCCGTGAGCACGTCTCCGTTCGCCGCCGCCCGCTTCGCGTCCTCACCACGACCTACCTCGGTGCGACCGACCGCCGCGCGCTCGACGAGCTCTGCGCGCTCGGCGCCCAGGTGCGCGTCTCGTACGACGTGCGCGCGACCCGCCTGCACGCGAAGGCCTGGCTGTTCCACCGCGAGAGCGGCTTCTCGACGGCCTACATCGGCTCCTCGAACCTCTCGGCCGCGGCCATCACCGACGGGCTCGAGTGGAACGTCCGCGTCTCCGCGGTCGAGAACCCACGCGTCCTCGACAAGTTCGCGAAGACCTTCGAGTCCTGCTGGGCGGACGAGGACTTCGAGCCGTACGAGCCAGCTCGCGACGCGTCACGCTTCGACCGTGCCGTGGCCCGCGAGCGCCGCCCCGAGTCCGATGACGACGCGCCGCTCGCCGCTCTCGACCTGCATCCCTATCGGTTCCAGCAGGCCATCCTCGAGCGCCTCGACGTGGAGCGCCGGGTGCACGGTCGAAACCGCAACCTGATCGTCGCCGCAACGGGTACCGGCAAGACGGTCGTCGCGGCGCTCGACTTCCGGCGCCTGTGGACGACGCTCGACCGGCCGAGCCTTCTCTTCGTCGCGCACCGGGCGGAGATCTTGAAGCAGAGCCTCGCGCTGTTCCGCATCGCGCTGCGCGACCCGCGCTTCGGCGAGCTCCTCGTCGAGGGGCGGAGGCCGAGCGAGCAGCGCCACGTCTTCGCATCGATCCAGTCGCTGGCGCGCCCGGGCGCCCTCGATGCGCTCGCCCCCGACGCCTTCGACGTGGTGATCATCGACGAGTTCCACCACGCGGCGGCGCCGACCTACGACCGGCTTCTGCGTCACCTGCGCCCGAAGCAGCTCCTCGGCCTGACGGCGACGCCGGAGCGAGCCGATGGCCAGGACGTCACTCGCTGGTTCGACCATCGCGTCGCGGCCGAGCTCCGTCTCTGGGACGCGATCGACCGAGCTCTCCTCGTGCCCTTTCAGTACTTCGGCGTCGCCGACGACGTCGATCTCTCGCGCATCACCTGGAAACGCGGCTACGACCCGGTGCAGCTCGAGAGCGTTCTCTCCGGCGACGACGCGCGCGCAAGGCTCATCTTGCGCGCCGTACGTGACCACGTCGCAAACCCGCGCCGCATGCGAGCGCTCGGCTTCTGCGTCAGCGTTGCGCACGCGCGGTTCATGGCGGAGCGCTTCACGGCGGCGGGCATCCCGGGGCTCGCGGTGACCGGCGAGGACCTGTCCGACGAGCGCGCTTCGGCCATCCGGCAGCTCCGCGACCGCGAGGTGAACGTGCTGTTCGCGGTCGACGTGCTCAACGAGGGCGTCGACATCCCCGAAGTCGACACGATCCTCATGCTTCGTCCGACCGAAAGCGCGACCGTCTTCCTCCAGCAGCTCGGCCGCGGACTCCGTCGGCACGAGGACAAGGACTGCCTCACCGTTCTCGACTTCATCGGCAAGCCCCACGAGCGCTTTCGCTTCGACCTTCGCTTCCGCGCCCTCACCGGCGCGACCCGGCGCGCCCTGCCACGCGAGATCGAGGACGGCTTTCCCCTGTTGCCCTCGGGCTGCACGATTCGCCTCGAGCGCGAGGCGCAGGCGCGCGTGCTCGAGAACGTCCGCCGCGCGCTCAGCACGGCGCCTCGCCACCTCGCGCGGGAGCTCGAGCGCGTGCTCGCCGACACGCGCCGGGAGGACATCGATCTCGGCGGGTTTCTGCACCACGCGGCGGTCGAGCTCGACGACGTCTACCGGGGCGACCGGAGCTGGCTCGAGCTGCGTCGCGCCGCGGGACTCCCGGCTCCCGTCGCGACGCCGGACGATGCCGAGCTGACCCGCCGCCTCGAATCGCTGATCACGTTCGACGACCCGGAGTGCCTGAAGCTGTGGCTCGACGCGCTCCGCCATCCGTCGCCGCCGTCCGATTTCGCGGGCGACGAGCGCACGCGCCGGCGCTGGCTGATGCTCGCGGCGACGTTCGACCGCGACGCACCGACCGACCTCGCACGGGCCCTGCAGCGGCTCTGGACACCCGCTTTGCGGGCCGAGCTGCAGGCGCTCTTCGAGGTGCTCCTCGCGCGGATCGAGCACGAGCCGCGGCCGCTCGAGCTGCCGGGCGCGAGCGGCGCCGCCGTGCCGCTTCTCCTGCACTGCCGCTACTCGCTCGTGCAGATCATGGCCGCATTCGACGTCGTCACCCAGCAGGGACGGATCCTGCGGCCGCAGCAAGGAGTCTTCCTCGAGCGGCGCACCCGCGCGGATCTGCTGTTCGTGACCCTCCGCAAGTCGGAGCGCGACTACTCGCCGACCACGATGTACGAGGATTACGCGATCTCGCCCACCGAGCTGCACTGGCAGTCGCAAAACCACGCGGTTCCCGACCGCGCGCCGGGCTCGCGGCACGTCGACCCGCGCGGCGCCGGAGTGACGCCGCTGCTCTTCGTCCGAGATGCCGCGAAGGATGCGCGCGGCCGCACCCAGCCGTACTTGCTGCTCGGTCCTGCCGAGGCTGCGCGCTGGCACGGTGAGCGGCCGATCAACGTCGTCTGGCGGCTCGCGACGCCGATGCCCGCCGACTGGTTCCGTGAGGCCCGCGTAGTCGGGGGATGAAACCGCAGCACGCGCGCCGCGGGTGCGGGGCCCGATGCCTTCAGTCGTACCTGCCCCTCAGCTCCGCTCGTACCGCCACCCCGACGGCAGCATCCACAGCCGGTGCCGCGGCCCCGGGCGTGTTGCATCCCCGGTCTCGTACGCGGCGTCGCCCTGCCACATGGTGAACGGGCCCTCGGAAGCCTGCGCGATCCGTGTTGCGAAGCGCTCGGGCTCGCGGCGGCGCGCGTCCTCGAGCGCGGCGGCGACGCTCTCGTAGGTGGCGAGACGCTCCAGCGTCACCCAGGTCGGCGGCAGGAGCTCGATCTCGAGCGCGTTCCGCCGCCGCATCGCGTCCGCGGGGCGCATCCACGCCTGGTCGTGGATCTCGCCCTGGTCGATCGCGACGTCGCCGTCCGGCGCAGCCGCGACGAAGAACCAGGTGAGGAACTTCTTGACGGCAGCGTCGGGGGGCGTCCAGTGGGAGAAGGGCACCAGGTCCCGCTCCTCGATCGCAAGACCCGTCTCCTCGCGCGCCTCGCGCACCGCGGCGCGCCGCGCCGCGGCGAGATCGTCGTCGGGCGAGAGGCCCGCCCAGTCGCTCGCGTCGACCCGACCGCCCGGGAAGACCCACATGCCGCCCGCGAACGCGAGCTTCGAGTTGCGGCGCAGGAGCAGCGTCTCGACGCCGTCCTCCGCGTCGCGCAGCAGAATGACGGTCGCCGCCTGGAGGAGCTCGCTCATGGGTCGATCTTCGTACCGTGCCGGAGCCGCCCGGCCAAGCTCACGCGGCGGCAGACGTCGGGTAGCGCACGTAGGCGTCGTGCAGCGTCGCGATGAACGAGGGATCGCGCTGCGGATCGTCTGGAATCCTGAGCTTGATGCCGCGCGCGTCGAGGTCGGCGGTGAAGCGGCGCAGCACCTCGTCGAGCGTCAGGTCGTCCTGATGCTCGTCGTGCACGCGGCGCTCCTCCTCCGTCGCGAACACGACCGCCTTCCACGACACGCTGACGCGGATCTGGCGGCGCGGGAAGCGCGCGATCTCGCGCTCACCGTCCCGGATCGCCCAGGTGTCGCCGTCGACGCGCACGAGCTCGCTGTCGAGCGTGAGCGACGCCATGCCGTCCTCGACGCGCCCGACCGGGCGCACGCGGTGCCACATGAAGTCGTTGTCGCCCATGATCGCGGTGTTGTGGATCGCGCCCTCGTGCACGACCGACGGACGGTCCGGCCCCTCGGGCCAGTACTCGAAGCCGCCGTCGCGGCCCTCGTAGAACCACGCGACCGCGGTCGCGATCTTGGTGCGCACGTCCTCGAACAGCCCCGACATGCCCATGATCGTGAGCAGCGTGATCGGGTGCTCGGTGCGGTCGAAGCCGCGGAACGCGGGCACGTCCGTGTGGCCGCGGCCCTGCGGGAACGGGAGCTGCCAGGTGAGGTTCACGTAGACGTTGTACGGGCGCACGACCTCCGCGCCGCCGAAGAGCTCGCGCGCCGCCTCGACGAAGCACGGCAGGTGGAGGAGCCGCTCGACGCCGTCCGCCGCCCGCCCCTCGGTCGCCCAGTTGCCGCGGAACACCGGCCCGACCGGCATCGCGCCGCGCTGGTTGCCGCTCAGCGCCGCGTACTCCGCGTCGTTCGCGAAGTAGCGCTGCACGGGCCAGTACGGCGCGTGACGATCGATCAGGGCGTCGATCTCGCCCGGGTCGTCGAGCACGCGCTCGATGAAGATCGGTTTCCGGGGCAGTCGCGTCATGATGGTCCTTTCGCTTGCTCGTCAGCCGCCGCGCAGCACGCGTCCGGGGAGCGCGCCGGTGTGGGATCCGTCCTCGAGCAGCACCTCGCCGTTCACCACCACGGCCGCGTAGCCCGTCGCGTCGACGACGTAGCGCTCGCTGCCGGCCGGGAAGTCGCGCGCGAGGCGCGACTCGCCGGCGCGCAGGCGGTCGCGGTCGATCACCAGCAGGTCGGCCCATGCGCCCTCGCGCAGGAAGCCGCGGTCTTCGAGCGCGTGCACGGTCGCCGGCATGCCCGTCAAGCGCCAGATCGCCTGCTCGAAGGAGATCGTCTCGGGGACCCAGTCGGTCAGCAGCCGCGTCGTGAAGTCGGCGCCGACGAAGGACGCGAGGTGCGCGCCGCCGTCGCTCGAGCCCGCCATGACGAGCGGATCGCCGATGCCGGTCCGCACGACGTGCTCGACGAACGCGCGTCCGATGTCCGACATGCGGGTCTGCCACCGCGTCTCGAGGTCCTCGGCGAGCGAGACGTCGAGGAACGCGTCGATCGGCGCGCAGCCGCGCTCCGCGGCGAGCTCCGCGACGCTCTTCCCGACCCACGCCGCGTGCTCCGGGTCGCGCACCGCCTCGACCTCCAGCATGTCCCAGCCGAAGGCCGCCGCGCGCTTGTCGTTTTCGTACGCGTGCCCGAGGCGGCGCCGCACCTCGGGGTCGCGCAGCCGGCGCGAGCGCTCGGGCTCGGGCAGCGTCAAGACCTCCCGCCAGGCGGGCATCTCGTCGAAGACGAAGGTGTCCGCGAGACGCAGGTGCAGCCCGAGCGCGTTGGTCGAGAACTGCGGGTGGAGACGAACGCCGTGCGCCGCCGCCTCGCGGACGAACTCGAGCGAGCGCTCCCAGGCCATCGGGTTCTCCGGCGTCGGCAGGAGCTGGTTGAGCTCGATCGGGCGTCCGGAGACACGGTACATCTCGAGGATCAGCTCCCGGTCCTCGTCGTCGTACCCGGCGCCGAAGCTGCGCGGGATGATCTCGAGCGCGCCGCGCTCGAACTCGGCGAGCACGGCCGAGAGGGCGATGATCTCGTCCTTGCCTGCGTGGTTTGACGGCACCTCGCGGCCGTCCTCGCCGACGTGGATGTCGAGCTGCGAGGTCGAGAAGCCGATCGCCCCCTCGCGCATCGCCTGGCGGACGACGTCCTGCATCGCCGCGATCTCGTCGGGCCGCGCGCGGCGCAGCGACGCGTCGTCGCCCATGACGAACCGCCGCACCGCCGAGTGCCCGACGTAGCTGCCCACGTTGACGCCGAGCCTTCCGTCGAAGCGCCGCCAGTAGTCGGCGAAGCCGCCGCCGCGGAAGCGCAGCCCCGCGCGCAGCGCGGCGCGCGACATCCCCTCGACGCGGCTCAGCATGCCGGCGAGCCAGTCGACGTCCTCCGGCCGCGCGGGGGCGAGCGTGAAGCCGCAGTTGCCGACCAGCACCGTGGTCGTGCCGTGCCAGCACGAGGGCGTCGCGAGCGGGTCCCAGTCGAGCTGCACGTCGTAGTGCGTGTGCACGTCGATGAAGCCCGGCGTCACCGTGCGCCCGTCGGCGTCGATCACGCGCCGCGCCGGCTCGCTCACGCGGCCGATCTTGACGATGCGCCCGTCGCGGATGCCGAGGTCGGCGGTGTAGCCCGGCATGCCGGTGCCGTCGACCACCCGGCCGCCGCGGATGACGAGGTCGAGCTTCATCCCAGGTGCGATTCCACATCGCACCGGGCGGGTAAAGCCGGGCGTCCCGCGTCCTCTCAGCGCGGGGCGGCCCGGCGCCCGACGCTCGCGTGCCGCCGCGCTACGGCGCGCCGAGCAGGGCGGACGCCGCGAGCCAGGCGCCGAGCGCGAGCAGGTAGCTGAGCGCCATCACCCGCTCGGCAATCGCCTCACGGCGGCGCTCCGCGTCCCGGCGCTCGGCGCCCGGGACGGGGCGCGGCGCCTGGCTTCCGCCGCACGGGAAAGGCTCGCTCAAAGCAGGGCTCATGGCCGCTCCTCCATTCGACCGTCCCGCGACGAGCGAGGGCCGTGCCACGCTCGAATCGTGCGCGTCTCCGCAACCGTTGCCGGGCGGCGGGGTCGCGCGTCTCCCGCCGCCGGGAACGGGCCCGGCGGCGGTTTCGCGGATCCCGGAACGGCGCATCCGCCAGCCGGCGCGCGGGGTACTTTTCTCCAAGACGCGCCCCTAGCGCGGCGGCCAAGGAACGGGCGACTCGAGCGCCCGAGCTCGAGCGACGGGAAGCAATCAGGAGGAGATGATGCGTTCGAAGATCATCCCGACGATGCGCTACCGGGACGCGGCGGCCGCGATCGAGTGGCTGTGCAAAGCCTTCGGGTTCGAGAAGCATCTCGTCGTCCCGGGCGACAACGGCACCATCGCGCACGCGCAGCTCGCCTTCGGCGGCGACATGATCATGCTCGGCAGCGCGCGCGACGACGCGTTCGGCAAGCTGCAGCGTCCGCCCGCCGAGGTCGGCGGCGTCGGCACGCAGAGCCCGTACATCGTCGTCCCCGACGCGGACGCACACCACGCGCGTGCCGTCGCCGCGGGCGCCCGCGTGGTCTACCCGCTGACCGACGAGGACTACGGCGGGCGCGGCTACTCGTGCCTCGACCCCGAGGGGCACCTGTGGAGCTTCGGCACCTACGACCCGTGGGCGACCTGAAGCGCGGCGAGCCGACGCCCGCTCAGCGGGCGCTCGCGAGGTCGGTGGCAGGCGCGGGCGATTCGTCCTCGATCCGCACCTCGTAGAGCTCCCGCAGGCGCGCGAGCCCGCGGGCGAGGCTCGCCTGCGCGCGCTCGCGCCGGACCGCGTGGAGCAGCGCCGAGCGCACCTCGTCGAGCTCCGGCAGACGCTCCTCGCGCCGCTCCTCGATGCGCACCAGGTGGAGGCCGAACGGCGACTCGATCGGCCCCTCCCAGGTGCCGGGCTCGAGCGCGAAGACGCGGTCCGCGAACGCCTTGCCGAAGCGGCCCTGGAGCTGAAGGTGCGTGTAGCCGCGCAGCGTCGTGCCGAGCGGCAGCGGGTCCGCGACCTCCGCGATGCGCTCCGCTGCGAGGCGGCCGCTTCGCAGGTCGGCGAGGAGGCGCGCGGCGTCTTCGTCGGCGCTCGCGCCGCGCGCGTCGCGGCTCAGGAAGAGGTGGGCGAGCGTCACCGTCGCGGGCTTGACGAAGCGCTCGCGCTGCTCCTCGAGGAGCCGCGCGAGCTCCTCGTCGCTGAGCGCGAGGGGCTCTGCCTCCTGCTGCAGGAAGAGGCGCATCTTCTCCGCGAGCAGGCGGCGGATCACGACGTCGTCGTCGAGGCCGAGCGCGAGCGCCTCGCGCACGAGGTCGTCGTCCGGACGTGCGGGGTCGTCGCTCACCGCGCGTGCGAGCTCGACGAGCCGGCGGCGGACGCTCGCGTCGCCGCGCCCGAGCGCCAGGCGGCGCGCCTCCCGGAACAGCACCTCGTCCTGCACGCGCTCCGCGATCAGCGCGTCGCGCTCGGCGGCGCTCGGCGCGCGCCCCCAGCGCTTGACGAACGCGGCCTCGAGGGCCCGCACGTCGTCCGCCGAGACGACGATGGGCGGCCGCTCGGGCGGAGCTTCCGGCGCCTCGCCCGGCCGCGCGACGAGCTCGCGCACCGCGAAGAGCAGCGCGCCCGCGACGGCGAAGCGGAGGAGCGGGCTCCGCGTCAAGCCGACAAAACGGCTCACGAAGCGGCCTCGGGACCTTGCGGTCGGTACCAGATGGGCGACGTCCAGGCGCGCTGCTGCACGGTCCGCGGCACGAGGTCCGAGCAGCACTGCTGGTACTCCCACGCCGTGTAGCTGACCGGGAGCTCGCAGACGCCGCCGCCGCACTCGTCGTTCGAGTTGCAGCGGCGGCCGTTGAACGCAGGGTCGAGCGACCCGCAGACGCCCATCGGACGCGAGCAGTCGATGCCGCGCGCGTTGCAGTAGATCGTGTTCCAGCGGCAGCTCGGCTGCTCGAGGACGCGCGCGTAGTAGAACGCGTGCTGGTCGGGATCGAACTCCGGATCCTGCCACACGCCGCAGAGCGTCGCGTGCCCGACGCCCGTCGGCTTGCAGGTGCGCAGGTCGACCGCCGGCGTCTCGTCCGCCCCGCCGTCGAGCCGCGGCAGCTTCCGGCCGCCGGATGCGATCGGCCGGACTCCTCCCGAGCCGCCCGTCGCGACGTCGAACACCTTCTCGTGGGTCTCGCCGTTCGCGTCGACCCAGCCCTTCACGATCTGGATGCGGTCGAGCGGCGTGCCGGGGTGGTTCGCCCAGCCGGGGTCCATGCTGGCGCTCACCGCGAAGCGCGGCGCCGCGTTGCTCCGCCCGAGCGTGCCGCCCATCGGCACGCCGTGCGCGTAGCCGCGCGCCGCGAAGTCGCCGCGGCTGCACATGTCGGCGGGCAGCGACGGGCCGCCGAAGAAGCGCACGGTCGGGCGCGTGCCGCTCGTCGCGTAGGTCTCACGGCGCGCGAGCGCCGCGAAGATCGAGTCGCGCGAGTTCTCCTCGGCCCAGGCGACGGTCAGGCCGCCGCCCGCGGTCTCCAGGCCGAGGAAGAACTTCTCGTTCAGGATCTGCGCCGAGACCGCGAAGCTCTGGTTGCCGTGCGCCCCGACCCGCGCGTAGTCGATCGCCGGGCTCTGCCCGGGAGTGCCGTTGTGGTTGTCGAGCCCGCCGACGAAGCCGAGCTGGAACGGGTTCACGCCGTGCAGCGCGTCGAAGGCGACGCCCGTCTTGAGCGCGTTGCGGACGTAGGACGCCGGCGGCAGGTTCTCCGGCGTCCGGTCCTCGGGCGCGAGCCAGAAGCCGTTCAGCCGGTTGAAGCTCATGTTCTCGAAGGCGCACTCCTCGTCGGTCGCACCCCAGGCGCCCGGCATGGAAGCGAGGAAGCGGCACTCCGACGAGCCCTTGACCTGCACGAGCTCGACGAGCGGCTCGAGCTCGTGACGCACGTCCGCTTCCTCGAGGTTTTCGGGCACGAGGAACATCGCGCCGCCGGAGAGGTTCGAGTTGTGCGGAATGGAGAGCACGTCGCAGCGCGGGTGCTCGGGCGGACGGCTCTTGCAGCGCTCGCGGAGCTCCTCGAGGAGCTGCTGCGGCGAGCCGATCGGATATCTCTTCGGGCGGATGCAGCCGTCGCCGCCGCCGCAGCCGACCGGCGCCTCGAGGTTGGTGATCGGCAGCTCGAGGACGTCGTCGTTACGAAAAATGATGTTGCGGTGCAGGTTGTCGAACCCGCCGTTGCCAGGGTAGTCGCTCGTGCAGCGCCGGCTGTCGTTGGGACCGGTCTCCGGGCAATCCTTCGACGGCGCCGTGCCGTTGAGCTGGTCCCAGCACGGTAGCTCGGGCGCGTTCTCGCAGCGCCCGGCGTTCATCATCGCCGTGTACTCGTAGGCGATGAACGAGGTGAAGGTGCAGGCGGAGGACCGGTCGTACGCTTCCTCCGCGTCCTGCTGGATCCGCTCCCAGACGTTGCGCGCCTGCTGCAGGCAGTGCAGGCCGACCTGGTCGCTCGGCGTCGCCTTGCAGAACGCGGGACGCGACGGGTTCTCGGCGGCGTTCTCCGGGAGCCCGATGAGCGCGGCCACCGGGCCCGAGGTGAGGCGCGTCGCCTCGTCACGCGCGAGCACGCAGATCGGATCGGAGTAGCCGAACGGCGCGCAGAGGCCGCTCGCCAGCGGCTCGTTGCAGGTCTGGCCCGGCGGGCACTGGTTCGGCGGGCCGTTCGGATCGCAGCGAGTCACCGGCTTGAACAGGCAGATGTTCGTCTCGCCGAGCTGCTCCGCGTGATCGGTGATCGCAGCCCAGTCGAGCGCTCGCCCTTCGGGGAGCTGCGCGGTGCGGCTTGCCGTGAACTGGCAGCGCGCGGGCGGCAGGCAGTAGGGATGCTCGACGACCAGCGGCGACTCGGCGGGGGGCGGCGGCTCGGGATCGAACTGCTCGCGCGTGTCGGCCCACGGCGGCAGCCCGACGATGCCGCCCTTCGCGTAGCGGTACGCGTCGGCGGGCGTGTTGCGCGTGTCGAGCGTCGCCGCGTCGAACGAGTAGGCGGTGTGGAGGTGCGTCTCGCCGAAGAACGGCCGCCGCAGCGGGTCGTAGTGGTCGCAGCGCGCGCGGTCCTCGGTGCGCTCGAACGGCTCGTCCGCGGCGAGCGCGGGTAGCGCAAGCCCTATGAGCAGCGTTACCGGCAGCGCCCCCGCCCAGCGTCGTGCAGTCTCCCTCATCTTCTCCTCGCCCTCCTCTCTCCTCTCGGTGGCGCGACCGTACCCCGAGTTGCCCCGCCGGGAGAAGCGCGTCAAGTGAAGTGCGTCAAGGCGCAGACTGCGGCTCGCTCCGACGGAGAACGGGCCGGAGCGTCTGTGTCATGCGTCGCAAGCACCGGTTCTCGTGCGCCATGGGATTGTCGGCGCTGATCTCCGCCGAGCGGAGCACGCCGCTCGGCGGCAGCGGCGCCAGCAGGATCGGGCCGCGTCCCTTCGTGCGTCGCGCCTCGCGCAGCTCGTCCATGCGCGCGTCGTAGGCGCGAGCGTAGACGCGCGCCGTCGCGGCGTCGGCGCGCATCCGCGGGACCTCGCGCGCGAGGACGAGCCCGACGAGCCCAACGAGCGCTGCAGCAAGCATCGCGCCTGCACGGGGGCGCGGCCGCAGCACGGCGCCGAGCTCGAGCCCGAGCCAGGCGGTCGCGCAGACGAGGAAGAACGCGAGTACGAGCTGCGCGCGAAGCGGCGGCGGCTCCTCGAGCGCGTAGAAGCCGGGCAGCGTCGCCGCAGCGGCGACGACCCACGACGCGGCGAGGAGCGCGACCAGAAGCGCCGCGAGACGCCGCGGCGAGCGCGGCCGCGCGTCTACCGGCGCGAGCAGCGAGCCCGCCACCGCCCACACGGCGAGCGTCGCGGCGAGCGGCGCGAGGCCCGCGCGCGCGACCTCGAGCAGCACCTCGGGCCCTCGCGTCGCCGCGCTCCACAGGGCTTCACTCCACGGCGACGGCACGAGCTTGCGAAGCCGCGCCGCGCTGCCCGGCGAGGCGGCGGACACGCCGAAGCTCGCCCACGCGACGACGAGCACGATCGCCGCCGCGCGAGCGCGCCGCGCGTCGAAGGTGCGCCGGCGCAGGAGCTCGCCGAGCAGCGCGCCCGAGCCGAGCGCGAGCACCGGCAGCGCGACCGACTCGTGCCCCGCCGTCGCGACGGCGCCGAGGAGCGCTCCTGGGACGACGAGCCACATCCGCTCCTCCGCCCGAAGCACACACGCGAGAGCCAGAAGCGCGCAGCAGAGCGGCACCAGGTTCTCGATCGAGCAGAAGACGAAGAACCACGAGTCGCCGCGCTCGGGCGTCGAGAAGAAGAGCAGCGCCACGCTCGCGAGCGCGACGAGCGGCATCGCGCCGCGCGCGACGCGGCCCGCGCAGATCGTCCGGATCGCGAGCCAGGCGGCGGCGACGACGAAGCCGAGGAGCACGAGCGCGTAGGGAAACGCAGAGCGTGCATCGGTCATGAGCGAGAGCGCCGCCGCGACGATGAGGTTCGACGCCCAGCGTCCGGACCACGTCGCGTAGAGCACGCGCTCCGTGCCGAGCACGCCGAGCCGGCGGACGCTCCCGAACAGGCAGAGGTCGTCGGGCACGAAGCGGCTGCTCTGCGCGAGCGAGAAGTGCAGGACGAGGAAGGTGAGCCCGAGCGCCGCGAGCGCGAGCAGCGACGCCGTCACCGCGGGCCCGCCTCGCGAGGTCCGCGCAAGCGCGGCGGGCTCACCGCGCTGCGCCGTCACGAGCTCGAGCTTCAGCGTCTGGCGCGCCGCGCTTCCGCGTCGCGGTACGCGGTCTCCGCGAGCCGTGCGCCGAAGACCACCTCGCCCGGGCTCTTGCCGTCGACGTGCCCCATGATGCCGCGGTAGAGCCGGTAGCCGAGCAGCTCGAGGAGGCGATCGGGGAAGCGCTCCGCGGTCTCGCGCGGGATGCCGAGGTAGGGGTTCTGCTGCTGGCGGACGAAGCCCGGGCAGTACTGCACGTTGACGCCGAGCCGCCACTCGCCGTCCGTGGTGTTGCCGCCGCCGCCGTGCCAGAGGCTTCCGTGGAACACCATGACGCTTCCCGCCGGCATCTCGAGCGCTCGCACCTCTACCCCCTCAGGCACGCCGTCCGGCGGCGGGACCGTCGGCCAGCGGTGCGAGCCCGGAACGAAGCGCGTGCCGCCGTTGGCCGCGGTGAAGTCGGTGAGCGCCCACATCGTGGTCACCATCATGGGCGCGTGCGGGCGCTCGAGATGACGCGACATCACGAGGTCGTCGCCGTGCAGCGGCTGGGGGAGCTCGCCCGGGCCGATGTCGATCGCGGTCATGCCCGAGAGCAGGCAGCCGCGGTCGAGTAGGCGCTCGACGAGCGGCAGGACGCGCGGGTGAAGCGGCATCGCCTGGAACACGTCGTCCTTCGCGAGCAGGTTGTAGATCCGCAGCGTCGCACGCCCCTCGGCCGCCGTGTTGCGCGGCTCGACGCGAAGCTCGCGCTCGAGCCTGCGGATCGTGTCACGCAGCGTCGCGACCAGCTCAGGCTCGATCGCTCCTTCCAGGATCGTGTAACCGTAGGCGTCGATTCGCGCGGCGTGCCGTGCGAGGCTCTCTTCGTCCATCTCGAAGGACATCGGCGTCACCTCACGGGTCGGCGCGCAGGATAGGCCCCGATGCACCCGCTCGACAACCCCGCCTGGCACGCTCTCTTCGGCCCGGACCGCGCGCTGGGCGAGATCCGGGCCGGTGCCGCCCGCTACGCGCGCGGCGTGACGCCGTTCGCGGCGCTGCCCGACGAGCCGACGGAGCGCGACTGGCAGGCGCTGCGCACGCTGCTCGCTCCGGGCGAGGTTGCGGTCCTCTTCCGCGGCCGCGTCACGCCGCCGGCCGGCTGGCAGGAGGAGATGTGCATCCCGACGGTGCAGATGGTGGGCGGCGCGGCGCGTCGTGCGCCGAGCGAGCGGGCGCTGCGCCTCGGCCCGGCCGACGTCCCGGAGATGCTCGCGCTCGTCCGCCGTACCGAGCCCGGACCGTTCGCGCGCCGCACGATCGAGCTCGGCACCTACCTCGGCATACGCGGCGAGGGAGGCGCGCTGGTTGCGATGGCGGGCGAGCGGATGCGCTTCGCCGGCCACACCGAGGTGAGCGCCGTCTGCACCGACGCGGCGGAGCGCGGCCACGGGCTGGCGACCGAGCTCGTCTCGGCGCTCGTCGACGCGATCGTCGCGCGCGGCGAGACGCCCTTCCTCCACGCCGCCGCGACCAACGAGCGCGCGATCCGGCTCTACGAGCAGCTCGGATTCACGGTGCGGACGAGGTTCGAGATCACGGTCCTGCGGCCGCCGGGGTGATCCGGCATCACGAGACGAACGGCCGCCTGGCACGACGCCAAGCCGTGGCTCGGCGACATCAGCGGCTCACGGCCAGGACGGCGGCTCGAGGCCGACCGGCGTCGCTTTTCGTCTGGTCACTGCGGCGGCGCGCCTGGTAGGACGCTTCGCGTGCCGTCGATCGCTCGCGTCGTCGCCGCACTGATCCTTCTCCTCGCCGCCGCCTGCGGCAACGGCACCGCAGCGCAGCCGACGCCGAGCGCGACGCCGCGTCCCACGCCGGGCTGCGGCAACGAGATCGTCGACCCGGGCGAGCTCTGCGACGGCCAGGACTTCTGCAGCAGTACCTGCCAGGTCGCGCTCGACGGGTGCTGCGAGGTCACCGACCCGGCCGGCGGATCGGTTTGCGGCGCGCAGGGGCCGAGCCCGCAGGCGTGCGTCACGCTCAGCGGCCGCTTCTCGGTGGGAACGACCTGCCGTGGCTCGGACTGCACCGACAGCGCCTGCTTCGGCGACGGACGCTGCGAGAGCGACCCGATCACGCCGGTCACGCTGTGCTGCGACGTCGCGGGCGGCGGCTGCTACGACGAGGAGGTGTCGAGCACCGGCGCGCTGGGGGGCTTCCTCTTCTCCTGCCAGGTGGACGGAGACGGCGGCACCCCGGTCGTGGGATCCTGCGGGTCGTCGGGCGCGTGCGAGCCGCTGGGCGGCTGACGGACGATCCCGCCGCTCAGGCGCGGCCCGCGGCTCGCTTCGCCGTCCGCGCGCTGCGCGCGCTCGACCGCGCGGCCGCCTGCGGCCGCAGCCCGGCGACGAAGACGCGCACCAGGGTCTCGACCCCCTTGCGGTACTCCTCGACGGTGACACCCGGGCCCTTCAAGCCCTTCACCGCGCGCAGCAGGAGCTGCGCGGCGTCGCCCGCTGCGAGGCCGGTCGCGCCGAGGTCGATCTCGCCCGCCTGCGCCGCGCGGCGAAAGACCCGCGCGAGCTGCTCGAGGAAGCGGCGCTCGGTCTCCTTGATCAGGTTCTGCGGCGCGCCGTGTGCGGCGGGCGGCACGTGCGCACCCGGCGTCGGGGCAGCCTCTGCCGCTGCGTCTATCCCTCGCAGCCGTGCGGCGGCACCGCGCCGGTGTGCGGCGGCACGTGCCCTTCCGGCGAGCGCTGCTGGCCGATCGACGACGGCTCGACGAACGCGTGCCAGTGCGCGCCCGACGACGCGCCTCCCTGCAGCACGAGCGGCATGGCGTGCGACGGCGCGTGCCCCGCGGGGCTCGAGTGCCAGCTTCTCCCCGGCGGCGGACTCTTCGAGCCCGCGTGCGGCTGCGTCGAGCCGTCGGCGGTGTGCGGCGCGCCGGGCTTCCGCACATGCCCGCACCCGGACCTGCAGTGCGTGTTTCTCCCGGGCGCCGGCCACCAGTGCGTGCCGACGACGTGCGGCAACGGCTTCGAGTGCACCGACGACGGAACCTGCGGCAGCGGCCGCGAGTGCGTGCCGGTCGAGATTGCGGGCAGCGAGCTTTGCGTCTGCGCCACGCCGGGCGGCGGCTGCGACGGTCCCGCCTGCGAGGGCTTCTCGTGCTCGAACGGCGGGGTGTGCAGAGTCGATGCGTCGGGCGACACGCCGACCTGCTCCTGCACGGACTGACGCTCGTCGCACGACCGATTTTGCTTGACGTCGGCTTTCAGCCGATCGCGTCGCCCGGCACCCACCAGCCGTGGAAGCCGAACGGCACGCGGCGCGGCAGCTCGACCTCGGCGATCGGTCCGCGCGCGATGCGAAGCGCGTCGAACACCGCGAGCGTGCTCGCGTCGCGCGCGCGGTCGTAGACGAACGACAGCACGTAGCCTTCGCCCTCCCCTGCTCCCGCCGGGACGAACAGTGCCTCGCCCGCGTGACGGTGGAGGCCCGGGTCCCAGATCTCCTCCTCGCCGGTGCGGAAGTCGATGCGGCCGATGCCGCCGAGGTCGACGGTATCGGGATGGTGGCGGAAGTGGGCGAACCAGCCGTTGCGGTAGCCGGCGCGTCCGGTGAAGCGGCGGTCGTGGGTCGCGAGGTCGAGCTGGCTCCAGCTCACGATCTCCTCGCGGAAGGTCAGCTCCGGTCCTGCGGTGCCGACGCGCCAGCGCGTCACCCGGAGGTCGCCGTCGCCGCGGTCGCCGGTCGCGAAGATCGACGGCAGGCGCGAGACGTCGATCACCACGTCATCGCCGTCGCGGAACGCGTTCACCTCGTGGAAGACGTAGCAGTTCTCGATCTCGACCCAGCGGATCTCCGAGCCCGGACGCCCGAACGGCAGGATGCCGATCCGCGAGCCGTAGCTCGGCGTCCACTTGAAGCCCGCGAGCGGCTCGTCGATCGCCGCCTCGAGATCGAAGACGACGGGCCCCTCCCAGAACACGGCCTCGCGGTCGGTGATCGCAAAGGAGTGGATCATCGTCGGCTTAGCGACGTCGATCGGCTCCGCGGAGATCACCCGCCCGGTCTTGTCCGCGACGTAGTACGTCAAGTATGGCGGGAAGAACCAGTAGCCGAAGAAGTGCAGGTAGCCGGTCGCGGGGTCGACCTTCGGGTGGGCGGTGAACGAGTTTCGCACTTGGCCGCCGAAGTCGTACACGCCCTTGGTCGAGAGGTCGCGCGGGTCGAGCTCGAACGCGGCGCCGATCTCGCCCGAGCTCAGCAGCCGGCCGCCCTGGTAGACGACGCTCACGTTGCTCTGGCCGTTCTCGCCGCCCGGCGGCAGGCCGAGGCGGATTGCATCGTTGAAGCTGACCTGGTTCTTCCAGAAGCCCGTGCGGACGTAGCGGTTGCGGTACCAGCGCGCGCGGCCGCGCTCGAGGCGGACGCCGTGCACCATCCCGTCGCCGAGGAACCAGTGCGGCGAGTCGTCGTTCTGCGGGTTCGACCCGTTGCGGACGTAGAGCCCGTCGAGCTCGGGCGGCAGCGCGCCGCGCACCGGCAGGTCGAAGGCGTCGAGCTCGTCGTACACCGACGCGAAGTTGTTCTGCAGCCACCATGGGCGGCTCGGATCGACCACCAGCGGCCCCGCCGTCGACGAGGGCGACGCGTCGCCGCACCCGCCGAGCAGCACCGGCGGGAGCGCGAGCGAGCCGGCGGCGAGCAGGCTGTCGCGCAGGAACCGGCGACGGTCGATGGGCCGCTGCGGCAGCCAGCGGGTCGTCGGTCGTGCGGCCTCTCGTCTCGTTGGCATGGCTCCCTCCCTCGCGCGGAAGCTCGTAATATAGTACGGTTATATTACGGGCCGCAAGCCGCTTCCCGCGACGAACCGAAGACCGAGAAACGTATGCCGTGCATTTCCTCGTGTTATAGTGCCGCGCGATGGGGCCTCGCGGGCGCCGCGCCACCGGGACGTCGCTCGCCGAGTCGTCTGCGGCGACGCGCCGCGCGATCCTCGACGCGGCCGAGGCGATCCTCGTCCACCGCGACGCCGACGAGCTCTCGATCCGCGAGGTCTGCGCGCGGGCCGGCGTCACGGCCCCGACCGTATACCACCACTTCGGCGACCGGCAGGCGCTGATCGATCGCGTGGTCGACGACTGCTTCGCGCGCTTCGACCAGTGGCTCGTCGAGCACCCGCCGCCCGCCGATCCCGTCGAGGCGCTGCACTGGGGCTTCGATCGCTACGTCGAGTTCGGCCTCGCGCACCCGAACCAGTACCGGCTGCTGTTCGGCCGCCGGCACGCGACGCCGTCGCCGCAGGGCCTCGCGGCCTACGACCGCCTGCGCCGCGGCATGGCCGACGTCGAGCGCGCCGGGCGCCTGCGCTGCAGCGTGGACGACGCCACCCTCGCCTACTGGACCGCGATGCACGGCGTGACGTCGCTCGCGATCCTCGGCGTGGTGAAGCCGGGCAGCACGGTCGTCGCGCTCGCCCGCGAGGGGGTGATCGAGCGGATCACGCGCCCCGGGCCCGCGCGGCGCACACGCACCGCGCGGCGCCGGGGACGCTAGGCTGCGCGGCGTTGCTCGCGCCGCCACGCGTGCGCGTCGCCGTCAGGAGCGCTCGCACACGAGCTGCAGGCGGTCGGCGTCACGCCGCGTGCCGGCGAACGCGCGTGCCGCGACGGTCGCGCTGACGCGCCGGCGCTTGCCGAGCTCGAGCACGATCTCGACCGCGTGGCCGCAGGCGCTCGGCGCGAGCCGCGGGACCGGAAGGCCCACGAGCCCGCCGAGGCTCGCCGCGAGCGCCGCCGCCGTCTCGGGTGCGCGGCGCGCGACCGGCTTCAGGAGCCGGACCTCGGAAAGCGGCTCCGGCGTGCAGGCGGCAAAGCGCGTGTCCAAAGTCGGCGCGCACGGCGCGACCGCGATCACGCAGCGCCCCGACGGGCCGTCGAGGTCGCACGTCGGGTCGCCGTCGCGGCACACGATCCTGCCGGTCGGCAGCGTGACGCCGCCCTTGATGCGGCTCGTCGAGACGCCGCTCACGCTCCACTCGAGCAGGCACTCGTTGCGCTTGTCCGTGCCGCCGGGGATCAGCGTGCGGCGCGTCGGTGAGTCGGCGTTCAGGAGCCGCATGCGGTCGGTGAGCGCGACGTAGAGGTCGTCGTGGAGGTCGAAGATGCCCCAGTTGTTGTTCTCGCCGTCGTCCCGTCCCTCGATCGGCTGGTCCGCGTGCTTGAACCAGTGCGTGCCGACGACGTACGGGCGCTGCACCGCGCGACGGGTGTACGCGGTGAACGCGTCGGCGCGCGGCCTGCGTCGGCAGCGTGGGATAGAACGGCGGGAAGGTGTTCGGCAGGTCCGACTCCGCGGAGCGGTAGCCGTACTCGGTGATCAGGATCGGCTTGCCGGTGAGCGCGTAGAGGGTGTCGACGTCGTCGAACATGCGCGCCGCCTGAATGTATCCCGCCTGGGCGGCGAGCTGCTGCGCGAGGTCGAACCACGACGGCCCGAACTCGTAGTAGTTGGTGCTCAGCACGTCGACGTACGGGCCCGCCGCGGCCGCGACCTCGGGCGGCGTCGAGTACGAGAGGAAGCACGCGCCGAGGATCAGCATCGTCGGGTCGACGGCGCGCAGCGCGTCGTGCACGGTGCGGAAGTACTGCTCGGCGACGACGCCGGTGAACGCGTGCCGCACCGCCTGGCGCGCCGGACCGTCGACTTGCCAGCTCGCCCCGAGCGGGGTCATCGCTTGCACGTCGTCGAAGCTCGCGAGCGACAGCCCGAAGTCGGCGTTAAACGCCGCGACGTCGCCGCCGTAGCGGGCCTCGAGGAACGCCTGCAGGGCGAGCTTGCCGGGAGCGCCGGGCGGCAGGCGGAAGTAGGCGTCGAAGAGCGGCTGGGTCAAGATCAGAGGCGGGCCCCAGCCGAGCTCGTTGTCGCTGTACACGCCGATGCACCACGGGTCGGCGGCGCAGCTCGCGGCGCCCGCCGCCTCGACGCTCGCGCCTGCGACGAAAGCCGGATCGAAGTAGTCGCGCACCGGCTGCCCGGTGAGCCCGCTCGGCACGCCGGGTACGGCGGGCGCGTGCCGCGCGAAGCCGAGGATCGGCGTGTACGGCATCACCTGGACGAACAGGCCATGGTCGCTCCACGAGCCGATCGTGTTGACGTTGAGGTCGAGGAGCCGGGTGAGCGCGACCTCGGCCCATGCGGCCTCGCTGCCGTAGCGCGCGAGCACGTTGTCGCGGTACGGCGCGGTGCCGAGCGCCGGCGCGAAGTCGCCCAGCACGCGCACGCCGACGATGCCGGCGGAGAACATCCCGTGCCCGTCCGGCGTGACGAGCCACCAGACGCCGTCGATCTGCTCGGTGCGGAAGCGTCCGGTCGCGGTGGTCGAGACGCCGAGCCAGCCGCCGAACGGGTCGAAGCCCGGCCGCGCGTCCGCGCCGGGCGGGACGACGAGGGTGAGCACGAGCCAGGCGAGCAGGCCGGAGATGGCACGGTGCAGGGAGCAAGCCCGCCCGGAGGCGCCGGCGGCGAAGGGGAGCAGGGCAGGATTCAGCCGTGGCATGCGGGGCGGTGTACGACATCGGGCGCCTGCCGGGGAAGACGGAGATGTCGAATGTCGATCCGGCGCACGCCCGATCGACCAGAGGGCGAGAAACCCCGAGGGTGGTTTCGCGGATCGCCGCCCGACAACGGAAAGGAGGCGCACACGATGGCATACGTCGACGGATTCGTCCTGGCCGTGCCGACGGCCAAGCGCGAGGCCTATCGCGAGCAGGCCGAGCAGGCGGCGCAGGTCTTCAAGGACCACGGCGCGCTGCACGTGGTCGAGGCCTGGGGGGACGACGTCCCCGACGGCAAGGTCACGTCGTTCCCGATGGCCGTCAAGCTCAAGGAGGGCGAGACGGTCGTGTTCTCGTGGATCGTCTGGCCGTCGCGCGCGGCGCGCGACGAGGGGATGAAGCGGTCCATGGAGGACCCGCGGCTCACCGGAGGTCCCGACTCGGTCTTCGACCTCGAGCGACTGATCTACGGCGGCTTCGAGGTCATCGTCGACCGCTGACGGCGGCGGGGGCGGGCCCGACTCCCGGCGCGCCCGCCCCGGCGCGGAGCCGCCGCCCGGCCGACCCTCGCCGACCTGCGGCGACACCCTTGACCCTCCTCCCCGACCCGCGCTCAACTGCCCCGCATGGACTTCGAGATCCCCGCCGACGTCGCCGCGTTCCTCGACGAGCTGGACGCGTTCATCGAGACCAAGCTCAAGCCGCTCGAGCAGCAGGACGACAACATCCGCTTCTTCGACCACCGGCGCGAGGACGCGCGCACCGACTGGGAGCGCGGCGGCCTGCCCAACCGGGAGTGGGAGGCGCTCCTGCACAAGGTGCGCCGCATGGCCGACGAGGCCGGCCTCTACCGCTACCCGCTGCCGAAGTCGCTCGGCGGGCGCGACGGGACGAACCTCGGCATGGCGATCATCCGCGAGCACCTCGCGGCGAAGGGGCTCGGCCTGCACTGCGACCTGCAGAACGAGCACTCGATCGTCTCCAACCACGTCGGGCTGCTGCTCATGATCGAGTACGGGACCGACAAGCAAAAGGAGCAGTTCCTCGACGGGCTCCTCGCCGGCACGACGGGCTTCGCCTTCGGCATCACCGAGCCCGAGCACGGCTCGGACGCGACGCACATGGAGACCACCGCGGTGCGCCGCGGCGACATCTGGGAGATCAACGGCGAGAAGACCTGGAACACCGGCGTGCACGTCGCCGACTACGACCTGATCTTCGCGCGCACGAGCGGCAAGGCGGGCGACGCCCACGGCATCACCGCATTCCTCGTCCCGACCTCCACCGAGGGCTTCAAGGTCGAGAAGTACCTGTGGACCTTCAACATGCCGACCGACCACGCCCACGTGACGCTCAAGAACGTCCGCGTGCCGCACGACGCGATCTTCGGCGGCGAGGGGCGCGGGCTCGCGGTCGTGCAACACTTCTTCAACGAGAACCGCATCCGTCAAGCAGCGTCGAGCCTGGGCGCCGCGCAGTACTGCATCAACGAGTCCGTCGAGTACGCGAAGGTGCGCAAGCCGTTCGGCAAGCCGCTCGCGGAGAACCAGGGAATCCAGTTCCCGCTCGTCGAGCTGCAGACGCAGTGCGAGATGCTCCGCGCGCTGATCCACAAGACGGCGTGGCTCATGGACACCAAGGGCAACTTCGCCGCCTCGGATAAGGTGTCGATGTGCAACTACTGGGCGAACCGCCTCTGCTGTGAGGCCGCGGACCGCGCGATGCAGATCCACGGCGGGCTCGGCTACTCGCGGCACAAGCCGTTCGAGCACATCTACCGCCACCACCGCCGCTACCGGATCACCGAGGGGACGGAGGAGATCCAGATGCGCCGCGTCGCGGGGTACATGTTCGGCTTCATGAAGCAGCGCGCGCCGAAGGGCGTCGCCGAAGCCTGACGGGGCGCTTCCCGTGTCCTCCGAGGAGAAGCGCGCCGCGCTCGAGCGCGCGCTGAGCCAGGTCCTCGCCCGCTGCGTGCCCGGCTTCCGCTCCATCGCCGCGTGCGAGCGGCTGTCGGGCGGCGCGAGCCAGGAGACCTACCGCCTGGTCGCCGCCACCGAGCACGGCGAGCGGCGGCTCGCGATGCGCCGCGCCCCGGGCGGTACGCGCGGCGGGATCTCCGAGGCCGGCCCGGGCCTCACCGTCGAGGCGCGCCTCTTCGCCGCGGCGCGCGCCGCGGGCGTGCCGGAGCCCGAGGTGGTGTACGTCTTCGAGCCGAACGACGGCCTCGGCGAGGGCTTCCTCATGGAGTGGCTCGAGGGCGAGACGCTCGGCGCGCGGATCGTGCGCAGCGACGAGTTCGCGGGGATCCGCCCGAAGCTCGCGCGCCAGTGCGGCGAGATCCTCGCGCGAATCCACTCGATCGACGTCGAGGCGGCGGACCTCGCGGACGCGCTCCGGACGCGCACCGCCGAGCGCCTCGTGCACGAGAGCTGGGACCTGTACAAGGCCTACGGCACGCCGCAGCCGATGATCGACTTCACGGCGCGCTGGCTGCTCGAGCACCTGCCGCCGCCGGCGCCGGCGCGGCTCGTGCACGGCGACTTCCGCAACGGCAACCTCATGATGACGCCCGAGCGCGGCGTCGTCGGCGTCCTCGACTGGGAGCTCGCCCACCTCGGCGACCCGGTCCGCGACCTCGGCTGGATCGCGACCAACTCGTGGCGCTTCGGGAGGAACGACCTCGAGGTCGGCGGCTTCGGCACGCTCGACGACCTGCTCGACGGCTACGCGTCGGTCGCCGGCGTGTGGATCGAGCGGTCGCACGTCGAGTTCTGGATGGTGTTCGGCTCGTTCTGGTGGGCCGTCGCATGCTTGACGATGGCGCAGGCGTACCGCCTCGGGCTCGACCGCTCGGTGGAGCGCGCGGCGATCGGCCGGCGCTCCTCCGAGGGCCAGATCGACTGCGTCAACCTGGTGATCCCGGGACCGGTCGAGCCGCCGCCCGAGCCGGCGGCTGCGGCGGCGCTCGACATGCCGCGCACCGACGAGCTGGTCGAGAGCGTGCGCGACTTCCTGCGCGACGAGGTGCTTCCCGCGACGCGCGGCCGCACGAGCTTCCTCGCGCGCGTGGGCGGCAACGCGCTCGACATCGTGCTGCGCGAGCTCAGCCTCGGCCCGGCGCACCGGGCGCGCGAGCGCGCGGGGCTCGTCGAGATCCTCGGCGTCGAGGGCGAGCTCGAGGACCTCCGCTGGCGGCTCGTCCACGCGCTGCGCGACGGCTCGCTGCCGCTCGACCACCCGGGCCTCGCCGACCACCTGCGGCGCACGGTCGCGATGCAGGTCGCGATCGACCAGCCCCGCTACTCGGGCTACCAGGCGGCGCTCGCGTGGCCGGACCGCACCGTTCCTGCTATCGCCGGTCGATGATGAAGCACCAGCTCAGGATTCGTCCTCGCTCGACCGTGGCGCGCGCGCTCGCCCTCGCCGCGACCGCAATTCTCCTCGGCGCGGCGCCGGGAGCGGCGCAGCAGCCGACCCCCGCCGACGACGACGCGAGCGCCGCCGCCGCGTTCGAGAGGGAGTTCCAGCGCGCCGACACCGACAAGGACGGCCGGCTCAGCGAGGAGGAGGCGCGGCGCGCCGCCTTCTTCACCTCCGATCAGAGCTTCGAGGCGACCGACGCGGACGGCGACGGGACGATCACGCTCTTCGAGCTCGGCGACGCCCTGCAGAAGCGGCTCCGCCACTGGCTCTCCGAGAGCGAGCGCGCCGACCTCGACAAGGACGGCTACGTGACCCGCGAGGAGGCGGAGAGCAGCGGCTCGCTGCTCGCCGAGATCTTCACCCGCGCCGACCGCGACGGCGACGGGCGGATCGCCCGCGACGAGCTCGACCTGCACGCGCGCGGCGCCTTCTACAGCGAGACCGCCGATCCGGGCGTCGTTCCGAACATCATCAACAAGCGGTTCTGAGCACCGCGGGAGGGGAGCCATGCCGAAGCTGCACGACTTCACGATGAAGACGATCGACGGCGAGGAGCGCTCGCTCGGCGACTTTGCGGGCAAGGCGGTCCTGGTCGTGAACGTCGCATCCAAGTGCGGCCTCACCCCGCAGTACGCGGAGCTCGAGAAGCTGCACGAGGAGTACGCGCCGCGCGGCTTCTCCGTCCTCGGCTTTCCCTGCAACCAGTTCGCCGGCCAGGAGCCGGGCACAGACGCCGAGGTGAAGACCTTCTGCTCGACGACCTACGGCGTCACCTTCCCGATGTTCTCGAAGATCGAGGTGAACGGACCGGGGCAGGCGCCGCTCTACGCCTGGCTCACCTCGGAGCCGACGCAGCCCGACGGCCCCGGCGACATCGCGTGGAACTTCGCGAAGTTCCTGGTCGGCCGGGACGGCCGCGTGGTCGCGCGCTTCGACCCGCGGACGAGCCCGACCGCGCCCGAGGTCAAGCAAGCAATCGAGAAGGCGCTCGGCTGATCCGGCGCCGCACCGCCCATCTCGCGGCAGCGCTCGCCTACGGCGTGCTCGTGCTGTGGGCGCTGCGGCCCGTGCTGCCCGACCCGACGCACCTGGTCCCGCTGCGCCCTGCAACCGGGCGGATGGCGCGCGTCGAGCGCACCGACCAGCGCTACGTCGTCGGCACGGTCGTCGCGACCGCGCGGCGGATCCTCGAGCGTCCGCAGGAGGCGCTCGCCGCGGGCGGCTGCCATCCGCTGCCGCGGCCGTTCACGCTCGGCGAGCACATGCTCGGGACGAGCCTGCTCGCCGTCCTGCCCTGGGCCGCGCTCGGCGACCCGGCCGCCGCCTACAACGCCCTGCTCGGGATGTCCTGGTGGCTCGCCGCGCTCGCGATGTACGCGCTCGCCTTCTTCTGGACGCGCGACGCCGCCGCGGCATTCGTCGCGGGCCTCGCGTTCGGCCTCCACCCGGCGCGGCTCGGCGACCCCGCGCATCCCTACCTCTACACCAACGCCTGGGCACCGCTCGTCCTGCTCTTCGCGCACCGGCTGTTCGCGCGCCGTCGCTGGCGCGACGCGCTTGCCCTCGCGCTCTTCGGCACTCTTCAGCTCCTCGAGAGCTTCTACCGGGTGATCGGCGTGGCGCTGCTCGTCGCGCCGTACGGGGTCTACCTGCTCCTGCGCTTCCGTGGCGCGTGGCGCGAGCTCCGGGCGAAGCTCCTCGTCGTCGCGCTCGCGGTCGGCGGAGCGGCGGCGGCGCTCTTTGCGCCCTACCTCGAGGCGCGCGCGACCTGGGGCATCCTGCGCGGCCGCTCGCCCGCCATGCTCCTCCCCGCCGAGCTCCTGCCGCGCGACGAGGCGTGGCTCGGGTGGACGCTCCTCGCGCTCGCGCTCGCGGGGCTTGCCGACCGCGCGCTGCGCGCCCGGCCGCGCGACGGCTACGACCCGCGCCTTGTGCTCACCTGCGCTGGGCTGCTCGTCGCGTGGTGCAGCGTCTGGGGGATCCGCGTCCCGCTGGTCGGCGTGACGCTGCCCTCTCCGCTCCTGCTGCTCGCCGGCGTCGTGCCCGGCCTCGATGCGGTCCGAGCGCTCCGCTACGTGTGGTTCGAGCTGGTGCTCGTCGCGTCGCTGCTCGCGGCCTACGGCGTGGTCGCGCTCTCGAGCCGCCTCCCCGGGACGGCGCGGCGTGCCGCGCGCGCAGCCTGCGCCGGAGCGCTCGTGCTGGAGACGCTGGTCCCGGCAGTTGCTGCGCGAAGCTTCGAGGAGCCACGCCTCGAGGCGCACGCGCTCGGGCTCGACGACGAGCAGCGCGCGCTCTACGCGCGGATCTCCCGGGCCGGCGACGACGGCGCCGTGCTCGACCTGCCGCTCCGCTACGACCTGCGCGGCAAGCTGCACGACATGTCGTACTACGCGTTCCTCCGCGGCTACCACGGGCGTCCCGCCGCCGCCTGCTACAACTCGTTCACCACGCCCGTGCAGAACGAGGTCGCGGCGCTCGCGGCACGGCTTCCCGACCCGGCGGCGCTCGCGACGCTGCGCGCCCAGGGCTTCCGCTGGATCGTCGTGCACGACGAGCTGCTGGCACCGGGCGAGGGCGAGCGTCTCGCGCCGCTCCTCGACGACCGCTCGCGCACCGAGCTCGTGGCCCGCGCCCGGCACCGGGCGAACATCGTCCGCCCTGGCGCCGATCCCGAGCGGACGTACGAGGAGCGGCTCTACCGCCTGCTCGACGCGCCGTAGCCGGGCGCGCCGCGACGGAACGTCAAGCAAGAAAGGCGTCGATCCGCCGCGCGAGCTCCTCGGGCGCGTCGAGGTCGACCAGGTGACCGGCGCCGGCGATCGTGCAGACCTCGACCGGTCCCCCGAGGCCTGCGGCGAAACGCCGCGCGTAGGACGGCGGCAGGATGCGGTCCTCCTCGCCCCAGACGACGAGGGTCGGCGCCGTGATCCGGTGCAGGCGCTTTGCGAGCCCGCGCTCGCCGAGCGGCCAGAGGAGGCGCGCCGCCGCCTCGCTCGCGCGGGTCTGGACGATCAGCCACTCGGTCGGATCGGCGCCGGCGGGAGGCGCGGCAGCCGCGGCGACGCGCTCGGGATGCGTCGAGAGGAGCGCCGGAAGCTCACCGGGACGGACCGCGAACGGGTCCGCGGTCGGCTCCGCCGCGTCGAACAGCCCGAAGGGGGCGACGAGGACGAGCCGCGCGACGCTCGCCCGCGACAGTGCCGCGACCTCGGCCGCGAGCATGCCGCCGACCGAGGCGCCGACGAGATCGGAGCCCGTCACACCGGACGCGTCGAGCAGGTCGAGCGTCGCCGTGATCCAGTCGAGGGTGTCGTCGAGCCGATCGAGGCCCGCGCCGCCGGGGAAGCCGGGGAGCGAGGGGACGACGACGCGCCGCCGCGCGGCGAGCGCGTCGAGGAACGGCGACCAGCGGGGCGTGCCGCCGAGCCCGGCGAGGAAGCCGACGGTCGCGCCCGAGCCCTTCTCCCACACCCGGCACGGCCGACCGTTGACCGTGACCGTGCGCTCCCTGGGCCGCATCAGCGCGCCAGCGCGCCGCGGGTGCGCGCCGCGGCGGACCCCTGGCCGCGCGGTGCCGCCGAGCTCGGCTCCCGCGGCGCGGCGCGCTCGGCCGCTGGCAGCGGCTTCGGCCACCAGTGGTCCTCGAAGCGGTCGTCGAACAGGTCGCGGAGCTGGGGCGCCACGCGGGAGGCGAAGAGCTGCGTGTTGTAGGTTGCGAGCTCCTTCGACATGTCGCCGAACTGCAGCAGCAGCATCAGGTGGCCGGCGTTCAGCCGGACCGCGACCTCGCGGAGCTTGTCCGCCACCTCGTCCGGGCTGCCGACGATCACGTAGCCGCGCTCGATGATCTCCTCGAACGACGTCTTCGAGAGCTGCTGCGCGCTCGTGGCGCTCGCCTGCGCCGCGCGCGCGACCATCGACTGCATGCGCGCGCGCAGCGACGCCTCGCTCATGTAGCCCGGCGGCTGGGTGAAGCGCGGGTCGACGTGCAGGCAGCGCCCGTAGAAGTACTCCGCGGGCGCGCGGTAGAGGTCGAACGCCTCGGCGCTGGTCTCGGCGACCCCGACGAACTGGAGGAAGCCCGCGCGGTAGGGATTTTTGTCCTTGCCGAAACGCTCCACCTCGGCCCAGAAGCCCCTCATCGTCGCCTCGCCCGCCCGGTAGCCGAAGTACGAGAGATACGAGTAGACGTAGTCGCGCTCCGCGCACCAGCGCCAGGTCTCGACCGAGCCGCCGCCCGGGATCCAGATCGGCGGGTGCGGCTTCTGCAGCGGCCGGGGCCAGGGGTTCACGTAGCGCTGCTGGTTCCAGCGGCCGTGGAAGATGAAGGGACCGGGCTCGGTCCAGCAGCGGAGCACGAGGTCGTGCGCCTCGAGGTAGCGCTCGCGGAGCTGGCTCGGGTTCCGGCCGTAGGCGTAGCAGGTGTCCATCGGCGTCCCGACCGGGAAGCCCGCGACGAGGCGCCCGCCCGAGACGCAGTCGAGCATCGCGAGCTCCTCGGCGACGCGGACCGGCGGGTTGTAGAGCGCGAGCGAGTTGCCCAGGACGACGAGCGCCGCGTCCCGCGTCCGGCGCGCGAGCGCCGCCGCCATCAGGTTCGGCGACGGCATGAGCCCGTAGGCGTTCGCGTGATGCTCGTTCACGCAGATGCCGTCGAAACCGACCTCGCTCGCGAGCTCGAGCTCGTCGAGGAAGTCGTTGTACATGTGGTGTGCGCGGGCGGGGTCGAACAGACGCGAGTCGATGTCGACCCACACCGACGGATGCTGCGCTGCGAAGTCCTCCGGAAGCTCCGTGTACGGCATCAGGTGGAACCAGCACAGCTTCATGGCTCATCCTTAGCGCGCGCTCGCCCGGGGCGTCCACGTCGCCCCCGAGCCGCTCCCGGGGCGGCGGATGCCGCCAGAGGCGGCATGCGGTGGCGCAGCAGCACGCATGCTGCACCGGGCGAGGCGCGGGCCCTGCAGAGCGAGAAGGAGTCGGGATCTCGCGACGTCGCGCGCCGCGAGCGCCTGGCACGCCGCGTGCGTCGGGGCCGGCGTGGAGGTGAGACCATGCTGACGCCGATTCCCGACATGACGTTCGCCGGACGCATCCCGCTCGACGTTCCGCTCGGGACGCTGCCGGTCGTCGCGATGCTCGCGTTCCTCGCCCTCGGGCTCGCCAGCGAGCTCGGGGCCCTGACGGCGCTCCGCTCGCTCGCCCACCGCCGCCCGCGCGAGGCGCGTGCCCCGCGCGTCGGGGCGGCCACGGCGGCGCCGCGCAGCTAGGAGCTGGCCATGCCCGAAACGACGCGCGTCACGCCGCCGCGCCGCGACTGGCGACGCGTTTGGAGGGCGCTCCAGGTGCTGATCTCCGACAGCCAGCGCACGGACCAGGTGTTCGAGATCATCGACGCGCTCGCCGGGGACAGCTTCGAGAAGTCCTTCGCGACGTTCGCCGCTCACCCGGACGGCGCGCGCCTGCTGCGCGAGCGCCCCTCGCTGATCGACGCGCTCAGCAACCGCGTGGCGCTCGAGCGCCTGCCCGAAGGCTCGTTCGGCCGCGCCTACGCGGCGTTCATGGCCGAGGGCAACCTGACGGCGGATGGGCTTGTCCAGGCCGACGAGACCGCAGCGCGCAACGCCCCGCAGCCCGTCGAGCTCGACCCGGATCGACGCTACGTCGGCGACCGCACCCGCGACATGCACGACCTCTGGCACGTCCTCACCGGCTACGGCCGCGACGAGGCGGGCAAGGTCGCGATCCTGGCCTTCACGCAAGCGCAAATTCCGAACTTCGGCGTGCTGCTGATCCTCGTCGCCGCGGCCGCGCTCGGCCCGAAGACGCCGTCGCTCTGGTGGCCGCGCTACCTGGTCGCGGCCTGGCGCCGCGGCCGCGCCACATCGCTCCTCACCGTCGCCCCCTACGAGGAGCTGCTCCCGCTGCCGCTCGACGAGGTCCGGCGCCGCCTCGGCGTCCCGCTCGCGGACGCCTTCCACCCGGACGGGATCGTCGTCGCGAACCGGGTGCCCGAGGGCGAGCAAACGTGGGCCTGGCGGCGGGAGCCGGCGCGCGACGAGCGGCACGCGGCGTGAGGCGGGGCTAGGTCGCGGCGCGCACGCATCCGGGCGCCCGCATCGGGGCAGCCGGCGCGGCCCTCGCGCCACCCCTCGCCGGGTTGGCGCCGCCCCTGTCCCGGATGTCATCATTCGCCCGATGTCGCCCCTGCCCCTTGCGCTCGCGCGCCTGCTTCCGCTCGTCGTCCTCGCGCTCGCCCTCGTCGCACCCGGAGCGCGCGCCAGCGAGCGCGTCGCCGCGGGGGCCGCGCTCTACGAGAAGTACTGCGCGCTCTGCCACGGGCCGGACGGGCGCGGCTACGCGGCGGACAACGCGCCCGCGCTGGTCGGCGAGCAGTTCCTCTCGGCGGCCGACGACGCGTTTCTCACCGCGAGCATCGCGCTCGGCCGCCCCGGGACCCCGATGGCCGCCTACGGCCGGCAGATGGGCGGGCCGCTCGACGACGCGCAGATCGCCGATCTCGTCGCCTACCTCCGCTCGCTCGGGCCCGCGGCACGGCCGCTCGCGACGCCGCCGCGCGGCAGCGCGAAGCGCGGCGTCGCGCTCTACGCCGAGAAGTGCGCCCCGTGCCACGGCGACCGGAGCCGCCGGGGCACCGCCGTCCACCTCGCGAACCCGACCTTCCTCGCGCTCGCGAGCGACGCCTTCCTCTACGACGCGATCGCGCGCGGCCGCGACGGGACGCAGATGCAGGCCTTCGCCGGCGAGCTCGACGAGCAGGAGATCGCCGACGTCGTCGCCTACCTGCGGAGCTGGGCGCCCGGTCCGGGCGGCGTCGCCGCCCCGGCGGCGCCGGGGCGGGCCGCGCAGGCCGAGGTCGACCCGTACTCGGTGCCCGTCGTGCTGAACCCGGAGGGTGCGCCGCCCGAGCTCACGCTGCGCGAGGGGCGCTACGTCTCCGTCGACGAAATGAAGCGTGCGCTCGACGAGAAGCGCCGCATGGTGATCGTCGACGCGCGCGCCGCCTCCGAGTGGCAGCGCGAGCGCATCCCGGGCTCGATCTCGATCCCCTACTACTCGGCGACGAACGTCGGGCGCATCCCGAACGACGGCACCTGGGTGATCGCCTACTGCGCTTGCCCGCACCACGCGTCGGGCGTCATCGTCGACGAGCTGCGCCGCCGCGGCTACCCGCACACCGCGGTGCTCGACGAGGGCATCACGGTGTGGGCGGAGCGCGGCTACCCGCTCGCGGGCAACGGCGTGACGACCGCCGCCGCCGGCGGGAGATGAGCTCCGCCCGCGCCGCTCAGCCGCCGAGGCCCCTGCCCATCAGGTCGACGAAGTTGTCGCAGTAGAAGCGCTGGCGCGCCCGCTCCGAGACGCCGCCCAGGCTCGCTTCGAAGCGCTTGATCGGGTTGCGCCCGCCCTCGACGTGCGGCCAATCCGAGGAGAACATGCACACCTCCTCGCCGACCTGCTCGATGATCCAGCCGACCGGCTCGGTGGGGTACGGCGTCACGCGGATCTGGCGCTTGACGTACTCGCTCGGCCGGAGCTCGAGCTTGCGCAGCCGCTCCTCGCTCTTGGCGAACGCCTCGAGCGCCGAGTCGAGCTGGCGCATGAAGCTCGGCAGCCACACCGCGCCCTGCTCGATCACCCCGACCCGAAGCCGCGGGAAGTGGTCGAAGACGCGGTCGAAGATCATCGTCGCGAGCGTCTGCATCGGCGGGAACGGGATCGCCATGTAGTCGACGGAGCGGAAGTTCTCGGCACCGCCGTGGAAGTCCTTGACGGGCGGGAGGCCGTTCTCGAAGTACTTCGGGTCGAGCAGCCGCCCGCCGCCGCCGACGTGGAAGACGATCGGCAGGCCCGCCTCCTGCGCGACCTCCCACACCGGGAAGAGGCCGATGTGGCTCGGCGAGTGCCGCGCCGGACAGGCCGACGGCACGAGCAGCGCCTTGCAGCCCATCTCGATCGCCTCCTCCGCCATCGCGCGGGCGCGCTCGAAGTCGGCGAGCGGCACGTAGCCGACCGGGAGGAGACGCCGGTCGACGGAGCAGAAGTCGACCTGCGCGCGGTTGTGGGCGCGCGCAAGGCCGTAGGCGAAGTCCAGATCGGGCCCGTGCTCCGCGTCGTTCAGGTACTTGTTGAGGAAGGTGTTGAACACGAGCTGGCTCGAGAAGCCGAGCAGGTCGAGGGCACGCGGCCGGTCCTCCTTCAAGAACGACCCGAGCGCGCTCCAGTTCTTGCGCAGCATGATCTCGGCCTCGGCGGCCGCCCTCTGCTCAGGCTCTTTGAACTTGACGCGCAGCCGGTCGATGAAGCGCTCCTCGCCCGGCTTCACCGTGCTCACGTAGAGCGGCCTCATGCGCTCGCGGACGTACGGGTCCGCCCAGGGCACGAGCCAGTCGGGCGTCTCCATGACGTGCGCGTCGGCGTCGTGGTAGACGCGCCCCTGCGCGTACGGGGTGATCGGCCGGGCTTCCTCCATGGCTCCCTCCGCGGTCTGGCCGCATTGTGGCACGGAGCGCCGGGGGGCTGTCGACCCTCGACGAACGGGATTGGCGCGCGCCCGGCCCATCCGGCACACTCCGTGGTCGTGGGCTCGCTCCACCTGCTTCAGGAATGGCGGCTCTCGCGCCGCACGCTGCTCCTGCGGGGCGGCGCGACGACGCTCGCCCTGGCCGCGCTCCGCACCCGCCTCCTCGGCGGCGCGGCGCTCGCGGCGGCGGAGGAGTCGGCGGCCTCGCGCTTCGGCCCGCTCCGCCCCGACCCGAACGGCCTCTTCGACCTGCCGGCCGGGTTCTCCTATCGCGTCGTGTCACGCACCGGGGAGAGGATGAGCGACGGGCTCCGCGTGCCCGGCGCGCCCGACGGCATGGCGGCGCTCCCCGGCCCGGGCGGCAAGATGATCCTGGTGCGCAACCACGAGCTCACCCACGTGCCGCCCGAGCTCGGCCCCTTCGGCCCGGCGAACGCGCTCCTCGACCGGGTGCCGCGGGAGCTGGTCTACGACCGCGGCCGCGGCACCGAGCCGGCACTCGGCGGCACGACCACGGTCGTCTGGGACCCGGTCGCCGGGCGGGTCGAGAGGCAGTTCCTGTCGCTCGCCGGAACGATGCGCAACTGCGCGGGCGGCCCGACGCCGTGGGGAAGCTGGGTGAGCTGCGAGGAGAGCCTGCAAGGGCCCGACGGCTCCTTCGAGCGCCTGCACGGCTTCAACTTCGAGGTCCCGGCCGGCGCGCAAGGTCCGGTCGCCCCCGAGCCGCTCCGTGCGATGGGCCGCTTCAACCACGAGGCCGTCGCGTTCGACCTCGCGTCGGGCTGCGTCTACCAGACCGAGGACCGCGACGACGGCCTCTTCTACCGCTTCCTGCCGAACGACCGGCGCCGGCTCGCGGCGGGCGGCCGCCTGCAGGCGCTCAAGGCGTGCGAGTGCAAGGAAGGGGTCGACGTGCGCAACTGGAGCGGGCGCGGGGTGGTCGTCGGCGAGCTCATCCCCGTCGAGTGGGTCGACCTCGACGACGTCGAGGCCCCCGACGACGACCTGCGCCAGCGCGGCTTCGCGCGCGGCGCGACGCGGTTCGCGCGCGGCGAGGGGATGTGGCGCGGCAGCGACGGGATCTACTTCGCCTGCACGAGCGGCGGCGCGCTGCGCAAGGGCCAGATCTTCCGCTACGTGCCGAGCCCGCGCGAGGGCACCGCCGACGAGCGCTCCGATCCCGGCATGCTCGAGCTGTTCGCCGAGCCGAACGACGCCTCGCGACTCGACATGGGCGACAACTTGACGGTCGCGCCGTGGGGCGAGCTGGTGGTGTGCGAGGACGGGCCCGGGGAGCAGTACCTGCGGGTCGTCGACGCCCGCGGCGAGGTCCACACGCTCGCGCGCAACGCGCACAACGAGTCCGAGCTCGCGGGCGTCACCTTCTCGCCCGACGGCTCGACGATGTTCGTCAACATCATGTTCCCCGGGATCACGCTCGCCGTGACCGGCCCCTGGCCGACGGCTCGCGCGCGAGCGAGCCTCGCGTGTCGCGCATGACCTACGAGCTCGCAGGCGGCGTCGCCCGCATCACGCTCGACGACGGCAAGGCGAACGCGATGAGCGCGCCGTTCTTCGAGGAGCTGGACGGGCTCCTCGATCGCGCGGCGAGCGAGGGTGCGGGCGCCGTGGTCTTCGCGGGGCGACGCGGGATGCGCTCCGGCGGCCTCGACATCAAGCTCCTGCCGACGCTGTCGAGCGCCGAGCTCCGCAAGCTGAGCGCCGTCTTCGCGCGCACCATGCTGCGCGTCTTCACGCTGCCGATCCCGACGGTCGCCGCGTGCACCGGGCACGCGATCGCGGGCGGCGCGGTGCTCGCGTTCGCCTGCGACGAGCGCTGCGCGCTCGACGGTCCGTTCCGCATCCAGATGAACGAGGTGTCGATCGGCATCGCCGTCCCGAGCTGGATGCTGCGCATCGGCGGCTCGGCGATCCCGCCGACCCGGCACGTCGAGGCGATGCTGCACGCCCACGTCTACGACCCGCGCGAGGCCTTCGCCTGCGGGATCGTCGACGAGCTGGTACCCGCGGACGGCGACGTCGTCGCGCGCGCAACCGAGCGCGCGGCGGGGCTGCTCGCGCTCTCGCGCGACGCGTACGCCGCGTCGAAGACGCGCCTGCGCTCGGCGGAGGTCGACCGGGTGCTGGGGCTGCTCGAGGGCGAGCTCGCCGGCTGAGCGAGCGGGCTGCGGGCACCCGCGATCAACCGACCGCAACGCATCGTCTTTCCCCCGCGAGGCGAGCGATCGACGCCGCCTCGCGACCCTCGCCGCGTAGACGGCGACGAAAGCCCCGTCCCCGGGGAGGAGGGAGACACGCGAGCTTTCATCTTGATGACGACGCTGGCCCTGACGTTCAAGGCGACCGCCCAGGCCGCAATGAAGATCGAAAGCTTCGAGCGCAAGATCGGGCGCTTCGCCATGACAACGGCGGAATCGCCGCAGAAGGCGCTGTGCGTCTGCCGCGAGCCGCTCACTGGCAAGGCGGGCCGGGTGATCTACAGCCGGGCCATCTCGGCGACGAGCAACCTCACCAGCTTCACCCTGTTCTGTGTGGTTCCGTACCTTGGCCCGACGGGCGAGATCGAGAGCCACAACTACTGCCGGGACTTCACGATCACTCACCAAGTGACCGACATCGTGGCCGGCATCGCGCCCGGCGGCGCGCCCGGGCGGCCGCGCCGTGAGCGCTCGCCCGGCGCTACGCGCCGCCTCGACCGTCGTCCGGCGCCTCCTCGGGAACGCTCCTCGCTTCCTCGAGCCAGGCGTCGGGCGAAGCGTCAGGCGGCATGCGCCAGTCGCCGCGCGGCGACAGCGCGCCGCCCGAGCCGACCTTCGGACCGTCGGGCATGCAGTCCCGCTTGAACTGGCTCTTGAAGAAGCGCTCCACGAAGACGATCAGCCAGCGGCGGATTTCCGCGAGCTCGCGCCGCCCGGCGAACGCGTCGCGCGCGAGGCGTGCGATGCGCCGCGGCCCCGAGCCGAAGCGCAGCAGGTGGTACAGGAAGAAGTCGTGCAGCTCGTAGGGGCCGACGATGTCTTCCGAGCGCTGCACGATCTCACCCTCCGCCGACGGGCGGAGGAGCTCAGGGCTGATCGGCGTCGCGATCACGTCCCGCAGGACGGCCTGCACCTCCGGCTCGTCGCGCAACACGACGTCGGACGCCCAGCGGATCAGGTACGTGATCAGCGTCTTCGGCACGCCCGAGTTCACGGCGTAGTGCGACATGTGGTCGCCGCCGTAGGTTGCGAACCCGAGCGCAATCTCCGACAGGTCGCCGGTGCCGAGGTCGATGCCGCCGCTCTGCGACGTCGAGGCGAAGAGCAAAAGCTTGCGCAGCCACGCCTGGACGTTCTCGAAGGTCACGTCCTCCTTCTCCGGCGGATGGCCGATCGTCGCGAACACCGCCTCGCTCAGCGCGGAGATCGGCAGCTCGCGCTTCGTCGCCCCGAGCGCCTCGATCAGGCGGTGCGCGTTGCGCCGCGTGCGCTCGGTCGTCCCGAGCCCGGGCATGGTGATGCCGGTGATGCGCGTCCGCTCGAGGCCGAGGAGATCGATCGCGTGCGCCGCGACGAGGAGCGCGTGCGTCGAGTCCTGGCCGCCCGAGACGCCGACCGTCACGCGGCGCGCTTGCTCGGGTAGCCAGGCGAGGCGCCGCGCGAGCGAGGTCGCCTGGATCAGGAAGACCTCGCGGCAGCGGTGGTCGCGGCGCGCCGGATCGGAGGGCACGAAGGGGTGCGGGTCGACCTTTCGGCGCAGCGTCCGGAACACGGCCGCCCGCGGGTCGTCGGCAACCTCGGTCTCGACCCGGCGGAAATTTCGCTTGTCGAGCGCGCGCGCGTTCTGCCCGAACGAGGTCTGCCGCATGCGGTCCTGCACCAGCGACTCGAGGTCCACGTCGACGACCACCGAGTCGCCGTGCAGCGCGAAGCGCTCGGTCTCGGCGATCAGCACGCCGCGCTCCGAGATCAGCCCGTGTCCGTCCCAGGCGAGGTCGGCGGTCGACTCGCCGAAGCCCGACGCGCTGTACATCTGCACCGCGAGGTTGCGCGCCGCGGACGCGCTCACGAGTGCTTGACGGTACTCCCACTTGCCGATCGTGATGTTGGACGCCGAGAGGTTCGCGAGCACCGTCGCGCCGGCGAGCGCGGCGAGCGTCCCGGGCGGGACCGGCGCCCAGAGGTCCTCGCAGACGTCGGTGTGCAGCACGAAGCCCGGAAGCTCGCGCAGCACGACCAGCACGTCGGTGCCGAACGGCACCGTCTGGTCGAGCAGCACGATCTCCTGCGAGGTCGCCGCGGCCGCGGGGTGGAACCAGCGCAGCTCGTAGAACTCGCGGTAGTTCGGCGGAAAGGCCTTGGGCGCGACGGCGAGGATGCGACCGCGGTGGAAGGTCACTGCGCAGTTGAAGAGCAGCCCGTCGACGACGAGCGGCATGCCGACCGACACCGCGACGTTCCACGTCGCCGACGCGGCGACCAACCGCGCGAGCGCCGCGCGCGTCTCGCGCAGCAAGGTCTCCTGGAAGAACAGGTCGCCGCAGGTGTAGCCGGAGAGCCCGAGCTCGGGAAAGAGCGCGTAGTGCGCGCCCGCCTCGTGCACCTTCGCGAGCTCGCGGAGGTGCGCCTCCGCGTTGAACGCCGGGTTCGCGACGCGCACCTCGGGCACGCACACCGCGACGCGCGCGAAGCCGTGCCGGCGGACGTCGAGGAACGCGTCGACGTCCGCCGCGTTCCGGCCGGCGGGGCGACCCTTCCCGGCGCGCAAGGCTCGCCTATCCCTTCTCCGCCTTGGCCGCTCCCTCGTCGTCGGAGGAGCGGCGCGGGTCGGGCGGCGACTGCTCGGGCTCGCGCGTGATCAGCACCGACTTGATGCGTCGGCCGACGACCTTCTCGGCCTTTAGCCGCAGGTGGTCGAAGCGCACCTCGCGGCCCTCGCTCGGGATCTCACCGAGCAGGCCGAGCATGAGGCCGCCGATCGTGTCCCACTCGTCCTGCGGCAGCTCGACCTCAAGCGCCTCGTTCACGTCGTCGATCGAGACCCGGCCGTTCACCCGGTAGGAGCCGTCGGCGAGCTGCTCGATGCGCGGCTCCTCGCGGTCGTACTCGTCCGCGATGTCCCCGACCAGCTCCTCGAGCAGGTCCTGCATCGTGATGAGCCCGGACACCGAGCCGTACTCGTCCGTGACGAGCGCGATGTGAAACTTCTTGCGCTGCATCTCGGTCAAGAGCTCGCCGACCCGCTTCGACTCGGGAACGAAGTTCACCGGCCGGGCGAGCGCCACGGCCGCCATGTCGGTCTTCCCGAGGTGCAGCGCGTGCAGCAGGTCCTTCGAGAACAGCACGCCCTCGATCTTGTCGAGGTCGCCGCGGTACACCGGGATTCGCGAGTAGCCGTACTTGAGGACGAGCTCGAGCGCCGTGTACAGCGGCTCGTTCGCCTCCACGGCGACGATGTCGGGACGCGGCTTCATCACCTCGCGCACCACCGTCTCGGAGAAGTGGAAGACCGAGTGGATGAGCTTCTTCTCCTGCTCGGCGATGCTCCCTTCCTCGTGCCCGACCTCGGCCATCCAGCGAATCGCCTCCTCCGAGACGAACGGCCCCTGCGCGAGCCCCCGGCCCGGCAGCAGCACGTTCGCGAGGCCGATCAGCGCCCGGGTCGGCCAGTGCAGAACCTTGCCGAGCACCAGGATGATGGGCGCGAGCGCGAGCGCGACGCGCTCGCTGTGCAGCACCGCGAACGTCTTCGACATCGCCTCGACCGAGACGAAGTACCCGACGGTGAACAGCACCGACGCGACGGTCACGCCGAGCTCTCCGTAGAGGCGATCGGCGTAGATCGCGACCAGGATCGCCGAGCCGTTCTGCACGAACATGACCGACAGGTAGACGGAGTTCAGGTAGCGCGGCAGGGCGTCTTGAATCCGCTCGAGGGCCTCGACGTTCCGTCGGCCCTCCTCGCGCAGCGCGACGAGGCGGACTTTGGTCATGCGGGTGAGCGACGCCTCGGCCATGGCAAGCACAGACCCGAAGACGACGAGGAGACCGATCGCTCCTACCCAGACCACCCACGCGAGGCCTAACAGAATCGCCTCGGACGGAAAAGCGGCCTGGACTGGACATGCGGTGGGTGCCATGCAGGAAGGAGAGCCGTTCGATGTCCCTCCCTCCGTGCATCCGCTTCCTGCGCGACTACGTCGCGATCCCGTCGGTGAATCCCATGCGGCGGGACGACGTGCCCGCGGAGATCGCGTACGAGCGCCGCTACGCGACGCACCTGCGCGAGCAGCTCCGCGGGCTCGGCCTCGACGCGGAGCTGGTCGGTGAGGGCGAGCGCACGAGCGTCGTCGCGCAGGCGAGCGTCCGCGGTGCGCGCGACACGGTGCTCGTCGCGTCGCACCTCGACACGGTCCCGGTCGACGGCATGGAGATCGATCCCTTCGATCCGCGCATCGAGGAGGGACGCCTCTACGGTCGTGGCTCGTGCGACACGAAGAGCGGCATGGCGGCGGCGGTCGCGGCGCTCGCGTCGGTGCTCGAGCGCGGAACGCTCGCGCGCAACGTCGTCCTGGTCGGCGAGGCGGACGAGGAGTGCGGCAGCGTCGGGGTGCGCGACGTGCTCGCGCGTCTCGGCACGCGCCTCCCCGACTGGGTGCTCGCGACGGAGCCCACCGAGCTGCACATCGTCACCGCGCACAAGGGCATCGCGCTCGTGCGGCTCGCGGCGCACGGCGTCTCCTGCCACAGCTCCGAGCCGCGCAACGGGCGCAACGCGATCACCGCGATCGCGCGCGCCGTGCTCGCGCTCGACTCGCTGGGCAACGAGATCGGGACGCGCCAGCACCCGAAGCTCGGCCGCCCGACGCTCTCGGTCGGGCTGATCGGAGGCGGTCAGGCGGCGAACATCGTGCCGCGCGAGGCCTGGCTGGTGAGCGATCGCCGGCTGCTTCCCGGCGAGGACGAGCAACACGTCCGCGACGAGCTTCGCGGCGCGCTCGCGCGCCACGAGGTCGCGGACGTGACGATCGAGTCGTGCGTCGTCGAGAAGCCCGCGCTCGAGACGCCGGACGACGCGCCCGCCGTGCGCGTCTGTCAGGAGGCGCTCGCCCGCCTGTCGCTGCCGCTCGAGCCCACCACCGCGGCCTTCAGCACGGATGCGGGCCTCTTCGCCCAGGCGGGCGTGCCCGGCGTCGTGTTCGGTCCGGGCTCGATCGCCCAGGCGCATACCGCGCGCGAGTTCGTCGAGCTCGCGCAGGTCGAGCGCGCGACGGAGTTCTTCGTCCGCCTCTTCGCGTGTTCTTGACGGCGGGCGGCGCGGTCAGTCCTGGATCGACAGCGCCTGGCGGGGACAGCGGCGAACCGCCTCCTCGACCTTCGGTCTCAATGACTCGTCCGGCGTCTCGGTCTTGAGGTAGAGGTTGTCGTCCTCCCGGACTTCGAACACCTCGGGGCAGATCTTCATGCAGACCGCGTTCGCCTCGCAACGGTCGTAGTCGACGATCACCTTCATGGTTCTCTTCTCGGACGCGCCCGGTCGTCGTGTCAAACGGCGGCGCGCACGCGCGAGGGCGTGAAGCGCACCGGCATCTCCTTCACGCCGTTGATGAAGTTCGAGCGCAGCCGGCGCACCGGGCCTGCGAGCTCGATGTCCGGCATGCGGCGCAGGAGCTCCTCGAACATCACGCGGATCTCGAGCCGTGCGAGGTTCGCGCCGAGGCAGAAGTGCTCGCCGATGCCGAACGCGAGGTGGTTGTTCGGCGAGCGCTCAACGTCGAAGTTGTCCGGGTCGCGGAACACCGCCTCGTCGCGGTTCGCCGACTGGTAGTAGATGACGACCTTGTCGCCCTCGCGGATCTTCTGACCGCGGATCTCGGTGTCGCGGGTCGCCGTCCGGCGGAACTGGCTCACCGGCGAGACCCAGCGCAGCATCTCCTCGACCGCGGTCGGGATGAGGGCCGGGTTGCGGATGAGCTTCTCGCGCTGGTCGGGATGCTCGATCAGTGCGAGCATGCCGCCCGAGATCAGGTTGCGCGTCGTCTCGTTGCCCGCGACCGCGAGCAGCAGGAAGAACGAGTCGAACTCCTGCTCGGTCAGCTTCTCGCCGTCGACCTCGCCGGTCATGAGCACGCTCACCAGGTCGTCGCGCGGCTCCTTCTTGCGCTCCTCGGCGAGCTTGTTCGCGTACATCCACATCTCCATCGCGGCCAACTTCCCGTCCTCCGCCGACTCGGCGAACTCGGGATCGTCGAAGCCGATGAGCCGGTTCGACCACTCGAACACCATGTGCCGGTCCTCGAGCGGCACGCCGACGAGCTCGGCGATGACCACGAGCGGCAGCTCGGCTGCGATGTCGCGCACGAAGTCGCACTCGCCGCGCTCCGCGACCTGGTCGAGGATCTCGGTGGTCGCGGCGCGGATCCGCAGCTCGAGCCGGGCGGTCATGCGCGGCGTGAAGCCCTGGCTCACGAGCTTGCGGTACTTGCTGTGCTGCGGCGGATCCATGTTGAGCATGATGGTCCGCGTGTTCGCGAGGTCCTCCTCGGAGAGCTCCCGGAGGATCGTGCCGCCCTTGTAGGAGGAGAAGGTCGCGGGGTCCTTCGAGACCGCGACCACGTCGTCGTAGCGCGTGATCGCCCAGTAGCCGTCGTTCGGGCCCATCTTCTGCCAGAAGACCGGCGCCTTCTGGCGAAGCAGCCGGAACGCCTCGTGCGGGACGCCCTTCACCCAGACGTCGGGATCGAAAAGGTCGATGTCGGCCAGTTCCATTGCTCGCTCTCCTCGTCGTCCGTGCCGCCGTCCGCCGCTCGCAGGGCCGCCGGGCGTACGACACTGGCTCCCGGCGCGGCGCGCTCGGCCCGCCGCGCTCCGTCGACGCTAGTCAACAAACGTTCGTTAGTCAACGCATGTGGGGGCGGCGGGCCGCCGAAGCGATCGACTCAGAGCGCGGGCTGCTTCGCGGTGCGCGCCGGCGTGGTGTCGCGGTACGCGGACGCGCCGGCGAGCTCGGCGCGCGGGCGCGACTCGGCCTGGGTGCTCGCCACGCCGTCGATCGGCCGGCACTCGTTCGAGCCCAGCACGCACTCGAAGCCCGGATCGCAGACGCCGCCGAACTGGTCGTAGCAGCACTCGAAGCCCGCCGGCAGACACTCGCCGCGGCAGTTCACCGGGGCCTCGGCGGGGCACGAGACGCAGCCGCCGCCCTCGTCCTCGGGGACGCACAGCGTGCCGCTCGGGCAGGAGCATGACGGCACGCCGGGCGGGCAGTCGGCGCAGCACTCGCTGCCGGGCGGGAGGCAGACGTCGTTGCAGGCGACCGGCAGCTCGAACGGACAGCAGCCGCCGCCCTCCGCCTCGAGGACGCACAGCGACCCCGCCGCGCAGTAGCAGCTCGTGCCGCCGTCCGGGCAGTCGAGGCAGCAGTTCGCGCCGGACGGGATGCAGAGCTCCCCCTTGCAGATGTCGGGGCGGCTCGTCGGGCAGCAGCCGCCGCCGTCCTCCTCGAGGTTGCAGACCCGGCCCGGCTCGCAGAAGCAGTTGTTCGTGCCGTCCGGGCAGTCCTCGCAGCACGCGGCGCCGGCCGGCGCTTCGAGCGTGCCGCAGAACAACGTCGACTGGTCGCGCTGGTCGAAGCACGAGCCGCACTGGCTCACCGTCGGGTCGCAGCCGTTCGAGTCGACGCAGATCCCCGGGCAGTCGACGTCGCCGTTCGCCAGATCGCAGCCGTCGCGCACGTCGTCCGTGCAGCACTTGCCAATCGGGCACTCCGTGCCGAGCGAGCCCGCGCAGACGCTGATCGCGACGTCGTCGCCCTCCTCCGCCGCGTAGCAGGCGCAGTCGCCGCTGGCCGAGGAGAACGGGAGGCACTGGCCGCGCGCCGTCGCGCCGCCGACTTGGTATTGACAGTCGCCGCCGCACGTGCCGGTCGCGCCGCCGCCGCAGACGATGCACTCGGGCGGCACGTCGTCGACGCGGCAGCTGCAGCCGATCGCGGGATCGAGGACCACGCGGCCCTGAACGGCGTTGCAGCTCCCGATCGCGAGCGTACACGGGGTGCCCTCGCGGCACGCGCCGCCCGCGACGGTCGCCGCGTCGCTCGCGACGGCACCCGCGCCGAGCGGCGCCATCACCGCCGGCGGGTCGGAGGTCCGGCCGATGACCACGATGTCGGGATCCGACTGCGGCGTCGTGGGCAGCCCGCCCGGCGGCAGGAAGAAGCTCGCCGAGAGGCGCACGTCGGAGCCGCCGGGGATCGTCTGCCAGCCTCGCTCCGCGCACTCGGCCGCGGTCGTCTCGCAGGGTCCGCTGCCGACGCAGCCGAAGCGGAACTCGCTCGTCGGGTCCGCGAGGTCGCCCGTCGAGTCCTGCCGCTCCTGGCAGTAGACGAACTGCGGCGGGCTGCCGTCGAGCGGGTAGACGTTGCCGGTCACGCTCACGAAGCGGTTGGTGAGGATGCAGTCGATCCCGTCGCCGACGCAGGTGCCGACGGCCTGATCGCCCCGCTGCGCCGGGACCTGGTTCAGCGAGATCGACCAGCGGAGCGGACCGAGCTCCTTGTTGACTAGGAAGTTGCTGCCGTCCGGGGGCAGGTTCGCGCCGCGCGGCGGCGCCCCGCCGGCGGGAGGCTCCGACAACGACGCTTGCGCCGGCTCCGCGCCCCGCGGCCCGGCCCCGCCCACGGCCCGTGCCGCGCCCACGCGCGCGGCGGCGAAGGTCACACGCCGCTGCGCGACGCCGTTGCCGCCCGGCGGCAGGAAGAAGCTCGCCGGGACCTCGACCGGCACCGGCAGCGGCTGCCACTGGCTCCGCGCGCAGCCCCTCGCCGTGTCGCCACACGCCGATGCCGTGCTGCAGAGGAGCGAGAACACGCTCTCCGGATCATCGAGCGTGCCCGTCGATCCGTCGGCGACCTGACACCAGACGAAGCTCGTCGGCCCCCCGTCGCTGCGGAACACGTTGCCCGTCGCGTTGATGATCCGCGGCGGGTCGAGCGATGCGAGGTTCAGATTGATCGTCCAGCGCTCCGGCCCGACGTCCTTGCTCACCACGTAGGAGAGGCGATCGGGTGTGAGCGTCGATCCGGATTGCGCGGCGGCGTCACTCGAAGCGAGCGCGACCAGCGCGGCGGCAACGACGCACAGGCGGCCGGGGACTTGACGGCGGGCAAGAGGCGACATGGAGCGAACTCCCTTCGGTGGGCAGCGGTTGGAGGGGCAGCGTGGGCAGTAGCGGTTCGGCGCGGTCAAGCCAATGCTGTGCCGAACGACATGGGCTCGCAAATGCTTGCTCGCCCGATTCCCCTCTGCTTGTCATGAAAACCGATGAAGATGCGGAGCGGTTTGGCGAACACCTTTGTTGACACCCTGGCGGCGCTCGCCGTCGCGACGCTGGTCGCCGCGTGCCAGAGCGGATCCGAGGGGAAGGCGACGGCCGCGGCGGAGCCGACGGCGCCCTCACCGACGGCCGCGCGCGTCGCGAGCGCCCCGAGCGCCGCGCCGGCCG
>FWPU01002197.1_pt1 | contig 55181 bp, 48 predicted proteins | sample 2228361 | NCBI WGS metagenome assembly FWPU01 (sample SAMEA103939777, study PRJEB20133) | metagenome | reverse complement strand
GCGCGCATGATCGAACTCGGCAGCGATCCGCTTGTTGGGTCCACTGCCGACTTTGCCAAGCTCATCGCCGACGAAACCGAGAAGTGGGGCCAGGTGGTCAGATCCACTGGTCTCAAAGTGGAGTAGACGACCCTTCCCCGAATCGGATTGGGAGCCCATTTTGCTGATGTTTCGTCCAGGCTGCCGGAATCGCAGGCTGGCGCGGAGGTGGAAAGAAGGAGAGATCGATCATGCTTCGTATTGTTCTGGCAGTGCTTGCGGCCCTGGCGTGGGCGGCAGGTGCCGCGCAGGCGCAGCAGGTGACGCTGCGCGTGCATCAATTCCTGCCGGCGCCCGCCCCTATTCCCTCGAAGTTCATTGCGCCCTGGGCCAAGAAGGTGGAGGAGGAGTCCAAAGGTCGCATCAAGGTCGAGTTGTACCCCTCGATGCAGCTCGGCGGCACCCCGCCCCAACTCTACGACCAGGTGCGCGACGGCGTGGTGGACATCGTCTGGACCTTGCCGGGCTACACCGCCGGCCGCTTCCCGAGGTCCGAAGTGTTCGAGCTGCCGTTCATCGCCGGCAACGGCGAACAGAACAGCCCGGCGACGTGGGAGTTCTACGAGAAGCACCTCAAGGACGAATTCAAGGACGTGAAAATTCTCGCCGTACATACCCACGGCCCGGGCCTGATCCACGCCAAGGGCAATGGCGTGCGCAAGCTTGAAGATCTCAAAGGCCTGAAAGTGCGCGCCCCCACCCGCATGGTGAACAAGCTGCTCGACACGCTTGGCGCCACGCCGGTCGGCATGCCGGTGCCGCAGATGCCCGACGCCCTGTCCAAGGGCGTGATCGACGCCGCCGTGGTACCCTGGGAGGTCACAACGCCGCTGCGTGTGGCCGAGCTGGTCAACACCCATACCGCGTTCAGCGGCAACCGCAGCCTCTATGTCACGCTGTTCATCTACGCCATGAACAAGGCCAAGTACGACAGCCTGCCGCCGGATCTGAAGAAGGTGATCGACGACAACTCCGGTCCCGCGACCTCCAAGTGGGCGGGCAAGGTCATGGACGACGGCGACGCGCCCGGTCTTGCCGCGGCCAAGAAGCGCGGCAACGCCATTGTCGTGCTGGATGCGGCGGAGACCGCGCGATGGAAGAAGGCGGCCGAGCCGGTCTATGCCGCCTGGATCGCGGAGATGAAGGCCAAAGGCATCGACGGCCAGGCGCTGATCAACGACGCCCGCGCCCTGATTGCAAAATACGCCGGGCCCGCGGATGGATCGTAATGGCGTCGGCCTGATGTGCTCCGGGCGCTGAGGCCGGAAACGATTGCGGGGTTCCGCCGGTGTCGCGGCGGACCCCGCACGCATCGCCTTGTTGCTTACTTGATGAAGTAGACCGCAAACAGCGAAATTCCCGGGACAAAGAACAGCAGCACGATGCGGAAAAAGTCGGCGATGAGAAACGGCGTGATCCCGCGGTAGATCTCCATCAGCGGCACGCCCTTGGCGATGTTGGCGACCACATAGACGTTGAGGCCGATCGGCGGCATCACCAGGCCCACCTGCACCACCATCAGCATCATGATGCCGAACCAGATCGCCTTGTGCTCGGCGGAAAGGCCGAACAGGTCGAGTCCGGCGATCACCGGCAGCAGGATCGGCAGAAACAGGAGCATCATGGCGAGCTCGTCGAGCACGCAGGTGATGAAGATGAAGAACAGGAGGAAACCGCCGATCACGACGAGCGGATGAACGTTGAGACTGCCGATCCAATTGGCGATTTCCGCCGGCACCTGGGACACCGCAAGCGCAGTGTTCATCATGGTGGCGCCGAGCAGCACCATGAAGATCATCGCCGTGGCCTGCGCCGCCGGCAACAGGCTGGAGACGGCGGTTTTCCAGTCGAGTTCGCCGCGCGCAAGGCCGAGCAGGAGCGTGCCCACGGTGCCCACCGCCGCTCCTTCGGTGGGGGTGAAGAAGCCGCCGTAGATGCCCACCAGCATGACCACGAAGATCAGCGCGATCGGCCACGCCTCGGCGAGCGCCGCCAGCGTTTCCGCGCGCGAGGCGCGCGCATGCAGCGTGGCGTGGCCCGGCACAAGGCGCACGAACACCGCGATCACCGCGATATAGCCGATCGCCGCCAGCACTCCGGGAATGAAGGCGGCGGCGAACAGCTTGGCGATGCTTTGCTCGGCCAGCACCGCATAGATGATGAGGATCACCGAAGGCGGGATGAGGATTCCGAGCGTGCCGCCGACCGCGAGCGTGCCGGTGGCAAGACGATCCGAGTATTTGAGCCGCTTCATTTCCGGCAGCGCCACCTGCGACATGGTGGCGGCGGTGGCGACCGAGGAGCCGCACACCGCGCCGAAAGCGGCGCAAGCGGTGATCGCGGCCATTGCCACGCCGCCGTTGCGGTGGCCGATCAGCGCGTTGGCGGCGCGGAACAGGCTGCGCGAGAACCCGGCGGCGGAGGCGAACTGTCCCATGAGCAGAAACAGCGGGATGACGGACAGGTCGTAGGAGGCAAAGCGCGCCCACAGCAACCGCTTGAGATAGGCGAGCGTCGCCGATTCCCCCACCACCGACCAGTAGCCGGCGGCGCCGACCACGAACATCGCCGCGCCGATCGGCACGCGCAGCGCGATCAGCATCAGCATCGCGCCGAGAATAAGTCCGGCCAGTTCGAACTTATTCATCGGCCGACGGCCCCGTCATGCGCACGCCCGCGGCTTGCGAGAGGGCGACGACACCGGCGACCAGGATCCCCGGCACGGTCGCGGCATAGCCGATCCAGATCGGAAAGCCGAGGAGCATGCTGGTTTCGCCGCTCCCATAAATATCGGCGCAGCCGACCACGGTGCGCCAGCCCACCGCAAAATAGGTCACCGCCATCAGCAGGGCGCCCAACTGGTCGAGCGCGCGCTTGATGTGCTCGCTGGCCTTGAGGGTGAAGAAATCGACGATGATGTGGCCTTTTGTCAGTTGGCAGTACGGCAGGAACAGGGAGCCCGCCACCGCCGTCCCGATCTCCACCAACTCAAAGTCGCCCGTGATCGGCCGGCTGAAATAGGAAAACAGCGGCAGGCTCATGGTCGAGCGGCCAAGAATGCTGACCGTCGACAAGAGCCCGACTCCGGCCACGGCCAGTCCGCCAAGATAGGCGAGCGAGCGCGCCAGTCGTTCCAGAGAAGCGGCAATGATCACGGCTGTCATGTCGGCTGGGGCGTCCCCTTCCCGTGACGCGGCAGATGTACCTGACGGCAATCAGGGTCTTGGTTACTGTCTCCGGCGACCTTTTGCTAGAGCCTCGAGATCGCACGAAATGAATGCTTTGACGACGCCATCTGCGGATCGCAGCCGCCCGGTTTGCATGGCCCCGCAATCCGAGATTGATCGCGGCCGTGCCTCCATGACAACGGCACCCTGCCGCGCCCGCGTGGCCTCGCTGGCGCGCTCGCTCCCGGCATCGACCCGTCACTTCAATCGGAAAACATCAGGAGCACCGATTTGATCAGAACGCTCGCGCCGCCGGCCCATCCGCCGAGCACGACCAGCACGATCAAGGCCTCAACCCCGGGAAGTTTCCGCCAGCGCGGGCTTAAGCCATCCGGCTGGCCGATGCGCCAATAGACGTAGGATCCGATTGCGATCATGAGCACGGCGACGATCAACCCGGCGATGCCGATCAACATGTCACGTTTCCTTCGATTGCAGTGAGACTGTTCGCGGCAAGACGCGACCGCGCCGCGCCCTGCTTGCATTCAGTCGCCGATGAGGTTGAGGATGCCGGACAGCAACATCGTGAAGCCGAGCGCAATGCCCGCGCAAATCGCGACGCTGATGTACGGTTCCAGCTCCGTATTGGCCCAACGATGCAGCTTGCCGCCGCGCGGCAACAACGCCCAGAACACGACGGCCGTCGCCACAAGGGTCGCGCCGCCCAAAACCACAAGTCCGACGCCGTTCACGGTATGCCTCCAAAGCAGGTAAATCCGGACGATCAGACATCCCGCGACGAGCAGCCGGACGAGCGGCAAACTCCAGCGCCGTCGCCGTATTCGCCGCGCAAGCGCGCCGCGTCGCGGCCGCTCAGGCCGCTCGCAATACGATCGCTCCGCTGCGTGGTCATGCCGACAAATCGGCGTCGGCGCGCCTCGTTAAAGGCGCGCTGACGCGCCGCCGAATCTGACCTTCGTCATCGCTCTTCCGCGTTGGCTCGCGCGGCTCGCGGGACAGAATGTTGGATTTCGCGCTGCGTTGATCGCACGCTCGAAAACGGCGCGACGGTAGGATCGTTACCGGTGGCCGTATCGGTGCCGAGCTGTTGAGCGCGAAACAGGCGGTCGCCAGGACCGCCGGCCCTCAGGCCGCCGCCGCGGGCGGCGCCCGCGCCTGAAACGGTTGCGTCGACGCCGCGACGCATGCTGCGCCCCGAGCCGCCGCCAACATCGTTGCATCGCCGCGCGCGGGTTCGAACCGCAACTCGCAAGCAAGCGGCGCCTCAGAGGCATCCGCGGCGGCATGCTGCCGCTTGGGCTTCGGCAGCGTGACCTCGACGCTCTGCGTGCGCGCAAGCAGGCGGGGCAGCGCGCCGCGATAGGGGCCGATCTCCGCCGCAGCATAGATCGGGATCGACTGGCCCGTTGATCGGGAAAGATCGAACGGACGGAAGCTCGGAGCCGCCCAGTGAAGAATGAGCAGCATTGCCGACAAGGTGGACGCAAGCCTGTGTCGCAAGGCGCACTGATGCCCCTGGTCGGTCGGCTGGCTCATTGTGATCGTGTCGTCCCGTCTCCGTGTACCGCGCCCGGAGGTTCTTCCCCGGGTCGGAACATAGCAACTTTCCCTCTCTGCCAACAGCCGCGTTCACCGAACCACGTTCACGTTTGCAGGCGAAACTGCACGCTGCCGACGACCTCACCTCAACAGACCGTCAACTGGAGCCTGCGGATCCGGGCTGTGCCGCGCCGGTACGAATCGCCCGACGCACTTGACGCAGATCAAATGATTGAAATCAAGGCCGCGAACTGCCGTTGTGGCACCGTTCGGAAACTCCGGTGTCGCCCTTAGGGGCAACATCTGAATTTTTCCGCCAAGCGGCCGCTGCTAATTGTGCACGCGTCGGGTTGCACGTTGAAAAATCCGAGGAGAGCAAATGGCCCAGGTCTTCTTCCACTGCCTAAGCCCGCGCGGCGAACTCGTCAATCACAGCGTGGCCGAGGTCAATGATCTGCCTGAGTTGCGCGAATACGCCACGCGGCTCGTTCACACGCTGATCTCTGCACCCAATCTGGAAGATTGGCGCCATTGGGCGCTGCACGTCAGCGATGAGCTGGGCCAGGACCTGCTTACGCTGCCGTTCTCTGCTTTCCTCGGAAAGCCGCACTGAATCGCCGAACGGGGTTGCGCGAAATGCCCAACGCCACGGCACTCTTTCCGAGCCCTGGAGTTTTCGACTGATGGCTTCGAGTGAAATGCTGATCGTTCAGACGAGTGAGAATTCGCCCTGCGAATGGCAACCGATCTCCAGCGCACCGTTCGATCGCGATCTCGAGCTCGCCGTTCTCGACGGAGACGGCGTGCATGCGCTTGCGTTTCCCTGTCGTCGCACGCTCGGCGGCTGGACGAAAGCCGAAAGCAGACGGCACATCGACGTCCGCCCGACGCATTGGCGGGAGTGGCGGGAGCGATAGAATCGCTCAGCGCCGACGCTTCTCTGCTTTATTCACCGGTGGGATTTGTCAGCTTCGCGAGCCTTGCCTCTTCTTCGGCCAGCAGTTTTTGCAGCATCTGCCGCTTGGCGTCGTCCGCCTCCTCCGAGAGCCGCTTGCGGAAATGATCTATGTTGAGCTGCGCCACGGTTCGTTGCATGCCGCGCTCCTCGCTCTCTGGCATGGCGTCCTCTCCGCGGTAATTTCGTACTCCCATTCCGGAACCAGTATAGCTCGCTTTGCACCGGCGGGAAGCGGCAACGGCATCGCGCCAACCGGGGCTTTGCGGCAATTCGCTGGACCCGACTTGTGCGTCAGCGAATATCGCAACTTGGCCGTCTCGATGTCGAGGCGGATTTCCACGTATCGCCGACAATTCCCACGTATCGCCGACAATTTTCGTAACGGTTTATGAATGCCGCCCGGCGCGGCGCTGCCCCGCGGTACGCGCTTTGCCCTGACTCCTCTGCCGCCGAAACCAAACGGCCGCCGTTTCCGGCGGCCGTTTTCAGTTGAATGCCGGTATTGTGCGGGCGCGCAGCATGCGCGCGCCGCTCTACTCGGTAAACACCTCCTCGCGCCGCGCGCGGATCATCGGCAGCATCGCCAGCACCAGCATGACCGCTGCGATGAACAGCAGCACCGCCGAGATCGGCCGGGTGATGAACACGGTGGCGTCGCCGCGCGCGATCAGCATCGCGCGCCGCAGGTTCTCCTCCATCAGCGGCCCGAGCACGAAACCCAAGATCATTGGCGCCGGCTCGAAGTCCTGCTTGGCGAGCCAATAGCCGAGCAGGCCGAAGATCGCCGTCATCCCCACGTCGAACGGCGCATTGTTCACCGAGTAGATGCCGATCGTGCAAAAGATCACGATCATCGGGAACAGGTGCCGGTACGGGACGCGCAACAGCCGCACCCAGATGCCGACCATCGGCAGGTTGATGACCACCAGCATCAGGTTGCCGAGCCACATCGAGGCAATCATGCCCCAGAACAGCTCGGGCTGCTTCGACATCACTTGCGGGCCCGGCACGATGCCGTGGATGGTCATGGCGCCGACCATCAGCGCCATCACCGGGTTCGGCGGAATGCCGAGGGTGAGCAGCGGGATGAACGAGGTCTGCGCCGCAGCGTTGTTCGCGCTTTCCGGCGCCGCCACGCCCTCGATGGCGCCGCGACCGAACCGCTCCGGCGTCTTGGACACGCGCTTCTCGAACGTGTAGGCCGCAAAAGACGCGATGATCGCACCGCCGCCGGGCAGAATCCCGAGGCAGGAACCAATGACCGTGCCGCGGCCGATCGCCTTTGCGGATGCTTTCAGATCCGGCAGCGTCGGCATCAGGCCGGTGATCTTGCCTTGGACGATCTCGCGCGTGCCTTTGATTTCCAGGTTGCGCAGGATTTCGCCGAAGCCGAACACGCCCATGCCGACAACCACGAAGCCAATGCCGTCCGACAGCTCCGGCAGCCCCCAGGTCATGCGCTCGGCGCCGGTCTCAAGGTCGGAGCCGATCATCGACATGGCGAGACCCATGAGGATCATCGCCAGCGCCTTCAGCACCGAACCCTTGGCCAGCACGACGGCGAAGATCAGGCCGAGCACCATCAGCGAGAAATATTCCGCCGGGCCGAACATCAGCGCCACCGAGGTGAGCGGTGCGCCGAGCGCGGCCACCAGCACCGTGGCGACACAGCCGGCGAAGAACGAGCCGATTGCCGCGATCGCCAGCGCCGGACCAGCGCGGCCCTGCTTTGCCATTTGGTGGCCGTCGAGTGTCGTGATCACCGAGGATGATTCGCCCGGAATGTTGACCAGGATCGAGGTGGTCGAACCGCCGTATTGCGCGCCGTAATAGATGCCGGCGAGCATGATCAGCGCGCCGACCGGCGGCAGACCGAACGTGATCGGCAGCAGCATGGCGATGGTGGCGAGCGAGCCGATGCCCGGCAGCACGCCGATCAGGGTTCCCACCAGAACGCCGATCAGGCAGAGCATGATGTTCGTCGGCGTGAACGCCACGTTCATTCCGAGCCAGAGATTGCCGATCAGATCAAACATGATGCGTCTCGCCGATCACGAGAATCGGGGCCAGAGTTGGAACGGCAGATTGAGGCCCCACGGGAACAGGATTGAACAGAAGAGCGTAAGGCCGCCTGCCAGAATGATCGTCTCGCGCCAGCGGGCATCCGGGGCAGCGCCAAAGCAGATGACGAACGACAGCGCGGCCGCCACGATTTCACGCAGGGCAATGTTCCCGAACGGCCAGACGTACACGATCTCCGGGAACGGCCAGATATAGACGAAGATCGGGAAGGTGACGATCGGCAGCAGGATCAGCGCGGTGGCGCGCGCTTTGTGCATCTGCAGATCCTCCGCCGCGGCCGCGCAAATCATGATCGTCAGAAAGCTTGCGATCACGAGTCCGAGCGGCCGGATGAACATGGCGAACGCGAAGATCGACAGCGTGATCATGAACGGGCCGCGCACGCCAACATGGTCGAGGACATGCATGCCGGCGAAGGCCGCCACGGTCAGCACCAGCGTGGCAAGCGGCTGCGCATAATGGGTGGTGAACTGGCCGAACAGCCACACCATCCCGAACCATGCGGCAAGTGACCCGCCGACCACGAACACGCCGCGCAGCGTGAAGCGCTGGCCTTCCGGTCCGTCGGTGAACAGGCCGGTGATCGCGACGACCAGCCCGAGCCCGGCGAGCACGCCGGCGAACAGCCGCGGCGCGGTGCCCGGCCCGAAAGCAAATCCGCGCATGCCGGGCAGATCGATGGAGATCAGGAACGCGACGATGGCCAAGCCGATCAGCGCCACGCCGCCGAAGAAGTCCTGCTTGTTGCGAACGTGCAGCTGGCCCGTCGCCATGCCGATCCCGGCCATCAGGATTAGGATGGAGAACAGCCGCGGCCACATGATCGGGCCAAAAAAACCGGCCGGACCCGGCCGATAGAAGGAAATCGCAAGCGCGATCAGGGCAAAAACAGCCAAGACCGAGCCGCCCCAGACATTCGACTTGTGCTCCGCTGCGGCGCCGGCCCCCGACCGGGTCACATTCCACATACTCCTTCTCCCCCTTGGAGGATCCTCCCAATATCGCATCCCCGCAAAACTCCAAATACCTAACACATCGCCGTCGCCTGCCAAAAGCAAATCAGATTGCTTCCGCTAAAATTCTCAGACGAGGCCCGCAAGGCCGAGAACCCCTGCGACCACGAACACATAGAGGGGATTCCAGCGGGTAAAGAAGGCGGTGGCCGCGCTCGCCGCGGTAATCCCGGCCGCAGTCCAGCTGGTATCGGCGGCGCGTGTGAGCACGACGGCGGTCGCCCCGACCAGCCCGACTGAAATCGGCACGAGCGCCGCCTGCACGGTACTGCGCCATAGCGTATCTTTGAAACGATCCCACGCGCGGGCGAAGAACAAGGCGAGCACGGCGGTGGGGCCGCACATCGCCAACATCGCCACCCCCGCGCCGAGCAATCCGCCGACGTGAAAGCCGATCAGCACCACGATCTGCACATTCGGCCCCGGCGCCGCCTGCGAGATGGCGAAGAAGTCGGCGAACTGCCGCTCGCTCATCCATTGGCCGACCTCGACCGCCTGCCGATGCACTTCGGGCAACACCGCGTTCGCGCCGCCGAGCGCAAGCAGCGACATGATCATGAACTGCACCGCAAGCGTGAGGAGAATGTCGTCCTTCATCGCCGCCCCGATCGTTTCAGGTGTGTCCCGGATGCGGCGCAGCGCGCAGCGCCGAAGGCGCGAAGCGCACGCTGTTGCGGGACCGCCAAAGGCGACTGAGGGTTCCGGCGGTCGATGCCTCTGACGGATCCCGGATCCGCAGCGCACCACTCCGCTCCGCGCTGCGCTGCGCTGCGCCTCGGACGCAAGATCCGTTCCTTCATCGTCGCCACCATGCGAGCGCGATCGACGCCGGCACCATCACCGCCATCACAAGCAGCAGCGGCCAGCGCAACAGCCCGACCGCCACGACCATTGCCAGCATCACCAGCGGTGCCGGCGTCAGGATTCCGCGCAGCGCTTCCGACCAATCGCTCGCGCGCGCCGCCGGTGAAGGGCGATCCGTTTGCACGCGCTGTCCGCCGCCGGCAGCGCTCGGCCGGAACAACGGCTCCGCCATGCGCACGAAGGTGGCGATCATCAGGCCCGCGGCCGCGGCGGCGAGCCCGGCGAGGATCTTGCGCAGCATCTCTGCATCGCCGTAGCGTGCATACAAGATGCCCACCGTGGTCATGATGACGAACGGCGGGCCGAGGAAGCCGAGCCACGCCGCCAGCGCGCCGGTGGCCCCGCGCATGCGCGCGCCGAACACCGCGGCGAGGTTGACGATATTGGGCCCGGGCAGGAACTGGCAGAGCGCGTAGGCGTCGTTGAATTCCTGCGGCGTCATCCAGCCTTTTTGTTCGACGAACATGCGCCGCGTCCACGGCAGCGCGCCGCCGAAGCCGGAGATCGCGATCTTGAAGAAGGCCCAGAACAGTTCGGCGTGGGTGGGGATACGGGACGGCGGAGACCGTTGCGGCGGGGGCGGGACAGGCGAACTGAAAGCGTTCGGCGTTGCGGACGAGTCAGCGGTGGAATCGCGCATGGCGCAGAATGTGTAGAGCAAATCCCTCCGCCTTGAAATGAACAGGTCTGGCCTTCCCCGCGAAGCCGGGACCCGGAGCCACGAGCTGCAGCACTCTGAATCCTGGATTCCCCCGTGCCGGCAATGAGCGGCGCGACGGCAAGCACATGCTGCAACGCCGCCAATTTTCCCGTCGCCGGAGCAACCGCGACCGTGGTCAAGCCACCGCGACGTCCGGCGCGCGAGGCAAATGCCGCTGTTCCGCCGCATTCGACGCCAAGGTTTCCGACGCGAACGCGACAATCTGCGGCCAAAGCTGCGCGCGCGCTTCGCGGCCGACCAGCACGCCGAGATGCTGCAGGCCGATGCCGACTTCGCCCGGATATTCGATGATCCGTCCCCTGCCTTGCGGCATGGCTGCGATGAACGGCTCGACCGCCGCAAGCGGCGCGATATCGTCGCTCGTGTTGACGACGGCCAGCGTGCGCACGCGTACATCCGAAGGCCCGACCGTCCGGCCGCCGATCTGTAACGTGGCGCGGCAGAGGCGGTCCTCGCGGTAAAGCCAGTCGACGATCTGACGCACCAGCTTCCCAGAGAGCGGAACCTCGTCCAGCGCCCAGCGCTCGACTCGCGCGTGAATGTCGAGCGCGTGGCGGTCACCAACGCTCAGGGCCGCGTCCATCAGGCGCGACCACACAAACGTTTCCGGCGCGGCGAGCGCGCTCACGTGCGACAGAAGCGAGCCCGGCCACGGCTCGGTCTCCGACAGCGAGGATGGCACCAGCGTCACCAGTGCGTCCCGAAATCGGCTCGTGGCCGGCGCAAAGCACAGCGGGGAAGACAAGAGCACGAGGCCGCGAATCGCATCCGGCACGAGCGCGGCAGACAGCGCCGCGAGCGTGCCGCCGAGCGAATGCCCGAGCAGGATCGGCTGAGCGCCGGCCTGCCGCGACACCTGCTCGGCGCAGGCGGAGATCGCCTCGCTGTATTCGGCAAGGCCGTTGTGGCCGCTGCGATCCGTGGCCGGCAGCCATTCCAGCAGGAACATGCGCTGCCCCTGCTCGCAGCAGTAACGGATAGGACTGACCGAAGGGGTGAGATCCCAGATGTACGGCCGTTTGATCGGCGCCGCGACGATCAGCGACGCCGATAATGCATCCTCCGGGCCGTAGTCCCGCAGTTGCCAGAACGTTCCCGACGCGACGACGCGGTGCGCGCACTCCACCGGATCGAGTCCGAGGGCGCCGAGCGCGCTCCCCTGCGCACTTCGCACGACGTCGCTGAGCGCGAACGGCGCACACTGGAGCGAAGCGAGCCCGGCGGCGGCGAGCATTGGAGCGGCCTGCAATGTCCCAAATTCCCGGCACCTAATCATAGCGGGTGGTTCCGGCAACGCCATGGGCCTTGGGCGGCGTCGCGCTCCCGCACAGGCGCGGCGCCCCGACCCCCCGAGAAATCCGGTGCGCCCCCTGTCGCCCGCAAGCGCCGCGACCCGCAGCGCCGCCCCGCGTGCCCTTCGCTTGACGAGAGGGTGCTGCGCGCGGGATCTGCCAGCCTGCCAGGGGTCCGCACTTCCGGGGCCAGCCCTGGCGCAATCTCACGACGATCAACGAGGGATTGTCATTCCCGAGCGCGCGCGTTCGGCGCGTGTCGCAACGCAGTCGCAAAGAGTTTGCGACGACTCGCAGCGGTCCGAAAAGCAATCGCGGTCGGTTCGGCGTGGAAAAACCAACCCCCGCATGGTTGATCGACCCTTAAGTGTCTCGTTTTAAGTCAAATTCAGGGGACGTCGGAATTTCGATGCTTTGTGTTCATTGGGTGACACTATTACGAACTTGCATGCGTATGATTCAGATTCGTTGCTTCGAGTTAGCCAGAGTCGATTGCGTGCTTGACCGGCGTGCACGGGTCTCCGGCGAACTCAAGACATGCGCCAATTCTGGAGGCCAACGATGTGTCCGTTCGCGAGATTAGCCGCATTCATGCTGTTGGCAGGCGCCGTCCTGGCGGCGGGATCGCCTGACGTATTTGCGCAATCGAACGACGAGATTCTGCGGCGGCTGGAGGCAAAGATCGAGGCGCTCGCAAAGGAAAACGCCGCGCTGCGCGAACGCGTGCGCCGCCTCGAAAGGGCGACGGCAGAGGGAGGCAAGTCGGAAGGAACCAAGGCGGCGGGAGCCAAGGCTGCAACAACCACGGCGGCCGCGCCGGCCGCAGTTCCCTCTGCCGCGATGGAGGCCCAGGCAAGAGCCGTGACGGGGGTGGGCGCGGCGCGCGCCAGCCGGTGGACGGGCCTCTATGTCGGCGGCACCGGCGGTTTTGCCTGGGGCAATCCGACCACCGCAACCAGCAACAACAACGACACAACAGCTTTCAATACCTCCGTCTTTGTTCCGCTGAACCCCGCCGAATACCACGTAAGAACCACCGGATGGACGGTGGGAGCTCTTGCCGGCGTCAATCAACAGCTCAACAACCGGCTCGTGGTCGGGGTCGAGGGGGACTTCAGTTGGGCGGACATCGACGGGGCGATCAGCAAAACGGCGATCTGCGCCGGTTACGCCGGCGGCAACCCCAACTGCACGTATGCGCAGAGCCAGAAGTTGCAGTGGCTTGCAACGTTGCGCGGGCGACTCGGATTCTCGGTCATCCCTGACACGGTGATTTACGGCACCGCCGGGCTTGCCGCCGGGCGGATCAGCTTCTCACATTCGTTGCACACGGCCGGATTTGCAGGGACATTCGATGCGGCGGCCACAGGCACGGCAACGAAAGCCGGCTGGGCTATTGGTGCCGGCATCGAATCCTGGCTCGCGCCCAACTGGATCCTGCGACTCGAGTACCTGCACTACGATCTTGGCACCATCTCCTCCACGGCGCCGATTCTGGCGCCTGGCCCGACCGGCACCTCCGCACGCGCCGATTTCCGCGTGTACGGCGATGTCGCCCGCGGCAGCCTGATCTACAAGCTGGACTGAGTCCGACCGGCGGCCCAAGCGGAGTGGATTTGCCGGAGAGCGGGCCGTTTTAGCGCGCCGCTATCTCTGGGCGACGGCGGATTCCAATCGCGCGCACTTTGTCCTAGTGTTTTCCAAAGCGCGCGAAAACCGCCATGGCCCACGCCGAACCTCTCGCCGCATCGCAGCCCGCCGACACGACGTTGCCCGCCGCAGGCGCGACCCATGCCGTCACACGATTTGTCGCGGCCCTGTGCATGGAGGCGCTGCCCGCCGAGGTCGTCCACTACGCCAAGCGGCATCTGCTCGACACCGTGGGCGTGATGATCGCAGGTGCTGCCGGCGATGTGGCAACGCGTGCGGAGGCGGCGATCGCCGCGGTCCGCGGGCCGGGTCACATCCCGGTGCCGGGGCGCGCCCGGCGCGCCGACCTGCTCGATGCGGCGTTTCTCGGCGGCACCGCCGCGCACGGCATCGAGCTCGATGACGGCTTTCGCGAAGGCTCGGCGCATTGCGGCTGCGTGGTGGTGCCGACGGCGCTCGCGGTCGCTTATGAGCAGCGTGCGTCGGGCGCGGCGCTGATCGAAGCGATGATCGCGGGCTATGAGACCAACATCGCGCTGGCGCGCGCCTGCGCGCCGGATTTGCGGCAGCGCGGGTTTCATCCGACCAGCGCCGTGGGGCCGCTCGGCGCCGCCATGGCCGCGGCCAAGTTGCGCCGGCTTGCGCCGGAGCGGTTCGGGCACGCGCTGGCGATCGCCGCATCGAGCGCGGCCGGGCTGTTTGCCTTCGTCAACGGCGGCGCCGACATCAAGCGGCTGCATGCTGGGCATGCCGCGCGCGAGGGACTGCAGGCCGCGCTGCTGGCTGAACAAGGCGTCGAGGGTCCGCCGGACGTGATCGAGGCGCGCGACGGCTTCATGCAGGCCTTCGCGTTCGGCCGGCTCGACCGCGCCCGGCCGGTCATGCTGCCGCCCGCCGTCCCCTTCGGCATCACCGACTGCTACATCAAGCCCTACGCGTGCTGCCGCCATATCCAGCCGGCGGTGGAGGCGCTCATTGCGCTGATGCGCGAAGAGAGAATTTCCGAGGGCGAGATCAGCCGCGTGGATGTGGAGACCTACCGGATCGCGGCCGAGCATGCGCACACCGGCTGGAGCGATTTTGCCAGCGCCCAGCTTTCGTTTCCCTATCTGATGGGGCTTGCGGCACGGTTTGGCGGCATCAAGCTCGAACATTTTGCCGAGCCGACGCGGCGCGACCCGGCGTTCGCGGCATTCGCGCGCAAGCTGCACGTGTCGGCGCCGGCGGAGATCGATCGGCTCTATCCGCGCCTGCGTCCGGCGCGGGTGACGGTGACGACCGACCGCGGCCGCTTCACGCGGCAGGCGGACGAAGCGCTCGGCTCGCGGCTCGTGCCGCTGTCGGACGAGGGGCTAAACGCCAAATTTTGCGAGCTGGTCGCGCCCGTGCTGGGCGATCAGCGCGCCCGAGAACTGCTGCAGCGGCTGTGGACGATCGATACGGCCCCCGACGTCGCCCCGCTGGTGGAAGCCACGGCGCCCCCGCCGTAGCAGCCTCAGGGTTGGTTCGATCAGATTCAGAGCGGCCCGATATTCAAATTTTCGCATGCAGCAACAACCCTTGCGATTGCACTCTCTCGGTTCACGTAAAACTCCGACTCTCGAATACGCACAAACTTTAAGCCCGCCCGTTCCAACTGACGTTGTCGCGCCATATCACTATCAAACCGATCTGGCCCATGCCACGCTTCACCGTCGCATTCAACTGCGAGTCTGTTCTGTATTCCCTCGATGATTAGATCGACGCGATAGCCCGCCAATGACACCTGCGGCCGCAGCCGATACCTACGCCGCATCAACTCCACAGCAACATCAACTTCGAACCAACTGTCATACGGATCCGGCTGGTTACCGGGCCGGCGTTGCTCGTGCCTGATCTCACGCTCCAATCGTTCGAGTTCCTCATACACCTCGTCAAGTTCCGGCTGGTTTGGATTGGCAATGAAATTGAGGAGCCGCCGGCGAAGATCGTCTGGACTTAAATCGCCCTCGCGCACACTGTGGAACAGCCATACTTGGTCACGCGCACGGCTCATAGCGACATTAAATCGCCGTTGGTCGGCGAGGCTTGTCAGCGCCCTGTATGGGCGATTAGGCGCCGTAACAAGCGACAAAAAAATGACGTCCCTCTGATCACCTTGAAACGTCGCGGGAACGCCACAACGGATGCGACGATCTTCCCGAACCTTCGGCTCAAGAACTTTGGCAAGATATTCTTCAATTAGAGCAGCTTGCGCATGGCCCTGCAACACAATGACCCCCATCGTCTTATCCCGGTATGATTCATCATCGATACATTCCTGAATGCTTCTGACAACTGCCTCTGCCTCAGCGCGATTTATAATTCGCTGGCCCTCTCCTTCGCAAAAGCCCGCGTCGACAAATACAGACTTCAGCGGAGTCAACCTCTTCGGAGGAGCTTGACGCAAGGGGTCTAACGGCGCATCCGAGTAACATAGCTCATTGCTGAACCGGATAATTTCAGGAACGCAGCGAAAGTGCTCGCGTAAGGAAATCATGTTCCCGAAAGCCCGTTCGGCATGGTCAAAAAGGCTGGTGTCAGGTCGAAATTCGTCTCGGTAATGCCACTCGCGAAGATGATCTCGAGCGAGCCGCGCAATATCCTCCTCGGCCACCCCAACTGCCTCCGGACTATTCTGCTTGTCATCGCCCACCACGATAACTCGTTTCGCCAGCAAGAGTAGCAGCAAAGCTTCAAGCCCCGCTTGGGAAGCCTCGTCAATAATCACTGTGTCGAAAACACCCGGCTTTGGCTCTATGCTTTCCCACACCTTGTGTAGCGGCATGACCCACGCTGGTATTTTCGGCACGCAATCCATCAGGTATTTCCGCGCAGAGCTCCGGTGACGGTATGCAAATTTCCCTGTACCCTTCCCAATGCGAGCGACTGCTCGCGTCCAAGCGATCAAGCTTTGTTTAGTCGGCTCGTCCAGCCTTCGAAGAAAAGCTAGCCATGCTTTGAGTGCCGCCAGCTCCTCGACTCTTTCTTCAATCTTTTCTTGAAGACGGCGGCGTTCTTTTGTGAGCCTATCATATGCATCGGGATCAGAAATCTTATTGAGCCAACCTTTCGCAGCGGCCCAAGCCCAAGCGGCTTCAAGTTGCAAAAGTCGGCCTCGCAATTCTGGATTTCCTTGTGTCTCCTTGATTACTGCCGCAACCCGTGGCGATATTGCCTCTATTTTATCAAGCAGGTGGCGGTAGCGGCAGAATTGATCTCTTTCGTTTTGAGCCCTTTCTCGGACCTCCAGCGCGCGGTTCCACTTTTCACAGTTGCGTTCTGCAATAGCCGCAGCCAACTCCAAAATGCAAGGATGCGCAACGCCGGAGGCGATGATCTGACGCAATGATTCTTGCCAACGCTGTATGGGAGCACGAGCGGCGAAGGCCTTTCGTCGCGCCATCTCGGCCCTAAGCAAGCTCAGCCACTTAGTTCGCGCGTCCGATTTCGCCAGACCCGCGCGACTAACCAACGGCACAGCATCCAAGGCATCTGCTGACCGTCGCATGAATAGGTCTACCAGCCTACTCAATACGCTTATTAAGTTTTCAATGCTGGCGACTGCAGGAATTGGGTTCTGTCGATCAACAATAATCGCGCTCGGCCAGATTTGCCGAAAGGATTCCACTGTGGTTCTCAGCTCTAGAAAAGCACAGACTTTCTCGAGATCCTCGACTTTGCGAGGAAAGCGGCCATCAATCGCACAGCACTTTTCCAGATACCGCGTCTCGCGCATGACCTTCGGAGCTACAATACCAAACCCGCGCCATCCACCGCTGCGCAGGCGCTCGATGCGCTGCCGAAGATCGCTTATGAGGTCCTGATCCGAAGCCGCGTTTTCGATTTCTATTTTCGCACCGGCAATTTTTTGCCGTGCTGCTTGCAGTAGGCTTAACATCGCCATTGCATTTTCGGCAATCAGGCGCCAGCGTTCCTCATTGCCAACAAGAAGATCGACAAGAATTTCGTGCGATAACCGACCGAAAATACGGTCAGCAATCACTGCATGCTCGTCAACAGCCTTGAGAAAGGATTCGCATTTTTCCAATGTTCGACCGTCAAGGTGACTAAGAGCATCTAGATCGCTGCTGGGAACGCCTCTCTTCGCCAATTCGGCTAACGCCTCGGCAGCTCCTGCTTGGTTTATTGTATTTTCAAACTCCATGCGATCAGGGAGAGAGCCGTCGCCAAGCTCCAACTCGAGCTCGTGCAACTTTTCCTTGGTCAGAGAGCCATGAACATCAGCAAGAGTTCTAATCTCCGCAGGCTGCAACGGACACGAACACGCATCATGCGAAAGTTCGGGAAACCAATCAAACTGGCTCGCGTGGCCAACTACCAACCGTGCGATTTGCGCTGCCGTGCCCTGGTAGCTGTCATTGACTACGTGCTCATAGGTTTCAGCTTCACGGATTTCCCGCAATTCGCGCTCAACCTTAGCAACGCTCTCTTCGAGCGTGCGCAACTCTTTCTCAATCTTATCTATTGGGTTCCGATCCCAATCTGCTCCCCTCCACTGGTTTTGGCGGGAAATGATCCCTTTCACGCTATCTTCCAGTAGCCGATGATCCTCGCGCGTCGAACCAAAAGTGGTGACGCAGAGATTGCGAATATCTTCGGGCAACAAATCTCTCAGAACCGCCAACGCTTTGGGCGCATGGGCCGTTACCAAAACGCGCTCCCCCGACGCCAGGAGATGGCAGATCAGGTTCGCGATAGTGTGACTTTTCCCGGTTCCCGGGGGGCCCTTAACGAGCACATACGGCTGCTGTTGGAGCCGGACGGCGATTTTGCGCTGCTCTTCATTCGTCGGAAGCGGAAAGTAAAGGCGCCCAGAGGCCGAGCTTGGACAATCGCCGTAGTATGGCCCGGACGCTGGTTGCGGCATTTCGCTACCTTCGCTGATGAAGCGCAGCCACGGAGGCGTGACCTCAAAAGACTCTCCGCCAGCGTCGTGCAAAAAGCGTTGAATCAATTCATCGTACGCGGTGGGCTGCCTCTCACGAAGGATGAGTGCAGGACTGAAGGTAACAAGAAATGTATCATTTGCGCGCTTTGGTGCATCGAATTTGTTTTCATCAACCTGCGCCTGCGCGCTGGCACGATTTGCGACTTCGCGAAGAATCATGCCGACTTGCGCTCGATTCCAGACCTCGACATCCAGTTCCTCAAGAAGGGCTCCAACACGTTGATCGTCCAATTGCGGTTGGTCTTGAAACTCCAACATGCTTAGCTCAATCCGGAACTTGTCAAACGATGCGGCCGGGCCGACTGTCAGAATTCCCCGACTCGCATCAAGCGAAATTTCCGCGGGAGCAGTCATTAAATGTCTTTGGACCAGTTCACCCGATCGATCTTTCCATGTTACCAGCCCAAGCCCCAATATTAGCTCGTAGCGTTCTGCCGCCTCCTCCTGGCGACGTCTCATGTAATCCACACTTTCGTACACCTCCTGAACTACCGCACACCTGAGCATTTCTTCCGCCCAGGGCTTCCACTTTGTGAGTAGATATTCATTCCAATCGGATTGAACCTTTGGGTAATGCTCTATCCGTCGGACCTCGGGAACCGACTCGCCTTCCATTTCCACCAGCACGGTTATTTCTGGCCTGAGGGTCGGCTCGCCTTGTATTTGCTCCAGGCTTTCCGGAACCAACCAGTCCCTGATGGTCTCCGGTGGAGCAGGCTGCGGTGGGGCCCTTCTCTTGCGGACCTCCAACCACACTTCGGGGTTATCGCTCGGTTCACGCTCGCAAAAGATCGAACGGATATTTGAACCGTCAGCTTGGATTTCGGCAAACCACACCACCTTGTCGTTATCGCCGTACCGCGCGTTTCTTTTTCGCTTGAGCGCGGAAAGGTCTTTGAGAAATTTGAGGAGATCCAATGATCTATCGGGCATGTTTGCAAAAGTTACGGAATTTTGGGGCAACTTCCTGTTGCAGGATGAACCATATTTCCCGAATCTTGATTGTTTATCAATGCGGCGCGCCGCGCAGATTATTGGGTCGGCGGTGGGGGATGGCTAGCCCCTCGGCAGCCGCGCGTCTTGCGTCCTTCAGGACGAGGCCGCCCGGTGCTTGCGCGACGGCAGCTGCTGCGGCTTCACTTTGCGCCGCGCCTTCGCCGCCTTCGGCCACTTCAGCGGCCAATTCACGATGTAATCTTCCAGCTTGTCGTCCGGCACGTTGACCTCGCTGTCGCGCACGCGGCCGCGCACGGACACACCGGCGATGTGCACGGTCTCCGGATCGCCGGACACCAGCGGGTGCCACCAGTAGAGGTCGCGGCCTTCGTCGATGAGGCGGTAGGCACAGGTCGGCGGCAGCCAGGAGGTTTCGGCGATATTGTCCGGGGTGAGCTGCACGCAGTCGTCCACGAGGCTGGCGCGATTCCTGTAATCCTTGCAGCGGCAGGTGCGCTCGTCGAGCAGCCGGCAGGCCACGGAGGTGTAGAAGGTGCGGTCGGTGCCGTCCTCCTCGAGCTTGTTCAGGCAGCAGCGGCCGCAGCCGTCGCACAGGCTCTCCCATTCCGCCGGGGTCATTTCGTGCAGGCGCTTGCGGCGCCAGAAGGGGGTGTCGTCGCGGTTCATTGCCGGACAGTCGCGATTCATTGCCGGACTATGGCGGGCGAGGAATTCGTGCGCCGCCTGCGCAAACAAGGCTTAGCACATGATACCCCTTCCCCCGCAATTTCCCTGCAATTTGGCGCACTATCTCGGTGCTCTTTTTTCGTCAACTTCTTGGGCCTATATTCAAGTGGCCGGCGCAAGCCGGCTATGGCAATAAATGGCCGTCGCAATAAGCCTATCGGACCCGGGGGCAGTACCCGGCGGCTCCACCAGCGGGGCCGAACTAGGATCGACGAGGGTGTAAAAGGCGCGCTTTTGCCCGGGATGGTTCCGACGTTACTGGGCCAAACTCATAGTTGCCAACGACAACTATGCTCCGGTTGCTCAGGCTGCGTAAGCGGTCTGAAATACCGAACTGAAGTCCCGGCGTTTTAGCCACGCCGGGCGGGGTCCGGAGGCACCTGGCAACAGAAGCCTCCACTTCCATTCAGGGGACGGAGGTCGGACGGTCGAGGACGGAGGACAACGGCCGCGGCTTCTCTTATATGATCTCCGTCATCCGTCGTCCGTCATTTTGCTGTCCGTCGTCCGAACCATGGCCGTCGACCACATCCGCTATGACATCCGTGCGCAGCATGCGCTTCGCGGGCTTTTGCGCGACGTGCTGGCCGAGACTGCGAAGAAGGGACTTCCCGGCGAGCATCACTTTTACATCTCCTTCGACACGCGCGCTGAGGGCGTGCGCATGTCCCCGCGGCTGCGCGAGCAGTATCCGGAGGAGATGACCATCGTGCTGCAGCACCAGTTCTGGGACCTGAAAGTAACGGACGACGGTTTCGAGGTCGGGCTTTCGTTCGGCGGCGTGCCGGAGCGGCTTGGCGTACCGTTCGCGGCGGTGAAGAGCTTCGTCGATCCTTCGGTGCAGTTTGCGTTGCAGTTCGAGCAATTGCTCGAGGCGCCGCCGGCCGCAGCGCCGGCAAAGCCGAAGCCCGCGCAAAAGTCCGAGAAGCCGCGCGACAAACTCGGCCCACTCGCCGACAAGTCCGCAAGCAATGCCCTCGCCGACAAGAGCAAAGCGCGCCGACCCGCTTCGCCTGCTGCCCCGCGCACCGTGCCGGCGATTCCGCCTGCTCCGCCGCTTCCCGCGCCCGCGAAGGCCGCGCCCGGCACGGCCAAGCCTGCGCCTGCGGCCAAGCCGGCGGGCTCTGACGACAAACCCGACAAGCCGACCGGCGGCGCCGAAGTGGTCCCCCTCGACCGCTTCCGCAAGAAGTGACGGGCGCGCCGTGAGCCCGAAGAAGACCCGGACCGAGACGGACTCCTTCGGCCCGATCGCGGTGCCGGCGGATCGGTTGTGGGGCGCGGTCACCCAGCGCTCGCTGGAGAATTTTCCGATCGGCAGCGAGCGCATGCCTCGACCGCTCATCCGCGCGCTCGGCGTGATCAAGCGCGCCGCCGCCGAGGTCAACCAGGCGCTCGGATCGCTCGATGCGCGCCGCGCCCGCGCTATCGTCAAGGCCGCCCAAGAGGTGATCGACGGCAAGCTCGACGACCACTTTCCGCTCGTGGTCTGGCAGACCGGATCCGGCACGCAGACCAACATGAACGTCAACGAAGTGATCGCCAACCGCGCCAACGAAATTCTCGGCGGCAAGCGCGGTGCGAAATCGCCGGTACATCCCAACGATCATGTCAACTTGAGCCAATCGTCCAACGACTGTTTCCCCACCGCGATGCACATCGCCGCCGCGACCGAGATCGCCTATCGATTCGACCCGGCGCTCGCGCATCTGCAGGACCTGTTGCAGAAGAAGGCGAAAAGCTTTGCCTCGATCGTGAAGATCGGCCGCACGCACCTGCAGGACGCGACCCCCCTCACGCTCGGCCAGGAGTTTTCCGGTTACGCCGCCCAGGTGAAGTCCGGCATCATCCGCATGCGCCTTGCACTAAAGCAGATCTACCCCCTCGCGCAGGGTGGCACGGCGGTCGGCACCGGTCTCAATTCCAAGCCGGAGTTTGCCAAGATGTTCGCGCGCCGCGTTGCCGCCATCACGCGGCTGCCTTTCAAGACCGCGCCCAACAAGTTCGAGGCGCTCGCCTCCCATGGCGCGCTGGCGTTCGCCCATGGCGCCCTCAACGCGCTTGCCGCCGATTTGTTCAAAATCGCCAACGACATCCGGTTGCTCGGCTCGGGCCCCCGGTCGGGGCTCGGCGAATTGATTCTGCCCGAGAACGAGCCCGGCTCCTCCATCATGCCCGGCAAGGTGAACCCGACCCAGGCCGAAGCCCTCACCATGGTCTGCTGCCAAGTGTTCGGGAATCACACCGCCGTCACAATTGCGGCAAGCCAGGGGCACCTCGAGCTGAATGTGTTCAAGCCGGTCATTGCCCATTGCGTGCTGCAGTCGATCCGGCTGCTTGCCGATGCGGCGCGCTCGTTCGCGGACCGCTGCGTGGCGGGAATTCGCGCCGACGAACCGCGCATCCGCGCCCATATGGAGCGCTCGCTCATGTTGGTGACGGCGCTGACACCTGCGATCGGCTACGACAAGGCTGCACAGATCGCGAAGGCGGCCCATGCGAACGGCACCACGCTGCGCGAGGAGGCGATACGGCTCGGCTTTGTGACCGGCGAAGAATTCGACCGCTTGGTGCGGCCGGAGCGCATGGTCGGTCCGGGGTAGGAGTTCTTTCCCACCCCGACCGCGTCTTGGCAATTGACGCGATTTGGTTGTCTTCAACTAACCGTGTGTTGCCTTTGAGGCGCCATCATCGGCATGCTGATGCAAAGCGGGATGTCGCGCCACGTCGATTGCGCACCGCGTTTGCTCCAGGCTGATACTTAAGGTCGGTGAGTTCCAGCGTGGCGGACTGGCCGATCCGGTCGCCACGAGGTGCGGCATGGCCCAGGTGGCCAACCTCAGGATGGCTCGCAAGCGTGCGGCGCGCAAACAGGCTGCGGCGAAGGCAGCCGAGCAGCGGCTGGCTTACGGCGCATCCAAGGCCGAACGGCATCGCGCAGACGCCGAACGCGAAAGCGGCAGGCGCAGGTTGGATCAGCACAGGCTTGAAACTGGAGTTCGCCGATGAAATCGCCGGTCGTCAAACGCTCGATTGTCATTGCCGGGCACAAGACCAGCGTCAGCCTCGAGGATGCCTTCTGGCGCAGCCTCAAAGAGATTGCAACACGCCGCGACATGACCTTGTCGGACCTTGTCGCTTCGATCGATGCCGAGCGGCGGCACGGCAACCTGTCGTCGGCGATCCGCCTCTTCGTGCTCGATCACTACCGCTCGCAGTCGTCCATGGCGGCGGAGCCGAAAGGCCAGCGTGAGGCAATGGAGGCGCGCGAATCGCCGGCCTCCTTGCAGGCGGAATAGACGGCAGGGGACGCAGAACTGCACCGGGTTGCAGGCGGATTTGCCCGCCCAAAGGAGCGGAGCAAAACGGCGGCTTGCGCCGTCAGGTCACTCAGGGTCGCGCCGCGCTTCCCCGCTTTGGGGCCGCTCTTGCTCGGTTCGTCGGCGCGGGCTCGGGCGCAATGATGATGGGTGGCGGCAGCGGCGGCGGCGCTTGCTCGGCCCCGACCACTATCGCTGTGGATTCCGCCGGCTTGGGCGCGGCCTCTGACGGCGGCGATGCCGCCGTTGCCTTCGCATCATCGTCCTCCCGCGCCGCAGGCGCCAAAGGTGTGAACGACGGCGGCCCCGCCTCGGCAAGCGGCTGTGCCAGGGCCGCCCGGCGCGCCGCCTCGATCGCTTCGATCCGCCGCGATTGCTGCTCGACCGAGCGCAGCGCAAGCCAGCCGGCAAGCGACTCGGCATTGATTGTCCGCTGCGGTGCGGCGAGCGGGCCCTTCAGCACCACCGTTACCGCGGGACGCCCTGCGACATCCCCAGCCGGCGGCCCGGAGAGCTTGAGCGTGGCATCGAGAGTGGCCTTCGCCAAATCGACCATTGCCGACACCCCAAGTTCCGCCCCGCTCGCTTGCACACGCGGCTCGACCAGCCGGGCTTGGCCGCCGACGAAGGCGATCTTGCTCTGAGCCTGCGGCACGCTGAGGTGCCCCTCGGCGAGCAGGATCGTGACAAATTCTCGGATCTGCTTGGGGTCGGCCCTCACCCCGAGATCCACCACGCGCGTCAACGCGTCAAATACGTGGGGATTGAGGCCGGCGAATTCTGCGTTGCTGATTTTCACTTCGCCGTTTCCCTGCAGCGAGCCCATGAACGCGGCCGGCGTGAGGCCGGTGCCTTCCACGGTCGCCTTGATGGACAGGTTCCCGCTGATCGGCACCCGCCCCTCCGCCGGAATGACCTCGGCCGCGCGCGCATTGTTGAGTTCCAGATAGCTGAGGGCCGACAGTCCATCGAGACCGCTGAAGATGGCGATGTTTCCCTTGATCCGGCCGCCGGCGAGCTCGCCGTCGAATATCTCGAACGAGGCCCTGGAGCTTGTGAAGTGCAGGGCGCCCCGCAGCGCGTGAACGGTTTGCCGTGCATTCAGCATCGCGCGCATGGCCCTGAGCTCGACGCGGCCGGCGAACCCGAACAGCACCGGCGGAAACGGTTCGAGTGACCAGCTCTCGATCCCGGCGTCCATTGCGGTCATGCGCTCGAGCGGCATGCCGATCAGCGACGCCACCGCCTCCGGCACGTCGATCCGGTCGGCGGCGAGCACGCCTTCGATCCGCAGCGGCGAGCCGAAGGCGAGCGCCAGCCTGCCTTCCACCTTGCTGTGGCCGATCGCGCCAAAGGCATGGCCGAATTTGATCCCCGGCGGCTGCGCGCCAAACAAGCTCGCCGTGCCAATGCCGCTCAGATGGATGGGCCCGGCAATCAGGCGGGCGTCGATACGAAAATCGCGATTGAGCGGCCCGGAGGCGACGAGCTTGAGCCGCCCCGGCCGCCTTTCCGGAACCTGCACCCGATCGAGTCCGATCAGGGCGAGCAGCGCAGCGGCATCGTGCGTATCCAGTTGTCCTTCGAATTTCAGTTCGCCGGCCGCCAGCCCGGCAAAATCGCGCAAGGACACGGTTTCCGTCGCGGCGGTCGATGCACCGGCAAGCTGCAAGCGAAAGGCGCCGATCTGCCCCTCAAGGCGCAACCGTGCGGTCGTGCGCTTGCTGAACGCGCCCGGGGATGAGCTTTCCACGCCAAGCTTGCCGCGCAACCGTGCGGTCGTGCGCTTGCTGAACGCGCCCGGGGATGAGCTTTCCACGCCAAGCTTGCCGCGCAACTGTGCGACGGGCTGCTCCCCGGCCAGACGACGAAGCGGGACTGCAACCCCGGGCGCAAACCTTTCCGCAAGTGCGATGATCCCCTTGAGCTCGCGCGCATCGAGGTCGAGATCGATCTCGCCCCGCGGCAACCCGTCCGCGGTTTCGATCCGCCCGCGGACTTCGAACGAGGCGTTGCCCAGGGCATCGACGGACAGCCGCTCGATATCGAGGCGATCGCCGTTCAGCTTGACCTTGGCGAAGACGTTTCGCGTGTCGATGCCGGCGATGCGGGCCTTGTCCACGTTGAGCGCGAGCTCGACCTCCTGCGGCCGCTCCAGCGCGAGCCCCGCCAACGCGGTTTCGGCAATCTGTAGCCACGCGTCGACGTCGACCTCGTTGGCGCGCAGTTCCGCCGCCAATGTCGCCGGCCGGTCGTCACTGGAGAAGGCATAGGCGACACGCCCGTTGAGGGTCGCGCGATCGAACTCGGTCTGCAACTGCTCAACTGCGATCCGTTCCCGCGTGAGCGTCACGTTGCCTTGTGCCTGCCACGACTTCAACGTTCCCGCGGTAGGATTGCCGCGTCCGGTCAGCCAGCCCAGCAGCGTCATCGAATCCGTGGCGTTTATTTTGGCAGACCCGACGAACCCGACACTGCCGGTCGTCAACGTAAGCCGCCCGGCGGTCCACACCTGAGTAAAGCCGGGCGCGCGGAATTCGAGCGGATCGAGTATCCAGCCATCCCGCTCGGAGCGGACGATACAGTTGACCGCCTGGAGCATCGCCCCGCCGACCGTCACGGAGTCGACTTTCAGAGTGAACAGCGTCGGCAGCGCGGGTTTCAGCAAGTCGCCGAACATTTCCGCAAACGCCTTGATCGCAGCAAACGGGAGTTGCCGGACGTTGCCCGGCTTCGCCATCAACCGATCGAGGTCGACATGCCGCGCCGAAAAATCGCCGTGCAGGCGCGGCTGCTCGCCGAACTTCGCCTCCGCCGCGCCTGTGAGTGTCATCGCGCGTTCCTCCGGCCCGTAGCGGAACTCGACCTGATCGAACAGGACCCCGGTGACGGAGGCTTTGATTTTGCTTGCGGCGCGCCAGGGTTCGTTGATGGTGGCCCTGCCGCTTGCGAGCACCGCGCCGACCGGACGCGCCACAACCACATTTCCCGCGAATCGAGGTGCGCCATAGTCGAACGCGAGCACGCCGTCGGCCTCGATGCTCAACGGCCGATCGGCCGGTTCGATCTCGAGCTTGATGCGCATGCCGTCCGCGCCGTAGCGGCCGGTACCGATGCGGTAACCGTATCCCACCTCGCCGACGACGAAGTTGCCCTCCCCGCGGATCGGGCCGACGAGCGAACGCGCCTCGCCCCTGAATTTGAGCTTGTCGAGCACCAGTCGCGCACCGCTGCCCGCGTCCGTGAGGATTGCGCGGCCCTCCTCGATGGTGAGGCGGTCGATCGAGACCGTATCGCCCTTGATCCGCGGCGCCGTGTTGGGCCAGTCGATGCTACCGTCGTGATTGAGCCCGAGTTTGAGCTCGGGACCGATCAGCCGCGTCTCGACGGCCTTGACTTCGCCGCGCATGAGCGGGCCAAGGCCGAGCTGGAAGCTGAGCGCCCCCGCGCGCAACCGACGCGCTTGGCCGGGCTCGCCGATGGCGATGGCCCGCAAGGTGATCGAGGGTGTCGGCAAGAGCCGCGCGTCGATTGCGCCGGTCACCTGCACCGGAAGCCCGACCAGCCGCGTCGCTTCCGCCTCGAAGAAGGCGCGGTAGGAATTCCAGTTGACGAAATAAGGTCCGACCAGCGCCGCAATGAGCGCCAGAATGAGCGCAATACCGATCCCTAAGAGCGTGTTTTGCACACCAGCTCCAGCGCGTTTGCCGCTCTCTTATTGGCACTTGCGACGCAACCGGACCAAATCACTCGTAAAGCTTACCACGACGCTTTCGGCCCGCGGTATCGCCAGGCCTGCGCCGGAACTCCGCCGTTAACTATGAAACGCCAGCGCACAGAGAAGCTTAGGGCGTCTTGGCGGCGACAATGTGTCGGCGCCGGGCAGGAAAGCGCCTTGGGCAAAGCATCGCCGATTGCATGTCCGGAAGCTGAGCCTTCGCGGGCGGCATTTCGATCAGACAATCTTGCCCGGGTTCATGATCCCGTCGGGGTCGAGCGCCCGCTTGATGGCGCGCATGGCGGCGAGCGCCGGCTCGCCCAGTTCCTCTGCCAGATACTTCATCTTGCCCTGACCCACGCCGTGCTCCCCCGTACAGGTGCCGTCCATGGCGATGGCGCGCTCCACCAGCCGCTCGCAGAGCTGCTGTGCGCGTGCGACCTCGTCCTCGTCCGCCGGGTCCACCAACAGCGTGAGGTGGAAATTGCCGTCGCCCACGTGCCCGATGATCGGCGCGACCAGCCGGCTCGCCGCGATATCGGCCTGCGTTGCGGTGACGCATTCTGCAAGCCGCGAGATTGGCACGCACACGTCGGTGGCGATTGCCTGCGCGCCCGGGCGCAGCGAGCGGCCGGCCCAGTAGGCATCGTGCCGCGCCTGCCACAGCCGCGAGCGCTCTTCCGCCTTGACCGCCCAGTCGAACGGACCGCCGCCGAATTCGCGCGCAATCTCGCCAAAGCGCTTGGACTGCTCGGCGACGGACTCGTTGCTGCCATGAAACTCCACGAACAGCATCGGCACTTCAGGCAGTGTGAGCTTTGAGTAGGCGTTCGACGCCTTCACCTGCAAGGCATCGACGAGCTCGATGCGCGCCACCGGAATGCCGGATTGGATGGTCAGGATGGTGGCATTGCAGCAGGCCTCGACCGACGGGAACGGGCACACCCCCGACGCGATCGCCTCGGGAATTCCCGACAGTTTCAGTGTCAGCGACGTGATCACCCCGAGCGTGCCCTCCGAGCCCACGAACAGCCGCGTGAGGTCGTAGCCGGCCGCGGTCTTCTTGGCCCGCCGCGCTGTGCGCATGGTCTCGCCGTTGGCCAGCACGACTTCGAGCGCCAGAACGTTGTCCTTCATGGTGCCGTAGCGCACCGCATTGGTGCCCGAGCAGCGCGTGGCCGCCATGCCGCCGAGCGAGGCATCGGCGCCGGGATCGAGCGGGAAGAACAGGCCGGTGTCGCGCAGATGTTCGTTCAGCGCCTTGCGCGTGATGCCGGGCTCGACCACGCAGTCGAGATCCTCGGCGTGCACGGCGATGACCCGGTTCATGTCGCGGAAGTCGATCGACACGCCGCCGAACGGCGCGTTGACGTGGCCCTCGAGCGAAGTGCCCACGCCGAACGGTATCACCGGCACCCGATGCGCGGCGCAGACGCGCACGATCTCCTGCACGTCCTCAGTGGATTGCGGAAACACCACCGCGTCCGGCGGCTGGTTCGGAATCCAGGTGGTGGTGTTGGCGTGCTGCTCGCGGACCGCGCGCGCCGTGACCAGACGGTTGCCGAATCGCGCGGCCAGCGCATGCACGACCGCCACGACCCTTTCGGGGTCGCGGCGGTCCGCCCCTGAGGCGACTGGTGCCATCAATCCTCCGTGCCCGCGCCCTAAGATTTGCGCCAGAACGGCATCAACATTCCGACCCGCTCCCGGTAGCGGCGGTACTCGTCGCCGAACTGTTCGACCAAGTCACGCTCCTCCAGGAAGATGCCGACCAGAATATAGGCCGTCGTCACCGCGGCGAACAGCAGGTGCCCCACCGTCATCGTCGGCGTCGCCCAGAAGGCGATGATGAAGCCGAGATAGATCGGATGCCGCACCACCTTGTAGAGCACCGGCGTCCTGAACCGCGGCGCCGGCATCGCGCGGCCCACAAGGTTGTTGACCACCTGATGTAAACCAAACAATTCGAAGTGGTTGATCAGGAACGTGCTGACGAACACCAGCACGAATCCCAACACCGACAAGGCCAGCATCGCGGCGGCGAGCTGCGGATTCGCAATCTGCCACACGATGCCGGGCATCGGCCGCCATTGCCAAAACAGCAGGATGAGCGCGAGGCTCGCGAGCAGCACATAAGTGCTGCGCTCGATCGACTTCGGCACGAATTGCGTCCACCATTGCTTGAACTGCTTGCGCGCCATCACGCTGTGCTGCACCGCGAACAGCGACATCAGCAACAGGTTGACGATGAATGCTTCCACCGTCGATCCCGCGGCGCCGCTGTCGATCGTCTTCGGCACCACGAGCCCGGTCACAAAGCCGATCGCGTACAGAATGGTGCCGAAGAAGACCAGATAAGCTGTCAGTCCGTAGAAAAATGCTGCGACTTTGCCCATGACGATACCTCGCTTGTGTTGGTGGGTTTGACTTCAGTGCACGGCACTGCTGCCCGTCGCGTTGACGAGTCGCAGCCGCAGTTGTTCGGCCCGCGCGCGGAGCGGCGCCATCGGCTGCTCCTCGCCGGCCCGAATTTCGATTGCGTCGGAGGTCTGCGGCCGTGCGTCGAGCCCGGCCAGACCGACGAAGCCGAACGCCAGACCGATCGCCACCGCTTTGACCAAAACAGCGCGCGCGACGCCGGCACCCCGCATCGCCTGCCGCCGCAGCGCAATGGCACCGGCGCGATAGAAGTCAATGTCGATCGATCCGTCCGGACGGCGGCGGATGTTCTCAGACTGCGGCATGGACCACTCCGTTTGTTCGCTGGGCGCGCCAGGGGCGCTTTTCATGGCGCCAAGATGCCCGAGCTGCGACGATAAGACTTTGAGTGGCGCTTGATTTGTCGCTGAGACGGGCTTGATTATTGCTTGAGAGCTTCCGTACTCTCGCCGGGGATCATCAGTTGCAATTTCTCTTTGGGGATCATGTACTTGATACCGACCGGCGCGAGCTGCGGCGCTCCGGCGCGCTGATCGCCGTCGAGCCCCAAGTGTTCGATCTGATTGTCTATCTGGTGCGCAATCGCGAGCGCGTCGTGAGCAAGGACGATCTGATCGCCACGGTCTGGAACGGACGCATCGTCTCCGAATCCACCCTGACCAGCCGCATCAATGCTGCGCGCAAGGCGATCGGCGACAACGGCCGCGAGCAGCGGCTGATTCGCACCGCGGCCCGCAAGGGCCTGCGCTTTGTGGGCCAAGTCCGCGAGCAGGCCGAGCCGGACGACGGCGCGCCGCAGGCAGGCCAACCCCAGGTCGGTGTTCGCGCCGCCGAACCGCTCCCGCCGCCGATCATTGACCGGCCGTCGATCGCGGTGCTGCCCTTCGTCAATTTATCCGACGACCCGCAGCTCGAACTCATCGTCAATGGCCTTGCCGAAGACATCATCACGCTGCTTGCGCGCGTGCCCGGCTTTTTCGTCATTTCACGGGCATCTTCGTTCTTCTATGCGCGACATCCCGCCGAAATCCGCCAAGTCGGGACCGAGCTTGGCGTCCGCTACGTCGTCACCGGCAGCGCCCGTGGCTCGGGAAACCGGGTGCGCATTGCCGTGCAGTTTATCGACGCCGAGCGTGGCACGCAGCTCTGGGCCAATCGCTACGACGTCGAGCGCGGAGACACGTTGGATTTGCAGGACGAGATCGCCGGCCGCATCATCGTCGAGCTCGAGCCCGCGCTCACCAAGGCGGAACTTTCCACCATTCGCCGGCGGCGCACCGAGAGCGTGGACGCCTGGTCGCACTATCGGCACGGCGCCGGCGCGGTCGCGGTCCACGGCTGGAATGAGGAGTCGCTTGCGGAGGCGCTGCGGGAGCTCAGGCAGGCAATCAACGCCGACCCGAATTTTGCGCTCGCCCATGCGCATTTGGCTTTGTTCAGCGCCTTCGGCGCCAACCTGTCGCTGGTGGATGATTACGAGGCGGCCAAGCAGGATGCCCGCGACTACGCCGAACGCGCCGTGGCGCTGGACCCCAATGCCTCGGACGTGCTGGGGCTCGCCGGCTGCGCGCTTGCGGACATCGGCGACGCCGAACGCGGCTATGAACTGCTGCGACGCGCGCTCGAGCTGGATCCGAGCAACGCGCAGGCCCACGTCGCGATGGGTGCGACCCTGGTCCGCCTGAAGCGGTTCGATGAGGGGATAAGCAGCATGCAGTTCGGCATGCGGTCGAGTCCGAAGGATTTCCGCCTGACGTTTTGGAGCATGATCCTCGCCGACGCGCTGGTCCGCGCCGGCCGTCTCGAGGAGGCGCTCGATGTCGCCTCGACCGCTTCACGACGCGACGGCCGACTTTATGGTACGCGGGTGGTACAGGCCTGGTCGCTGCTGCGGCTCGGCCGCCCTGACCAGGCTCGCATCGCCCTGGCCGACGCGCGTCGCATTCGACCGACGCTGAGCCTCGACGAAATACGCCGCTTCTTCGGGCGGCGCGCCGCAGCGGAGCTTGCGCCGGTGTGGAGCTCGTGAACGGAACCAGCATTGCCCTTCTTGTTTGAAGACTGCTCCCTCGACACGGCCCGCCGCGAATTGCGGCGCGGGCCGGATTTGGTCGATCTCGAGCCGCAGGTCTTCGATCTTCTTGGTGTTCCTCGTACAGAACCGCGAGCGCGTGGTGACCAAGGACGACCTTATCGCCTCGATCTGGGGCGGCAGGATCGTTTCGGAATCCACCCTGACCAGTCGCATCAACGCAGTGCGCAAGGCGATCGGCGACAACGGCGAGCAGCAGCGGCTCATCCGCACGATTCCGCGCAAGGGTTTCCGTTTCATCGGCGAAGTTACCGAAGCATCGCAGCGCCTGTTTGCTGTGGGCCGCAAGCGCCCGCATGTGGCGCCGTTGCGACAAGAGGTGCACTTCTGTACCACGATCGACGGCGTTCGCATCGCCTATGCGGAGGTCGGTCAAGGTCCGCCCCTGGTCAGGACCGGACACTGGCTGACGCATCTTGAGTTTGACTGGGAGAGCCCGGTTTGGAGTCCCTTTCTCCATGCAATCGCCGCCGAACATCGCCTCATCCGTTATGACGCCCGCGGCAGCGGCCTGTCCGACCGCGAAGTCGAGGACATCTCGTTCGAGGCCTTCGTACGCGATCTTGAGACCGTCGTTGAGGCAACGGGATTGACGCGCTTTCCGCTGCTTGGCATGTCGCAAGGTTGTGCGGTTTCGATCGCATACGCTGTGCGACATCCCGAACGGGTGAGCCGCCTTGTGCTCTACGGCGGGTTTGCACGCGGCCGCAAGAAGCGCGGTTCACCGGAGGAAAGCGCCAGTTCGGACGCGGTGGTGACCTTGATGCGGCAAGGCTGGGGTCAGGAAAATCCCGCGTTCCGGCAGATGTTTACGTCCCTGTTCATTCCGGGCGGCACGCCTGAGCAGATGCAGTGGTACAATGACCTGCAACGCATTACGACTTCGCCCGAAATCGCGGTCCGGCTTCGACAGGCTGTCGATATAATCGACGTGAGCGACCTCCTCCCCCAGGTCCGGGTTCCCACTCTCGTGCTCCATTGTCGCAATGATGCGATGCAGCCGTTCGAAGAGGGTCGTCGCATCGCGGCCGGCATTCCGGGCGCGCGTTTCGTCGCGTTGGAAGGCCGCAATCACATCATTCTGCCCGGCGATCCGGGGTGGAGTCGCTTTCTCGACGAAGTGCGAGCGTTTTTGCAATCTGAAGCGAGAACGCTGTAATTTGCGTCGAAACTCGCCGGCCGTTCAGGACATCTTCCGGCATGGCCCATGCTTGACCGCCGCGACATCGAACCTATGTTCTTCGCCCCCTTCGTCTCCTCGGTAATGCGGGTTGAGCCGGCCTGGATCGATTACAACGGCCATCTGAACATGGCCTACTACAATGTGCTGTTCGACCGCGCCGTCGACGAAGTATTCGAGTTGCTCGGCTGCGGCGCCGACTACGTAAAAGAGCGGCAGCTTTCCTTCTTCACCGCCGAGGTGCACGTGCGCTACCTGCGCGAGCTGCACGCCGGCGATCCGGTGCGCGTCACGCTGCAGCTGCTCGACCACGACGAGAAGCGGCTGCACTATTTCGAGCAGCTCTTTCACGCCGGGGAAGGCTGGGTCTCGGCCACTTCGGAGAACATGTCCCTGCACGTGGACATGGCCGCGCGCAAGACGGCACCGGTCCCCCCTGAGATCGCGCGCCGGATCGCGCAGATGCATGCCGCGCATGCCCGGTTGCCGCGCCCGGAAGCCGCGGGCCGGCGCATCCACATGCCGGCGAAGCGCTGAGCTAATAGATCGTCCACAGACCCGGCGTCGCCAGTTCGAGCAGATGCCCGTCCGGATCGCGAAAATACATGCTGCGGCCGCCGCGCTTCCAATTCGTGTACCCTTCGATTTCCACGCCATGCGCTTTCAGCCGCTCCTCCCAACGGCCGAATTCGTCGCGCGCAATGGCGAACGCCAGGTGCAGCGGTCCTGCGCCGTCATGCCCCGGGATGACGCCGCCGGGCATGCTCGTCGTCTCCCGCGCGCTGCCCCGCCGGAAGATCAGCAGCACGTCGCGGTCGGCGACGCTGTAGGCGCACAACCGGCCGTCGGAGTAGATCATTGTAAGCTGCAGCACGTTCTCGTAGAACGCCCGCGCGCGCTCCATATCGTCGGTATAGAGGGCAGTTTCCAGAATGCCGTTGAGCTTCGGCACGTCGGCCTCCTTCCGCAATTGACACTTTTTGCGACGCCTCGCTAGCATCCGCGCATGTCCGCCATTGCGCAAGGAACAAGGCCGCTGCCGCGGCAGCGTTCGGCTCGCTCCCCGACCATTGGCGAATGCAGGAGTGCAAGCGGGAAATCAAAGCCGCCGCACCGTGATCGGCTGATTTTGCCCGGTACGGCGGCTTGATCGGCAGAATCTCAATCCATTGGTTGTCACCAGAACAAACGGGAGGTCAAAAGTGGCAGTCGAGAGAATTCAGTACCAAGCAGGCAACGTGACCGCCAACGGCGCGCTGGTCTGGAACGAGAAGGTGAGCGGCAAGCGCCCGCTCCTGCTCGTGATGCCGAACTGGCTCGGCGTCACCGAGACCATCATCAAGCGTGCCGCCAAGATGGCGGGCGACAAATACGTGGCCTTTGTCGCCGACATGTACGGCGGCGGCAAGACCAGCAAGGGTCCGCCGGAGTCGCAGGATCTGATGATGGCGGTGCGTGCGGACCGCGTGGAAGGCCGCAAGCGCGCCATGGCGGCCCTCGACACCATGGTCGCCGAGGCGGAAAAGCGCGGCATCGGCGACAAGTCGAAGAAGGCGGCGGTCGGCTTCTGCTTCGGCGGCGGCAACGTGCTCGAGCTTGCCCGCGCCGGCGCAGATCTGGATGCCGTCGTCTGCCTGCACGGCGATCTCGCCACCACCATGCCGGCCAAGAAAGGCGACATCAGGGCCGCGATCTTCGTCCTGCACGGCTCCAAGGATCCGGTGGCACCCAAGGAGCAACGCGACGCGCTCGAGGCCGAACTCGACGCGGTTGGCGCCAATTGGCAGATGCTCGACTTCGGCGGCCGCCTGCATTCGTTCAGCGAAGAGGAGACCATGATGCCGGGCATCGCCGAATATCACCCCGGCGCCGCCCATCAGACCTACCGCATGCTGGACGACTTCATCCAGGATGCCTTCAACAAGAGGCTCTGATTGGAATCGGCAGCAAGGGTTTTGCGACCCCTCGCAAAACCTCGCCGCGAGTGCCATTTTCTGTCCATGATTCTCATGGACGAGGGCACCCGTGGCTGATCCCGCAAAGCGCGAATCCGCTGGCTCTCCGCCCGTGCCGGACAGCATCAGCGCGCGGGCGCTGGCCGCGCGCGGAGCCCGTCCGTCCTATCTCGCCGATCTCAATCCCGAACAGCGGCTTGCCGCCGAGACTCTCGACGGCCCGGTGCTGGTGCTCGCCGGCGCCGGCACCGGCAAGACGCGGGTGCTGACCACTCGCATCGCGCACATCCTGGCTACCGGCCGCGCCCGGCCGGGCGAGATTCTCGCAGTTACATTCACCAACAAGGCCGCGCGCGAGATGAAGGAGCGGGTCGGCCAGATGATCGGCCACGTCGTCGAGGGCATGCCCTGGCTCGGCACTTTCCATTCCATCGGCGTCAAGATTTTGCGCCGCCATGCGGAGCTCGTGGGATTGAAGTCGGACTTCACCATTCTCGACGAGGACGACCAGGTTCGCTTGATCAAGCAGCTCCTGGAAGCCGAGAAGATCGATGACAAGCGTTGGCCCGCGCGCGTGCTCGCCGGCATGATCGACCATTGGAAGAATCGCGGACTGACACCCAAGCAGGCGCCGGCGGGTGAGGCCGCCGCCTTCGCTGACGGCCGCGGCAAAAAGCTCTACCACGCCTATCAGGACCGCTTGAAGGTGCTGAACGCCGTGGATTTCGGCGATCTCCTGCTGGAAATGATTCGCCTGTTCAACGAGCAGCCGGACGTGCTGCGCCAATACCAGGACCGCTTCAAATTCATCCTCGTGGATGAATATCAGGACACCAACGTCGCGCAGTACCTCTGGCTGCGTCTGTTGGCGCAGCGCATGTCCGTTCCTCCATCGTCATCACCGGGCCGGCGCGAAGCGCCGAGTCCCGGTGATCCCGATTCAATTGGCACTGCAGTGCTCCTCGATCGGGATCGCCGGGACACGCCCGGCGATGACAATGAAGAGTGTGGTGCTGGGCCAGCTACCCAATCTGCTGGCAAAAACATCTGCTGCGTCGGCGACGACGACCAGTCGATCTACGGCTGGCGCGGCGCAGAGGTGGACAACATTCTGCGCTTCGAACACGACTTTCCCGGTGCGAAGGTGATTCGCCTCGAGCGCAACTATCGCTCCACCGGCCACATCCTTGCCGCCGCCGCCCACCTGATCGCCCACAACCAGGGCCGCCTCGGCAAAACCCTGCGCACCGAGGACGTGGACGGCGAGAAGGTCACTGTCACCTCCTGCTGGGATTCCGAGGAGGAGGCGCGCGCGATCGGCGAGGAGATCGAGGCCCTGCAGCGCCAGGGTCACCGGCTCGACGAAATCGCGATCCTGGTGCGGGCTTCGTTCCAGATGCGCGAGTTCGAGGACCGCTTCGTGACCCTCGGTCTGCCCTATCGCGTGATCGGCGGTCCGCGCTTCTACGAGCGCCAGGAAATCCGCGATGCCCTCGCCTATTTGCGCGTCGTGCATTCGCCCGCCGACGACCTCGCCTTCGAGCGCATCATCAACGTGCCCAGGCGCGGCCTTGGCGACGCCGCCATCCAGCTTCTGCACAACCACGCCCGCCGCCGCGGCATCCCGCTCACCGAGGCTGCGCGCGCGATCGTCGAGACCGATGAGCTGAAGCCCAAGGCGCGCGCCGCACTGCGCAGCCTGCTGGAATCCTTCGCACGCTGGCGGGCGCAGAGGGACTCGCTGCCCCACACCGAACTTGCCGAGATCATTCTCGACGAAAGCGGCTACACCGACATGTGGCAGAAGGAACGCTCAGTCGAAGCCGCCGGCCGTCTGGAGAATCTCAAGGAGCTTGTGCGCTCCATGGAGGAATTTGAGAATCTCGCCGGGTTCCTCGAGCACATTGCCCTCGTCGTGGACGCCGAGGGCGGCGCGACCGACGCCGACGCGGTGAACATCATGACGCTGCACGCCGCCAAGGGGCTCGAGTTCGACACCGTGTTCCTGCCGGGCTGGGAGGAGACCGTGTTCCCCAACCAGCGCGCCCTCGACGACCAGGGCCGCGCCGGACTCGAGGAGGAGCGGCGCCTCGCCCACGTCGGCATCACCCGCGCGCGCAAGCGCGTGAAGATTTATTTTGCCACCAACCGCCGCACCCACGGCCTGTGGCAGACCAACATCCCTTCGCGTTTTCTCGACGAGCTGCCGCCCGCGCATGTCGAGGTGACCGAGAGCCGAGGCGGCTTCGGCGACTACGGCGTGCGCGGCTTTGGTCCTTCGCGTTTCGACCCGGACAAGGCCTTCGGCTCGAGCTACGGCACCCCGGGCTGGCAGCGCGCGCAGCGCCGCGGCGAATTCGGCGACGGCGCGCAGGCCGACTACGCGGACGACGAGAGTTCACCTCGCCCCTTGCGTGGTAGGTCTGCGCGCGAAGCGCGGCGGGAGGGGGGGAACTTTCAGCGCAACGCCCGCCGCCGCCACGGCCCGCTCACCATCGAAGGCGAGCTGGTCGCGAAATCGACCGGCACCGCATCACCTTTCGCGCCCGGCGACCGCGTGTTTCACGTCAAGTTCGGCAACGGCAACGTGGTCGCCGTGGACGGCAACAAGCTCACCATCCAGTTCGACAAGGCCGGCCAGAAGCGGGTGGTGGACTCGTTTGTCGAGCGCGTCTGAGGATTGCGACTCTGCTGAAAATTGTCTCACCTCCGCCACTCTCCGCCTTCACCCCTGCCGAGCGCCGGCTGATCCGCCGCCTGCGCACGCCGGAGCGCGTGCAACGATACCTCAATCGCCTGCGCTACAATATGGAGACGCGCGGCGAGACCTTTCGCAGCTTTCGCGAGGTGGCGCGCCGGCGCACCGCCCATTGCGCCGAGGCGGCGCTGTTTGCCGCCTGCGTGTTGGAGCAGCATGGCTACCCGCCGCTTCTGCTCAGCATCGAGTCGGAGGACTATCTCGATCACGTCATCTTTCTGTACCGCTGGCGCGGCCGCTGGGGCACCGTGGCGCGCTCGCGCGATCCCGGCCTGCACGGCCGCAAGCCGGTGTTCCGCACCGTGCGCGCGCTGGTCGCAAGCTACATCGACGAATATGTGGACGCCACCGGCAGCATCGAAGGCTACGCCGTCTTCGATCTGCGCGCGGTGCCGAACATCGACTGGCGTTTCTCGAAAAGAAACTTGTGGTCGCTGGAACGCGCGCTCACGCGCCTCAAGCACCGGCCCATCCGTACGTCGCGCCAGCGCATCCGCCGCATGCGCGCGCGTTATCTCGCCTATCGGAAGGCGCACGGCGGCAAGAAGCCGCTGTTCTATCGCGGCCGTGGGAACTGGACGGAAATTCCGCGCGAATTCTTGTGAGCAATTGCTCACAACGCGCATCGACAAGGTTCGGTTCCCGCCGCGTCGCGCAAACTCCCGTGGCCGCACCGTCGTTGTAAACAGACGATCAACGCCGCGCGGCTGAACGAAGACGTTTTCCTTAACCGGCGCCGACGGGCGGCGCGCTGCCTAAAGCGGGGTAAAGGCGCCGCGGCGAACCTATTCGGCATTGCGCCGTCCCACTTAACGGGATTCCGCATTTCTACTTATTAGCCTCGTCGCGGATCCGAGGCCCTCCATGCGGCGGCAACGGATCGCAGGGCAACGGTTTCGGATGCAACCCATGCGGCGCAGCATATCGATTCTTGCACTCGGCATTGGCGCAATCATTGCCGCCATCCCGCCGACAAATCGGCGCATCGAGGACCGGTCAGTGCCGACCGATGCGGATATCGACATTACCGCCAGCATTCGCAGTCCCGACACCGCGAGGCCGATCCCGAAGGGCGGCGGCTTTTATCGCGTTGGCGAGCCTTATGTGATTGCCGGGCGCACTTACGTCCCGCGTGAGGATCCGAACTACCGCGCCGAAGGCATCGCCTCCTGGTACGGCGACTGGTTCCACGGTCGGCTCACCGCCAACGGCGAGAGATACGACATGCACGCGCTGTCCGCCGCGCATCCGACGCTGCCGCTGCCAAGCTACGTGCGCGTGACCAACCTGGACAACAATCTTTCCCTGGTCGTGCGCGTGAATGACCGCGGTCCGTTCCACGACGGACGCATCATCGACATGTCGGTGAAGGCGGCCAAGCTGCTCGGCTTTTACCAGCGCGGGCTCGCCCGCGTGCATGTCGAATATCTGGGTCCGGCCCGGCTCGAGGGCTCCGACGACACCCGCCTCGCCGCGACACTGCGCCGCGAGCGACCGCGACAGCCTGAGGTCATTTCTGCGTCGCTGCGGCAAGCTGCGGCTGACGAGCAGACCGGATCGGTTGCGTCATCTGCCGGTGTCGTCGCGCTCTTCGCAGCTCGCCATGGCCTGACCAACGGCGTTGCGCTGGCCTATGACGGGTTTCCGAGCGCGATTTTCGATTGAGGTCGGTATGATCGAGATGCCCGCGAGCGGGCGACATTTGCCCTGCAGACCTGGCCCCAGGAATGCGTCACGCCGGCCCCGAGCAGAAACCGGCGTGGCTGTTAACTCTTGGCTTTGGTCGCGCAATCAGCCGTCGGCGTACCAGCGCCGCAATCGCGTACCGGCTGCGAGGCGCAAGATGCGCCGAAAACCCCCTAACGCACGGCTGCCAGCGACCGTGCCTCCACGGTCTCCGCCGGCTTATCCGCGTCGCCCTTCGCGTCGGCGGGCAGCTGCAACACGACCGCATGCTGGCCGGGCAGCAGCTTGGTCAGTGGCACGATCTCACCGCCGGGAAACTCGAGCGCGTCATGATGAGCGCACGGTTCGCCGGGATTGATCTTCCGGAAACGCGCCACCTTCGCAGGCAGCCGCGTCACCATATGCGTGACCGGATTTTCGAACTCGACCTCGCGCTCGAACGCGATCTCCGTGCCGGGCCGCAGGCAAACTGCCGTGTTGACATCGTTGACTGCAGCAAAGCCGCGCGTGATCGTGTTCGGGAAGGTCGTGCTCACCAGACGGTCGGCGACAGCCGCCGGCCGCGAGGCCACGTACTCAAGGCTGTAATCGCACATCATTCGTCTCCTTTACGTCCAATCGGTAACGCGATTGTTCCTCATGGAGGTAACGACGGACTGAGGTTAGCGTTCCATTGTTGGGCGCGCACCTCGTCCACGCGTATTCTACCCCCGACACGATGGCGGAATTGTGTAGCGCGCCGCATCACGAAATAAGCAAAAGCCTAGTCTTTGCCTCGCGTTGGGGCCGGTTTCGCCCGCCTCGCAGCAATTATGCAACAGGCGGCGCTACATTTTGCCGCCCGGCAGCGCAAATTCATTCAAAAAGGTACCCAAGTCCGCGAATTCGCAGCCGTTCTCTCTTCCGGCTGCCCGCGTGCGTTGCGTTGCACTGCAGCGGCAGGCTGCGAACCTCACCGCGGCGCGCCGTGACGGTAGAAGCCGCCGGGAAAAGCGGACCTCGCGCCGAGGCCTTCCGGCCTAAGGAATTATTTTGCCTCCATCGCTCTGCGCACGCGCTCGACCAGCGCCGGCGGCGTGCGCGTCACCTGTGCGACCAGCGCGGCCACCTGCTCGCCGGTGAGCGGATCGACCTCGATCTTGATTCGCTCCGCCTCCGCGCGATAGGCGGGATCCTTCATGGTTGCGTCGAACGCGCGCCTCAGCGCCTGCACGCGATCCGGCGGCGTATTCGGCGGCAAGAAGAACGGCCGGCCGTACTCCAGGCGCGCCACCGCAAACCGCAGCGTCTGTCGGTCCTCGTCGTTTCTTGCGAAGTCGAAGATCAGCGGCACGTCCGGCAGCTCCGGACTCTTCTTCAGCGCCCATTGCACCAGAATGCGGATTTTCTTGTCGGTGACCCAGCTTAGGTTGAGCGCCTTCAGCGTCGACCAATTTGCGAGCGTGCCGTGCACTTCGCCCCGCTCCATGGCGAGATGAATTTTCGGCGTCGCTTCGTAGCCCTTGATCACCTTGAACTTGTAACCGAACATCGCATTCACGAGCATCGGAAAGTCGTACTGCGTCGAGCCGGGCGCCTGCGCGCCCATCACGGTTTCCGTCGTGGCCACGTCGGTGAATTTTTGCACCGGCGCGGTGTGCCACACATAGGTAACCTGCGTCTCGCGATTGGTGCTGCCGAGCCAGATGATTTTGTTCGGATCAAAGCGGGCGCCGGCCGGTTGCAGTTGCGGCGCGGTCGGCATGCCGTTGAACGAGGCGCCGATCACCGTGCCGTCGAACGGGCCGGAGGCGTAGAGCTGGTTGGTCATGGTCAGGCTGCCGGCGCCCGGTTGGTTCTGCACGATGATCGTCGGCTGTCCGGGAATATGGGCCGCCATATGCCGTGCCAGGAGTCGCGCGTTGATGTCATAGCCGGAGCCCACCCCGACGCCGACCACAAGCCGGATCGTCTTGCCCTTGTAGAACGCCGCAACATCCTCCTGCGCGGTGACTGGCATCGAGACCAGGCTGACGAAAGCCAGACCAAGGTAGGCACACACCGAGATTCGCAGCAGCATCGGGAAGCTCCAGTGTTGCATCACGCCGTCAATTTTCACTCCGCGGCTCGGCCGCCGAAAGCCCTATTCCACCCCGCCGAGCCAAGCCTCATATCGGCCCTTCAGCGCCTCGGTCTCCGGCAATCCGTCGTAGTGCACCGGGCTCGCCAAGCTGCGGCCGGCCGCCAACACGCGATACGCCATGTAGCGATAAGGCGCGGGATATTTTGCGGCATTGGCCGCCTGCATCAGTTTTACGAACACGATGGATGGCTCCACCGGATCGAGCCGGTCCTGCTCGTACACGGCGGCTCGTTCCAGGATGCGCCAGCGACCCGCCCGTTGCTCGATGCGATCGAGGAATCGCGCGCGCGAGGTCAGATCCACGAGAACGCCGTCGATCTCCTGGCGCACCAGGATGGTCACGTTGGTCTCGGCCACCGCCCGCGAGCCTTTCCCGCGCACCGACGCGGGCCACAACAGGTGCTTGGACTGCGACCCTCGTCCAAAACTCTTGCGGCAGTGCTCGACAAACTCGCGGTACGGACCGCGGAACCAGGACACGGCAATCATCCCGTCGGGGTGGAAGGCGGAAAGCAGGTCATCCCAGCGACCCTGGTCGCGATAGAGACCCCAGGCCTGGATCAACTCGGCGCAGGCCTGCTTATCTGCAACATCCATGGCGAGTTATGGGGAAAACTGAGTTTTGCGACGGCGACCTCGGCGTATCGTAATAGTTTAGCCGAATTTCGCGGGTTTCGCCGCGCAAGAAAAACGGGGACATGTGCAAAAGGGCAACAGTCGAGGGCGAGCAACCCTTGGAGCTGCGGGAAAAGGAGCTGTGGAGCGGCCCGTGCGCATCTTCTTGATAACAACCTCAAAACCCTGTCGATAACGCTTGCATAACTGCGGTGCTCTGCCTTGCAGCGCCCCCTCCGACACCCCACGTACCGCGCCCGTCTCGTGACCGACGAATCGCGCGCAAGGCGCATGGCCGACGTTTTGAGCGAACTGCTCGATCCCGCCTACGCCGTCTCAGGCGTGGGCGAGGCCCGGCCCGGGCGGTGGTGTCTCGAGGTGCATTTCGTTTCCCCGCTCAAGGAAAGCACCCTGCGCGAGCTGATTGCGACGCAATTTGGCGCGCCATTTGCGCGGGCGTTGAAATGTGCTCCGCTCGGCCCGCGTGATTGGCAGGCGGCGAGTCTTGCCGCGCTCGGTCCCGTGCGCGCCGGCCGCTTCGTGGTGCACGGTGCGCACAGCCGCGGTCGCCTGCGCGCCAACGATGTTTCCATCGAGATTGAGGCCGGGCTCGCCTTCGGCACCGGCCACCACGGCACGACCCGCGGCTGCCTGCTGGCGCTCGACCGACTCGCAAGAGCAAAACGCCTCTCGCAGCAAATGCGAGAAGATTTCGCGCGGCGCCGCCATCCTCATGCAAAGGCAAGCATCCTCGATCTTGGCACCGGCAGCGGCGTGCTGGCCATTGCCGCCGCAAGAATCTTCCGCACGCCTGTGCTGGCGACCGACCACGATGCCCGCGCCGTGCGCATCGCGCGGGCCAATGCGTGCGCGAACCGCGCCGCGCCTTTGGTGGAGGTCGTGCAGGCGGCTGGGTTCAATGCGGCGCGTTTGCGCGCGAGCCGCCAATTCCAACTCGTGCTCGCCAATATCCTGTTGACACCGCTGCAACGCATGGCCGCGCCGATGGCGCTGCGCCTGAGGCCCGGCGGCCGTGTGGTGTTATCCGGGCTCCTGTCGGAGCAAGCCAACGCGGCCATCTCGGCCTATCGCGCCCAGTCGCTCGTCCTTGAGCGCCGCCTCATGCTCGACGGTTGGGCGACCCTGGTGTTTCGCAGACCGTGGCCCAAGCGAAGCCGCTCAGTGGACCGGCGCTGAGCCTTGGCCGCGTGGCTCGCCTTGGTCGTCGCGGGGCGACTCGGGCAAAGGCGGAACGTCGTGGGCCCGCGCAATCTCCCGATGCGCCTGGCGCATGCCCGACTCGGCGAGCGCATCCATCATCTGCAGCAATTTGCGGCGGACAACGGCCACCGAATGATTGACGGTTTCAGCGAGCGGCGCCATGGGAGTCTCTCCGTTTTTGGCCGAACCGTTTCCAAAACCTGCCACTCCTACCGCAACGCAGCATACACGAATCGGCGATCATTTGCATTTGCCTTGTTGCGCGTGGGACAACCCTCGGCCCATAGCGAATGGAGCGTGAATGCAAAACTCGCACGCTGCGCAATCCGGAGCATGCATTGCCGCGCATCGGCGTGCCGCCTAGATTGCCCCCATGTTTGAGGCCCGCCATCAGTCGTTCGAGGAGCCGGTACGCGCGGCCACCGGACCGCGAATCGCGGCCCTGCGCGCGGAACTTGCACGGCGGAATCTGACCGGCTTCATCCTTCCGCGCGCCGATCGCCACCAGAACGAATACGTGCCGCCGTCGGAAGAACGGCTCGCCTGGCTCACGGGCTTCACGGGCTCTGCAGGCTGCGCGATCGTTCTCCCCGATCGCGCGATTCTGTTCGTCGACGGCCGTTACACTCTCCAGGCGCGCAATCAGACCGACGGTGCGATATTCGCGCTCGAGCACTTGGTCGAGACGCCGCCGGCCAAATGGCTTGAGGCGAATCTTCCGCCCGGCGCCAGGATCGGCTACGACCCGTGGCTCCACACCGTGGAGGGCGCGGAGCGCCTGGCCAAGGCCTGCGTGGCCGCAGGCGCGGAACTTGTCGCGACCGAACCCAACCCGGTCGACCTTTTGTGGAAGGAACGTCCCGCGCCGCCGCAGCGGCCGATCACCTTGCACGATGTGCGTTTCGCCGGCGAACCCGCCGCCGCCAAGCTTGAGCGCATTGCCGCCGAGATCGCCAAGGCGAGAGCCGACGCGCTGGTGATTTCCGATCCGCAAGCCGTCGCCTGGACCTTCAACATCCGCGGCAGCGACGTGCCGCACACCCCGATCCCGCTCGCCTTTGCCCTGGTGCCGAAGGAAGGCCGTCCCGCGCTTTATGTCGGCGCCGCGAAGTTGAGCAATGCCGTGCGTCACGCGCTGGACGAGATCGCGGACATTCGCGAGCCCGACCAATTCGTCCGCGACCTCGAAGCGCTCGGCCGGGCGCGCCGCACGGTGCGGCTCGATCAGGCCACCGGTGCGGACGCGCTGGCGCGCATTGTGATTTCCGCCGGCGGCAAGATCAGCCGCGGCGCCGATCCGATCGCGCAAATGAAGGCGGTGAAGAACGCTGCGGAGATCGCCGGCGCGCGGGCGGCGCATCTCCGCGACGGCGCAGCGGTCACACGCTTCCTGGCTTGGTTCGACCGCGAAGCGCCGCGCGGCACGCTGACCGAGATCGACGCGGTGGCCGCCCTGGAGAGTTTCCGCCGCGAAACCGGTCTGCTGAAGGACATTTCGTTTCCGACCATCGCCGGTTCCGGCCCCAACGGCGCCATTGTGCACTATCGGGTGAGCCGCGCCAGCAACCGCAGGATCGCGCCCGGCGAATTGTTCCTGATCGACTCCGGCGGTCAGTATGAGGACGGCACCACCGACATCACGCGCACAGTCGTCGTCGGTCAGCCGAACGCTGAAATGCGCACGCGCTTCACGCTGGTGCTCAAGGGTCACATCGCCATTGCGCGTGCGGTATTTCCCGACGGCACCACCGGGGCGCAGCTTGATTCGTTTGCGCGCGCGCCGCTCTGGGCTGCTGGCCTCGACTTCGACCACGGCACCGGCCACGGGGTCGGGAGCTATCTGTCGGTGCACGAGGGCCCGGCGCGCATTTCCAAGCTGGGCGTCGTGGCGCTCAGGCGCGGCATGATTCTGTCCAATGAACCCGGCTACTACAAACCCGGCGCCTATGGCATCCGCATTGAAAATCTCGTGCTCGTGGTCGAGGGACCGAAGCCGCCCGGCGGCGAGAAACCGTTGAACGCTTTCGAGACGCTGACCCTTGCCCCGATTGACCGCCGCTTGATCGACCCTGCACTGCTGCACGCCGACGAACGTGCTTGGCTCGAGCGCTATCATGCGCGCGTGACCGAGACGCTTTCCCCGTTACTGGACGAGCCGACACGCGCTTGGCTCGATCAGGCGACGAAGCCGCCGGCGCATTCGTAATTGATCGTGGCCGTATGAGCGGCGTGCGCCGGTAGGCCAAGGCTTCCGTCGGCGTTCGCGGTCGTGGAATGATATTTTAATCGTTTTCGACCAAAGAGAATGAAAGCACCGCCGCTTGACGGGCGAATTCCCGTGATTAGGTTCCGCCCCAAGACGAGGTCACCATGGGCTGCTGCGACGAGAATAGCGCGCTAGTTGCGCGATCCGGTGTGAAGAGTTCCGACTTTGCGCCGCCCGACGTTTCGCGCCGCGCCGTGCTGAAGGGCGCCACCGCCGTGGCAGGCGTGCTCGGCGTTGCCGCGCCCGCCATCGCGCAGACGGCAAAGCCCATCACCATTTCTTTCTGCAGCCAGTTTCTCTGCGCACCGCCCTACGAGGTGGCGCGCGCGTTCGGCCACTTCCGCAACCACGGGCTTAATGCCGAGATCGTCTACTTCCGCGGCGGCAATGCCGCGATTCAGGCGCTGGTCGGCGGCGCCGTCGATTATGGCGCCACCTCCCTCGATGTCGCCATGCAAGCCTTTGCCAAGGGCGCCGACATCCGCCGCTTCGTGACCACCGGGCAAGTGCCGCTGTTTGCGGTCGCCACCTCGCCGAAGAACGCCGACACCATCCGCACGCTCAAGGATCTTGAAGGCAAGACCGTCGGCGTGTCGGCGCTCGGCAACGCCGACCACGCGCTGCTCTTGTTCTTGTTGACGAAGTCCGGGGCCGACAAATCCAAGGTTCAGTTTGCCACGGTCGGCGTCAATCTCCTCGAAGGCCTGCGTCAAAATCTGATCGATGCGGGGCTGGTGCAGGAGCCCGCGTTGACCATTCTGACAAAGTCCGGCGCGCGCGTCCTGGTGAACGCCATGGACAGCGCCGATGCCACCAAGTATCTCGGCGGCCACTACGAATTCATGGGCGTCTCGGTCCGCGCCAAGGAGATTGAGCAGCGTAAGGCCGAAATGGTGGCCATCGCCCGCGCCCTGAACGACGCGCTCAAGGCAATCCAGACGATGCCGCCCGACGACTTGATGAAGGCTTTTCCAAAGGAGCTTCTGGCCGGTGCCGACACGACGCAGATGCGGGAGGTGCTGGCGCGCTATCGTTCCTCGCTTTATCCGCAGAGCGCCGTCATCAATCTTCCGGCTGTGCAGCGCGTCGCCGAAACGCTGAAGACCGCAGGTCTGATCCCCAAAGACGCCGACGTGAGCAAACTGCACGACACAACAATATTTAGGGGTTGAAATCCTGCGCGTCCGTGATCTTTCCATTTCGTACGGCGACGTCCCGGTTGTCCAGGGCGCGAGCCTGCAGGTTGACGACGCGCAGTTCGTCAGCCTGATCGGGCCTTCCGGCTCGGGCAAATCCAGTATTTTGCGCGCCATCATCGGATTGCAGCGGCCGCTGTCCGGACTGGTGGAAACCGGACTTTCGCGCTCCGAGATCGGGATCCTGTTTCAGGACGACGCGCTGCTGCCCTGGCGCACCGCCCGCGATAACGTCGCCCTCGGCCTGATTTTTGATGGCGTCGAGCGGCGGGCGGCGCTCGATGCGGCCGAGGGGTGGCTCGAGCGCCTTGGCCTTGCCGGTTTCGGCGACCGGTTCCCCCGGCACTTGAGCGGCGGCCAGCGCAAGCGTGTCGCTCTTGCCCAAGTTCTGGCGCGCAAGCCGCGGCTGCTCTTGATGGACGAGCCGTTCGCCTCGCTCGACGCCATCGTGCGTGCCCGGATCGTGCAGGACCTGGTCGACTTGGTCGAACGCGAGCACCTCAGCGTGCTTTTGGTGACCCACGATCTCGAAGAGGCGATCTGCCTGTCGGACACGGTTTATCTGCTGTCGCAGGGCCCGCGCGCCCGCATCATCCAAAAATACCCGGTTCCGATACCGCGCCCGCGCGACGTGGTGCATGCGCGCACGCATCCCGCGTTCGCACCGTTGTACGAGCGTGTTTGGGAGGACCTCTCCGATCAGGTTCGGCCGGTCTATTCGGCGGAGGCGGCGTAATGGTTCGCAACCCCGCCTATTCGCTGGTCCGCCAGTTGACTGCGCTGATCGCGGGACTCGCCCTTTGGGAACTTGTCGGCTACGCCGGCATGCTCAATCCGCTGTACATGCCGACACCGAGCCAGATTGGCGCCGCGCTGGTCGAGTTGTTCTCCACCGGCAGCATCTGGCCGCACCTGGAAGCCACGTTCGGGGCGGCGCTCGGCGGCCTCGTGCTTGGGATTCTGGTCGGCGTCTTGCTCGGGGTCATCGCCGCCCTCATTCCCCTCATCGCCGAACTGATCGAGCCGGTGATGACGCTGCTCAACGCCATCCCGCGCGTCATCCTGGCGCCGCTGTTCGTGATCTGGCTCGGCATCGGCCTCGCATCCAAGGTGGCCCTCGCCTTCATCCTGGTTGCGGTGCTGATCTTTTTCACCGTGTTCACCGGCATCCGCCAGGTGGATCGCCGTCTGGTGGAGCGTGTCATCACCCTCGGGGGAAACCGCTACGACCTCGTTCGCCACGTCTATCTGCCTTCGGTCGCCGCCTGGGTGCTGGGCAGCCTGAAAGTGGCGGTGGGCTTCGCCTTCACCGGCGCGGTGGTCGGTGAATTTGTCGCCGCAAGCCGGGGTCTCGGTTATCTCCTGTCCTTCGCCCAGAGCACCTACAACGCGGCGCTGATGATGGCGCTGGTGTTTCTGATCATGGTCGTGGTGCTCCTCATCTTCGCCATCAGCGGCCGCATCGAAAAGTGGCTCTTGCGTTGGAACTGAACTCATGACCGCGACATGCCGTGCCGAATGCTGCAGCGCCACGCCGCGGTTCACGGTCAGCGAATTGTTTGAGCGCGGGTTCCACCGCCGCCGCTTGGCGCCGCTGCCGATCGAAGGAGGCGCCTGCGCGGACGCCGCCGGCAATTTCGCGCGGTTCAGTCTTGCCGTCACTGACGGCCGGATTGGCGCCGTCCGCTTTCACTGTTCGAGCTGCGCCACGCTGATCGCCTATTGCGAGCTGATTGCGGCGATCGTGCCCGGTCTCACCCCGGAGATTGCGCGCGCCGTGCCCGCACAGCAGTTGATCGAGACCCTGCCCGGCGTTCCTGCCTACAAGCACGACCGTGCCGTGCTGGCGGTTGCAGCCTTCCGCGCCGCATTGGCGTCAATTCCGATCGAACAGCGGGAGCCGAACCATGAAGGTCGCCTACATCTTCGCAACCCAGCGGCATAACGTCTCTTATGTTCTTGCCAAGATGATTCTGCCACAGCTCGAGGAGAAGCGGCACGGCGCAACCGTGGTCGGCATGTTCTTTTTCGAGGACAACAACTACGTGCTGGTGCAGGGCAACCCGATCGGCGCGCGCCTGCACAAGGTCGCGCAGGAGCAGGGCATCCTGCTCATGGGCTGCGACCAGTGCTGCTACGAGCGCGAGATCGCCGACAAGCTGTTTCCCGGCGTTCCGATCGGCTGCTTCCCCGATCTCTACAAGGCGCTCGCCGGCAACCCGCCGGACCAGGTGATCACCCTGTAGCGCCGGCCGGCCTCATCGCGTCTGGCCGATCAGCTTGAACCACTGTTCCTCGTCGAGGATTTTGACGCCGAATTTTTTCGCGTTTTCGAGCTTCGAGCCCGCGCCGGGACCCGCCACCACATAGTCGGTCTTCTTGGACACCGAGCCTGCGACCTTGGCACCCAGTCGCTCGGCCATGGCTTTGGCCTCGTCGCGGGTCATCCTCTCCAGGCTTCCGGTGAACACCACCGTCTTGCCCGCCACTGGCGAGTCCGCCGGCTTCTCCGCATCGCGCACGCGCACGTGCTTGATCAGCCGTTCCACAATGCCGACGTTGTGCTTCTCGCGAAAATAGGCCGCGAGGCTCTCGATCACCGTATCGCCGATTTGGTCGAGCGCATCCATCTCTTGCCGCGCCTCTTCATCGCCCTCCGCAAGCTTGACGCAGGCGTCATGGAACGCCTTCCACGAACCATAGCCGCGCGCCAGCGCCAGCGCGGTGGTTTCGCCCACATGCCGGATGCCGAGCGCATAGATGAACCGATCGAGCGGGATTTCCCGCCGCGCCCGGATCGCGGCGAACAGGTTGCGCACCGAGGTTGCGCCGTAGCCTTCCTGCTCCTCCAGCCTGATCGTCTTGTTGCGCTCTTCCAGCGTGAAGATATCGGCCGGTTCCTTCACCCAGCCTTTCTCGAAGAACAGTTCGATCTGCTTTTCGCCCAGTCCGTCGATATCGAACGCGCGCCGCGACACGAAATGTTTGAGATGCTCGATTTTCTGATATGGGCAGGCGAACTCCCCGCTGCAGCGGATGATGGCCCCCTCTTCGCCCGTGGCGGTCTTTTCTCGCACCAGCGGTGTGCGCAGCGGGCACGGACAGGTCTTGGGAAAATGATACGGCTTGGCGCCGGGTGGCCGTTTGTCCAGCACGACGCCGAGCACCTGCGGGATCACGTCGCCCGCGCGCTGGATCACCACCGTGTCGCCGATCCGCACATCAAGCCGCTTGATCTCGTCCTCGTTGTGCAGCGTGGCATTCTGCACCACCACGCCGCCGACGCCGACTGGTTCCAGTTTGGCTGTGGGCGTAACCGCGCCGGTGCGGCCCACGGTGAGCTCGATGTCGCGCACCACGGTTGTTGCCTTTTCGGCGGCGAACTTGTGCGCGATCGCCCAGCGCGGACTGCGCGAGACAAAGCCGAGCCGCTGCTGCCAATCGAGTCGGTCCACTTTGTACACCACGCCGTCGATGTCATAGGGGAGGTTCGCGCGCCGCTCCTCCACGTCGCGATGAAATTCGAGCATGTCTTCCACCGAGCGGCAGAGTCGCGTCAGCGGGTTGGTCTTGAACCCGCAAGCCCCGAGCCACTTCAGCATGCCTGATTGGCTGTCGGCCGGCAGCCGGCTCATCTGTCCCCAGCCGTAGGCGAAAAACGCCAGCGGCCGTGACGCCGTGATGCTGGGATCCTTTTGCCGCAGCGAGCCCGCCGCAGAGTTGCGGGGATTGGCGAAGATCTGCCCGCCCGCAGCCTTTTGCCGTTCGTTCAGTCTCAGGAAGTCCGCCTTGGTCATGTAGACTTCGCCGCGCACCTCGCACACCTCGGGCAGGTTGCGGCCGTGCAGGCGATGCGGGATTTCCTTCACGGTTCGTATGTTTGCCGTGACATCTTCGCCTTCCAAGCCGTCGCCGCGCGTCGCGCCGACCACAAGCTCCCCGTGCTCGTACCGCAGCGACAGCGAAAGACCGTCGATCTTCGGCTCTGCGGTGAACGCGATGGTCTCGCTTTCCTTGAGATTGAGAAAACGCCGGATGCGCGCCACGAACTCCCGCACAGCCTCCTCTGTGAACGCGTTGTCCAGCGACAGCATGGGCACCGCGTGGCGCACCTTGGCAAAGCCGCGCGCCGGCGCCGCTCCGACCCGGAGCGACAGGCTTTCCGCCGTGCGCAAATCCGGGAATCGCTTTTCGATGGCCTCATAGCGCCGCCGCAACGCATCGTATTCGGCGTCGGAAATGATCGGCGCGTCCTCCTGATAGTAGCGCCGATCGTGCTCGGCGATCTCCGCCGCCAGCCGCGCGTGCTCGGCCCGCGCCTGCTTTTCGGTCAACTCGCCGACGGCGATCTTGGCGGTGTCGTGGGTGGACATGCGCTGCGATGTTCCGTCACGCTGCAATGGCCCGAAACGCTTGGGCCTGGAAGTTTGCAACCAACATACTATCGATCATGAAAGTATGGCATGGCGTTAGATCACCTTGGGAGTTTTGCCCCTCCGGAGCGCCAAAGCCGGCCGAAAGCAGAGCATCGATGCGGCCGGCGAGCGCCGCAAGACTACCCCGTCGCGATGCGGATCAATTTGTCGGCCGCTGCGCGGGCCTCGTCCGTTATTTTCGCGCCGGCCAGCATGCGCGCGATTTCCTCGCGCCGGCGCGCTGCCGTGAGTTCGCTGACGCGGGTGGCGACCCGCCTGCCCTGCTGGAACGTCTCCTTGCTGACGAGATAGTGCCGGACCGCCCGCGCCGCCACCTGCGGGGCATGGGTCACGGCCAGCACCTGGGCGCGCTCGGCGAGACGCGCGAGCCGCACGCCGATGGCATCGGCCACCGCCCCGCCCACGCCGGTGTCCACTTCGTCGAAGATCAATGTGGGCGCCGAGCCGCGATCCGCAAGCACAACCTTGAGCGCCAGCAGAAAACGCGCGAGTTCACCGCCCGAGGCCACTTTCATCATCGGCCCCGGCCGCGTTCCGGGATTGGTACGCACCCAGAACTCCACCCGGTCGATGCCGTCGGGCCCTGCTGCGGCCGCATCGCTCGTGATCGCGGTGACGAATTGCGCCTGATCGAGCTTGAGCGGCTTCAGCTCCGCATTGACCGCCTTGTCGAGCTCTTCGGCGGCCCGTTTTCGCGCCGCCGAAAGCGCCCCGGCTTGCTCGTCATACCTCTGCTCGCAGAGGCGAGCCGCTGCTTCCAGTGCCGTGAGCATCTCGGCACCCGCATCGATCAACTCGAGATCGCCGGCGTAGCGCGCGGCCAGCGCGGCAAGCTCGTCCACCGGGCTGTTGTATTTGCGGGCTGCCGCGCGCAGCGCGAACAGCCGCTCCTCGATGCGCTCCAGTTCCTGCGGATCGTGCTCGGCCAATGCCAGTGCCCGTTCGAGATGCGCGCGCGCGTCCTCCAGCGCGCCGAGCGCGGCATCGAGCGACTTCACCGCCGGCTCGATCAAGCCGGGCGCCTGCGCCGCCCGCCGCTCCAGCCGCCGGATCGCCGCACCGAGCGCCGGCACCGGAGAAGCGGCCCCGGCGATCGCCTCGTGTGCGTCGCGCAGATCGGAGGCGACCTTTTCGGCCTGCATCATCGCCGCCCTTCGCTGCGCCAGCGCCTGCTCCTCGCCGGGCTGTGCGGCTAGTTTGTTCAACTCCTCGACCGCGTGGCGCAGCCAGTCCGCCTCCCGCGCCACGCGTTCGACTTCGGCGCGATGCGCCGCAACCGCCGCTTCTGCCGCCCGCCGTTCGTGCCACAACCGCTCCACTGCCACGGCATCAGCATCCAGCCGTGCGAAGGCGTCGAGCAGCCGGCGGTGCGTCGCCGCATCGACCAGCGCCCGCGCGTCATGTTGCCCGTGAATCTCCGCCAGTGCCGCGCCCACGGCCTGCAGCGTCTGCACGCTGACCGGCTGGTCATTGACGAAGGCGCGCGTGCGGCCATCGGCGAATTGCACGCGCCGCAGAATCAACGCGTCGTCGGCGGCTATCGCACAGTCCGCAAGCAGCGCCCGCGCCGGGTGATCTGCCGCAATTTCGAATACCGCGGCGACTTGGCCCTGCTGCATTCCGTTGCGCACGAGCGTCGCATCCCCGCGCGCGCCGAGCGCAAGGGCGAATGCATCGAGCAGGATCGACTTGCCGGCCCCGGTTTCCCCCGTCAGCACCGACAATCCCGGCCCGAAATCCATGTCGAGCCGGTCGATCAGCACGATGTCGCGGATCGAGAGCCGCACCAGCATGTGCCGTCCTTCATCTTCGGCGCGCGCGTCCGCCGGTAACGGATGGCGCAAAGCATCGCGCGCGAGTCCAAAGCGATTCGGGAGAATACCGGATGCCCTGCCCGGGCGCGGTAAACGCCGGGCGCGCTGTGGATGGCGCTCAGGGCCCGCCGATGCCGCCGATTCTCTTGAATGCGCGGCTGATCCAGGACTCCTTGTTTTCCCGTGGCTCCACGCCGCCGCTTTTCACAAGCTTGTAGGCGTCCTGGTACCAGCTACTGTCAGGAAAGTTGTGGCCGAGCACGGCGGCGGCCGTCTGCGCTTCCGGCACGATACCGAGCGCCATGTAGGCCTCGGTGAGCCGCATCAACGCTTCTTCGACGTGGCGGGTGGTCTGATACTGGGTGACCACGATCTTGAAGCGGTTGATGGCGCCGGTGAAATCCTTCTTCTGCATGTAGTAGCGCCCGACCGCCATCTCCCTGCCGGCGAGCTGATCCCGCGCGATGTCGATCTTTCGTTTGGCGCTCACCGCGTATTCGGTGTTCGGATATTTCCGCACCACCTCTTCGAGCGCCTCGATGGCCTTTTCGGTGCGCGCCTGATCGCGCGTGACATCGGGAATTTGCTCGAAATATGCCGAGCCGATGATGAACTGCGCATAGGCGGCATCGGGGCTACCCGGGTGCAGGGTGACGTAGCGTTTTGCCGCGGCGATCGCCTCCTCGTACTCGCGCGCCTGGTAATTGCTGAATGCCGCCATGATGAGCGCCTTGCGCGCCCATTCCGAGTAGGGGTGCTGCCGCTCGACTTCCTCGAATTTCTTGGTGGCGCCTTTGTAGTCGGCCTTCTCGTTGAGCAGGTAGAGGCCTTCGTTGTAGAGCTTGTCGGCGGGTTCGTCCGGCGGCAGGGTATCCTTTTCGCCGCCGAATAGGCTCGCGCAAGCGGCGAGCGGAATCACGACGAGGCAGACGGCACAAAACCGCGCGAGCGACCAGCCCCGGCCGTCTGCAACATTGGCCTTACGCACACGCCGGATCATCGCCACGACGATCCCCTCATTGCGGCGCGTTCCGGAAACGTGCGCATTTGCTCGGCTCTTGAAAAATACCCGTCAGGGCGGTCGTTTAAGCCGAACATTCGGCCGGGATTAAGGCGCCTGGCGCGCGCCCTAGGACACATCAGGCCCGTAGGCCGCCGCCAGCATTCCGGCGGTGATATCCGCATGCCCGCGCACGCGACGGATCCCCTCCGGCCGCTCCACGATCGCCCAAGCGGACGAATCGGAGAGCAGCGCCTGGACCACCGCGTAATTGAGCTTGTGCCCGCCGCGCACCGACCGATAGGCGCCGAGCAGCGGCCCGCCGGCAAGCGCGAGATCACCCACCGCGTCGAGTGCCTTGTGGCGCACAAATTCGTCCGGATAACGCAACCCGTCCGGATTGAGCACCCGCGTATCGCTGACGACCAAGGTATTCTCGAACGACGCGCCGAGCGCGAAACCCGAGTTCCACAATTTGGAGACATCGCGGATGAAGCCGAAGGTGCGCGCCCGCGCAAGTTCGGAGCGGAAGCTCGCCGGGTTCACGTCCAGCGCCAGAGCCTGGCGGCCGATCAGCGGCGTGTCGAATTCGATTTCCACTTCCAGGCGAAATCCTTCGGCATATGGTCGCAGTTCACCATAGGCGTCGTCCACCGCGACCCGTACCGGCTTCAGGACTTGCACGTATCGCCGCGGTGCCGGCAGGGTGACAATCCCCACCTGCTCGATCGCCTCCACAAAGGGCGCAGCACTTCCGTCCATGATGGGGACTTCGGGGCCATCGATCTCGACCACAGCGTTGTCGACGCCAAGGCCGGACAGCGCCGCCAGCACGTGTTCCGCTGTGGCACACAGCGGTCCCGAAGCATCGCCGAGAACGGTTTGGAATTCGGTAGCAGTGACGGCGCGGATATCGGCGCGGATTTCCCGTTCCGATCGCAGTTCCTTGTCAGTTCGGACAAATACGATGCCGGTGTTGGCATCGGCCGGCGAAATTGTGAGGGTCGCCGGCAACCCTGTATGCACCCCAATACCGCTGACAGCGGCGTGATCTTGAAGTGTCGTCTGCCGTCCGGCTCTCATATGCACTCCGCGGGCTCCATCGCGCCGGGCGCAAAAGTACGCCTGCGCTCCGAGGCGAGCGGGGTCTCGGTCTTGCCAAATTTTGACGTCGGAGGAAGATGCCCCACGGACTTAACCGTCCCCTCCGCCGTTCCCCAGGCGGAAACCCCTATTGCACGAACATCTTAACCGCACCGCGTGATGCGGCCAACTCACGCTTTCTTACCGATGGTTACTCCGTCGCACCGGCCGAACCGTGCCCTGCCCGGTACCGTGCACAGT
>FWPU01002195.1_pt1 | contig 55223 bp, 36 predicted proteins | sample 2228361 | NCBI WGS metagenome assembly FWPU01 (sample SAMEA103939777, study PRJEB20133) | metagenome | reverse complement strand
TACCAGCTCCCCCCTCCCCCTGGCAGGTAGCCAGGCATCCAGCCCCGCCACCCATAGCACCACCAGCGCCCCCAGGGCCGGGAAAAGGAGTCGCCCTTGATCCGTCCCCAGGGCGACCAGGGAATAGCGCCAGATGCCCAGGGCCACCCCGCCTGCAGCCACCAGCAATAGGGCCAGGACGATCCGCTCCTGATCAGGGCCGCCCCGCCAAAGGCGACGCGCCAGCCCCAGGAGGCTCACCAGCGTCAGGAAAGCCAGGATACCGTAGATCCACCCCGCCATGGGCATATGCCCGGCACCGCCAAATTTGCCCCAAAAGGAGACAAACCAGCCCTTGAGCAGCCACCCGGTGTCGCTCCAGCTCCAGGGCGCGGTCCGCTCATCCACCGTCTGCCGGACCAGGGCCATGCCCAGGGGATCGCCGTACAACCGCCAGTTGCGGATGAACCAGGGGCTGGCCAGGGCCACTGCCGGCACAAAGACGGCCCCCAGGCTGCCCAGCCAGCGCCGCCAGGTCTCCCGCAGTGTGACCACCATGGCTGACACAGAGATAGAAGTCGGGTTGTGGCCGACGGCCGCACCGGCCACAACGGCCAGAGCCACCGCCGGCCACAGCCCCGAGGTGCTGACCTTGGCCAGCAGCCCCAAGCCCAGGGCCAGGGGCGTCCACCAGCCACTGCGCCCCCCCCAACGGCCGCCAGAACGAAACAGGGCCAGCCCCCCCCAAAGCGCCAGGGTGCCAAAGAGGGCGGCCGCGCTGTCGTTGTTCACCGACCCGCCGATGAAGTTGAACTCCGGCAGGCACGCGGCCATGCCTGCGGCCGCCAACGCCAGGGCAGGCTGGCCCGGCCAGACGGTGGCAGCCAGGCCATAGACCGCCAGCACGGTGGCGGTGCTCAGCAGGACGGACCAAAAGCGGGCCAGGTGGAAGGCCAGGACGCTGTTCCGCCAGGGCCAGGCTTCCAGGCGGGTGTGCACGAAAAAATTGGGCGATCCATACGCCGTCGGCTCGATGCGGACATCCGGGTTGGCCCGCAGGAAGTCGAAGCGGGGACCGGCAGGCAGGGCCACCAGGGCGGCGGTCCCGTGGTATAGGGGCGGGTGCTTGCTTTGGGTCACCTGGGGGCCCACGGGCAGCTGCCCCTCCTGGGCCAAATAGACCACAAAAGCCCAGTGGTCGGCCTCGTCCGGCGCCTCGCCCGCCGGGTTGAAGACGCTGTAGCTCCCTGCCAGCAGCAGATGCAGGACGGCCAGCAGCACCGCGTACAGACGGGCCCGCCGGGCGCTCATGGGCGGACCTCCACCGACTCGATGGCCAGCCGGGGCGTCGGTTGGCTCGCCAGCCGGAGCGGAGCCTCGGGCTGGCCCGGTGGATAGAGCCCCACGTACACCGTGTAGGTGCCCGGCGCCAGGTCGGCCGGCACAGGCACCTGGTGCTCGTAGACCAGCATCTGCCCCGGCAGCCAGCGCTCCGCCGGCGTGTACGGCCCGGCCAATGGTTCATCCCGCTGGGCTACCAACTGGCCCGCCTCGTTCACCAGATGCACAAAGGTGGTCAACGGCCGCCCGCCTTCCTGAACGGACCAGAAGAGCCGGACGGACAGAAGATCTCCCGGGGCAGCCGGCCCAATAACGGCACCTTCCAGCCGCACCGGTCCATAGTCCACCGCCACCGGAACGGGACGAACTGTCCGGGCGAACCAGCCCAGGCCATCGCCCACCAGCAACAGCGCAAAGACCAGCCCGAAGATCAGCTCCACTGGGCGCCGTCGTCCGGCCAGCAGGGCCACGGCCAGCCCGCCCAGGCTGCTACAGGCCAGCCCCAACAGCACCGCCGGCGTGGGCGTCCAGCGGAGGTCCAGGCGGTGGCTGCCGGCCGGGACGGCCACCGCCAGCAGGGCCAGGGGGCCGTCCGGCTGAACCTCCACGGGGCGGCCATCCAGGCGCACCTGCCAGGCCGGATAAAAAAACTGGTGGAAGCGCAAGGTAAAGTCTTGGGCTGCCGTGACGCGCCAACTCCCTCCCAGATAGGACTGCTGGAGAGGCTCGGCACGCCAGGAGACACGGTCCACTTGAAGCTGCTCCCCCTGGGCAACTGAGGGCGCCCGGCCCACCGCCCACCGGGCCTCCTGAACCCAGCGGGGCAGAAACTCGGCCGTCCAGGTGGCGCCCACCTGGCCGTGGTCGGCATCGAACTGCCACATCTGCTCTCGGGTGAGTTGCGCCGGACTATATGGAGCCGGCTGAGGGCTCAGGCCGGCCACGGCATACCAGACCCCGTAGGCACCCACCACGGCCGCAGTCAGAAGCCATCCCCCACCTCGTCGGCCCGGGGTCAGCCGCCAGCCCGCCTCCAGGAGGAGCGCTGCGCTCCAGGCAAAGGCCGGCGCCAGCAGGGTCTGCCAGCGCCAGGGGAACTGCAGCTTCTCCAGGACCGCGCTCCCCAGCGTCCAAAGGGGCGCGCTGGCCCCGGTGGTCAGAAAGAGGGAAAGACCGGCTATCCCCAGGGCCAGGGCCAGGGCACCCCGGCCGGGCACGGACGCCCCCATGCCCAGGACGCCCAGGGCCAGAATCAGGGTGGGAAGCAGATAGGAAGGTACAGGCACTGTGGCCGCAGCGGCATCCGGGTAGGGATAGCTCCACAGACCGGCCCACAGCTCCCGCCAACCTGCGAAATGGCGGACGAAGCCCGCGTCGGGGGGGCTGCTCCCCAGGGAGACCCAGGGGGCTTCCAGCACTGCAGGCAACAGCTGCACCCCGGCGAGGGCCATTCCCATGGCCACCGGCGCGCCCAGGGAGATCCCCGCCCGCCAGAACCCGGCCCAGGCCCCTTCCCGACCAGCGGTCCGCAGCCGGACGACAACCAGCACGGGAAAGAGCAACCCGGCCATCATCACGGCCATCAAGGCCGTCAGGTTGTGGGTCAGGAAGAGGCCGGCCCAGGCCAGGCTGAGCCAGAGGAAGACGGGTCGGCGGAACAGGGGCTGGCCGGTCCCTGCCGCCCGCAGGAGCCGACAGGTCAGCCCGGCGATGAGGGGCAGCCAGAGGAAAGCCGCAAACTCAGGCAAGGCCCCCCGGACGAACAGGTCGTAGAGGCGGTAGGGAAAGGCCAGGTAGAGGAGAGCTCCCCACAGGGCCACGGCAGGCCGGCACCAGCAGCGCAACAGGGCGATCATGGCCAAGCCGGACAGGCCATACCAGAGGGCCAGACCCAGCCGGGTGGCGCTGAGCAGGTCCAGGCCGGCCAGGTGGAAGAGCGCCGGCCCGTAGTAAAAGGCCGGCGCATAGAAGTTCAGGACGGGATACCCATAGCCAAAGGCGAAATCTGGAAACCAGCGAGGCCACAGGACACCCATGGAAAGCGCCTCGGCCAGGGCCCGCACCCGATGTAGGTGGAAAAGGCCGTCCGGCGTCTCTGGCCAGGGCGCCGTACGCCAAAAGAGCAAGAGGCCAGCGCCCAGGCACAAAGCCACATAACCCACCCGACGACGCCAGGCCGGGCCAGGGGCGACGGTAAAAGCTTGCATCGCGGACGGTCAGGCCGCCCCCTCCTCCGGGGAAGCGGCGGAAGATTCAGCCTCGGATGCCTCTTTCTCGGGCTCGTCCTTGATGGAACGCAGGTGGGGAAAGAGGATCACCTCACGGATGGTGTCTTTGTCGGTGAACAGCATAGTCAAACGGTCGATGCCCATACCGAAGCCACCGGTGGGCGGCATCCCATAGCTGAGGGCCTCGATGTAATCTTCGTCGATGGGGTGGGCCTCATCGTCGCCGTGGCGCGCGCGGTAGTTTTCATCCACGAAGCGCTGCCACTGGTCGATGGGGTCGTTGATCTCGCTGAAGGCATTGCAGATCTCCATGCCGCCGATGAAGCCCTCGAAGCGCTCCACCTGCCGGGGATCGTCTGGGGTCGCCTTGGCCAGGGGGCTGATATCCCGCGGGTAGTCGATCAGGAAGGTGGGCTGGATCAGATTCGGCTCCACATGGCGGGCCAACAGACTGTCCACCAGCTTGCCCCAGCTGCTCTTGGGATCGGGATCATGGCCCATGCGGCGCATCTCCTGGGCCAGGGACGCCGCGTCTGGGAAGGCCTCGTAGTCGATGCCGGTCGCGTCCAGGATGGCCTGGCGCAGGGAGATCCGGCGCCAGGGCGGCTTCAGGTCGATGGTCTTGCCCTGCCAGGTGATCTGGGTGCCCCCGGTGACCTGTTGGGCCACGTAGGCCAGCATCTCCTCGGTGCGCTTCATGACGCCGTTGTAGTCGGCGTAGGCCTCGTAAAATTCGAGCTGGGTGAACTCTGGGTTGTGCTTGAAGCTGACGCCTTCGTTGCGGAAGTCCCGCCCGATTTCATAGACCCGGTCGAAGCCGCCCACGATCAGGCGCTTCAGATAGAGCTCGAAACTGATGCGCAGGTAGAGATCCTGGTGGAGCTGATTGTGATGGGTGACAAAGGGTCGGGCCGCAGCGCCGCCGTAGATGGGCTGCAGAATGGGGGTCTCCACCTCCAGAAAGCCTTCTCCGTCCAGATAATTCCGCAAGGCGCGCACGATGGCCGCCCGGCGGCGGAAGACCTCCCGCACCTCCGGGTTGGCCAGCAGGTCCACATAGCGGCGGCGGTAGCGGGTCTCTCGGTCCCGCACGCCGTGCCACTTGTCGGGCATGGGTTTGAGGGCTTTGCTGAGGAACTGGATGGACTGGGCTTCGACGCTCAGCTCGCCGGTTTTGGTCACCACCAGGGGCCCGGTGACGCTGATGAAGTCGCCCAGGTCGATCAGCTTCTTCCAGATGTCGTTGTACCAGCCCTCGGGCAGGCTGTCCCGGCGCACCAGGATCTGGATCTGGCCGGTGCCATCTTCCAGGTCGGCGAAACTCATCTTCCCCATGACGCGGATGCGCTTGAGCCGACCTGCCACGGAGACGGGGCCCTGGCTGTCGGCGCCCGATTCGTACAAGGCCCGGGCCTGGGCGATGGTGTGGGTGCGCCGGGTGCGGGCGGGGTAGGGCTCAATGCCGGCCTCGATCAGCGCCTGCAAATTCTGCAGACGCGATCGTTCCTGATCGGTCAATCTTTCCGACTCAAACGGAGAAGGAGTGGTTGGATGGCTCACGCGGCAGTTCCCTTTTCAGGCTTGAATCCACTGCAGAAACCACAGATTTCACCGATGAACACAGCTTGTCCAGAGAGAATCCGTGTCATTCGCGCCCTCCGTGGCTTTTGGCAGTGGAGAAAGGCTTTATTCGATCTTCAAGATTTCAAAGACGATTTCACCGCCGGGAGAGTTGACTGTGACCGATTCGCCCACCTTCTTGCCCAGCAAGGCCTTGCCGATGGGGCTCTGGTTGCTGATGCGGCCATTGGCAGGGTCGGCTTCCAGCGAACCGACGATGGTATAGGTCTCTTCGTAATCAGTCCCCACCTCCCGCACAATGACTGTGCGGCCCAGGGCAATTTCATCTGCCGGCTGGGCGGACTCGTCGATCACCTGGGCGTTCTTGAGGATGTTTTCCAGCTCTCGGATGCGGCCCTCCAGGAAGCCTTGGGCCGTTTTAGCCTCATCGTAGCCGGCATTTTCACTGATATCGCCTTCTGCCTTGGCCTCGGCGATCATCCGGGCCACTTCCTTACGCCGCACCGTCGTCAAATACTCGAGCTCCTCCTTAATTTTCTGGAGCCCTTCAGCGGTCAGGTAGACAGGCTTGTTCGTACTCATGGCACTCTTCTCTCTCTACTACAATCTGACGTAATGACTGCCCCTGCAGAAAGGGACTCTCACCGACGTCCCCACTGGATTTCCGCCGGGATTGACTGCAGACTGATCCCCCCTGCCCACACTGCACCTCGCCCGGAATCGGCCACGCCCTGGGTGCAGCGCCTGGAACATCCGACAGCTGCAACAAACGGATGTAAGTCAATGGGACGTCTTTTTTCATGGGACGCCTTTAAAACGGGACGCCCGACCGGAAAGTTTCCTGATAAGGGCCAGGCGGCCATGAAAAACACCGCCGAATTCCGGCGGCGCGTGCGGTTCGCTGGATTCACACCAGGGCCAGGTCCATCTACCGCCACCCATACTCCCGGCCGATCCCCACAGAATGGCCTGCAAAGGTAGCCACTTCCTCGTTGATGGCGACAATGGACGGGGCCGCACACATGGGAAATGGGCGAAAGTAATCGGCCGATCGGTCCTGCAGGACCGATCGGCATCAGGCTAACATAGCAAAACCCGGCAGAAATTCTGCAGAACCCCATCTGCGGGAAACATGCGAGCGAATTTCTGCCGGCCAATTTCTACCGTGGTGCTCCCATTAACGTATGATAGTATAACCCATATCAACCAATTTGCCAAATCCAGTCCAAGGAGCCCAAAGAACCACCATGGACGCCCAGACTTTTGACCGCTTTGCGCCGTTTTATGACCAGGACTATCGCCACTATGACGAGGATCTGCCCCTCTTGGTGGACCTTGCCCAGGAGTGCGGGAATCCGGTCCTGGAGCTGGGCTGCGGCACGGGCCGGGTGGCCATCGCCCTGGCCGCGGCCGGGCATCAGGTGACGGGGGTCGACCTCAGCCCCGCCCTGCTGGACGTGGCCCGACGCAAGCTGGCCGACTCGCCCTTCGCCGGGCAGGTTCAGCTGATCCGGGACGACCTGCGCCACTGCACCCTGGAGCGCCAAGACTTCGCCTTCGCCTTCTGTGTCAGCAACACACTGATGCATTTCACCACGCCAGAAGAGCAGATGGCCGTGCTACGCAACGCCCACCGCCACCTCCGCAGCGGCGGGCGCCTCTTCCTGGCCCTCTTCAACCCAGATGTCCGTCGTCTGACCGAGGTCAACGGCCTGATGGAACTGGCCGACCGCTGGGAAGACGAAGAAGCCGGCACCTCGGTTATCAAGTGGAGCGTGCGCACCGTGGACTGGGCCGCGCAACTGCAGGACACCCTCTTCATCTACGAGGAACTGCTGGCCGATGGCTCCGTACGCCGGACGGCCTGCCCGTTCACCCTGCGCTTCCTGTGGCAACATGAGGTTGAGCTGATGCTCCAGGCAGCCGGCTTTCAGGTGGAAGCGGTCTGGGGCGATTTCCAATGCAATCCCTACGACGATCAGGCGGAATCCCTCCTCCTGCTGGCCCAGAAGTAACGCCACCGGGTCGCCGTCCTCCCTTCGCCGGCCAGCCAGGTTGTGACGTCGCTACAGAAACCACAGATTACACAGATGAACACGATTTTGCCCGGTGTCTCCCTCGAAGTTCTCTGGCCCCAGAGGGCTCCCCCTCTACGTTACGCCCCGGCGGTGGTAAAACCCCTTTTGCAGGCGAGACATCCGTGTCATTCGTGGCGTTTGGCGGCAGCGCCAGATTGTGCATTGTGGAACAAATGGTGGCCAGCTCACGTTGTATAAGCCGTGGGATGGTATAATGATCCCCGTGCAGGTCAGAACGACCGGGATAGGGGTGACAGCGCCCACCCGAATTCGTCTCTGATTCGTAGATGCCAACGTAGATGCACTTTAACAGCAACGAAAGATTGGAGTGACAGATCATGTACGCCAATGAGAACCTGATGGTCATGTTGAACCTGGGTCGAGATCAGTACGAAGAGCGCCTCCAGGAAGCAGAAGCCCGTCGGCGTGCCGCCCGGTTCACCCCGGCCCGGGAATCCTGGTGGGATCGGTTGCAGCTTCACCTGGCCGATTGGCTCATCGCCGCAGGCCAGCGGATGAAGCGGACCCACGGCCACTCCCACCCCGCTTCCGCCTGACACCAGTCCGCCTGACACCAGGACAGACTGCCCGGCCTGATGCCGGGGCGGGTGGGTCAAGGTGAGTGGCACGTGATGGAGATCCCGGCAATGACGTCGGTTCCGATGAAAAAAAGCTTTCCGGCCATGATGGCCGGCTCGATCCCGACCGTTCCCATCGGCAGAGGGATCGAAGGTTGAACTAGAAATAAATAACGAAATAAACCGTCTAAAAACAAATACAGCCAGTCGAAGTACACAATTCAAATACCATGGCTGCAGAAATGGCCCGGCCGGCCCCAAGGGCGCCGGACAAAGAGGCCCGGTAGCCTACCGGCCAGAGGCCAGCAGTGAACCTGGTTCGCAAATCAAAGGGGTGCCCGCTTGGGCACCCCTTTCTGTTTGTTTATGCCTTTATGTCGGGCGGGGTTCCTGGCGCCTCGTCAGCACTCGCTGTAGCCGCAGACGTGGCATTTGCGACACCCTTCCACGTTCAGGAACGCGGCCTCGCCACAGTCGGGGCAGATGTCGCCGATGGGGCGCTGGGCAATGGGCAGGGCCAGTTGCTCGGCCAGCTGGAACTCCTCCCGGGCTGGCGGATGTTCGCTCAGATGTTCAGCCAGCACCTGGGCCACGCCGTCGGGCAGGCTGCGCACCCGGTTGGCACCGAAGCCCAGGGGGCGTCCGCCACCGATGCCGGCCAGCTCGTCCATCACCCAGCGCAGGCGCTCGCTGGGCGGCAGGCTGGCCGGCATGCGCAGCACCAGGCTGATGAGCCGCCCCAGGGCTTCGCTCACTGCGCTGACCTCACTACCCGCTTTCCCCACGTTGAGGAAGACCTCGAAGGGCTCGTTGCGCTCATCGTTGTTGACGGTGATGTACGCAGTGCCCAGGGGCGTTTCCTTGCGATAGGTCACCCCATGGAGGGTCTTGGGCCGGGGCCGCTTGGTCATGATGGGTTTGACATCGCCTGCGGCGGAGGCAGGCGCCTGGGCGCCGTTGGCGTAGGGCACGGGCGCCTGGCTCGAGGATACCGTGGCCGGCTGTCCTTCGGCCGTTGCCGGCCCATCCTCCTTCCTGGCCTTGGTGGCCTTGGTCTCCAACACCACCTCCTGGCGGCTGCCGGTCACGTAGACGGTCAACCCCTTGCAGCCCAGCTCCCAGGCCAGCATGTAGGCCTTGGCCACGTCTTCTTCGGTGGCGTGTTCGGGGAAGTTTATCGTCTTGCTGATGCTGTTATCCACAAAGGCCTGGATGGCGGCCTGCATGCGCACGTGCTCTTCGGCGGTGATGTCGCTGCTGACCACGAAGGTGTGGCGGATGTGTTCGGGCACTTCGGGCAGGTTCTGGCAACTGCCGTAGACGGCCACGTGCTGCTTAATGCGCTCCTTGGCCTCGGGGCTCAGGTCGGTCTGGTTCAGGGCCTCCTCGAACAGGGGGCTGGTGTAGTTCAGCTCCACGTCCCGGTCGCCGTCCTTGAAGTGGCGGATGTAGCCCAGGGCGAAGACGGGCTCACAGCCGTAGCCTTCGCAGCCACACACGGTGGCGATGGTGCCGGTGGGCGCCACGGTGGTTTGGGCCGCGTTGCGGATGCCGTGCCGCTGGATGCCGGCCACGATCTCGTTCCAGTCCAGGGGTGGCCGCTGCCAGTCGTGGCGGTACGGCTGCAGGGGCCGGGGAGGCTGCCAGGCCATGCCGCGGCCGGGTTCTGCCTCGGGATCGTAGATGCTGCCCTTGAAGGCCGGGAAGGGGCCTCTCTCCTGGGCCAGCTCGATGCTCTTCTGCATGCAGTGGTAGCGGATGAATTCCATGATCTGGGCGGCGAACTCCTGGCCGGCCTCGCTGCCGTAGCGGATACCCAGCTTGAACATCATGTCGCCCAGGCCCATGATGCCCAGGCCGATGCGGCGGGCCCGGTAGGCCGCCTCTGCCACCTCCGGCACGGCCGGCACATAGGCGTTGGCGCTGACCACGTTGTCCAGGAAGTGGGTGCTCTCCCGGACGGTACGCCGCAGCAGTTCCCAGTCCACCACCGGCTTCCCCTGGTCGTCGGTGGTCACATGCTGGGCCAGGTTGATGGAGCCCAGACAGCAATTTTCGTAGGGTCCAAGCCATTGCTCGCCGCAGCCTCGAGAAACATAACCTGCGGTAATCCAGGTATCGGTCTCTGGCTCATAGAGATCATAGACCGTGTCGATACCAGCAAAGGTGATGTTCACAATACGGGCCAGGGTCTCTTCAGCCCGAAGTTGAACCGTGGTAGGCTGTTCCCTCTCCTGTCCGACTCCCATCTCCAGGGCTGGAAGTTCGAGAGGATAGGGTCGCAGTACTCGAACCTGATCTCCTGGCCGCAGGTGATCGAGCCTTGTGGGCACAAATGCGCCACTTTCTGGATCCAGGACATGAAATTGATGCGAGGCGGTTGCCCGGACAGATCCCCCATCAGCGAACGCAACGAGGTAAACAGGCATGTTATTGTGGACCTCAACGGTGGCCACTACCCCCACGCCATCCACAGTCAGAATGGAATCACCTGGCTGAATCTCATCGACGCGTCGCCATCCCCCAGGCGTTGCCACCGGTGTGTCTCCAGTTACACACGGATTGGTCGCCTCCAACTCATACAAGTGGGGCACGGGGTTGCTGCGGTTGGCCGCATCGATGAAGAGGGCGCCTGGCTCGCCGTTGTGGTGGGCATGCCGGATAATCTTCGCGAAGAGATCCCGGGCCCGGACCGTCTTCCACACCTTGCCGTCCCGGGGGTTGCGGAGATGAAAGTCGGTGTCGTCCTTCACCGCCTGCATGAACTCATCGGTGATGGCCACGGAGATGTTGAAGTTGGTGATCTTGCCCTCTTCCGCCTTGCACTCGATGAACTCTTCGATGTCCGGGTGATCCACCCGCAACACGCCCATGTTGGCGCCCCGTCGACTGCCGCCCTGGGCAATTTCCCCAAAGGCCTGGTCGTAGACCCGCAGGAAGCCCACCGGACCGGTGGCACGGCCGGCGGAGGTGTGGACGATATCGTTCTTGGGGCGCAGCCGGCTGAAGGAAAAGCCGTTGCCACCACCGGTCTGCTGGATCAGGGCCGCCACCCGCAGGCTGCTGAAGATGCCGTCGCTGCTCTTGCCCATGTCGTCGGCGATGGGAATGACGAAACAGGCCGCCAACTGGCCCAGGGGGGTCCCCGCGCCGGTGAAGGTGGGGCTGTTGGGGAAAAAGCGGAAATCGGTCAACAGATCATAGAAGGTGCGGGTCACCGCGTCCACATCGCCGCCGTACTGGGCCTCCACCTGGGCGATGTGGCTGGCCACCCGATAGAACATGCCCGCCGGCGTCTCCAGCAGGGTGCCGTCCACATCCCGGCGCAGGTAGCGGCGCTCCAGCACCTTGCGGCTGTTTTCCGTGAGCCGGATCTTGGCGTCATCCACGTAGTCGGGCGGGGTGACGGGGATGCGTTGCCCCTTGACGTTCTCGATGACCGTCCGGGCGGTGGTCCTCAACTGGCTGTCGATCTGTTCAGTCATGAATGCGCTCTCCTATGAGACCTTCTTCCGATGGGACTTCGATGGGGCTCCAATCTGATGGGCCTTCACATGGAATATCTCACCTGGCATCCGCCCCTTAGCGCCCCATGAGCCGATCGATCTCGGCCCGGAGCTCGTTGAGGTCGTTGATGTCCAGGTAGACGCTGGCAAAGCGGATGTAGGCCACCTGGTCCACCTGGGAGAGATGATCCAGCACCAGGTTGCCGATGACGCTGCTGGGCACCTCGGCCCTGCCCAGGCTGTGAAGCGCCTCCTCGATCTGCACCACCATGTGCTCGATGATGTCACTGCTGATGGGGCGTTTGGTGGCCGCGATCTGGATGCCGGACAGCAACTTTTGACGTTCATACGGCTCACGCCGGCCGTCGCTCTTCACCACCAACAGGCTGGCCGCCACGTGCTCATAGGTGGTAAAACGCTGGCCACAGTGATCGCAGCGCCGGCGTCGGCGAATGCTCTCACCGGCCTCTCGGGTATCGATCACCCGGTGTTGGGTATACCCACAGTGGGGACAGCGCATAGGCAAACTCGCTCGTTCTACAGTTCCCGTATGAGTTCCCGTGTGCGTCGCCGGATGGTGACGGGATCCAGAAGATGGAAAATCGCGGCAAAAAAACCAGCCCATCTGGAAGGGGACATCAATCCGCCAAGATGGGCTCCCAGCCCAACATATAGTACTTTTGTCGTAGACACATACTATATGTAGCGTCAGGCAGGGCCAAAGTATAGCACAGATCGGGGGCCCTGGCAAATGCCAAACAGGTGTTCTGCCCGGGCAATTCCGCCCAAAAGGGGCGTCGGCGCGAAATTTTAAGGTTGGGTAAGGAAGAGGGGAGGGATGGGGGATTGAGAGATTATGTCAAACAAATGAATATGTTTACTCTGGTTCTTCGAATAGTGAACGTTGGGGCCATCAGTAGGGAACCTCCATGGTGGAGAAGAAGGCAAGGGCTGAAGCTGTGACGAGCCCCTGGCAGGCAGCCTCCGGAGTGTCACGGGCCAGGCTCAGGTGAGGGTATCGGTGTTGTAAAGGCATACTCCCTCCCGCCAAGCAAGTCGGGCCTGGGCCGGGATCCTGCTCTAGAGAGCTTCCAGCAAGTTGTCTACCGCCATGCGGGCCATCCGTTCGATCGCCTGAACGGTGGCCGCGCCGATGTGGGAGGTGGCAATGAAGTTGTCCAGCTTCAGGAGAGGATTGGAGGGGCCTGGGGGTTCCTGTGCGAAGACATCCATGGCCGCCCCGGCCAGCCGCCTCTCGACCAACGCCTGGTAGAGGGCAGCCTCATCCACCAGTTCCCCCCGAGCCGTGTTCACCAGAAAGGCCGAGGGCTTCATCAGGGCCAGCTCGCGGGCCCCGATCATCCCCCGGGTCTGGGCGGTCAGGGGAACATGGAGGCTAACCACGTCGCTCTCCCGGAGGAGCTCCTCCAGGGGGCATTGACGGGCGTCCAAGGGCTGGAGCACGGACGCTGGGGGTGTGAGGAGGTCGTAGAACAGGACCTGCATGCCCAGGGCCCGGACGCGGTGAGCTACTTCCTGGCCAATGCGCCCCAGGCCGATCAGTCCAGCCGTGAGCCCGTGGAGTTCCACCCCGATCACCCGCTGCCATGTGCCCTCGCGCACCCGGCGATCGTGCAGGGGGATGCGGCGCGCGAGGGACAACATGAGACCTAAGGTGAGTTCGGCGACCGCGATGCTGTTGGCCCCCGGGGTGACCGTCACCACGATGTTGCGTCGCCGGACCGCGTCCAGGTCGATGTTGTCGACGCCCACACCGAAGCGGGAGATGACCCTCAGACAGGAGGCCTGGCGCAGAGCCTCCGCGTTCACCTCATCCAGGCCCAAGATGGCGCCGACGGCGTCCTTCCAGAGGGGGCCCAGTTCGTGCCCTTTCAGGGGGCGATCGTGGGGACTGACGACGACCTCATAGCCGGCCTGGGCAAGGCGCTGAAGGTGAGGTTGGCCGTGTTCGATGAGCGAACGGGCCGTGACCAGGATCCGCTCGGCCATGGTGCCTCCGGATGTGTCGGGTCGTGCGGTGCAGCTCCTACTCCTCCTGCTGGGCTGCATCGGTCTCCGTTGCCTCGGTCGGCGCCGATAGGAACGAGGTGGCCACCAGGATGGGTTTCACGGCGTCCAGGAGATGGCAGTATTGGGCTGCCAGTTCCCGGTACACGGCATGGCGTGTCGGATCGGGCTGGATCTGTTCCACCACGGCGACCATGGAGCGGGCGGTCTCGGCCAGATCAGGGAAGACCCCCACGGCATAGCCTGCCAGGATGGCCGATCCCAGGATGGCGAACTCCTCTCGGTTCAGGCGCACGTAGGGGACGTTCAACGTGTCGGCCTTGATCTGGTTCCAGAGGCGGCTGCGGGCACCACCGCCGATGACCCGGGTCTCGGTGAAGCGCAGCTCCGGCGCGAGTTCCCGCACCACCTCCTGGTAGAAGGCGTATTCGTAGGCGACCCCTTCGAGCATGGCCCGGTAGAGATGGGCTTTCCCATGGGCCCAACTGAGTCCCAGCCAGACGCCGCGGAAGCACGGCTCGCCGGGGCAGACCCGGCCGCCGAAGTGGGGGACGAAGAGAAGCCCTCCGGAGCCAGGGGGGAGAGGTTCGGCCAGGGCGTCGAACTGGGCATAGAAGTTCGTGCCGGCCGCCATGGCCGCCTTCCGCTCCTCGGTGGCGATCTCGTCCCGGAACCAACGAAGGTTCAGCCCACCGCCGTTGATGTAGGCCAGCTGGTAGTATAGGCCGGGGATCACCAGATGGGCGGTGAACAGGGTGCGGTAAGCCCGGTCGGGCACGAACCGATCGGTGCACACCGCGAAGACGGAGGCGGTTCCGGCCACATCGAAGATCTGGCCGGGATCCACCATGCCGGCTCCGAGCATGCCGGCCGCCTGGTCGCCACAGCCCGCTGCGATGGGGGTGCCGACCTTGAGCCCTGTGGCCTGGGCAGCCTCCACCGTGACACCGCCGACGATCTCCCAAGGCTCCACGATCCTGGGCAGTTTGGTCGCCTCGATGCCCAACCGCCCCAGCAGTTCCTGGGACCAGCGGCCGGCCTGGGTGTCGCTCAGGCAGGAGAAGTGGAGGTAGGTCCGGTCCACGAAGGCCTCCTCTGCCTTCAGGCCGGCCATGCGACCGGCCACGTAGGCTCCGGGGACCACGAACTTGGCGATGCGCCGGTAGACCTCCGGCCGTTCGTGCTTCCACCAGAGGATCTTGGCACCATGGGAGATGGACGGTGGCCCCCCGGTGAGTTGAACGATGAGGTCGGCATGCTCCTGGAGCCGGTGGACGTAGGGACCACACCGGGTGTCCAGCCAGGAGTCGTAAGGGGTGGGCGTTCCCCATTCCGGGTCGATTGTGCCGATGCCGGCCATCTGGCCGTCGAAGGTCAGGGCAGCGACACGCCCTGGATCGACCTGGCTCTTTTCCAGGCACTCCTGGATGGTGCGCAGTGCGGAGGCGTAGATCTCGTCCGGGTCTTGCTCCACCCATCCGGGCTGGGGATGGTACAGCTTGGACTCCTCGTAGCCGGTGGCCAGCAACCGCCCTTCCTCGTCGAAGAGGCCGGCCTTGGTCCCGGTGGTGCCGATGTCCACGCCCAACAGGAAGGTCTTGGCCATGGTCCTTTCTCCCGGCAGGTCGGTGTTCACGGGGCTTCTGAATAGCGGGGGGTGTCCACGAAAGCGATCCCGCCGTCCCGGTAGAGAACCTGTTTGGCGAAGCCCTTCTCCTCGATGGTGGCGTAGTCGTGGCCAGCGTCTCCCGGCCAGGCGGCGAAGAAGACAAAGGGCTCCGAGGCGGTGTTGACGGTGCGGTGGGCCCAGTAGGGTGGGACATAGGCCACCGTGCCCGCCTCCATCTTCAGGGCCGCGGTGCGTCCGTCCTCGTGTTGCAGGAGCAGATACCCCTCTCCGCTCAGTCCCAGGTAGACCTCGCCTCGATCGCGCTTGCTGTGGAAATGGCCCTTGGTCATGTGGAACTCCGCGCCGATGCGTCCTGGGTAGATGGTGGTGGTGCAGTAGAGAACCTGCCCCTCCTCCTCGGGGATAGGTGCTACATGGACCTCGTAGATCAGGCGATCGCCTTCGGTGGCCAGGATCTCCGCGGCCGCGGCCTGGTCCTGGAAGATGGGACGCAGGTCGCTGAGGTATCGGCGCAACACCTGGGCGGGGGACTCCAGGGTAGCCACACCGGAGGCCATGTGCAGGGTGGTGACAAAGGGATCCATGGGCTCCTCCTCGGCCGAGAGGCTACAGTTCCAGGCGAATGTGCTTCAACTGGAGGTACTGTTCGGTGGCGTAGTGGGAGTTCTCCACACCGAAGCCGCTCTGCTTCCACCCGCCATAGGGATAGGGGAACTCGCCTCCGGAGACGTTGTTGATGCCGACGGTGCCGTACTCCAGGGCTTCACTGGCCGCGAGCACGGTCTTCAGGTCCTGGGTGTAGAGGTAGGCCACCAGTCCGTAGGGGCTGTCGTTCGCGTAGGCGATGGCCTCCTCCAGGGTGTCAAAGGGCATGATGGGAGCCATGGGACCGAAGGTCTCCTCCCGCATGACCTGCATGTGGTGGTTGACGTCCACCAGGACAGCCGGTTCCAGGAAGAACCCCCGGGCGTATGGCTCTCCTTGGGGTGGCTTTCCCCCGGTCAGCAGCCGAGCGCCTTTGGCCAGGGCATCCTGGATGTGGGCCAGGGTCTTGTCCACGCCGTCCCGGGTGCACATGGGCCCCAGATCGGGGTCGTTCAACCCGTGGTCGATGCGGAGCTTGCGGGTCTGCTCCACAAAGGCCTCCACGAAGGTATCGTAGAGGGAGCGATGGACGTAGATGCGGTTAATGGCGTTGCAGATCTGGCCCATGTTGCGAAAGGAACGATAGACGGCATCCTGCACCGCTTTCTCCAGGTCCGCGTCGGGGAAGACCAGGAGGGGTGTGTGGCCGCCGAGCTCCAGGGAGAGCCTCTTGATCCCCCGGGCAGCCAGCTCCATGATGGCCTGTCCGGTGGAGGTTTGCCCGGTCAGCGCGATCTTGGCCGTCCGTGGATGCTGGACCAGGACCGGCCCCAGTACGCTACCCCGGCCGGTGACCACGTTCACCGCGCCCGGCGGCGCGCCGGCTTCCTGGAGGAGGGCCGTGAACAAGGTGGTGGCCAGGGGGGTCTCGCTCGGGGGCTTGGCCACCACGGTGTTGCCTGTGATCAGGGCCGGCCCCAACTTCCACGCCATGAGCAACACCGGGTAGTTCCAGGGGCTGATGGCCACCACCACCCCCAGTGGTTGTTTGAGGACCAGGTTGCGTCGGTTGGCCCTGTTGGGCGGCATGATATCACCCTGGATCCGCCAGGCCTCTTCGCTGAAGAACTCCAGCGCGTCGGCTGCCGCCCGGATCTCGCCGATAGCCTCGCTGAGCGGCTTACCCTGTTCCAGGGTCAGCAGACGCCCCAGCTCCGACGCCCGCTCCCGGGCCAGCTGGGCAGCCTGCTTCAGCACAGCACCCCGCTGGACAGCCGGCCATCGGCTCCATTGGGAGAAGGCAGCATGGGCTGCCTCGATGGCCTGGGCCGCGTCCTCTGCGTCTGCGCTGCTGGCCGTACCCACCTGTTCCCCGGTGGCCGGATCCAGCACGGGGAAGGTACCGCCCCGGTGCGCGAGAACCCACCTGCCATCGATGAGAAGAAGAAGTTCGTGTGTCATCCAACATGCCTCCGGAACAAGGTTGAGAACCACGGATAACGTCGGCTTCGAGCTCCCAAGTCTTCCCAGTTCAGGACGACAGGGCAGCGCCCGGGTCCACCAGGATGCGCAGTCCGGTCCGTTCTCGGGCCAGGGTCAGGGCTGTGTCCATCTGGGCTAGGGGAAGCCGATGGGAGATCAGGTCGCCAACGGGAAGCCAACCGGCTTCGATCAGCTCCAGGGCAGTCCGGTACTGGCGCAGGTTGGCGCCGGTGGTGCCAGTCAGGACCACCTGCCGGTAGTGGATGCGGTTGACGTCGATGGGCACTGCAGTGGCCGGGTCGGCCAGCCCAGCAAAGAAGTTGACCCGGCCCCGGGTGGTGGCCACCCGGGGGGCCAGCGCCGCTGCTTCCCGGGAGGAGGTGGCCACCAGGACCACATCGGCTCCTCTGCCTCGGGTCAGGTCCGCGACGGCTGCCTCCACGTCCTGGTCGGTTGGGCTCAGGACGTGATCGGCCCCGAAGGCCCGGGCAAGCTCCTGCCGCGCCCGAGAGCGCTGGACCACGATCACTGTGCCCGCTCCTCGCAGTCGGGCCACCAGCAGGTGCATGATCCCCAGAGGTCCGGCCCCGATGATGAGCACCACGTCCCCCGGGCCCACGGCACAAGCCTCTTGGCCATTGAGACAACAGGAGAGGGGCTCAGCCAGGGCGGCTTCGGCAAACCCTACATCTTCCGGTAAAGGCACCACGTTGCCCTGGCGGACGGCCGCAGCTGGCACCCGCATGTGCTCGGCAAAGCCACCGTCCAAGGTAATACCCAAGGCCTCGGAACTGGGGCAGAGATTGGTCCAGCCCGCGATGCACTCCCGACAGAAGCCACATCCAACGTTGGGCGCCACACCGACCCGCATGCCGGGCGCCAGATGGGAGACGTCCTTGCCCACGGCCACCACCTCGCCTGCCACCTCGTGGCCGAGGATGCGGGGGGTGCCCGGCGGGATCCGGCCATGGCCTTTCTCCAGGATGCGCAGGTCGGTGCCGCAGATGCCCGCGGCCCGCACTCGGACCAGGACCTCGCCGGGCCCGATCTCGGGATCCGGCCACTCGGTGACCTTCAGCCTGCCAGGATGCCAGAGTACTGCTGCCTGCATCGGACCTTGCCTCTGTGGATGAAATGCCCGGTGCTCATCCGGTCCGGTCGGACGCCCCATGGGGTTGGGGCACAGGAACGGGGCGGCCCTCGCGGATGGACGCGTTAGCCGCCAGGACGGCCGCCACTGCCCGGCGACCGTCGATCCCCGTGACCTGGGGTGTGCGCCCTTGGCGGATGCAGTGGACGAAATGGGCGGCCTCCTCCATGTAGGCCTGGGCAAAGCGTTCCTGCCAGGAGGGGAAGTTGCGGGCCACCGCGCCTTCCTCCCGGGTGACCCGGACGACCGCCTGGTGGCGTGTCTCCCCGATGAGGAGGATCCCCTTGGTGCCCACGACCTCGGCCCGTGCGTCGTAGCCGTACTCGGCAGGGCAGACGCCGTCCACCATGCCGAAGGCGCCGTTGTCCATCTCCGCCAGGACCACCGCGGTATCGTAGAAATCGGGATAGCGTTCCCGCAGCTCAGGGACCTTGGCCGCCCGGGCGCGGGCAAACACCTGGACGAACTCGCCGTCGGTCAGCCAGTGCAAGGTGTCGAAGTCGTGGCTGTTCACCTCGGCCAACATGCCGTTGCTGGTTCGTACGTCCTGGGCCCAGGCCGGTGGCAGCCCGGGGCCGCGGGTCAGGGAACGCACGATGAGGGGGGTGCCGATGGCGCCCTCTTGGATCTGGCGTTTGGCGGCCACAAAGGGTGGATCGAAGCGCCTCATGAACCCGATCTGGAGCACGGTGCCGACCTGCTCGGCCGCCTGGATCATTTGATCGCACTCCTCCAGGGTGAGAGCCATGGGCTTCTCGCAGAAGACGTGCTTGCCGGCCTGGGCCGCCTGGACGGCCAGAGGTGCGTGGGTGAAGGTCGGGGTGGTGATCACCACAGCATGGAAGGCGAAACGTTCCAGAGCCGTCTCCAAGGAGCTGCACACACCGTCCTCGAGTTCCAGGGTCTCGGCTAAACGGGTCGCCCGTGCCAGATCTGTGTCTACAAGGGCCACCAATCTGGCGTAGGGAATATGCCACCGATAGTTCTGGGCGTGGACCGCGCCGGCCCGGCCAGTTCCGATCACACACACCCTGACTTCCTCCATGGTTGAGCTCCTCCCCAAATGGCTTGCGGTTGAAGAGAATAGAGGCACGATCCTCCGGCGATGTCAGCGAGCGAATCGGCGCCGTCGCCACTGGTCGATCAGGACCACCACGATGATGACCAAGCCCTGGATCACCCGCTGCCAGAACGCGCTGACATTGAGCAGGTTCAGGCCGTTGGCAAGGACCCCCATGATCAGAGATCCGATCAGGGTGCCCGGAACTCCTCCCTGCCCGCCGAACAGGTTGGTGCCCCCGATGACCACCGCAGCGATGGAACGGAGTTCCTCTCCTTCGGCCATCAGGGCATTGGCCGAATTTAGGCGTCCGGCCAACACGAACCCGCCCAGGCCGGCCATGAGCCCGGAAAAGGTGTAAGCGGCCAGTTTGACCCGATGGATGCGAATGCCGGAGCTGTGGGCAGCCTCCGGGTTGCCCCCCACTGCGTAGGTCGAACGGCCCAACACCGTGTAGCGGAGGATGAACCAGCCGAGAAGGCCCACCAGGAGGGCGATGAGGCCGGGAACCGGGATCCCTCCCAGGTCCCCCGAACCCATCCAGATCATGGCATCCGGCAGGTAGCCGCGCAGCTCCGTAGCTGTCAGATGAGAGGGCACCGGGAGCCCTCCGGTGATCAGGAGAGCGATGCCCCGGTAGGTAGTGAGGGTACCCAACGTGGCGATGAAATCCGGGATCCGCCCCTTGGTGATGATGAGGCCATTGAGGAAGCCGGCCAGCCCCCCGGTCAGGAGTGCCAGGAGGAAGCCGGGCCAGAACGGCAGCGGACCCACCTGGATACCTGCCAGGTCTATCTGTTGGGTCATGGCTACGGCCGACAAGGACGCGGCCAAAGCCGCCATCGCGCCCACCGAGAGATCGATGCCCGCAGTCAGGATGACCATGGTCTGTCCCACGCCAAGGATGGCGGTGATAGCTGTCTGCCGGGCTACATTGGCGAAATTGCTGGCGGTGAGGAAGTGGGGTGTAGCCAAAGCCAGGTAGCCGCTCAGCAAGATCAGGGCCAACAAGGGGCCGGCCCGATCGGCCACCATGGCGAGGGGCTGGAGAACAGAGCGGCGCCACTGCTCCCAGAAAAATCTCTGGGGAGGTGTCACTTGGGTGTCGGAGTTAGTGGTGGATTCCTGAGCCACGTTCCGGACCTCCTGATGGAATCAGCTCGCGTATCGCAATAGGTCTTCTTGGGTCGCCTGGCCATGCTGGAACTCCGCAGTTACCCGGCCATCCCGCAGCACCAGGATGCGGTCCGCCATGCCGAGGAGCTCCTGCATCTCGGAGGAGATGAAGAGGATAGCCATGCCCCTCTGGGCCAGCTCAGATAGGAGCTGAAAGACCTCGGCCTTGGCCCCCACGTCGATCCCTCGGGTCGGATCATCCAGGATGAGGATCCGCACCTGGGCCGATAGCCAACGGGCCAGCACCACCTTCTGTTGATTGCCTCCACTTAGAAACAGCACGGGACGATCTAACAGAGGCGGCTGGATGCGTAGTTCCTGGATATAGCGGCGGGCCAGCTGCCGTTCCGTTGCCAGGTCCAGCCGTTGCACGAGTCCGGCCTGGCTGAGGAGTCCCAGGGTGATGTTGGGGGGGATGGGGAGCATGGGCACTAACCCCTGACGGCGGTCTCGGGGTACAAAGCCGATACCCAGGCGAATGGCCTCGGCCGGCTCCTGGATGGAGACCACCTCTCCGTTGACCGCGATCTCCCCCAACGCGCCGGATTCCAACCCGAAGAGGGCCCGGGCGATCTCGCTCTGGCCAGCCCCCATCAAGCCGAAAACGCCCAGGATCTCTCCTCCCCGCAGGGTGAAGGAGACGTCGTGCAGGCGTGGGGGCATGGCCAGGTGGTCCACCCGGAGGAGAACGCCGTTGGGGCGGCTCTCGTGACGGGGAAACTGTTCATCTAGACGGCGGCCGACCATCATCTCGATCAGCTCCTCTTCCCTGGTCTCGGCCACAAGCAGGGTGGCCACCCGGGTGCCGTCTCGCAGCACCGTAACCCGCTGGCCGATGCGAAAGACCTCTGCTAGACGATGGGTGATATAGACGATGGCCACTCCCTGGTCCTGCAGGGTCTGGATGACCTGGAAGAGACGTTCCCGTTCAGCGTCGGAGAGCGCGGAGGTGGGCTCGTCCAGGAGGAGGATGCGAGGGCGCTTGGCGATCACCCGGGCAATCTCAGTGAGCTGCTGCTCTGCCACGTCCAGGTCCCCCACCTTAGCGTGTAAGTCGAGGGAAACCCCTAAGGTGTTTAGGGCCTGCTGGGCCCGGACCTCCGCCTGGAACCAGTCCACTATACCGAACCGGGTGCGGGGCAGGACGCCCATCAGGATATTCTCCGCGACGGACAGGGTGGGCACCAGGCTGAACTCCTGGTAAACCAAGCCGATGCCCAACGCTTGAGCCTGTTCCGGGGTCAGATAGGCCAGCCTCTGACCCTGGATCCAAATGTGGCCGCTGTCGGGCCGCAGGCCCCCACAGAGAATCTTCATCAGGGTGGACTTCCCGGCCCCGTTTTCGCCCAACAGGACGTGGACCTCTCCTGAGTAGACTTCCAGGTCTACATGGTCCAGGGCGTGAACGCCGGGGAACCGTTTGTCGATCTGCTCTGCCCGCAGCACGGGTTCGACAGCGGTGCCGGAGGGCAGGGTGGACATCATCTTCATCGGCTGCCTCTGGCCCCTTGGGGCTCAGCTCCGTCGTCTTGAACCTCACCTATTGTACCGTGTAACCGCCATCGATGCTCAGGACAGCGCCCGTGGCATACCCTACCTCTTCGTCGGCCAGGAAGAGAATGGCCGCGGCGATTTCCTCTGGCCGCCCTAGGCGGTTTAATGGCCGATCCGCTTCCAGCCGCCGTCGTGCGGCCTCGGGATCTGAGGTGCGCTGCAACGCGTCTCGGACTAAGGGGGTCTCGGTGGTGCCGGGACAGACACAATTGACCCGGATCCCCATAGAGGCTAGATCGACGGCGCAGCTACGGGTGAGGCCGATGAGGGCGGCCTTGCTGACGTTGTAGGCAACCTGGTGGGGGATGCCCACCAAGCCCGCCTCCGAGGAGACGTTGACGATGACGCCACCGGTGCGGGCCATGACGGGCACTGCGTACTTGGTGCACAGGAAGGCACCGGTCACGTTGACAGCCATCAACCGTTCCCAGTCGGTTACGGACGTGGCGCCCACGTCGCCCTGCATGTAAATCCCCGCGTTGTTGATCAGAATGTCGATACGCCCCCATTCGGCATCCGCGCGGGCAACCAGGCCTTGAACCTGCTCTGGCACGGCCACATCTACGGGGACGAAGATACCCTCGCCGCCGGTCCCACGGATCTCCTCCAACACAGCTTCGCCTGCATCCCGGTGGCGGCTGACCAACACAACCCGGGCTCCCCGGGCGCTGAAGGCCAGGGCTGTGGCCCGGCCAATGCCCTTAGAGGCCCCGGTGATCACGACAACCTTGTCCTGGAAGTCCATGGATCCCCCTCCCTTTTTGGTTTGGGCATCTGTCCTCCGGCCGGGTTTACGGGACAATGTCTCCCACAGGCCGGGCTGACAGGAGGGCTCTTCCCTCCTGTCAGCCCACGACTCGGCCGCTATTGACAGTTCTCCTTGACCTCCTCCCAAGACAGTTCAGGCAACACGGGGTTCGGATAGAACTGACGGGCATTTTCGATGTAGGCGATGCGGGGCCGGATGTCATACGTCTGGGGCACGTCCAGGCCACAGGCCAGGCGCACCGCAAAGTAGCTCCCAAACCAGCCCCAATCCGCGAATCCATGGGAGGTCTCGGCAACGATCTTGCCCTCGGAGATGCGCTCCACCGACTCTGGCGTCACGTCGTTGGTGAAGATTGCTACCTTTTCATCCCCGACCACGGACCCTTCGGTGGCCAGTTCCAGACGTTCGGCAGCCTCGGCCGCCAGCATAGCGCCCAGGCCCATCTCATTGGATGCCGCCCAAATGAAGTCCAGCCCTTCCGGATTGGCCTGGAGGATGTCCTCGGCACAGCGGATACCCTTTTCCCGGTTCCAGTCTGCGGCACACGGGTCACCCACGATCTCAATGCCCGGGTACTGGTCCACCACGTTGTGGAAGCCGTTGAGGCGCGCGGTGGAGAAGAAGCCACAGGCTACCCCCTCGATAATGGCCCCTCGGGCGGTGATCTGGGCCTTCTCCTCTTCGGACAGATCAGCGTAGAGCCCACGCCAGAACTCGATGTCCAGGTAGGTGTCCGGGCTCACCTCCACCCTGGGACCACTGCCCAGGATCCCTGGGCCGCCGAAGTAGTCCAGGACTGCGTAGGCCGTGACCTCGGCCGCCACAGTGTTGTCGAAGCCGATGTAGGAGGCAATCTCAAGCCCTTCGATGGGCTCCAGGAGGTTCACAATGATCACTGGAATGCCCTGCTGGTTGGCCTTCTGAACAGCGGGCTTGATCACCTCCACCTCGATGGGGGAGATGGCAATTACATCCACGCCGCGCTGGACATAGTCCTCGATGATCGCGACCTGGTCGGCGAAGGCCACGTGGGTGGCTGGCGATTGGGAGATTACCTGGACGTTGAAGCCGTGGGCATTGGCGTCGGCCGCAGAGGCCTCGAAGAAGTCCGTGGCCGTCTTGAAGACCCCTGTGATGTCTGGCGGTGTCCAGCCGATGTCGATGGGCTGTTGCCAACGGGGCGGGCTTTCCAGCTGTGCCACATCTTCGGCCCCAGCCACCGGAGCACCCTCAGCCAGGGCACCTTGTCCTCCCGGCTGGACTGTTGGCGCACAGGCGCTCAAGAGCAGCACGATCACGAGCCCAATAGACAGGAAAGAGGGAAGACGATACGGTTGACGCTGCATGGTGTCCTCCTTTGGTGGATAGGAACGGGACGCGGGAGAGCGGATATCAGACAACAGAGAGCCACACGCGTGACTGCCATACGCAGCCTGCAAGCGCCCTGATCTCCTCAACCCAGGTCTTCGTCTTCAGCCCATTACCCTGCTCACCTCCTTTCCTCTTCGGCCCGATGGGGAGCGAATGGGTGGCCCCGCCTCAGTCAGACGCACGGCAGGGGCACAAGGCTGAGCAACAGGGGATCCAGCTCGGCGTCAGGACTTGGCCTCCCCAGCCAGGGCATCGTCGATCAGATCGTTGCCGTGGGGAAGCTCGGCCAGCACCCCCTCCTCAATGTAGACCGCGGGGCCCGCGCGGCGCACCCGAATCAGGTCGACCTCGAAACGGGATCGATCGCCCCGGTGAAGCGCCCGATAGTACTCGATAGGTGTGCCGCCATCCAGGTAGCTGACGCTGTCCAGGAGGATCAGCGGGGCGCCCTTCTCCACTTGGAGCAACTTGGCCTCGTACTCACTAGCCGGCACGGCCTCAATGGTGCGGCGGCCTCGCCCTAACCGCAGGCCACATTCCCGTTCCAGAAAGGCATAGAGAGATTGAGCGGAGAGGTCGGCCTGGAGAAGCGACGGGCACAGATGATAGGGCAGATAGGTGGTCACAAAGACAATGGGCTCCTCGTTCACGGAGCGCAGCCGATCGATGCGAATGACAGGATCACCGGGCTTCAAGCGCAGTCGATCCGCCACTCGATGGGAGGCCGGCAGCACCTCCTGTCGCATGACCATCGTCTGGACTCGATGGCCCCGCTCCACCATGTCCTGGTAGAAGCCAGTCAGCTTCTGGACCAAACCCTCGCTGATCTTAGGCTCGGCCACAAAGGTCCCCTTGCCCTGCTCGCGGACGACTAAGCCCTCGAAGGCCAGCTCCTTGAGGGCCTGACGGACCACTGTACGGCTGACGCCGAAGGCTTCGCACAGTTCCGGCTCGCTGGGGATGCGCTCACCCGGCCGCCACAATCCGCTTTCGATGGCCTCGCACAGGATCTCCTTGAGCTGCACGTAGAGGGGAATGGGGCTCCCACGCTCGATATCCGTGTGAAGGGTTTCTCGCAGATTCTCTAGGGCCTGGAGCTCTCCCGAGGAGGGCATGGTCCATCTCCTGAGATGCCTGGTTCTGTCGTGTCACTAATACAGTCTGGTGTAAATACCACGGCAGAAATTCCGCGGCGCTACCTCCGGTGGAAACTATCAGCGAATTTCTGCCGGGATTTACCAGATGGGGAGCTACACTGAAGCCAGGTTAATATGTTCTTATGTTGTCATATTGTCATGTTGTCATTACAAGTTATAGCTTTATTGTATCCAACGCTCGACCCCTTGTCAAGGGACAAAAAAATGCCAAACAAGTGTTCTGCCAGGGCAATTCCGCCCAAAAGGGGCGTCGGCGCGAAATTTTAAGGTTGGGTAAGGAAGAGGGTAAGGATGGGGAGATTAGGTAATTGGATAATTAGGTGATTGGGTGGCTGGGTGATTGGGGGGCCAGGTACCTGGCCCCCCAATCACCCAATCCCCCAGTCACCAAACGCCTTCACCGGCCGTTGCTGCGGGAGCGGCGCAGGAAGGAGGGAATGTCCAGGTCGTCCCGATCAAAGGTGCGGACCTTGTAGTCCCGGCTGCGGCTCTCCTGGCGGGTGGCCCGGGGCCGGGACTCGTAATCGGGCTCCTGGTAGCTGAGCAGGTCGCCGTCGTTGGCCTGATCGAAGCCCGTGGCGATGACCGTCAGATTGATGGCCTCCTTCATCTCTGGGTCGATCACGGCGCCAAAGATGATATTGGCCTCGGGATGGGCATTGGCCCGGATGATTTCTGCCGCCTCGTTCACCTCAAAGAGGCTCATGTCTTCGCCGCCCTTGATGTTGAACAGGATGGCCCGCGCCCCCTCGATGGAAACGTCCAACAGGGCACTGTGGATGGCCTGCTCGGCGGCCTCCCGGGCCCGATTCTCGCCCGTACCCCGGCCAATGGCCATCAGCGCGGCGCCGCCCTCCAGCATCACCGAACGCACGTCGGCAAAGTCCAGGTTGATCAACCCGGGGATGGTGATCAGCTCGCTAATGCCCTGGATGCCCTGGCGCAGGACGTCGTCCGCAGTGCGGAAGGCCTGGTTGATGCCCATCTTTTTGTCCACGATCTGGAGCAGCCGATCGTTCGGGATCACAATCAGGGTGTCCACATTCTCGGCCAGCTGGGCCAGGGCCGACTCGGCCGTGCGCCGGCGCTGGGAGCCCTCGAAGGTAAACGGGCGGGTCACCACACCAATGGTGAGGGCGCCCAACTCCCGGGCCACTGCGGCAATGATGGGCGAGGCGCCGGAGCCGGTGCCGCCGCCCATGCCCGCGGTGACAAAGACCATGTCCGCCCCTTCCAGGATCTCTTTGATATCCTCCCGGCTCTCCTCGGCGGCCCGCTGACCGATCTCCGGGTTGCCGCCCGAACCCAGCCCCTTGGTCAGCTTGTCGCCGATGCGCAGACGCAGGGGCGCGCTGGAAAGCATCAGGGCCTGGGCATCGGTGTTGACCGCGATAAACTCCACGCCCTGGATCCCTTCTTCGATCATCCGGTTGACGGCATTCTGGCCGCCGCCACCCACACCGACCACCTTGATCTTGGCGAAATTCTCCACAAATTGCGGCTGTGAATTACTGGTACGCGCCATAAATTGCTTGCTCCTTGTCTGCACGAGAAATCAATGGGAAGCCCTATCCCACATTCTCCCCTGAATGATGACGCCCCCCAGGGCAGCACACGGGATTCAAAATCGACCTGCCGGATGCCGCCCCTCCCTCCTCATATCAACACATGTCAACCCTATGTCAACGGCTCTGCCGGCGCCCACCGGATAATGGGGGATCCCCCTGGGATGGGTGCCGGGAACCGCTCAGCCGGGCAACAGGTTGCGCAGCCATCGCATGGCCTGGCCCACCCACTGGGTGTGGGGGCCGGGGGAGTCGGCCGAAAACCGTCGATGCACAGACCGGGCGTCCTCGTGCAGCCCCCAGAGCAGCAACCCCACGCTGGTGGCGTAAGTGGGCGACAGTAGGGTGCGGGTCAGCCCACCGATGGGCAGGCGGGCAGAAGGCGCCCCCACCCGCACCGGCATGCCGAAGATCTCCCGCCCCAGCTCCGTCAGGCCGTGGAGCTGACTCGATCCGCCCGTCAGGACAATGCCTGCCGGCAACCTGTCGTAATATCCGCTCTCCTCCAGTTTTTCCCGCACGATCTCAAGGATCTCGCAGGCTCGGGCTTCCAGGATCTCGCTGATGAAACGGCGGCTGAAGCTCCGCTCGGAACGCTCCCCAAAGACGGTGGCCCAGACTTTCTCATCCGCGGCCACCCGGTCGGGCAGCACGGTGCCATAGCGCAGCTTCAACTCCTCGGCCGTTTCAAAGGGTGCATGCAAGCCGACCGCCAGATCGTTGGTGAGATGATTGCCTCCCAGATCCAGGATGACGGTGTGGCACAGGCCATCTTCGATGAAAATGGCGATGTCGGTGGTGCCGCCGCCCAGATCGACGACGGCCACGCCCATCTGGCGCTCCTCCGGCCGCAATACCGCCTCGTTGCTGGCCAGGGGCTCCAGCACCAGCTCATCAATGTCGATGTTGTGGGACAGCACACACTGGGCCAGGTTGTTGACCGCGGTGCTGCTGCCGGTGACGATGTGGGCGTCCACTTCCAGACGATAGGCGCTCATGCCCAGGGGGTACTGGACGGCCCCCTGGCTGTCCACAGTCCACTGACGGGCAATGGTGTGGATCACCTCCTGATTTTCGGGGAGGGCCACGGCCCGCGCGCCTTCCAGCGCGCGCTGCATGTCCTGGCCGGTCACGCCCTGACGGTGGTCGACCGGGCTCATCCCCTTGCTGTTCAACGTGGCAATGTGGCTGCCGGCGATGCCGACATAGGCGCTCAAAATCGGCTGACCCGCATCCTCCTCACACTTCTCAACGGCTTCTCCCACACAGGCAGTGGCCTCCTTGACGTTGACCACCACCCCGCGTCGGATGCCCCGACTCACGGCCTGGCCCACGCCTAACACCCGGAGGGCCAGGTTACCCAGGCTGTCGTGGGTCACAGCAGCCGTAAGGGCACAGACTTTGGTGGTTCCAATATCGATGGCTGAAATGAATTCCTGCACGACAACACCTCTCTGGTTAGCCCATACACGCCGGAAATGGATGGACGAGACACCCGTGGATGACGCCTGTCCGCCACTGCCGACGAGGCGGCTCAGCGTACATAGGGCCGATGAACATACCGTACATCGATAATCTGTGCGGAGGTCTTGCCGTCCTCCAATAGCCGCCTGGCGGCTTCCAAATTCTGTCTTTTTGTCTGCAAGTTGTAGCCATCTCCCCAGTAGACCCACACGTTCTGTTCAGGCAGGGGGAAATTCAGCCCCACACTCCGGTTGTAACGCACCTGATTGCCCAGTTCCGGCAGGCTTTCCATTAAGCTCAGCGCACTGGCCAGGATCTGCCTGTCCATGGCGATGCCATGGCGGCTGTCCAGGGCCCGGGCCTCCTGGAGGGCGTCCAGGATCTGGGGCAGCCCCGGGTCCACCTCAGCCCGGGCGGCCAGGGCGGTGCCATCCGCCAACAGCCAGTAGGTGCCGTCCCGGGTGACCCAGAGGGCAACCGGCTGCGCCTCCTGGACCTGGATCGCCACCCGATGGGGCAGGCCCAGGCGCACCCGGGCATCGGCCACATACGGGTGTTCCAGGAGGGCCTGGCGGATCTGCCCGGGCTCCAGCCAGAAGATGCTCCAACCGTCCACGCCGCTGCGCTGATACAGCTCCTCCCTGGACAGGTAGGTCAGGTCGGTGAAGGAGACATCCTCGGCGTAGACGAACCAGCCGCTCGGCCCATGGAGCCAGAGGATGGCGGCCACGACGCCCACCGTCACCCCAAGGCTGATCCATTTGCTGGGATGCCAGCGCACCCGCCCCCACAGCCCCTGCACCACCTGCCCGGCCCGGTTGACGCCGGTGCGGGTGCCCAGCCCGGCCAGGACGGATTCAAAGCGCCGTCGGCGCCGGGTGGCGGTACGCCGCCTGGCACGGCGCCCAGAAGGGGCCCTGCCCATCCCCTGCCAGCGCTGCTGTGGTGTCCTGGTGGACCTGGTCATCCCACTTTCCCTCGGATCTCTGGGCAAATTGACGCCCCCGGCCTTAGCGAGAGGTACGATTCTGCTGCCGCTCTTCGTATCGTTCCAGGGCCAGCTGCACCAGCCGGTCCACCAGCTCTGGATAGGGAATGCCGCTGGCTTCCCACAGCTTGGGATACATGCTGATGCGAGTGAAGCCCGGCATGGTGTTGATCTCGTTCAGGTAAAAGGTACCGGTGGCATCATCCAGCAGGAAGTCCACCCGGGCCAGGCCGCTGGCTTCCACGGCCCGAAAGGCCCGCAGAGCCAGCTCCTGCACGTGGGCCACCTGCTCCGGCGTCAGGGGCGCCGGAATCAACAATTGGCTGCTGTCGTCCAGGTACTTGGCCTCGTAGTCGTAAAACTCGTGGCCCGGGATGATCTCGCCGGGCACGCTGGCCATGGGCTCGTGGTTGCCCAACACGCTCACCTCGATCTCCCGGGCGTTGGGCACCGCGGCTTCCACCAGGACTTTGGCGTCATAGGCACAGGCCAGTTCGATGGCCGCCGCCAGCTCCGTCCGGTCGTGGGCCTTGCTCACCCCCACGCTGCTGCCCAGGTTGGCCGGCTTGACAAAGAGGGGGTAGCCCAGGCTCGCCTCCACCTCCGCCACCAGGGCGTCGGGCCGGGCACGCCAGGCCCGACGGTAGAGGACCCGGCTGGGCGTCTGGCAGAGGCCGGCCGCGGCGAAGAGGCGTTTGGCCACATCCTTGTCCATGGCGACCGCGCTGGCCAATACTCCGCAGCCCACGTAGGGCAAATTGGCCATCTCCAACAGGCCCTGGATGGTGCCGTCCTCGCCGTAGGGGCCGTGGAGCACCGGGAAAATGACATCCACCGTAGGCAGCGGCTCGCCCTGGCGCTCTCGGGGCAAGAGGGACCAACGCCCCGGTACCAGGCTGGTCTCCGGCCGGGCCTCCCCATGGGTGCTGTGGCCGTTGGGGCTGGCCGCCTGCTCGCCCAGCAAGGCCAAGGGATCGCCCCCGGTCAGCCAACGCCCCGCACGGGTGATCCCGATGGGAATCACCGTGTAGCCGGCCTGGCGCAACGCCTCCATCACGTTGCGGGCGCTGGCCAGGGAGACCTCGTGTTCGCTGCTGCGGCCGCCGAAGACCACACCCACCCGAATGTTTCGCCGGTCGGCCCTGCCGAATCCACTCATATCCATTCCCCTACCAACTGAACCTCCGGCATCAGTTCCACGCCAAATCGCCCGTGGACGGTGGCCTGGATCAGCTCCATCAGGGCCAACACGTCCCGGGCCGTGGCGTGGCCCACGCCGCCTGGGTTGACGATGAAGTTGGCGTGGAGTTCACTCACCTGGGCGCCGCCCACCCGCGCTCCCTTCAGCCCGGCGGCTTCAATCAGGCGGCCGGCAAAGTCGCCCGGCGGGTTCATGAAGGTGCTGCCCAGGCTGGGCTCCACCGGCTGGGTGCGCCGGCGATGGGCCAGGTAGCCCTCGGCCAGGGCCCGCCCCACCTCCGGTTCCCCGTAGGGCAGGCGGAAATTGGCGCTCAGCACCACCGGTTTGAAGCCGGCCTGCAACAGCTTCTGCCGCTTCAACGTGCTATCCCGGTAGGTATAGGCAAAGTCGGCCACCGTGTACTCCCGCACCTCGTCGTGCTCGTCCAGCAACAGGGCATAGTCCAGGCAGTCCTTCACCTCGCCGCCGTGGGCACCGGCGTTGCCCACCACCGCGCCGCCGACTGTGCCGGGAATGCTCACCGCCCACTCCAGCCCGGTGAGGCCGGCGCGGATGCTCTGCCGGGCCACCCCGGCCATGGCCGCGCCGCTCTCGGCGAAGAGGTAGGGGCGGTCGTCCCGGGGGAAGGCACAGCATGGGGCCAGATCCACCCGCACCTGCCGACAACGATTCTCAATGACCAGCCCCCGGATGCCGGCATCGCTGATCAGGATGTTGCTGCCGCCGCCCAGGATGAAGTAGGGCAGGCCCACCGAGCGGGCCCAGCGCACCAGCTTCAGCAATTGATCCACCGTCTGGACGGTGGCAAAATAGTCGGCTGGGCCACCCACCTTGATGGTGGTCAGAGGCGCCAGGTTGACGTGGCGACGCACCGGGATCCCCAACCGCTCCGGCACGGAAAAGTCTGTGAGGGCATCCACGCCCAGGCCGTCGACAATTTGCGGCTTCATGATGCCTCCATGGTCGGGGTGGCCGCGGCCTGCAGCCGCTCCAGCAGGAGTTCGCCCACCCGGTAGCTGTCACCGGCGCCCAGGGTGATCACCAGATCACCGGGCGCCACAACCTGGGCCAGATACGCCGCCACGTCCTCCAGCCTGGAGATGTGGCGGATGTTGGGGTGGGGGCTGGCCCCCACCAGCTCCCCCGCGGTGACGCTGCCGTCGTCCTGCTCCCGGGCCGCGTAGATGTCGGTGACGATGACTTCGTCGGCCGCCTGAAAGCTTTCCCCCATGCGGTAGAGCATGTGCCGGGTGCGGCTGAAGGTGTGGGGCTGAAAGACTGCCCGGATCTGGCGTTCCGGGTAGCGGGCCCGGGCTGCGGCCAGGGTGGCCTGGATCTCGGTGGGGTGGTGGGCGTAGTCGTCCACCACCAGCACGCCCTGGGCTTCGCCTTTGATCTCAAAGCGCCGGGCCGTGCCCCGGTAGGTGCGCAGGCTCTCCAGCGCCTGGGCCGAAGGGACATTGCACCAGCAGCTCACGGCCAGCGCGGCCAGGGCGTTGCGCACGTTGTGCAGGCCGGGCACGCCCAGGGTCAGGGGGCCGGTGGGCGCATGCCACCACTGCAGATCCGCCGTATACCCCTGGCCCGGCGTCGGGGTGGGCCGAACCGCGCGCAGGTCGGCCCGGGCGTGGAGCCCGTAGGTGATCCAGCGGGGCGCCGACCTCTGGTGTCGGGCCCGGATCTGCTCGGCGCCCGGGTCGTCCCGGCAGGAGACCACCAGCCCTTCCGGATGGACAGTGTCCACGAACTGGCTGAAGGCTTCCTGGAAGTTGGTGGGCGTAGGGTAGCAGTCCGGATGATCCCACTCCACGTTGGTGATCACGGCGACGGTAGGGCGCAGGCCCAGGAACATACGGTCATATTCATCGGCTTCAATGACAAAGTAGGGGCTGCGTCCGGCGCTGGCGTTGCCGTAGCCCGGCAAGTGCGCCCCCACAATGTAGCCGGCCTCAATGCCCGCGTCCCGCAGGACCTTGACGATCATGGCCGTGGTGGTGCTCTTGCCGTGGGTGCCTGCCACGGCGATGACCTGGCGGCCGGCCAGGAGCGCGGGCAAAAACTCGTTGCGGCGCACCACGGGAATGCCCAGGGAGATGGCGGCCTGCCGTTCCGGATTGTCCGGCCCCACGGCGCTGCTCATGAGCACCACGTGGGGGCGTTCCGCCGGCGCCAGGGCCAGCAGGTTGTCCGCCGCCTGGCCTTGGAAGATGCGCGCACCCACAGCGGCGAGCTGTCCCGTCACCGGGCCGACCTGGCGGTCGCTGCCGGAGACCTGCACGCCCATCTCCAGCAGGACCCGGGCGATGGCGCTGAGGCCCGCGCCGCCAATACCCAGGAGGTGTATCCGCAAAGTTGAATCGTGCGCCTTCAGTCGTTCCTGCCAGTTACTTGACATACGTGTGTTCAATCCAATCCCATGGCGATGACCCGATAGTTCGATGCCTCAGCCCCGGACTCGCAAAATCAACAGCAGGCCCAACAACGCCATCCAGTAGGGTGCGCTGAAAAGAGTCAGGGGCAGGTAGTTGACCAACGTCTGGGCCGTTGGGCTCAGTTCCGTGCTGGTTATCCAGCCCAGGGTCTGCACCGGGTAGTCGTATTTGTGCAGAAAGTACCAGAGCATGCCGGCGATCAGGTAGCCGTTCAAGAGCCCCACCAGGATGCTGAGCAGCGTACCCTGGGGGGGTGGCACCGGCCTGCCGGAGAACTCCAGGGTCCTGCCCGAGTAGCCGGCGTAGACGATGGCGATAAAGAGCAAGGAGAGCACCAGGAACTGAAAAAAGCGCACTCCTTCCGGGTTGTCGCTGCCCAGGAGCTGTGCCCCGGCCGCGGCCAGCACATTGTCAATGCGATCTTCCAGAAAATCCAACACCACGATGCCCACCAGGATGAGTACCGTGCTGCCCAACTCTTTGGCATACCCCCGGGTGACGCCGATCAGGGCAACGATCAGGCCGATGGTGAAAAAGATGACTTCGATGGGCCCCATGATGTCGTTGTTCCTTCGCTTGAGGCTGGTGCCAGGACCCTGCCCCCTCCCTCCTGCCCGGCAGAGGGGAGCCACAGATTTCCAGCCACAGATCTTCTTCGGCCATGGATGCCCTGCCCAGACCCCCCTGCACCGCCCCCGGCCTCGCTTAGGCTTTGGCGCCACTGCGCAGGGAGGTGGCCGCGATGAGCAGCACCAGCGCCACCAACAGGAAAATCACAATCTGGGCGTGGGGCTGGGCCAGGGACCAGAGATTGCCGATCCCCTCCCGAAATACCGACCAGCTCCCCCGCAGCACCAGGGAGACGTCGTTGCGCTCCGTTTCGGCCGCCAGGGTGCGCCCCTGGTCTCCCAGCATAGCCACCAGCCGGGGCAGGAGGACCGCGGCGAAGAAGAGTCCGTTGACCATGCCCAGGATGGTGGCCCAGCCTTTGTTGTTGGGCTTCTTGATGGGCGCCAGCTCCGTCCACAGATAGGCGATGATGACCACGGCCAGCCAGGCGATGAAGAGAAAGGTCACCCGGTTGTCGGCGGTGATGATGTCGGGCTGGGCGCTGACGGCTGCCAGCACATCGCCATTCTCGCCGCCCAGCCCGCCCGTGACCACCAGACCGATGAACTTGAAGATCAGGTTGCCGGTCAACTGCACCTGGGGGCCAAAGGCCTGCAGGATGATCCAACTGGTGACCGCCACGATCAGGACGTACAGCTCCCGCGCGCTTCCCCGCCGGCGACCGTTCCAGGCGAAGAACCACAGGTAAACGATGACGGCGAGCAAGATTTCCAGTTCAAAATTCATGGCAGCTCACCCATTTCGGCATCCATGTTCCTCATCCACCCGCCTCTCCCTGCCCCAGGGCCCCCAGTTCCCGGACAATGGCACAGGCGGCGTCGGGGCGGGCCAGGCGGGCCAGGGCCTCGGCCATGGCCTGGCGGCGTTGAGGGTCCGCCAGCAGCGCCAGCAAGGTGGGCACCAGCCGGTCCGCCAGGTGGCCATCCTCCAGCATCACCGCCGCGCCATGGCGGACCAGTTCCTGGGCGTTGCGGGCCTGGTTCACCCCGGCGATGGGCAAAGGCACCAACACCGAGGGCAGCCGGGCCACCGGGAATTCGCCCAGGGTGCTGGCCCCGGCCCGGGCCACACTCAGATCTGCAGCGGCCAGGGCGTAGACCATCTCCTCATGCAGGTACGGAACTGCCCGGTAGCGGCTCACCCACTCGGGGGAAAGGTGGGCCGACGGCCACTGGTTTCGAGCCCATTCCTGATACAGGGGCCAATCCCGCTCCCCCACAATGTGCAACACCCGGGCGTGGGAGAGCAATTCCGCCACGCCGCGCCAGGTGGCCTGGTTGATGGAACGGGCCCCCAGGCTGCCACCCCAGATGAGCAGCAGGGGCAGATCATCCCCTCCGGCCAGCTCCAGCCAAGGCAAAAGCCGGGCTAGAGTCCGGCGGGCGGCCTGCCGATCCCGGGCAGCCTGGACCAGCTCCGCCCGGACCGGGTAGCCGGTCACCACGGCCTTACCCTGGGGCACCTCCCCCCCGAAGGCGGCGGCCGCAGCCGGGAAGGTAACCGCCACTCGCTGGGCCAGACGGCTGAGCCAGCGGATGGCCCAGCCCGGGACCATGTCTGGGAGGTAGATGAGCACGGGGACACGCCGCAGGCGACAGGCCAGCACCACCGGTGCACACACGTAGCCGCCGGTCACGAAACAGACATGGGGGCGAAAGTGGTCGATAGTGGCCAGGCTTTGGCCCACTCCTCGCACCATTTTGCCAGCATTCACCACCGTCGTCAACGGGTTGTTCACCCGCAGTTGCCCCGTGTCGATGCCCCGGTAGGCCAACCCAGCCCGCTCCACCAGCCGGCGCTCCATGCCGTAGGTGCTGCCGATCCAGAGCAAGGTGTGGGGCTCAGCGGCTTCTGCCCCGGCGTCGGGTTGACGCAGCCGTGCGGCCACGGCCAGGGCGGGATAGACGTGCCCGCCGGTCCCGCCACCCGAAATCAAAACGCGCATAGGCCTGCCTTCCCAGTTCCGATGTTCCGCCGGCGTTGCCCCGGTTGGCCCGGCTGATATTTAATAAGATGCCAATGCTGCCCAACACCGTCACCAGGGAGCTGCCGCCATAGCTGATGAAAGGCAGGGTCACGCCGGTGGGCGGCGCCACGGCCACAATGACGGCCATGTTCAGCAGCGCCTGGAGGGTGAGCATGGCCGTGATCCCCGTGGCCAGAAGCATGCCGAAGTTGTCCGGCGCCCACAGGGCGGTGCGCAGCCCCCGGTAGGCCAGCAGGGTGAACAGCAGGATCACCAGCAGCGTCCCCAACAGCCCCAGCTCCTCGCCGATGACGGCAAAGATGTTGTCGCTCCAGCTCAGGGGTAGAAAGCCCGGCATCTTGGCCACGCCATTGCCCACGCCGGTACCGAACAGCCCGCCCCGCAATAACGTCTGGACGCCCTGCCAGACCTGCCACTCACTGCTGTGCAAAGGATCCCAAATGGAATCCAGATAGCGCTCCACCCGACCCCGGGCATAGCTGCTGTAGTGGATCACCAGCCAGAAGGTGGCCGTCCCACCCAGGCCTACCACAAGCAGCTGTTTCAACTCGGCGCCGGCGATAAAAAACATGATGGATGCGGTGGCCACGATCAGGATGGCAGTGCTGATGTCCGGCTGGGCCACCAGGAGCACGGTCACCGCGCCCATGAGGACGCTGAAGGGCAATAGGCCCACCCGCACGTCCCGGATCTTGGTTCCCTTGCTGGCCAGCCAGGTGCTGATGTAGATGATGATGACGATCTTGGCCGGCTCGCTGGGCTGGACGCTGCCGCTGAAGAAGGTCCGGGTGGAGCCGTACCTTTCAGAACCCAGGGCGATGACGGCCAGCAACATCACCAGGGTGATGCCCATCAGGCCGATGCTCCAGCGCTCCCAGAGGGTGTACGGCAGGCGGGCGGCAACCACCATGGCCACCACGCCGATGACTACCCAGATGCACTGGCGCAGGACGAAGTAGTAAGGATCGCCCAGGCCATAGATCCCCTGGGCAAAGCTGGCGCTGAAGACCATCACCAGCCCCAGCAGGAGCAGGGTCACCACAATGGCCAGAAGCCCCCAATCGTAGCTGCCTGGGGCATTTCGGTTGCGGGATGCCGCAGTGGTTGCCATGATGCCTATCCTACGGATTTCATACCAGACATGGAACGGGCCGCCAGCTGCCTGTGCACCAGCTGGCGGAAATGTTCCCCCCGGGCCTCAAAGTTCTTGTAGGCGTCAAAGCTGGTGCCGCCCGGCGAGAGGAGCACCACCGTGCCGGGCCCGGCGGTACGCGCGGCCAGCTCCACCGCCTCGTCCAGCCGCTGCACCACCGCGCAGGCAGGCGAAGGGTGGGCGCTGTAGCGGGCCCGCTCCTGCACCAGCTCCACGATCATGGGGCCCGCCTCGCCGAAGCCGATCAGGAAGCGAACCCGCTCCACGATCTCCTGGGCAAAGGCGTCCCAGGAGAGGTTCTTGTCCTTGCCGCCGGCCAGCAGGATGAGGGTCTGCTGCCGGCTGTCGAAGCTGCGCAGGCCGGCGATGGCCCGTTCCGGCGAGGTGGCGATGCTGTCGTTGATCCAGGTCACCCCATCCGCCTCGGCGACCACCTCCAGCCGGTGGGGCACGCCGGTGAAGCGACGGGCCACGGCGGCGATGGCGTCCACGGAGGCACCGGCGGCGGCGCTGATGGCCGCGGCCGCCAGGAGGTTGGCGATGTTGTGGTCCCCCCGCAGGCGCACCTCGTCCCGCCGGCAGATGGGTTGCCCATCCAGGAGCAGAAGCTCCTCCGCCAGCCAGGCTCCCTGGGCCAGGGGCGCCAGGCGGCTGAAGGGCACCAGCCGGATCTCGCGCCCGGTCAGGGACTCTTGCAGCTCCTGCACCAGATTCCCCAATCGCCAGGCCGAGGGGATCGGGTCAGCCTGGCGGCTCTCCGTCGGGAGCAGGGCGGCGGTCACGGCATCGTTGCTGCTGAGCACGGCCGTGGCGCCCTGGGGAAGGCGGCGCAACAGGTTCATCTTAGCGCTGGCGTAGGCCGCCATGCTGGGGTGGCGATCCAGGTGGTTGGGCGTCACGTTCAGGATGGCCGCCACGTGGGGGCCACACGCCTGGCATGGGCCGAAGGCCACAGCCGGGTCAAAGAGCTCCAGCTGAAAGCTGCTCAGCTCCAGGACCACCGGCTCGCCCGGTTGGATGGCGTCCAGCCGGTCGATGAGGGGGGTGCCGATGTTGCCGCCCACATGGACCGTTCGGCCGGTGGCGGCCAGCATTTCTCCCACCAGGGTGGTGGTGGTGGTCTTCCCGCTGCTGCCGGTGATGGCCACCAGGGGGCCCAGCCCCCGGCTGTGGGCCAGCTGGAAGGTCAACAGGCTGTCGTTGCTCAGGCGAATGCCCCGGGCCCTGGCCTCCTGGACCAGGGGGATCTGGGGAGGGACGCCGCCGCTCAGGCAGAGCAGGTCGCAGCCATCCAGCAGGTGCAGGGGGTGCCCACCCAGGGCAAGCTGCACCGGCAGGTCCCCCAGCGCGGTCAGTTCGGCCTGGAGCTTCTCGGCCGGCGCGGCATCACTGATGGTGACCCGGGCACCCTGGGCCACGAAGAAGCGGGCCAGGGCTAACCCCTGTCGAGCCAATCCCAGGATGAGGATGGAACGGTTGGCAAAGCACAGTTCGTTCTTCAACGTCCCCTCTGTCTCTACACGTGGCATGTCGGGTCACCTGACAGATCAAAACTCGGATGATGCTCAACAACAGGAGAGTTCACGCCCCCCACCGCAACTCCGGCCTCCCGGCCGGACAGAGGTACAGCCTCCTGTCACGCCAAGTGGGTGACCTGCATCCCTCAGATCAGCGCCAGGGCGACGCCCAACATGCCGCTCAACACGCTGACGAGCCAGAAGCGCTCCTTGATCTGGGTTTCGCTCCACCCCAACAGCTCGAAGTGGTGGTGCAGGGGCGCCATTTTGAAAATGCGCCGGCCTTCCCCGTAACGGCGCTTGGTCCACTTGTAATAGGTCACCTGAAGGGTGCTGCTCAAGGTCTCGGCCACAAAGACCGAACCCACCACCGGCAGCAGGAGCCACTGACCTGTCATCACGGCCACCAGTCCCAGGGTGGCACCCAGGGCCAGGCTCCCCGTGTCGCCCATGAACATCTGGGCCGGATGGGCGTTGTACCAGAGAAAGGCCAGCAGCGCGCCTACCACGGTAAAGCAAAAGGCCATCAGGTACACCTGGTTCTGCAGGTAGGCGATGATGCCATAGCTGGCGAAGCCGATGCTGCTGATGCTACCTGCCAGGCTGTCCAGCCCGTCGGTAATGTTGACCGCATTGCTGGTGGCCACGATGATGAAAATCGTGATGGGGATGATCAGCGGGCCGATGCGGAAGAAGCCGCCCTCATAGGGCCCCCGCAGGCCCGGCACCCCCACGTAGTCCCAGTGGGGCGGCCCGAAGTAGAGCACCAGGGCGATGATGGTGGCAAAGATGAGCTGAAAGGTGCTCTTCATGCGGGCGCTCATGCCCTCGCCCCGGGCCCGCAGGCCCTTCACCCCCTGCCAGTCGTCCACTGCCCCCAACAGGGCATGGGAGCCCAGGCAGAAAAAGAGGAGCAGGGTACTTTGCCCGATCAGGTTCATGCCCCAGAGGTTCGCCACGTTCAACACGCCGGTGATGAGCAGGACCGGCACCACGATCAGGATGCCTCCCATGGTCGGCGTACCGGTTTTCACCTGGTGTCCACCCGGCAATTCCACCCGAATCTGTTTGCCGATCCCCCATCGCTTGAGCAACGTGATGAGGGGCTTGCCCCACATCACCGCGATAAAGAAACTGACGGTGCCCAGGGTGAGCGCATATGCCATGAACGACTCTTTCCAGTGGATGCTGACTTCCTGGCCTGTCTCGCGGTCAGACCGGGGGATCGCGCCTACGCCAGGCTCATTTCTGCCACGATGGTATCCATGCCCACAGCCCGACTTCCCTTCACCAGGACCAGGTCATCGGCCTGGACAAGTTGCCGCAGCAGCTCCATGGCCTCCTGGGCATCCCGGGTGATGTGCAGACGCTCGTCGGGGAAGCCCACCTTGCGGGCCTCCGCGCCGATGGCCTGGCCCAGCTCACCCACCGTTACCAGGACATCCACTACGGCGGCAGCCCGGCGGCCCACCAGCTTGTGCCCCTCCTCGGTGTACTGGCCCAGCTCCAACATGTCGCCTAGGACGGCCATCCGGCGTCCACTGCCGCCGGGCTGGAGATCGGCCAGCAGGTTCAGGGCGGCCACGGTGCTGGCCGGGCTGGCGTTGTAGGTGTCGTCGATGACCGTGCAGCCGTTGATGCCAGGCACTACCACCAGGCGAAGCTGGCCGGAGAGGCTCTGCATGCCGGCCACGATCTCCTCCCAGCTCAACCCTTCCACCAGGCCCACCGCCGCGGCCCGCAGGGCCGTATGGACGCTGTGGCGGCCCAGCAGGGGCACCCGCACGTGGAGGGACTCCTGCTGGTTGCCCTCAGGGGGCTGGTAGTGGAAGCGAAAGCGGATCCCTTCCAGCCCGGCACTTTCGATCTCGTCCGCCCAAAGGTCCGCCTCGGGGGTGAGCCCGTAGCGGAAGATGCGGGCTCGGGTCAGGTCAGCCATGGCCCGCACCCGTTCGTCGTCCCAGTTCAGGATGGCCACGCCGCCCTCCTCCGCAGGCGGGAGGGCCTGCACCAGCTCCGACTTGGCCTGGGCGATGCGCTCCATGGTGCCCAGGCGGCTCAGATGGGTGGGTCCCACGTTGGTGATGACGCCGATGAGGGGGCGGGCCAGGGTACAAAGGGTGTGGATCTCCCCCAGGGCGTACATGCCCATCTCCACCACCGCCCGCTCGTGTTGGGGGCCCAGGTTGAGCAGCGCCAGGGGCAGCCCCTGTTCGCTGTTCAGGTTACCGGGGGTGTGGAAGGTATTGTAGCGCTGGCGCAAGACCGCGGCTGTCAGTTCTTTGGTGGTGGTCTTGCCCACGCTGCCGGTGATGCCGATCACCCGCAGCTCTCCATGGCAGCGGTGCATCCGCTGGAAGCCACCCACCTTCTGCAGCGCGACCACGCTGTCCGTCACCACAAAGGCCAGGGGGGCCCTGCCCAAATCCGCGGCTGCGGCCGCGTCGGCAAATGCCCCGGGGCGGGTACAATCCACCACCTTAGCACCCTGGGCTTCCGCCTGGGCCTGGCCGTGGGGCTGGCAGATGATCGCCCGGGCGCCGGCCGCCAGGGCATCCTGAATGAAGGCGTGGCCGTCGGTCCTCTGGCCCCGCAAGGCGATAAAGAGATCCCCCGGCTCCACGGCCCGGCTGTCCAGGGATGCGCGAGGGATGGGCACCGGCGCCAACGCCAGGGGAGGCAGGTCGCCGGTCAGGGCCTGCCAGAGGGTATGGAGGGTGATTCTGGTTGCCGTCACTGGACCCATAGATACCCGCTCCCTTTGCTGCCCGTACCTGGATCGTTGCCCATTTGCGGTGTGAACATTTTCAAATATCCAAATCCTCGTTAATCCAGCGAGACCGGCTGGACCGACTCCGGCGGAATGTTCATGTGTTCCAGCAGCCGTTTCATCACCCGGCTGAAGACTGGAGCCGCGGTGTTGGACGCCCACTGGTTGATGTTGGGATCCGGCCGGTCCATCTTCACCAGGACGACCAGCTGGGGGTCGTCCGCAGGGGCAAAGCCGATGAAGCTGACGATGGTTTCATCCAGCACATAGCCCTGGGGGGTGGGGATCTGGGCGGTACCGCTCTTGCCGGCCACCCGATAGCCGGGCACCCGGGCCTTGGTGTTGCCCGTCTCCACCACTGCCACCATCATCTCGGTGAGCTTTTGGGCCGCCTCCGGCTGGAGGACCTGACGCACGGCGACCGGCTCGGTCCATTGGACGGTTTCGCCATCCACCCGGGCGTGGACCACGTAGGGCTGCATGAGTCGACCCTGGTTGGCGATGGCCGCGGCGGCCCGGATCATCTGGATGGGGGTGACGGCCAGACCCTGGCCGAAGCTGTTGGTGCCCAGATCCGACAGGCTCCAGTTGGGGTCCTGGGGCGTCTTGATCAGGCCGTTGATCTCGCCGGAGAGGTCGATGTTGGTGGCCTCGCCAAAGCCGAAGAGGCGCAGGTATTGGTAAAAGCGATCGGGTCCAAGCAGCTGCGCCACCTGGGCCGTCACCACATTGAGGGAGCGGGCCAGGGCATCGGTGGCGGTGACCTGGCCGTAAGCCATCCGGTTGCTGTTGTAGATGGCCCGCCCCCCTACGGTGATGTAGCCGGTGTCGGTAAAGACGGTGGAGGGCTCTATCAGCCCTGCATCCAGGGCGGCAGCCATGGTGATGATCTTGAAAATGGAGCCGGGCTCATACTGGGCGCTGATGGCCGGGTTGGGAAAGCGCTCCTGGGGCATCTCCGGATAGCGGTTGGGGTCGTAGTCGGGCAGGTTCACCATGCCCAGGATCGCGCCTGTCTTGGGTGCCATCACGATGATGGTGCCCGCCTCGGCCCGGTACTGGGCCAGGCCCTGGGCCAGCTCGTCCCGAATGATCCACTGGACGGTGCGGTCCAGGGTCAGCACCAGGTCCTTGCCCACATCTGAGGGGACGAAACGGCGTACCTCCTCGGGCAGACTCTCCAGCCCATCCTGACGCCCGCCCAGCAGGCCGGCACCGTCCTGGCGGAGGAACTCGTCGTAGTACGCCTCCAGCCCCATGACGCCCCCCCGATCGGGTCGGACAAAGCCGGTCAGGTGGGCGAAGAGGGACTCCTGGGGGTAGAAGCGCCGGGGGGTGGGACGCACGTGGACCTGCTGTAGGGGATAGACCACATTTTCCTTTTCCTGGAGGGCTTTGAAATCCAGGATCTTTTGGGCTTCGGTCAGGCTTACGTCGTTGGCCAACACGGCAAAATAGGCGTCCTGATAGTTCGTCAACACAGACATCGTGTGATCATAGGGCAATCCGATCAGATCGTGCAACTGGCGGGCCACCTCAATGCGCGCCTGCGCGGTCTCCAACTGGCGGGGGGTGGCGGAAATCTGGTAGAAGTAGCGGTTCACCACCAGGGGGACGCCGTCCCGGTCGACCATGATACCCCGGGCAGCCGGTTCTGCCTCACCCACAGCGGGCGCTGCCGCCTGATCCCGCTGAAAGACCTGGTAGCGGACCAGCTGCCCCAGGATGATGAGGGTCAAGAGGCCAAACCCGATGGCCAACAGGTGAAAACGCCCCATGGGCCGGGCCGTCTGGCCGGCCGTGCCGGCATGGGTGGACGCCAGGTTTGGTGAAAGTCCGCCGGAAAGGCGGTGGAGTGTGCCCGGAGATTCCATGGATGCCTGGGTTATTCCTGAACGGGCTGGCGCGGCCACCAGCGAGTCCACCAGCCAAACGGGGCCTCGTCCGTGGAAGGGCTGGCAGGTGTGGGCAAGGCCAGGGGCTCCCTGGAAGCGGTGCCCGGGGCAAAGAGCGTCTGCAACCACTGGAGAGCCCCTCCCTCCGCCTGGGCCTTTTCCGGCTGGGGCTCAGCCACAGGGGCCGGAGGAGCCGGGGTAGGAGGGGTCGCAGGCAGGACGACGAAGGTACGGCCATTCGCGGGCACATAGCCCAGTTCCCGGGCCCGCTGGGCGATCCGGTCCAGGTTGGTGGCCGCCGCAATCTGCCAGGCCAGCTCGCTGTTTTCCTGGATGAGCCGCTCATGCTGCGCCTGGAGCTGGCTCAGCTCCACCCGGGCCTGCAGGATCTGGGCTGCCAACAGGACTTGCAGGGTCAGCCCCAGAAAGATCAGGCTAAGGCCAGCCACGTAGCGGGCAAAGGCCTGGGGGCTGTCCGGCAGCCGGAGCCAGCCGGCCGCCAAGTCCATTTGCCGGAGGAGCGGAGACAGCCAGCCCGGCGACAGGGGAAGAGCCGATGTAGCCGTTGAAGGGGCGGTTATCGCCTGGCTCCACCGGGATGCCGGGGATGAGCTTTGGGCATAGGGGGCAGAGGGGGAGAATGAACGCTGGGATACCAGTTGCATAAGTGCTCCTCTGTCATCGGCGAATTGTCAGCGACGACGACCTTCCAGGATGGCATAAATAATATTTTGTTTGAGCCTGGATGCGCTGTTGGTATGCGTTATACGTGCCTTGCGGAACCGGCAAAGTACGCTGGCAGGGGTCTTCGCCTGACCTGTCAGAGCCGTTCTGCAATGCGCAATTTGGCGGAACGGCTCCGAGGATTGTGCTGGATCTCAGCCACATCCGGCACAATGGGTTTGCGGGTCATGATGCGCAGCTCCGGCGCCTTTTCGTAGCCGCCCTGGGGGTGGGATGGATCCTGGACAAAGGAGCTGGCTTCTGCCCGCATCCAGCGCTTCACAATGCGGTCTTCCAGGCTGTGGAAGCTGATGACCGCCAGACGCCCCCCAGGCTTCAGGACAGCCAGACATTGGGGCAGGACCGATTCCAGGGCCGCAAGCTCCTGGTTGACGGCAATGCGCAGGGCCTGGAAGGTGCGGGTGGCCGGATGAAGACGCTCACCCCGCCGGCCGCCCACGGCCTGTTCCACCGCCCGGGCCAGCTGGCCGGTGGTCTCAAAGGGTCGGTGACGCACCAGATAGCGGGCAATCCGCCGGCTGCGCCGTTCCTCCCCATACTGGTAGAGCAGATCGGCCAGCTCTTGCTCGGGCCAGGTGTTGACAATGTCGGCGGCGCTCAAGGGCTGGGCCGGGTCGAAGCGCATGTCCAGGGGCCCGTCCTGCTGGAACGAAAAGCCCCGGTCCGCGAGATCCAACTGAAAGCTGCTGACGCCCAGATCCAACAGGATGGCGTCGACAGGTGCAAGGTGATGTGCGTGGACTGTCTGTCTCAACTGCGTGAAATTGGTCTGGACGAGTTGCAGGCGGCCCGCCTGGACGGCATGGAAGAGCCGTTCTGCGACCCGTTGAATCGCTTCTGGGTCGGCGTCCAGCCCCAACACCAAACCGTCGGGCGCTGAACGCTGGAGCATGGCTTCCGTGTGCCCACCGCCCCCCACCGTGGCATCCACCATGCGCATGCCGGGGCGGATCTGGAGGCCTTCCAGCACGGCCTCCAACAGGACGGGGACGTGTCGGAAGAGATCGGGCTGATGGGCGCCGGCGGGGGCGTCCACCGAGGTCTCCCCATCATCGCCCGCCTGGGTACCACCGGATACCATCATGAGGGACCTGACATGACTCCTGGACTCACAGCTCCTGGACTCACACATTCAGGGCGGCGAATAGCTCGCCGTCGATGTTGTCGCTGTTCAACGGCTGCAGGACCTTTTCCTCCCAGAGGGTGGGTTGCCACAGCTCGATGAACGTGTTGAGGCCGGCGACGAGAATCTCGCTCTCAATCTGGGCGTAATCCCGCAGGCGCTGGCTGATCAAGATGCGCCCCTGTCGGTCCGGCTTTAGATCTTCGGCAGCGCTAAAGATGGCCCGGCGCAGGAGGGCGGACCGGGGATCGGTCAGGGGCAGGGCGCTGATCTTGTCGGCCATTTCCGCCCACCTGGCCTGCGGGATCACCAGCAGGCAGCGTTCCATGGGGTTCCGGGTGATCACCAGGCCGGCGGCCAGTTGATCCCGAAACTTGGCCGGAATGGTCAACCGGCCTTTGCTGTCCAGGCTGTGGATAAATTCGCCGAGGAACACGCGATGATCCCGTTTCTGCCGATGGAGGTCACCGTGTCACATAGCTATATCACAATGCCAATCACACTGCCATGTCACATCGCCGTGACCCAGGTTGCGCTCAACAAAGGGCCGTGTTGAACGGCGGTGCAAAGTGCCGCAGGATAGCCGGCTTGGGCAGGGTGGAGATCCGCCCATGGGGGGGAGGCGGGAACGTGGGCGATACAATATCCCAAAATCAGAACATTTGTTCGTATCGCCCCACTTTCGCCGTCAATTTCCCCCGCAAATAGGGACAACGCCCCACTTTCCACCATAATGGCCCACATTATAGTGCATTTCGTCCCTTATGTCCACCGCGAATTTCGGCTTCCCCTTGGGAAATTTGGGAATTTGCCTAATACTTTTGTCGGATTTTTGACGGTCTGGGCCATGATCGGGCCCCACCGGGCAGTTTGAGGTTGGGTGTCTCCTGTCAATTCGGCGGAGAGCGGAATCTCCATTACAGTTTCGACAGGCTTTCTGGTGTATGGTTATGAAATTAATTTGTGCGCAAAGCCAAAGGTCGGGCACGGCGCTTGGGTTTTCCCACATTGTTTTCCGGCCGTTGTTTTTGACTTTGAACCCGGGATGTGCTAACATTGCAATTTACGCCAGGAAGCGCTGTCTTTTGACGCGCCCGGGCCTTGTAGAAAACGTGTAATAGTAATAGATCGTGTAATAGAAAACGTGTAGAAGAGAGGGATGGTGAACGGGGTCTACTGGCCCGCCAGGTGGCTCTGGTTCGGCATCCCAAATATTGACAACCAGATAATCTCGGCAACTGCTGCTGGTAGAAGGGAATCAGGTGACGCGTAGGGGAATGGGCTTTGGCAGGCTCACGGCAAAGGATGCGAGGCCCGTACAGCACCTGATTTTTTTTGGCACTGTGGATTGGCAGGGGTGGTTGGCCTCTGACACTGTGGATGGCACGCACTGTGGGCGACACGGTAGGCAGGGCGGGCTGGAATCATCCGGGGTCTGATTTCGGCCGAAGTAGCGGTGCTGGCGCAATCTCAAAGCATTTCATTATTTGATTTTTATTGAGCGGCATCCATCTAAATAAACCTTGTTGTAGGGAGTTGGATAACCAAGGCACCAGGATATAGGTAGGGATCGGAGCAGCGTCGTGGCCGTTCCGACCACTATCTATAGGGGTGTCTTATTGTTATTTTCCGGCCCGACGTTGGCCTGAGATGCCGGGTCAATGACGTCCGTTTGGGTATTCATGGGTTTGAAGGAGCTGAGTGCTACATGAGACTGTCCTCGAATGGTACCAATTCTTCTGCTGTGAAAGGGCTACGCACCGTCCGTAAGTCGTATGCCCGAACACCGACTATCCTAGATCTGCCGCGGCTCACCGAAGTCCAGTTGCGCAGTTTTGAATGGTTTAAGACGGAGGGGCTGCGCGACCTCTTCGACGAGATCTCGCCCATCGTGAGCTTCAACAAAAATCTGGAGCTCCACTTCGGCGACTTCTATTTCGGCGAGCCCAAGTATCCGGAAGATGAGTGCCGGGAGCGGGACATCACCTACGCGGCGCCCCTGTGGGTCAAGGTAAAGTTGATCAACCGGGACACGGGTGAAATCAGCGAGCAGGAAGTCTTCATGGGCGATTTTCCGCTCATGACGGACGCGGCCACCTTCATCATCAACGGCAGCGAACGGGTCGTGGTCAGCCAGCTCATCCGCTCGCCGGGGGTCTATTTCACCGTGGAAGAGGATCGCAGCACCGGCCGCGAGCTGGCCGGCGCCAAGCTGATCCCCAGCCGGGGCGCCTGGCTGGAGTTCGAGACCAGCAGGCGGGACATCATCAGCGTTAAGGTGGATCGGAAGCGCAAGCTGCCGGTGACCCTACTGCTGCGCGCCATCGGCTATGGCACCGATGAGGAGATCCGGGCGCTGTTCGCCGACGTGGACACCGACCTGGATCACCCCTTCATTGAGGCTACCCTGGAGCGGGATGCCACCAGCAATCCCACCAACAACAGCGAAAAGGGGGTGGAGGACGCCCTCCTGGAATTTTACAAAAAACTGCGGCCAGGCGACCCCCCCACCCTGGACAACGCGCGCAATTTCGTCCAGAATCTCTTCTTTACCCCCCGCCGCTATGACCTGGGCCGGGTGGGCCGCTACAAGCTGAACCGGCGCCTGGGGCTGGATACCCCCCTGGAGACCCGCATCCTCACCAACGAGGACCTGGTGGCGGTGATCCGGCGTATCATCGAGATCAACAACGGCCCGGCCCGACCGGACGACATCGACCACCTGGGCAACCGCCGGGTCAAGACCGTGGGCGAGCTGATCCAGAACCAGCTGCGCATCGGCCTGCTGCGCATGGAACGGGTGGTGCGGGAGCGCATGTCCATCCGGGATCCGGAGCAAGTGACGCCCCTGAGCCTGATCAACATCCGACCCGTGGTGGCCGCCACCCGAGAGTTCTTCGGCGGCAGCCAGCTCAGCCAGTTCATGGACCAGACCAACCCCCTGGCCGAGCTAACCCACAAGCGCCGCCTGAGCGCCCTGGGCCCCGGCGGCCTGCGCCGGGAACGGGCCGGCTTCGACGTCCGGGACGTCCACTACAGCCACTACGGCCGCATCTGTCCCATCGAGACGCCCGAAGGCCCCAACATCGGCCTGATCGGCTCCATGGCCACCTACGCCCGGGTCAACGACTTTGGCTTCATCGAGACGCCGTACCGGCGGGTCTACAATGACGTGGACTCCACGGTGGAGGCCCTGCGGGGCCACACTCTGGACGCCGACGTCACCGATCCGGAGACGGGCGAAGTGGTGGCTGCCAAGGGAACGGTGGTGGACGAAGAGCTGGCCAAGCGAATCAGCGCCCTCTTCGCAGGCCGCAACAACGGCAGTGAACCGGTCCGCATCAAGGTCAAGCCCTTCGCCAGCCGGGAGGTGGTCTACCTGACCGCAGACGAGGAGGAAAATGCATCCATCGCGCAGGCGTCCTCCCAGCTCAACGCGGTGGGTGAATTTCAGAATCCCCGCCCCTCGGCGCGGCGGGCCGACGAGTTCCTGTTCGAACAGCCGTCCCGCATCCGCTACATGGATGTCTCGCCCAAGCAGATCGTGGGCGTCTCGGCGGCGCTGATTCCGTTCCTGGAGCATGACGACGCCAACCGGGCCCTCATGGGCTCCAACATGCAGCGCCAGGCCGTGCCCCTGATCCGGCCCGAAGCCCCCATCGTCGGCACGGGCATGGAATACCAGGCGGCCATCGACTCCGGCCAGGTGCTGGTGGCCCGCAAGGCCGGGGAAGTGGTCAGCGTGACCGGCTCGGAGATCGTGATCCAGGAGGACGATGGTACCCGCCGGGTCTATCACCTGCGCAAGTACAACCGGAGCAACCAGAGCACCTGCATCGACCAGCGCCCCACCGTCTTTAAGGGCGACCGGGTGGAAGCCGGTTCCGTCCTGGCCGACAGCTCCAGCACCGAGAACGGCGAACTGGCCCTGGGCCAGAACGTGGTGGTGGCCTACATGAGCTGGGAGGGCGGCAATTTCGAAGACGCCATCCTGGTCAGCGAGCGGCTGGTCCAGGAGGACAAGTACACGTCCATCCACATTGAGAAGCACGAAATCGAGGCCCGGGAAACCAAGCTAGGCCCTGAAGAAATCACCCGGGACATCCCCAACGTGGGTGAGGATGCCCTAAAGGACCTGGACGAAGAGGGCATTATCCGCATCGGCGCCGAGGTCAACCCGGGCGACATCCTGGTGGGCAAGATCACCCCCAAGGGCGAGACCGAGTTGACGCCAGAGGAGAAGCTGCTGCGGGCCATCTTTGGCGAAAAGGCCCGGGAGGTCAAGGACAGCTCCCTACGCCTGCCCCACGGTGAACGGGGCAAGGTGGTGGACGTCAAGGTCTTTGACCGGGACGAACACCGGGATCTGGCCGCCGGCGTGGAGCGCATCGTGCGGGTCAGCGTGGCCCAGCGCCGCCGGCTGACCGAAGGCGACAAGATGGCCGGCCGCCACGGCAATAAGGGTGTCATCTCCAAGGTGGTCCCTGTGGAGGATATGCCCTTTCTGGAGGACGGCACGCCGGTGGATATCATCCTCAACCCCTTGGGTGTGCCCGGCCGCATGAACATCGGCCAGATTTTGGAAGCGCACCTGGGCTGGGCTGCCAACCGCCTGGGTTTCCTGGCCGAGACGCCCGTCTTCGACGGCGCCAAGGAGGACGAGATCGAGGCCGAGCTGGCCCGGGCCTGGCTGATTGACCGGGCCTGGCGGGATGCCACCGAAAAGGCCTGGCAATTGGTGAAGGAACAGCGCATCAGCCCAGAAGAGCTGTTGGACGACGCCGACGCCCGCCGCCTCTACCTGGTGGCCTGGCTCGAGCCCCAGGGCTACGACGGGGAGCGCATCTTCAACGACGAAATCTATGCCCGCCACGCCTGCCTGCGGGAATGGCTACGGGAACGGGGCTACGAACCCGAAGCCCTGTTGCCCGACAGCTACAGCCAGCGGCGCACCAGCCGGGAATCCAACGAGCTGGTCAAGGAAGTAGCCCTGCGGGAGTGGTACATCTTCCACGGGGGCGAGGTGGGCGACCTCTCCGGGGATGCCCTGGCCCAGGCGGCGGCCGAACTGAGCGAGGAGACCGGCTGGCCCCTGCCCACCACCGGCAAGCAACGCCTCTACGACGGCAAGACCGGCGAGCCCTACGACTCCCCGGTCACCGTGGGCGTGGTCCAGATGCTCAAGCTCCATCACCTGGTGGAGGACAAAGTCCACGCCCGGAGCACCGGCCCGTACAGCCTGGTCACCCAGCAGCCCTTGGGCGGCAAAGCCCAGTTCGGCGGCCAGCGCTTCGGCGAGATGGAAGTGTGGGCCCTGGAGGCCTACGGCGCGGCCTACACTCTGCAGGAGATGCTCACCATCAAGTCGGACGACATCACCGGCCGGGTCAAGACCTACGAGGCCATCGTCAAGGGCGAGGAGATCCAGAGCCCTGGCGTCCCGGAAAGCTTCCGGGTTCTGGTGAAGGAATTGCAGAGCCTGGGCCTCTCGGTGGAGGTGATCAACGAAAAGAACGAGGTGATCCAGTTTGGCAAGGAAGACAGCGAGGAGCAACTGCCCAAGCTGGGCTTTAGCCTGAATGTACCGGGGCCGATGAGCCGGAGTAGCGAATAACTGTGTCGGGTTCGTCCCCCGGGGGAAACAGCGGCGTGCGGGCCACTGGCCACGACGCCAGCCCCGCTGGCCGCCGTCCCCCGGGGGGATTCGCACCCTGAAAAAGGGAGATAGATAAAACAGATGGAAGTCAAAGATTTCGACGCCATTCGTATCTCATTGGCCTCACCGGAGCAGATCCGCGAGTGGAGCTACGGCGAGGTAACCAAACCGGAGACCATCAACTACCGGACCCTGCGCCCAGAGCGGGATGGCCTCTTCTGCGAACGCATTTTCGGCCCCACCAAGGACTGGGAGTGCGCCTGTGGCAAATACAAACGGGTGCGCTACAAGGGCATCGTCTGTGACAAGTGTGGGGTAGAGGTGGCGCCCAGCCGGGTGCGCCGGGAGCGCATGGGCCACATTGAGCTGGCCTCCCCCGTCAGCCACATCTGGTACGTGAAGGGCGTGCCCAGCCGTCTGGGCCTGCTGCTCAACATCAGCCCGCGCCACCTGGAACGGGTACTCTACTTCGCCCAATATATCGTCACCAACGTCAACGAAGACGCCCGCAGCCGGGCCATCCAGCGCCACGAGCGGGAACTGGCCATGCGCCTGGCCCGGATCGACCACGAGATCGAAGGGACCATCACCGAGCTGGAGAACCAGCTGGAGTCCCGCCTGGCCGCGCTGGACGAGGAAGAGGAACAGGCCATCCGAGAGCTGGATGAGCGCATCAACGACACCTCATCCCGCATCATCAGCGAGGCCCAGAACCTGCAGATCTGGCTCCAGGATCGCATCGGCAAGAAGGCCGAGCAGGACCAACATCTTTCCTGGGCGGATCAGCCCGTCATCCAGGCTGGCGAGGTCATTTCCCGGGACCACGAGACGGCTATCAATAACCTGGTGCAGGAAAAGCTCAACGAGCTGCAGCAGGAATCCGACGAAGAGAAGGCCGACATCCGCCTGATGATCGCGGCCAAACGGGATCACGTGCGCAGCGAGCTGGGCACCCAGATTGAAGAGCTGCGCCAGGGAGTCGAGGAGCGCAAAGAGCGCATCCGGGCCCAGATGGAACGGGAGCTGGAGGACCTCAAGTCCCTGGAGGAGAAGCAGCTCCTGACCGAGAACCGCTATCGGGAACTGGCCGAGAAGTGGGGCAATGTCTTCACCGCTGGCATGGGCGCCGAGGCCATCCGGGACATTGTGGCCAAGTTGGACCTGGACAAGCTGGCCAAGGAGCTGCGCAAGGAGATCCGCACCACCCGTAGCAAGCAGCGCCGTAAAAAGGCCGCCAAGCGCCTCCGGGTGGTGGAAAACTTCCGCAAGAGCGGCAACCGGCCCGAGTGGATGATCTTGACCGCGCTGCCGGTAATCCCGCCGGACCTGCGCCCCATGGTGCAGTTGGACGGCGGCCGCTTTGCCACCTCGGATCTCAACGACCTGTACCGCCGGGTCATCAACCGCAACAACCGCCTGCACCGGCTCATGGAGCTGGGCGCGCCGGATGTGATCGTGCGCAACGAAAAGCGCATGCTGCAGGAGGCGGTGGACAGCCTCATCGACAATGGCCGGCGGGGCCGGGCCGTCAGCCGCAGTGGCAAGCGCAAGCTCAAGAGCCTCAGCGACCTGCTCAAGGGCAAACAGGGACGTTTTCGCCGCAACCTGCTGGGGAAACGGGTGGACTACTCGGGCCGCTCGGTGATCGTCATCGGGCCAGAGCTCAAACTCCACCAGTGTGGCCTGCCCAAGAAGATGGCCCTGGAACTCTTCAAGCCCTTCGTCATGCGCCGGCTGGTGGAATATAACTACGCGCACAACATCAAGAGCGCCAAGCGTATGGTGGACCGCATGAGCCCGGAAGTCTGGGACGTGCTGGAGGAGATCTGCAAGGAGCGGCCGGTGTTGCTGAACCGCGCGCCCACCCTCCACCGCCTGGGCATCCAGGCCTTTGAGGTGGTTCTGGTGGAAGGTAGCGCCATCCACCTGCACCCCCTCACCTGCACAGCCTTCAACGCGGACTTCGACGGCGACCAGATGGCCGTCCACGTGCCCCTGAGCAGCCAGGCCGTCAAGGAAGCCCGGGAGCTGATGCTCTCCAGCCAGAACCTGCTCAAGCCCAGCAGCGGCGACCCCATAGTCGGCCCGTCCAAGGACATGGTGATGGGCGTCTACTACCTGACCGTCATGGAGTCCAAACCCCGGCGGTCCAAAGCGGGGGCCAACGGCGCCAATGGGGCCAATGGCGCCAACGGTGGGGAGCCCCGGTTGCCCACCTTCGCCACCATGGACGAGGCAGAGTACGCCTATGACATGGGCATCATCAAGCTGCGGGAGCCCATCCGGGTCTGGTTCACCAGCAAGTACGACCAGGTGCCCGTTTCCGAACTGTTGGTCGGTTCGGAGCGGATGGCGCCCTATGGCGCCGAGGCCGGGATCAGCCAGCGGGTGCTGGATGCCCTGACCGGGCACGGGATCCGCACCGTGGGTGAGCTGATGGACTACTACACCCGGGGCGAGAACAAGATGATCCAGGAGATCGCGGGCTTCGGCAGCGTGGCCATGGATGAGACCCGGGAAGCCCTGCGAGTGCTGGGGCTGTTGGGTGCATCCTGGCCCGGCGAGCGCCTGATCACCACCACGGTGGGGCGCATCATCTTCAACCGGGCCCTGCGGGAGGAGCTCTGGTTTGTCAACGAAGTGCTGGACCGCAAGGGCGTGGATGCGGTGGTGGCCCGCTGCTACAAACACTTGGGCCGGGAAGTGACCGCGGAGGTAGTGGACAACATCAAGGATCTGGGTTTCCGCTACGCAACCCGCTCCGGCATCACCATTGCCGTGAGTGACATCCAGGTACCCGAGCAAAAGGCCGAGATCCTGGAACGCACCAGCCGAGAAGTGGAGCTGAGCGAGCAGCAATACCGCCGGGGCCTGATCACGGCCGAGGAGCAGTACAACAAGATCGTGGAACTGTGGACCCGGGCCACCGACGAGGTGACCGACGCGGTAAAGCAACTGCTGAACCCGGAGGAAGGCCTGGGCGCCATGGCCCAGTCCGGCGCCACCAAGGGCGGCATCAACCCCATCCGTCAGCTGGCCGGCATGCGTGGCCTGATGGCCGACCCCAACGGGCGCATCATTCCGCTGCCCATTCGCTCCAACTTCCGGGAAGGCCTTACGGCGCTGGAGTACTTCCTGAGCACCCACGGTTCCCGCAAGGGGCTGGCCGACACCGCATTGCGCACAGCCGACGCCGGCTACCTGACCCGGCGCCTGGTGGATGTGGCCCAGGATGTGATTGTGACCATGGAGGATTGCGGCACCACCACGGGGATCTGGATCAACGCGGAGCAGGCAGCCGCCATCGGCGAAACCTTCAGCGAACGCATCGCCGGGCGCTTCCTGGCCGCTGACATCACCGACCCCGACACCGGGGAGGTGCTGCTCAAGGCGGGCACCCTGCTGGACGAAGCTGCCCTGGCCACGGTGGCCCGGTACAAGATCCAGCAGGCCTATGTGCGCAGCCCCCTCTCCTGTGAGGCCCGCTTCGGCCTCTGCCAGAAGTGCTATGGCGAGGACCTGGCCCGGGGCGGCGTCATCAAGCTGGGCGAGGCCGTGGGCATCATCGCGGCCCAGTCCATCGGCGAACCGGGCACCCAGCTGACCCTGCGCACCTTCCATACCGGCGGTGTGGCCGGCGGCGACGACATCACCCAGGGTCTGCCCCGGGTCGAGGAGCTCTTCGAGGCCCGGACGCCCAAGGGCGAGGCGGTCATCAGCGAGATCGACGGCACGGTGGACATCTACTGGGAAGGCGAGATCCGCATGCTGCGGGTCAGCCGCACCGACCTCAAGAGCCGCAACGTGGAGATCCCGGCCGGCTACCAGGTTCTGGTCAGCGACGGCGACCGGGTCCAGGAGGAGACGGTCATTGCCCTGCCGCCCGAGGGCGAATCCGCCGAGGCTGCGTCCCAGGAGGCTGCTGCGGAAGAGGCCGGCGTGATTGGCATCGTGGCGGGCATGGCCGGCGAAATCTTCCTGGAAACCCAGGAGGACGGCCGCACGGTGGCCACCATCCGCCGGGAGGACACGGAAGTCTGGGAGGTGGACATCCCGGCCAACGCCCGCCTGCGGGTGGAGAAGGGTGCCTATGTCCATGCCGGGGAACAGCTCACCGAAGGGGCCAAAAACCCCAAGGAGATCCTGCGCATCCAGGGGCGGGAAGCCTGCCAGATCTACCTGCTGGAAGAGGTGCAGAAGGTCTACCGCAGCCAGGGTGTGAACATCCACGATAAGCACATCGAGGTGATCCTGCGCCAGCTCCTGCGGCGCATTCTGGTCCGGGCCACCGGCGATACAGACCTGCTGCCCGGAGAGCTGGTGGACCGCTTCGAGTTCGAGGACATCAACGCGGCAGTGGTGGCCAAGGGTGGCAAGCCGGCCCGGGGTGAGCCTGTGGTGCTGGGGCTGACCAAGGCGGCCCTCAACACCGAGAGCTTCCTGGCTGCGGCCAGCTTCCAAGAGACCACCCGAGTTCTGACCGAGGCGGCCATCCGTGGGCAGCGGGATGAGCTGCGGGGCCTCAAGGAGAACGTGATCATCGGCAAGCTCATCCCCGTGGGCACCGGCTTCCATGCTCGGCGGGAGCGGCAGATGCGGCGCCAGGCCGAGCTGGCTGCCCTGCAGGAGCCTGCCTACCTGGCGGTGGACGAGGAGGAGGACGGCGAGCTGGAGCTGGACGACCTGGACTTCAGCGACCTGGACATGAGCGACCTGGCCGGCGTGGCCGAGCTGGGGATGGAGCCCCTGGGGGTCTCCGCCAGCGACGAGGACGAAGACGAGGATGTGGAGGTCGACTTCGGCTCACTTGAGAATGACGAGTCTGAAGAAGATCTGGACGTGGAC
>FWPU01001181.1_pt1 | contig 55250 bp, 48 predicted proteins | sample 2228361 | NCBI WGS metagenome assembly FWPU01 (sample SAMEA103939777, study PRJEB20133) | metagenome | reverse complement strand
CACTTCTTCGGGCGAGTTTCGCTTTTGAGCTTGACATCTGGCAGTTTCAGGACGACAATCGACATGGCAGGCTCCTGGATGATGGTTGTGTGAGAACTACCATCTTACTTGGAGCCTGCTCTTTTTGTCAAAACCCACCGCCTATGTGACAGTCACTGTGCTGGTCAATCGGTCTGAATCTTTCAACCTGAATGATTTCCTGAAGGCGGGGATGCTCAGCATACACTCCGCGATATTCGGGTGGTAGGAGGGCAGCAATCCTGCTCATAATCTCTTCAGTATGGCTTTGTAAAACCTGCGCACGATCCTCGCGGGGTACGGGAGCCAGCCGGAAAGGTTGACCGATGTTGACCGTTATCACAGGCCGTCGGAAGGTCATGATCTTGCGGGTGATCCTCCAGGTGCCAGCGACACCAACGGGAAGGATAGGAACGCCGGCCAGATCAGCAAGGAAGGCGACGCCAGTTTTAGCCGTGATTAACGCTCCCGTCGGGCTACGAGTGCCTTCTGGTGAGATGCCGAGCACCCCGCCGGATTTCAGATGATCGCGCGCAGCCCGTATAGCCCGTGCGTCCGCCTCCTCTCGGTTCAGCCAGATGCCACCCATGCTATCCACCAGCCAGCGGAATAGCGGATTCTTCTGATGTTTTTTTGCAACCAAACCGGTGAGATCCTTGCGGCCTATCAGGCAGTAAAGGAGGGGCACTTCGATTACGCTCAGATGATTGGCAGCGAGGATATATCCGCCCTGCGAGGGGATATTCTCCAGGCCGACAACCTTGACCCTGGTCAGCAAGGCGAACAAAATACGGAAGATAAAACATAAAATCTTTTGTAGAATGGGGTGATACAATCCATTCCTCCACCATAATTTTATCTGCTGGGACACCTTTATTTCAAGTAATTATCGCTATCATTGTAAGATCTTACAAGACATATCTCAATATTGACAGGCCAGAATGCTTTGCGACAAGGAAGTTCAGTAATAACACTCACTCAAACAAACTATTGGCGAGAGTTCTTTTTCTCTTCCCGGACTTCCGAACGCCGGATTTTCCAACTCGTAAGTGTCTTGTCAAATGAGATAAGGTTATAATCGATAAGCCATGAGAATTTTCACGAGAGGACTTCTCCTGCTTTTCATGGTCCTGATTGGCAGTATTCTTCTCAATGCCTGTGGGGAGAGCATTGAGGACAAGACCCAAACGCCTGCGGTGACAAGGCAAATTGAACTGACCAGCACACCGACATCACTCCCTCCTACGGACACTCCGGTTCCTTTAGCGGCAATAGTGGAAGGTGAAGCGATTACTCTGGAAGAATACCAGGCAGAATTGGAACGATTCAAAGCAGCCAGCCCAAACTCGGAATCATTGGACGAATCAGTTGCGGGCAATAAAGTTCTGGATGATTTAATCAATCGGACCCTGTTATCGCAGGCTGCCCGTGAAGCCGGATTTGAATTGACCAAAGAGGAGCTCGAATCGAGATTCGATGCACTGGTTGAAGAAGTAAGTGGTGAGGATTCCTTCCAAAGTTGGTTGAGAGATAACCATTGGAGCGAAGATGCATTCAAGAAATCATTACAGCGTTCGATTGAAGCTGCCTGGATGCGTGATCGCATCATCGCTGAGGTGCCCGATACTGCCGAACAGGTGCATGTCTACCAGATTCTCGTCTCCAGCGCAGAGGAGGCAGCCAGGATTTTGGCCCAGCTCGAGAGTGGCACAAGTTTTGCAACCCTGGCAGATGTCTATGATCCATTAACAAAAGGGGATCTGGGTTGGTTTCCCCGCAGCTACTTGATGGATGACGCTATCGAAGAAGCTGCTTTTCAATTACAGCCGGGTGAGTACAGCCAGGTGATTGAAACACGGCTTGGATATCATATCATTCAGGTGGTCGAAAGGGATCCAGATCGTCCTCTCAGTCCTGAGGCACGTCTGATCTGGCAGGAACATGCTCTGCAGGAATGGATTGCTACGCGACGCAGTCAGGCTGATATACAAGTATTCATGCACTAAGATCAAGAGGAAAAAAATGGACTCGTTCGATTTTGCTGATGAGGAAAGACAATCTGTTTTCAAGCGACCAGGAATGATATGGAACATCCTGACGATCATCATGATCCTGGTTGCTCTATGCATCTGCAGCGTTGCTGCGCTGATCTTTATTAACCCTTATCTGCCTCTCAACCCTTTCCCTCCCCCAACCTTGCCTCCGACCGCGGCTTTGCCAACAGCCACGCCGACGCCGCGTATCGTGCTCCCGCCAACGTGGACTCCCACCCCGACATCCTCGCCGACACCGCTGCCCGAAGCCACCAATACCCCACAGATCACTGCGACATTACCCTTCGAGGTAACTCCGGATGAAGGGGTCACTTCCACCCCCAGCGGCGGCTACCCGTTTGTAATCCATGCCGGTGATCCAGTGTATATCCCCAATTTTGCTTACCCGGACCTGGGGTGCAATTGGATGGGAGTAGGGGGAAGAGCATTTGATTTAAGCGGAGCGCCGATCGCTCAGGGTTTGCTCGTTCAGGTTGGCGGTACGTTAAACCGTCAACCTGTCGACTTCCTGGGGATAGTTGGGATGGTGAACAACTATGGCACAGGGAGTTTTGAGATCAAGTTGAGCGATGAGCCCATCGCCTCGGTACAAAGCCTGTGGATCCAATTGTTCGATCAGGCTCACATACCACTCTCGGATAAGGTTTATTTCGATACGTATGCCGATTGCGAGAGGAACCTTATACTGATCAATTTCAGCCAGACACGTTGAGCGATCTTCGGCTCTTCATTGTTAGTGTAGGGAGTGTAAAAAAATAACTGTTGGTTGGTGAATTGTTAACTCTGGTTGCAATCCTCCTGTGTCAGCTCGCACCAGGTTTGCTTGCACTTCAAGGCGTCCTCTTCTAGGATCGGGCTTTCACAAAGCATCCTTCCCTGGCAACCGAAATCCTGCAAGGCTCGAAAGATGGCTTCCAGGTCCAGGTCAGAGTCTTCTAATGGGAGGTGCTCACGCTCGCCCTTTTCGCCATACTCAATGCCAGAGATGTGAATGTGGAGATTTTTTAGCGCATTGTCACCTAGCACGCGACCATAAGTTTCCAGCACGGATGCCCACTCTGAGTAAGTGTTCATCGAGCCATTTCCCGGGCGCGCATGAAGATGGGCGAAATCAATACAAGGTAACACACCATCAATAGATTTGCTCATTTCGAGGGTGTCTTCGAGAGATCCGAGCATGGCTGCCTTGCCCATTGTTTCTGGTCGTAGAATGATAAAATTCTGGGCGGCGCGCAGCTCTTCGACACATCCTGCCAGCCTTTCGATGGATTTAGGGAGAACTTCTATGGGGGATTTTCCAAAGTACGAACCGGGATGGAAAATGACATCTGTGGCGCCTGCCAGGTTGCCATAATGGGCTGCGTCCATCAGCCGTTGCCTGGATTTTGGCCATTCTTCGTCTTCGGCGTTCAAGTTAATAAAATAAGGGGCATGAATGCTTAATGCGACATCATTTTCGAGTGCAGCCGCTTTAATCTCAGCACAGGCTTCCTCTGAAATGCGCACAGCGCGCACCCATCCCAGCTCCAGGCCGAACAACCCCAATTCGGCACACCGCTGAATGGCACCGACACTGCCTCCGGGTTTCTTGGGTGTCGAAAGTGGGGACCCTACTGTACCGAATCGAAATGACAATGATTGCATGCCTGACCTCTAAATTTCTTGTCTAACTCAATTTGCCAACATGCCAGTCAATCGTGCCCAAAGGGGAGGCCCGATGATGAGTAGACCGATCAAGGCTGCGGAAGCAGCTGCTATTAATACAGCAGCTGCACCGACATCTTTGCCAACCCTGGCAAGGACATGGTCCTGCGGGCTCGCCAGGTCTACAACTGCTTCAAGGGCCGTATTGATGAACTCTGCGGTCCACACCATTGCAATTGCGATGATGATCAATGCCCAATCATGTGGTTTTAAACGCAACCACAAGCAAATTGCGATCACCAATGCACTGACGAGAGCATGAATCCAGGCATTTCTTTGTGTCCGAATGACATACCACCATCCCGAGAATGCGCACCGGAATGAATTCGCCCGAGATTTGAGAAAGATTATCATCTGTCCTGGTTATCGAATGAGTCGATTTATTCCGGAAGTTGAATAGATGGAGAATATCGACGCAGAATCTTTTCCTGAGCCTCCCACATCCTTTCCTTGTCCACAGGATCGATATGATCATATCCGAGCAAATGTAAGGTTCCATGAACAACCAGGAGCTGCAGCTCCTCCTCGAGCGAGTTCCCATGTAATTTTGACTGAGCTTTCGCCTGTTCCAGGGATATCAATATATCGCCCAGGTACAACTTTCCACTGTCTGGATCGATCTGAGCCATTGGAAAGGCCAGGACATCCGTCGTTTCATCGATTCCCCGAAAGCTGCGATTCAGTTGGCGAAGTTGCTCATCATCGGTGATGATGATTGAGACTTCCTGATCTTCATTTCGATCGAGGACCTCAAGGACAGCCTGAGCAGCCTGGATAAGTGCCTTCTTGTCAATTTGATCCTTATCGGGTGACCTGACGAGCAAATGAATCGTCATGTTTCTGGCCTGAGGTCGGTTTGAACGTCCCCTGGATTGCGTGTCACAGCCGGGATAGTTGGAGAAGGCTCTCTCCGTGGGATGGTCTTATCAGCTGTCGGATATACCAATCTAGGATGGAACAGTCCCCGCAGGGTGGTTGTGAATGAATCGCTGATCTGATCAAGTTCTCGAAGCGTCAGGTCGGTTTCATCGAGTTGACCGGAGGAGAGACGTTGTTCTATAACACTTTTGATTAATTTATAAAGTTCCTGGTCATCTTTTGGTCGTTCCGCCCTCACGCGGGCTTCAGCGCCATCTGCGAGCATTAGGATGGCTGTTTCTCTCGAGCGGGGCCGGGGTCCAGGGTAACGAAAAAGGTTTTCATCGACGAGATTGCCATCGTCACCGGAGGCTTCGATCGCGCGAGCGTACTGGTAACGAGCAATCATGGTGCCGTGATGTTCGAGGATGAAATCCTGAACACGTCGGGGAAGGCGATATTTTTGTGCCAGCTTCAGACCGTCATGGACGTGCTGAATGATGATCTTAGCGCTGGTCAATGGATCAAGTTCATCGTGAGGGTTTGGATTTCCGGGTAACTGATTCTCGATGTAGTAATAAGGATTGAGTGCCTTGCCTGCGTCGTGGTAAAGTGCTCCTACACGGGTGAGCAGGGGATCAGCGCCGATGCACTCGGCAGCCTGTTCGGCCAGGTTCGCCACCTGGAGGCTGTGTTGATAGGTCCCTGGAGCATTTCGCAAGATGAATTGCAAGAGTGGGTGGTCAGGGCGAGAGATCTCCATCAGTTGTAATGCGGTGGTCAGACCGAGGAATTGTGCCAGTGAATATTGGAGCAGCACAGCCAATGTACTGGAGGCTATCCCGTTCACGAGAGCAGCGCCAGAGATGGAAAGGGCTGATAGCAGGTTGAAGTTCGGTTGAGGGAGACGAAAGACGAAGGCGATCCCGATCTCTATCAGAATAATCACCGCTGCTGCCCCAAAAAAAGCTGTTATCCGCCTGGCTGCACCCAGGGCAAAGATACTGAAATAGCTTGCCAGCAGGTTTATCGTCAGAAGTTCGAGGGCATTCGCTGTATTGTAGGCAAAGAGCACACAAAGGGGCATGGCGAAAACCATGGCTGTTTTGATCCCGAAAAGCGAAGAGACTGCCATACTGAAAGCCGCGATCGGGAAGAAATAAAGTACCAGAGATTCGTTGCTGGTGAATAACCGGCTGATAACCAGGAATGATGCAAACAGGACAAAGATCCCAATTAACCCCCGAGAATTTGTGACCAGAGCCGGAGTTCTTACCAAATAAATCAATAGATATGCAGCCAGGAAAACGGTGAGCAAAGCCGGACTGGCAAGGTCCTGCCAGCGGATGAACGGCTTGATTAATCCAAACTGTTCGAGTGCTTCTATGTCGGTCTCTGTCAGAACCTTTCCCCGCGGTACGATAGTTTCTCCCTGGACGAAAGAACGCTCGACAGGCTGAACAGCTCCCCGGGCTTGTTGGCGAGCTGCCTCGGTAAGTTCGGGGCTGAAAACACTATTCGGTGCAACAAAGCCTTTCACCAATTCAGAAACGATCGCTGCCTGGTCTTCGGGGAATGACAGGCTGACGAGTGTAGGCACCGACCGCCGCACTTCCTCTAACTGATCCTGGCGGATCGTGGCACGCATGACCTGCTCGAGAACTATGATGGATTCTTGCTGGATTGCCTGCCACCTTGAATCAGAGAGTGAAAGGATGCGTTCGGCGATCTCTTGATTGAGGTGAATATCCTCCAAGGCAGAGAGGTCGGACAGCTTTTGCTCCGGTGAGGCAAAAGCATCCGAACGGACGCTGGTAATATAAGCGAGGGCGGCGCGCAGGCGTTCCAGCTGCCGGCGGGCGATGGATGTATCCGGTGGCGTGTAGATATCCGAAACTGCTCGAGCGGCGTTCTCTCGCTGGCGTTCAGTCAGAATTTCGCTGACGAAGGTCAATGTACGTGGAGCCACGAACTCACGCGGGGCGACTTCACCTACTTTCAATTGAAGCGAGGATTGATCCAGAAACAGGGGTAGTATGAGCGCCGGGAAAACGATCAACAGTAGCGAGGTCAACAACAGGATCAGCAAGACCCTCTGTCTTCTTCCCATATTTTTGTTTCGAGACTTTCCGGAGGTCTTCATTCCTGATTAATCACTGAAAACCCAACGCTATTGCTCAGCGGATTCAAGCAATTTACTTACCAGCTGATGCACCTTAGAGCCTTCTGCCCTTCCTTGCAAGCGTGGCATCAAGATTTTCATCACCTGGCCTGATTGTTTGAGTGACTTGGCGCCTGTTTCATTAATTGCCTCTCTTACCATAGCTTCCAGCTCCTGCTCGGAGAGAGGCTTGGGGAGATATGCTTCCAGGATCGATATCTCCGCTTCAGCCTGGTTGATGAGATCCCTGCGCTGCGCACGCTGAGCATCTGCAATCGATTCCCGCCGTGATTTAATCTCCTTCTGCAGGATCGATATAACAGCCGAATCGTCCAGTCTTCCGCCCTTATCAACTTCTGCCAGTTTGATCGCTGCAATCGCCATGCGCAGAGTGCGTTTGCGCAAGTCATCGCCAGCACGGAGAGCGTTGGCAAGGTCTTTTTCTATCTCTGTGCGGACATTCATACAGTCATTATACCCATTTTTCTGTCATGTATTCTCTATCCCATCGGGAAACGCATCCGCTGACCACCAATGAGGTGCATGTGGATGTGATACACCGCCTGTCCCGCGTCTGGCCCAGTGTTGACGATCAAACGGTACCCAGATTCGGCGATTCCTTGCTCTGCTGCGAGCTTTCTGGCGATACCAAAGAGATGACCCATCAGCATGGTATCATCCGGACGGAGGTGGTTGACGGAGGGGATGTGCTTTTTAGGAACTATCAGGATATGATGTGGTGCAACAGGTCGAATATCCTGGAAGGCAACCACCAGATCGTCGCGAAAGAAAAAGCGAGCCGGGCTTTTACCGGCGATGATTCTGCAGAAAATGCATTGTTCGTCCATGATTAACTCTACCAAGGAATATGCCCGGGATTTATCAAATTAATATCTGCCCCCTGATATTGTTCCCTTCGATGGTTACCAGGCTTACATTTGTAATCTGATTCCAGTATGAGCGTGGGGCATGAGTCGTAATACGGAGGTAATTATCTGTCCACCCCTGGAGATGCCAGCCGGAGCCATCGATGGCAGCCACACTCTCCCAGAGAACCGGGAGCGTCTGTCCCAAGAACCGTTCCTGATAAGCCTGGGCGGTTTCTGACAGAACGAGCGTCATCTGTCGGTTTCGTTCTTTTCGCAATGGATGAGGAACCTGGTCGGTCATACGCGCTGCTGCTGTGCCAGGTCTGGCAGAATAGGTGAACACATGTCCACCCGAGAAATTCATGGAGCGAACAAATGCCAGGCTCTCCTGGAATTCCGCCTCGGTTTCACCCGGGAACCCGACAATGATGTCGGTTGTGATTGCAATCTCCGGACAGGATTTGCGGGCTGCAGCGAGGAGATCGGCGAACGAATCGGGAGTAGTCTTGCGCGCCATTCGTCTGAGCGTCGCAGCGCACCCCGACTGTAGTGGCAGGTGCAGATGTCTGCAGAGACGTTTATTCTGCCATAGCGAGAAGAAATCAGCCTCGAGATCCCAGGGCTCGAGAGATGAAAGGCGCAGTCGGGGGACATCCGTGTAATCCAGTATCAATTGAATAAGGGTACTCAAGCGGCTTCGGGGCGTCATGTCAAGGCCCCAAGAACCCAGATGTACACCGGTGAGGACCACCTCTTTGACTGGGTATTGGTCATGAGAGGTCGCGATCTGGATATCAGCAAGCACTTCTGAAACTGGTCGGCTTCTTCCTCTCCCACGGGCGATGGTTGTCACGCAAAAGGTACATCGGTTATCGCAGCCATCTTGAACTTTGATGAAGGCGCGCGTGCGTGCGCGAGCACCCGGCAAGGGCTGACGGGCGATTGGCTCGAGATCGAATAATTCTTGCGGCAGATCCAGGACATTTGGCACGAGAGCCTCTTTATCCTTATTGGGGATGACTATTTCAACCCCAGGTAACTGCTCTGCTCCATGGGGGTCAAGGGTCGACCAGCAACCAGTCACAATCACTTTACCGGCGCCTGCCCGGGTTATCTGGCGGATTTTTTGGCGTGAATCCGATGCGGCCGCGGCAGTCACTGCACAGGTGTTGACCACCGCGAGATCGGCGAGCGATGGTTCAGCAACGATCTGATGACCAGCCATGCGGAATTGACGGGCAAAGGTCTCGATCTCGCTTTGGTTCAGGCGACAACCGATCATGTCGAGGAAAACACGCATAAAATCCCTATCGTTTCTGTGATAATTCAGAGATCGATTAACTCAACAAGAATCAAGAATATCATCTATCGAATTCAGTCAGTGTGGATTATTCTGGTAGATATTCAATTATACCGTAGCGGAAGTTATGGTGCTTGTGCCTGAAAGTTATCGAACAAGATTTGTGCATAATCCGCTCCCAGACTACCAACCATCAGACCGATCCTTCCTGGTCGATATTGGATGCCGCCAGCTTCAGCGACTTGCGCCCCATTGACTGCCAATAACATCCGGGTTGCCAGACAATCTGCGCTAAGATGATTCCAGTTGTTACCTCTCACAATAAATTCACTTGGTAACATGGCTGGCATGCCGATCAAAGAACTGTTCCCATCGTGTACCTCACCAATACCATAGTACCCATCGCTGCTGATTACCAGGAAATAGTAGTTCTCCTGGTCCACGGCGCCGCAGACGAATCCGAAATAGTTATCTTCATCTCCTGCATAGGGTTTGGCATCGACTTCAAGATGAACAAGCCCGAACTTTTTCTTTGGGCCAGTCCAGGTCATCCGATGATCATGATCGATGCCGATCAGATAGCCGCTGTCGACATATTCGAATCCCGATGATGCTTGCCAGTCCTGGGAGACTTTAGAGAAGTCCTCCGCCAGGAGGATCGTCCCCGAAGGAGGCGAAAATATCCTTAAGGTGACCTCGGAGGTCAAATCGCATCCGAGAAGGGAGCTGCTGAGCAGGATAATGAGAAATGGGAACGCAGAACCCCTAAGGTGAAATTTGTTCGAGTAAACGGCGCGCATGCTCGAAGGTGGATGAATCCGGTTTTGAGAGTTCCAGTGCCAGGGAAAGTTCGCGAGAGGCTTTTTGGGATTCGCCCCGCAGTAGGTAGACAATTCCCAGGTGAAGGTGTGCGGAAGCATAAGAATTATCATTTTGGATGGCTCGATCGAGAAAACGCAAGGCACTCAGTGTGTCTCCCAATAAACTCATAACCTGAGCCATGACGACCAGCGAGGCAATATCATCTGGATTCAACAGCAGAGCCTGACGAGCTGCACTCAGCCCAAGTTGGCGGACTTGATACTGATAGGTGATCGAGAATTCAGCGAGTTTACGCCAATATCCGGGATCATTTGAAGCCAGCTGTGCTGCTCTCTGGTAGTGGGCTTCTGCCTTTTGCAATTTGCCCGCCAGAGCCAAGGTTCTCCCCAGCTCGGCTTGAATAGCCGGGTTATCAGGTTCTATCTCTTCGGCAACCTGAAGATATAGCGTTGCCAGGTCATAGCGCCCTTCCCGTTGCCAGTATAGCGCCAGGAAGGTATTGGCGGCGAGGGATCGAGGATTCAACGCGCGTGCGCGTTTGAGTTGAGGAAAACCATCTCGATGCAAGTGCTGTTCAGATTCTCCGAGATAAGCCCATGCCTCAGCGAAATTTGGATTGATCCTGATCGCGCGTTGAAAGGCTTCGTTGGCTGCTTCCCACTCACCCAGAGATGCAAGCGCGCGGCCGGAGGATAGAAAAACGAAAGACCTGTCCGCGGAGCGAGCGGCTGAGCGAATCTCTCTGCTTAAATGGGACACCATTTCGAGATAACCGGGATCGCTATCACCAGCCAGTGTCAGGTATGCGAGGCTCCTTTCAGGGTCTATTGCAGCCAGAATGATCCCCAACTCATAATTGAGAGCCGGATCAGAAGGTTGTTCTGTCAATAAAGCCTGTAAGTGGATGGAAGCTTGCTCGAAATTGCCAATGCTTTGATAGGCCAATGCCAGACGTCTATGTGCTTCACTGGATTTTTCATCACCTTGGAGGACCGAAGTCCACAAATCGATCGCCTGTTGGGTGTCACCGATCTTTTGTAGAGCGTCCCCCAGGAGGAGTTTTGAGTCCGACTTTAAGTCCCCATGATTTCTTGCCTGTGTGAGGATCTCGATGGTCTTATTTGCATCCCCGGCTTGAAGTGATAGCTCCGCGGCATACTCCCAAAGGTCGGTTCGCCACGGGGTAAGAGAAGCTGCCTGAAAGATCCGTGATGCCGCGGCAGAGGCATCTCCACCTCTAAGGAATTCAGCTGCGCGGTGCAGGTCACGAACTTGGTTGTGAACAGGCGCAGTCAAACTTGATGTTATGGCAACTACCAGAGGAAGACAAATCTTGATGAGTTCGATCTTAGACCTGGCAAATATCATCTTTCAGATTATAGTCGAGAGATAGGAAGGTGACGAATATCAGTTGAATTTATAAGGTTGAATGGCTATAATGTGCGATAGCTTATATCTGGGAGTTCAGATGGAATTCGATCTCAAAGAAGAGCACCGGATGGTACAAAACCTGGTGCGTGGGTTCGCCCAAAAAGAAGTCGCCCCGGTCATCAAGGAATATGACCGAAAACAGGAAATGGCTCCTTTTGTGCTGGGCAGGATGGCTGAGCTGGGGATTCTGGGAATATGTTTTCCAGCCAGATACGGCGGGCAGGGGATGGATTACATTGCCCTGGGGCTTGCCTGTGAGGAACTCGAAGCTGTCGATAGTACACTCAGAGTTGTGATGTCGGTTCATGTTGGATTGAACAGCATGGCATTGCTTCAATGGGGGACGGAGGAACAGAAGCAGCGATTTCTTGTCCCTCAGGCTAAGGGAGAGAAGATCGCCTGTTTTGGACTGACTGAACCCGGGGCGGGGTCGGATGTAGCCGGGATCGCCACCACAGCACGTAAACATGGGAATATTTATGTCCTGAATGGGGAGAAGATGTGGATCTCCCTGGCAACTAAAGCTGACCATGCCCTGGTTGTCGCCCGTTCTCTATTCGATGTCCCTGACCCTCACGATGGTTTGACTGCATTTATCGTGGAACTCGACCGTCCAGGCGTGAAACGAGGCGATATTCATGGAAAACTCGGGGTGAGAGCAGGATCCACTGGCTGGATATCTTTCCAGGACGTGGAAGTCCCGGAAGAGAACCGCCTTGGCGAAGAAGGGGAAGGTTTCAAGATAGCCATGTCCTGCCTGGACAACGGGCGTTACACGGTTGCAGCTGGAGCGACCGGACTTATCCGAGCCTGCCTGGAAGCGAGTGTCAGATATGCGCATGAAAGGAAAGCTTTTGGTCGTGAAATCGGGAAATTCCAATTGATCCAGCAAAAGATCGCCCGCATGGTTCAATCCTATGAGGCCGCCAGATTACTTTACCTGCGCGCTGGCTGGATGAAGAACATGGGTTTGCGGAACACACGCGAAACTTCATTGGCGAAATGGTTTGCGACCGATGCGTCGTTCGAAGCCGCGGCGGAAGCCATCCAGGTGCACGGCGCTTACGGCTATAGTGATGAGTATGATGTGGAAAGGTATCTGCGCAACGCGAAAGGCGCGATAATCTACGAAGGGACGAGTGAGATCCACCAGCTGATACAGGCTGGGTACGCGTTGGGATATCGAAAAGATGCCCGTCTGCGGTGTGAGTTGCCTGCATATGATCCAGATTTCTGGCAAAATTGAATAGCCAATGCATCCATGAATTCATGATCACAGGAGGTTGCCTTGAAAATCGTAGTATGTGTCAAACAGGTGCCAGATTCGGCTGCAAAAGTTGTAGTCGAAGATGGGAAAGTCACGTGGGGAGATGCACCACTGGTCATCAACCCATGGGATGAATATGCCGTCGAAGCCGCCTTGCTCCAGCAGGAAGCTCACGGAGGGGAAGTCATCGTCATCAGTGCCGGTGGCGAAGAGGCGAAAGAAGCGCTCAAGCATGCCCTGGCGATGGGCTGTGGGAGCGCCATTTTGATTTCCGATCCAGCCTTGAAGGGGGCAGACAGTCTGGTGACAGCGCAGGTTTTAGCCGCTGCGATCGAGAAGATCGGCGGGGTCGATCTGGCTTTCTTTGGGCGCCAGGCGATCGATGGAGATGTTGGTGTTACCGCGGCTCAGACTGCGCGCGTTCTCGGCTGGCCAGCGCTCACTCTGGTCTCAAAGATCTCGGCTCTGGATCCAGGTGCCAGGACAATCCAGGTCGAAAGATCGATCGAGGAAGGTCGCCAGATCGTGGATAGCAAGTTGCCAGCGGTTGTCAGCGTTGTGAAGGATATCGCAGAACCGCGCTACCCCTCGTTTATGGGCATTCGAAAGGCATCAAGGGCGGAAATCCCGGTCTGGGGGTTGACAGAGCTTGGGCTGACACCGGTACCACCGGTTGTGAAATGGCCGGAGATCACAAATCCGCCGAAACGGGAGATAGTCACGGAAATTGTTACGGGGGAAAGCGTTAAGGACATTGCCGAGAAATTGGCCGACAAGATTTTAGAGGAGAAGGTGCTGTAATGGCTGACAAAGTGTGGGTCTATATCGATCATTTTCGAGGGACAGCCATCCCATCTTCCTGGGAAGCTGTTGGTGCCGCGAAATCCCTGGCTGAATATTTTGGGGGTGGAGTGACCGCGATCGTGGCAGGGGAAGGGGTGAATGATCTGGCAGACCAGGCGTTTCAATATGGGGTCGACGAAGTCCTCTATGCTGATGCACCTGCTCTGAAAGAATACAGACCTGAGGCATATACGACCTTGATAAGCCAGCTTGCCAGGGAACACCAGCCCGAGGTGATCCTTTTTCCAACAACAAGCAGGGGCAGGGAAGTAGCTGGCATGGTTGCTGTCGATCTCCGCACCGGCGTAATCCCGGATGCTATCGATCTGCAAACGCAAGACGGCACCATCGTAGTCACCCGCCCGGTTTATGCCGGTAAGTTGCTTTCTAAGGCAGTCTGCACGGCAAAGCCCCAAATCATCACCCTGCGCGTTCGTGCATTCAAACCTCTAGACCTCCAGCCAGGACGCAGCGGTAAGTTGACTCCGGTATCTTTCACTCTAGATGAGAATTCTCTCCCGACCCGCGTGTCTGGTTATAGCGAGAGCAGTGGGGGTGTCAGTTTGAGCGACGCGGCGGTCATCGTCTCAGGGGGCAGAGGTGTTTCGAACAACCCCAATCTGACACCACCTGCGGGTTTAGATGAAAAGCAGGCGGAGATTTGGCGAGCACAACAGGGGTTCAAACTCATCTCTGATCTGGCAAAAGTGTTGGGTGCCGCTGTTGGAGCAAGCCGGGCTGCAGTCGATGCGGGTTACATCCCTTATGATCATCAGGTAGGGCAGACTGGTAAAGTTGTCTCTCCCGATCTCTATATCGCCTGCGGGATTTCGGGCGCCATCCAGCACCAGGCTGGCATGCGGACCAGCAAGGTGATTGTTGCCATCAATAAGGATCCTGAAGCGCCGATTTTCAAGATGGCGCGGTACGGTGTCGTCGGCGATCTGTTCGAAGTTGTCCCGGCGTTGACCGAGGCATTACGCGAGAAAATGGGAAAGTAAAGCAGGAGGCACAGGGTGCAAACATCTTGACACCTTCGTCGGGAGGTGATAAATTTCACGCCGTGTTTGCGCGGGCAGTTCGGAGGGTCAGTAAACCCTGGCATCCGGGCGAGCAAGTGCATGGAATTTCAGTTGAATGGAGATTGAAACAACATGGCTGAAAGGATTGTTGGCACAGTGAAGTGGTTCAATGCCGCCAAAGGATATGGTTTTATCGGGCGCGATGGTGGCGAAGATGTTTTCGTCCACTTCTCTGCGATCCAGACCGATGGCTATCGCCGACTCGAGAAAGGCCAGCAGGTCGAATTTTCGATCGAGGAAGGTCCGAAAGGTCTGCAAGCCGCAAATGTTGTGCCGCTGACATAACCATCATAAACACAATCGACAGCCGCCGTATGGCGGCTTTTTTTATCCCTTTCCAAGGATGTGAGTGTGAATTTTGAAGATTACCTCTTGACTTAATGCGAATATCACAATATTATAATTATATTCTTCGAAATCCGTAAAATTCAGCTGATCATGGATCAGATCGATTTAGATATCATCTCATTCCTGCAATCCGATGGGCGTAAACCCTTTACGGAAATCGCTAAAGCCCTGGACATTTCCGAGGGGACGGTAAGAAATAGGGTTGCACGCCTGATCGAGGATGGGATATTACAGATTGTCGGGTTGATCGACCCGAATCGTTTTGGATACGAAGCGCCGGCAATGATCGGTGTCTCAGTGCAGCCGCCTTTACTTGAACAGGTAGCAGAAATAGTAGCGAATTTTTCAGAAGTCAGTTATCTCATCATGGTTTCCGGCGAGTTTGATCTTTTCGTAGAAGTTCTCTGCCGAGATCTCGATCACCTGGCATCGTTCCTGAACGATAAGCTCTTGAAAGTTCCGGGAATAACAGACACGCAGACATTTATCACTCTTAGAACTTATAAACTGGCATATGGAGCTAAACCAACCCCAAAAATCCTGCCCAGGAGAGAAGTGATTCCCGAGACCAGGACAGAGAGGCACAAATGACAGGGAATTGGAGTTAGCACTTTGCTGTGTTCGGTTGGGGAGTACGGGAATGAGCTCGGAAGTAGCGGTCGAGTTACGAGATGTTGTGAAACGATTTGGCATGGTCACTGCGGTCAACCATGTTTCTCTCCAGATTCATGATGGCGAGTTCTTCTCATTGTTAGGGCCGAGCGGGTGCGGAAAGACGACCACTCTCCGGTTGATAGCAGGTTTCGAGATGCCGACAAAAGGGGAAGTGTTCATCGGCGGCGAGCCCCAGGGATACCTGCCGGCGTACAAAAGACCCGTCAATACGGTCTTTCAGCATTATGCGCTGTTTCCCCATATGAGTGTCAGAGCAAATGTGGCATTTGGGTTAGAGATGCGGGGGTTTTCGAGGCAGGAGATCAACCGCCGGGTGGGAGAGGCACTCGAGATGGTGCACCTGAAAGGCATGGAGAATCGGAAACCAAAACAGCTCTCTGGAGGTCAACAGCAACGCGTAGCCCTGGCGCGTGCGTTGGTCAACCGCCCCAAAGTATTATTGTTGGATGAGCCGCTCGGAGCGCTCGATCTCAAACTACGAAAAGCCATGCAGGTTGAATTAAAAGCGCTCCAGAATCAGGTTGGGATCACTTTCATTTACGTTACTCATGATCAAGAGGAAGCCCTTACCATGTCGGATCGAATCGGTGTTATGGATCAAGGCCGATTGCTCCAGGTAGGAACCGCGCAGGAAGTATACGAAAGCCCGAACAGCAGATTTGTCTCGGACTTCATCGGTGAGACGAATTACCTGAATGGCTGGCTGGTTTCGATCCAGGGTGATCTTGGAGAGATCGCAGTCGCGCAAGGACAACATATCCTGGCGCCGATCACGCCGGAGATGAGATCGGGGCAGCAGGTTACGATCGCGTTTCGACCGGAGAAAGCCAGTATCAATGTCGTGCCTAATGAGAAACTCAATACACTGCCCGGAGAAGTTGATCAGGTGGTTTATACCGGGTCAACCACAACTTATCTGGTCAAGGTAGCGGATGGTGGACTCCTGACGGTGCGCAGGCAAAATGTCGATTCATTATCTGATCTGCCGATCAGAAAAGGAGACGTAGTTACCGTCTCCTGGCCAGTTCTCTCCTCAAAGGCTTTCACTGAATAATGGGAAAGAAACCCGGATGAATTTTCAGAAAATTTTAAGACGTTTTCCCGATTTGAGAGCCTGGTTACTCCTCACGCCAGCGGTGGTGTGGTTGATCCTGTTCTTTATTGCGCCTTTGTTTATCGTCGTCATCTACAGCTTCCTAGAACGCGGGGTGTATGGAGGCGTTATCTGGAATTTCAACCTGGAAAATGTTCGCAGAGTTTTCGATCCGCTCTACCTGAACACATTTCTAAGGTCAGTTTATATCGCCATTCTGACCACGCTTATTTGCCTTCTGGCGGGCTTCCCGTTGGCTTATTTCATTGCCACACGTGCCCCCCAAAGGCGAAATACCTTCTTGCTGGCTTTGATGATCCCGTTCTGGACCAACTTCTTAATCCGCACCTATGCATGGTTAATGATTCTGCGGACAAATACCGGTCTTGTGAATACAACTTTGATGAATTTAGGGTTGATTCAACGACCGCTGCCGTTATTTGGGAATGATTTTGCGATTATCCTTGGGCTGGTATATGGCTGGCTCCCAGACATGGTTCTACCGATATATGCCGCTCTGGAAAGGTTGGATTGGAGTCTGATCGAAGCTGCTGGTGATCTCTATGCCTCCGGGAGGCGGGTGCTCTGGCGGGTGATCTGGCCACTTTCCCTGCCCGGGGTGGTTGCTGGTTCAATGTTAGTTTTTATCCCTTCGCTGGGCGCTTTTGTCACCCCAGCCATCCTCGGAGGTGGAAAATCGCTGATGATCGGTAATATCATCAGCAATCAGTTTCTTGCGGCGCATGACTGGCCGTTTGGCTCTGCGCTTTCGACTTTGATGATGGGGTTAATGCTGATTGCAACCTTGATCTATTTCCGCACAGCAGCCAGGCAGAGGGGGAGTGTGAGATGAGCATCGGCTTGAAAGGCAACGGGACTGCTCTGCCGATCATCCCTGTTCGCGAGACAGCCGCCAGCAAAGCTGCGCGCTGGAAAGCCAGGATTGGAAACCTAATGCTCTCTGGTTATGGGATATTCGGTTATCTATTCCTGTATCTGCCGATCATCCTGGTGGTCATCTTCTCCTTTAACGATTCACGATCTACTGCAATATGGTCAGGCTTTAGCACCCGATGGTATATTGAAATGGCTCAAGATGATCAGGTCATCATGGCACTATGGAACAGTTTGTTTGTTGCTGTTATCTCTACCATGATCTCTACGGTCATCGGGACACTGGCAGCCATGGCAATGGAACGTTACCGCTTCTATGGGCAGTTAATGATGGATGCGATCCTGTATTTGCCCATCATTATTCCGGATATTGCCATGGCAATCATGCTTCTGTTATTTTTCAATTTGAGTGGGATCGGTTTTGAGCCATGGAGGATCTCCCTTGGGGGGATCAATTTCGCCATACCCTATTCGGTCATTATCGGTCATGTAGCATTCAATATCTCTTTCGTTGCTGTGGTCGTGCGCGCCCGCCTGGCGAATATGGATCCGTCTCTTGAAGAGGCTGCGGGCGACCTTTATGCCAACCCCTGGCAGACCTTCTGGCGGGTGACCTTGCCCATGATGATGCCTGGCATTGTTGGAGGCGCGTTGTTAGCATTTACGCTCTCTCTAGATGATTTTGTGATCACTTTTTTCACCAGCGGGGCGGGCTTTAACACACTCCCAGTGCGGGTCTATGGGATGATCAAGAAAGGAGTGACGCCAAAAATCAACGCGGTCTCGACTGTAATGCTGGCTGCATCTCTGATTTTGGTTTTTATATCACTTGTTGCTCGGAGAGGAGGTGATGAGAAGCCGGTCGAGTTGAATCTGTAGAGACGTGGTAATGGGCAAACTTCGACGAACCAGCGCTATCCTGAGTACTATGACAAATTTGCCTGTTACAGGTTCGAGCGAACGTAATGGATAGAAACTCTAAGTAAGGAGGATCTCAAATGAGCCCCAAGTCTGTCTGTTTTGTAATGTTCATGATCCCATCGATTCTCTTCACCGCCTGTGCCAGATGGACAGCGACCCCTGAGGGCACCCCTGGTCCAGCGACCGAAGTAGAAACCCAGGCTCCTCCCGAGCCAGAAGGGCTACAACCTGCCAAAGAGATCGTGATGTATAACTGGTCGGAATACATCGATCCAGCTATCTATGATATGTTCGAGGAGGAATTTGGGATCAAGATCCTTGAGGATAATTTTTCTAACAATGAGGAGCTCTTGGCGAAGCTTCAGGGCGGCGCCACCGGCTATTCCCTGATCGTTCCCTCTGATTACACGGTTAGCATCATGATAGAGGAAGGAATGCTAGCGGAATTAGATCACAATAATATCCCGAATCTGAATAATCTCAGCGATCGTTTCCGGGAGCTGCCTTATGACCCCGGCAACAAATATTGTGCGCCTTATCAATGGGGAACGACAGGGATCGGTTACATCGATGGTGAAGTCGAGGAACCCACCAGCTGGGCTGTTCTGTTCGAACCAGATCCGGGATCACCACAATATGGACGGACAACCATGCTCGATGATGTCCGGGAGGGTTTTGCCGCTGCGCTGATTTTTTTGGGATATGACATCAATACTACCGATGAGGGACAACTTCAGGAAGCTAAACAATTGTTAGTGAATGCCAGGGAAGGCCTGGCTGGTTACGACAGTGATACTTATGAAGATCTGTTGGCATCCGGCGAAAATCTGATGGCGCATGGATGGAATGGTGATTTCCTGGTTGCGCAGGAGGAGAATGACGCCATCTCCTATGTTGTGCCTCAAGAAGGAGGGGTCATCTGGGTAGATAACATCTGCATTCCCGCCACAGTTAGCTCCGAGCAGAAACTCGCTGCTGAATTATTCATCAACTTCTTGTTGCGGGCTGACATAGGTGCCATGCTCTCTGAATATAACTATTACGCCAGTCCGAATGCCGCTGCGGAAGCTGAGCTTGGCGAAGAATTCCTTTCTGATCCGGCTGTATATCCTCCGCAAGAAGTCATGGATCGATTGCAATTCATCAGACCGGTGGGCGAGGCTGAATCGCTATTTCAACGGCTATGGGATGAAGTCAAAACCGGACAGTAGCTCTATGATGTTCATTAATGGGAAGTTTTCTCAAGGTCACGCCACGGATGTCATCCAGGTGGTCAATCCGGCGACGGAAGAGGTCATCGATGAAGTACCGTCGGGTACAGCGGAAGATGTTAATGCCGCGGTAGAAGCCGCGCGGTCGGCATTTCAGGTATGGAGGAAAATCTCTGCAGGTGAACGGGCGGGCATGCTCCATGCTGTTGCAGAGAAGATACGGGCGCATCATCGAGAGATCGTGCAATTGCTGACAATGGAAGAAGGTAAACCTCTTCCCGAAAATGAGGAAGAGGTCTGGTGGACAGAGGAGACCTTCGATTATTACGCCGAATTGGGCAGGCACGACCGCGGTTGGGTCATCCCTCCAGGGGATTCTTCTCAGTTCAATTTCGTGATCAAAGAACCGTGGGGAGTCGTCGCCTGCATCGTGCCCTGGAATTACCCATTGTTGTTGATGGCCTGGAAGGTCGCGCCAGCTCTGGCAGCAGGGAATACTATCATCATCAAACCGTCCGAGCTGACACCTTTGTCCACCCTTTTGCTGGCGAAGGTTGCTTTCGATCACCTGCCCGCCGGTGTTGTTAACGTTCTGACAGGCTACGGGCCACAGGTGGGAGAGCCTTTGGTGACACATCCGGATGTTCCCATGGTTGCATTCACCGGATCTCTGGCGGTAGGCCAACGGATAGCCAGCCTGGCTGGTCCCCAAATGAAGCATCTGCATCTGGAATTGGGCGGGAAGGATGCGATGGTGGTGGCTCCAGATATCGAGATCAAGACCGCGGTAAGAGGTCTTGCCTATGCTGCCCTAATCAACGCAGGACAGGTTTGTACCAGCACAGAACGGGTCTATGTGGCAGAGAATATCTTCCCGCAGTTTTCTGAAGAGCTGGCAGATTTCGTTAGCCAGCTGCGTCTTGGAAATGGTCTCAATGAAGGTGTCGACCTGGGGCCAATGATCCGGGACAGGTTCAGGCGCAAGGTCGAAAGCCAGGTGGAGGAAGCGGTGCGCTCTGGTGCTCAAATCCTGACGGGTGGTTGCAGACCGCATGAACTGAGCCGCGGTTTCTTTTATCAACCAACGGTGATCGTCAACGTGGATCATTCGATGCGCCTGATGCAGGAAGAAACTTTTGGGCCGGTGATACCGCTCATGCCATATAAGGATTTCGACGAAGCCATCCAGCTGGCAAATGACAGTATTTACGGTCTGGGAGCTTCCTTGATGACACATGACGCCAGGCTAGTCAAAAGGTTCTATGAGGATGTCAGGGCTGGCACGATCTGGATCAACGACCCTCTCACGGATAACTTTGCCGGTCCATTCGGTGGGATGAAGATGAGCGGCTTGGGACGTGAACTCGGCCAGGCGGGCTTCGATGATTTCTGCCAGCTTAAACATATTCATTGGGATATCCAGGCAGACCTGAAGGATTACTGGTATCCATATTAATATCTTGATTGGGCGCACAATCATTTGGAGATGTCTATGCGGGCATTGGTACTCGGCGGCGCGGGAGCCGTCTGTGAAGAAACAGTCCGTGACCTGTCGAAATTCAGTCTTTTTGAAGAGATCGTTGTTGCAGATATCAATCTTCAGAAGGTAAGGCGATTGATCGACGAACTTGACGATGAGCGCTTGGTAGCCATACGATTTGACGCCGATGATTATCAGGCAATGTTGAGGTTATTCCCAGATTTCGATGTGGTCGTCAATGGTCTGCCTTATCGCTACGATTTATCGGTGAACAAAGCCTGTGTGGAATGCGGGGTCAATGGTCTGGACCTCTCGAGCAGTGATCCTCAATTCGAGCTTCACGAACAGGCTGTGGAAAAGGAAATGATTTTCATCCCGGGCGTTGGTGCAACACCCGGGATCACGAACATGATGGCGCGAAGAGCTGCAGATGTGCTGGACCAAATCGATGAAATAGATATAGCATTCGCAGCTTTTCGCTGTCTTGCGCCAGCCCCTGGTTTACTTCAAACCACTTTATGGGAGTTCAACCCCGAGGAACCCGAAAGGCAAGCGGTTTATTACGAGCATGGAAGCTGGCATCCAGCTCCACCGCTTTCGGGGGAAAAGATCGTCCAATTTCACGAACACATCGGCGCGCAACGGGTATATCTAGTGCCTCATGATGAGGTAAACACGTTGCCTGCATCGTTCCCTGGATTGAAACGGGTTGCAGTACGTGGATGTTTTCCTCCCCATGTTATGGAATTAATGGGGGTCTTGATGCGGAATGGATTGTTATCCAGTCGAAAGGTGCTAATTGGCGATATGGAAATACCCAGTATTGAAGCGATCCGGGCGTTATTGGGCAGTAATCCGGCTTCATTCGAAAATGATATTTGGGGGTATGGATTGGTGCTCGAGGCAAGCGGGGTGAGAAATGGTCGTATAGCAACCTGCGTCTATAGAAGTCATCACCCCCCGGCAAGTGAATGGGGTGGAAAGTCCGCTTACTTCAAGAACGTAGGCATTCCTTTATCCATTGGAGCCATACTCATCGCCCAGGGCAAGGTTTCCCATCGTGGCGTTTTACCGCCGGAAGTCTGTCTTCCCCCATATGAATTTTTCGAAGCGCTGGCACAGCGTGGGATTTGGGTGGAGGAACAGGTTATGGAATCCGAGATAATAGCCCATCCACATGGAGATTTTCTTTCAAGTTACTAGGAATGAGGAGAGAATTTTATGAGCCTGCAAGGGAGTAAGACGCACGAATTGTATGAATACGCTTCGAAAATAATACCTTACGGTGTGAACTCGAATTTCCGTTATTGGGGGGAGGATTCGCTTGTGATAACACGCGGTGAAGGCGCCTATATCTGGGATGCCGATGAGAGAAGGTATATTGATTACCGCCTCGGTTTTGGTCCGGTCATCTTGGGCCATGGATATCCCGAGGTGGTAAACAAAGTTGGAGAGGCGATCAAACATGGGACGATATTTGCCTGGTTAACACCCATGGAGATCGAGCTGGCGGAGAGAATCGTGCGGTTATGCAAGGTGGACAAAGTGCGCCTGACCAACACGGGGACGGAAGCAACCATGCACGCTTTGCGCATCGCCAGGGCGTATACCGGACGGGAGAAGTTCATCAAATTCGAAGGCCAGTACCATGGGATGAACGATTATTTCCTCTTCAGCACAGCCTCTTCTCTGAAGGGCAGTTTGGGAAATCGCCGCAGTCCAATACCCAACCAGGTTTCCTCCGGAATTCCCCGGCAGATCTCCGAATATGTCTTCACTTTACCTTTCAACGATTTCGAGCGGTTGGAGGAGACTGTCGAGGCAAATTGGGGGCAGCTGGCTGCCATCATCGTGGAGCCCTTGTTAGGTAATTCAGCGGGGATTTTGCCAAAACCGGGCTTTCTCGAAAAAATTAGAGAGCTTTGCAACAGATACGGGATTGTTATGATCATGGATGAGGTCAAAACAGGGTTCCGCATCGCGCTGGGAGGGGCACAGGAATTCTTCGGGGTCAGGGCTGATCTAGTAACCTATGCCAAAGCAATGGGAAATGGCTTCCCGATTGCGGCGATCGCTGGCAGAGATGAGGTGATGATGACAATCGAGCCAGGTTCTGTGGCACACGGAGGGACCTACACTGGGAATGTGGTTGGAGTATCGGCGGCTCTGGCGACGCTCGAGATCCTCGAAAAGCAGCCCATCTTACAAACAGTTGCTTCCTATGGCAAGGCATTGATGGAAGGGATCGACGATATTCTTTCCAGCGCAGGTCTACCGCACTACATGACCGGATTGCCGGCAATTTTTGGCTTTATCCTGGGAAAGGAAGATCCGCCTTATGATTTTCGGGATTATTGCAGCGGAGATGATGCACTCTATGAAAAGCTTGTCTATGCTCTGATCCGGCGCGGTGTCATGCCGGATGCGGACGGTCGTGAACCATGGTTCATGAGTTACAGCCATGATGAGCAGGTCGTCGATGAGACCTTGAATATCTTCGCGGATGCTGTGGATGAGATCAAGCATTGAGCAATGTCCGGATTCTGAACAAGAATAAATCCAGTGAGGTAGAGAAGTGATGCGAAAGTTGTGGATCAACGGGCAGTTCCTGACTGGTGATCAACCTTCGCGACAGGCGATTGATCCTGCCACGGAAGAGGCGATCGGTGAATACTGCTGGGGATCTCCCAGAGAAGCAGAGCTGGCTGTTTCGGCTGCCAAAGCTGCGTTTGCAGAATGGCGGCGCGTCCCTGGTGCTGAACGGGCTGGCCTGCTGCACCGGGTCGCGCGCCGCCTTAGAGAAGATCTGGAGCAGCTTGCTATAGACCTGACGCTCGAAACAGGCCGCTCGATTCGCAAGAATCGAGGCTATGTGGAATGGGCTGCACAATGTTTCGACTATTATGCAGAGCTTGCCCGCCATTATCGCGGACGGGTTATCCCTTCGCCAGAGCCAAGCCAGCTTTCTGTGGTTTTGAAGGTACCACTTGGAGTCGTGGCAGCCATTGTGCCATGGAATTACCCCCTTCTCTTGTTAGCCTGGAAACTGGCGCCAGCGTTGGCAGCCGGAAACACGGTGGTGATCAAACCTGCCACATACACTTCCTGGGTCTCATTGGGGTTTGCCAAATACTTCGAACATTTTCCGCCCGGTGTGGTTAATTTCATCACTGGTTCAGGTCAGGAAGTTGGAGAATTTCTGACGACTCACCCGGACATTCGCATGATCGCTTTTACAGGGAGCACGGTGGTCGGACAGGGGATCATGCGTCGGGCAGCTGAGGAGATGAAACACGTTCACCTGGAATTGGGGGGAAAAGACCCGTTGATCGTGTGTGCTGATTGCGAACTGGAAGCAGCAGCCAGGGCTGCGGTGTGGGGAGGGTTTTTGAACGCCGGTCAGGTCTGCACATCGATCGAGCGGGTTTACGTAGAACGTTCGGTGGCATATGAATTTCAGGAATGTGTGCTCGAACTGACCAAACAACTTGTCATCGGACCAGGGATTGATCCAAGGAGCGAAGTTACTCCCATGATCCGAGCGGGTGAACGGGATAAAGTCATCGCCCAGGTGGAGGCAGCTCGAGAGGCGGGGGCTCAGATACTGACCGGAGGGCGCATCCCTTCCAACAGGCCGAAAGGGTATTTCTATGAGCCAACGGTCCTCACAAATGTAACAGAAGACATGGAAGTTCTGCGCGAAGAGACTTTCGGTCCCGTACTGCCGATTGTCCCCGTGGAAGATTTTGAGGAGGCACTGGCGAGATCAAACCGATCACAGTATGGCCTGGGGGCGAATCTGTTCACTCGGGATGCGCGCAAAGTCAAGCGGTTTATGGAAGAAATCGAGGCGGGGAATGTCTGGATCAACGACCCGCTCATCGACAATGTGGCTGGTCCCTTTGGAGGGATGAAGCGTTCCGGGCTTGGAAGGGAACTGGGACAGGAAGGCTTCGAAGAATTCTTCGAAACAAAGCATATTCACTGGGAGATCGAGGGTGGGATTAAACCCTGGTGGTTTCCCTGGGAGTGATTTGATTGAAAGGAGGCAGTTAATGCGTATTACGGTACTGGGCGGAGCAGGAAAGATGGGCTGTATTGCAGTCCAGCACCTTGTGAAAGATCACCGTGTGGATGAAGTCCTCATCGTGGATCTTAATCTGGATCAGGCGAAAACAGTCGCCGAGTACTTGAATAGTCCCAAGGTGTCTCTTCATGCGGTAGATATCAGCGATCAAGATGCCCTGGTCGAGGTATTGAAAACCTCCGATGTGTGTTTGAACGCCACGGTCTACTACATGAATCTGGCAGTGATGGATGCCTGTCTGAAAGCCGGGGTGCACTACACCGACATGGGGGGTCTCTTCCACACCACGCGCAAACAGCTCGTCCTTCACGATCGATACAAGGAGGCTGGGATCAGTGCGGTCCTTGGCATGGGTTCCGCTCCAGGGATCCCAAATGTCCAGGCAAGATATGCTGCGGACAGGCTGGATAAAGTCGAAAGCATCCGGATCTACGACGGCATCAAACCCCCCGAATCGGATGAGCCCCTCTTTACTTATGCCGTTCCAACGATCCTGGATGAGCTGACATTGGAGCCTGTGATTTTTCGAGATGGCGAATTCCACACCTGTGAACCCTTGAGCGAATTCGAGGATTACTGGTTCACACCTCCGATTGGTCAGCTTCCCATGCACCTTTCGCTCCATTCAGAAGTCGCAACCCTGCCACACACTTTCAAGGGTAAAGGTCTGCAAGAATGCTTCTTCAAGATAAATTATTGGGGGATGGCTAAGTCAGTCGTGGAAAAGATCCGTGTCTTAGCGGATTTTGGGTTCAGCAGCCGTGAACCGGTGGATGTGAAAGGTCAAAAGGTGATCCCGCGCGATCTAATGCTCGCGCTTCTTTCCGGTTATGTGCCTCCCATCACTGAATTCCTAAAACCACCGCTGAAGCGCCCTCCGGATTGGGTCAAAGAGATCGTCACGGAGGTACGCGGGGCTGTGAACGGGAAAAATGTCATTTATCGGTTGGGGACGTTGACAGTCAAAGGCTCACTACCTACTGGTGTTGCCCCTGCCGTGACCGCCATCTGGCTGGCACAGGGACGCATTCCAGCGGGGGTGTATCCACCGGAAGCAGTCATCGATCCACTCCCATTTTTCAAGGAGCTGGAAGAGCATGAGATCCCAACTCAGGTGACATACACAGAATGGCTGTGATCTTAGATTGAAACTGACGCATTTCAAATTAATTTGGGATGATCATATTCGGGACACCTTATTATTATGTGTGTATTGAGTGAGGTGCTGCGATGACTTTTGGCTATTGCGGGAGAATTCTGCACATCGATTTGGGGGAAGAGACACTTACCACTGAATATCCCGATCCATATTTTTATCGGAGATATGGTGGCGGGAGTGCAATGGGGCTATATTACATCTTGCGTGATATGCAACCGGGCACCGATGCCCTGGCTGCAGAAAGCGTAATAACACTGATGACCGGTCCAACCACAGGCGTGCCAATCTCTGGTCAGAGCCGATTGAACGTCAATGCCCGATCACCATTAACCGGGGCGATCGGTGATTCGCAAAGTGGTGGTTTCTTCCCGGCGGAGCTGAAATTCACGGGATTCGATGGGATCGTGATCAAAGGGCGTGCTTCGAGGCCACTTTACCTGAGCATTATTGCGGGTGAACCAATGCTCCATGATGCCAGGCATCTGATGGGAAAGCTGACCGCTGAAGTCGAAGACCAATTACGAGAGGAAATTGGTGATCCTAAAGCCGAAGTCCTTCAGTATGGACCTGCAGCTGAGAAAGGGGTGCGTTATTCCAGCCTGGTCAACATGGCAAACCGCAACAACGGCCGCACAGGAATGGGTTTGGTGATGGCGAGCAAGAACCTGAAAGCCATCGTTGTGCGAGGACATGAAGAAGTGAAGGTTGCCGATCGGGCAGCGTTGAGAGCTCTGGCACGTTCAGGACCAAAGCTGATGGGTGAGAACGCCGATGTAGAAGAATTAGGCGTATATGGCACAGCCGGGATCGTCAACTGGCAAAACAGCGCCGGGACTCTGCCAACCAGGAATTACACCGCCGGTCAGTTTGAAGATCCGGATGCGATCAGCGGCCAAACAATGGCTGAAACCATCCTCAAACAGCGGGACACCTGCTATGCATGTGTTGTACGATGCAAACGTGTGGTGGAAGTTAGTGATGAAAAATATACTGTGGATCCCCGGTATGGTGGTCCGGAGTACGAGACGGTAGCGACCTTCGGTTCCTATTGCGGGATCAACGATCTGAAAGCCATCGCTAAAGCCAACGAAATCTGCAACGCCTATGGTGTGGATACCATCTCCTGCGGTGCCACAATTGCCTTTGTCATGGAATGTTTTGAAAAAGGGATCATCGGACCCAAAGAGACCAACGGGCTAGATGTGCGTTTTGGCAATGCGGATGCCATGCTGGAAGTTCTCCGCCAGATCGTGACGGGTAGTTCTCCTTTGGGAATCCTGTTGGGGCAGGGTTCTGCGGTGGCTGCGATGGCCTGGGGAGAAGCAGCACAGGATTGTCTGATCACTGTGAAAAGGCAGGAGGCGCCAGCTCACATGCCGCAGGCGAAAAGATCCCTGGCGCTGATTTATGCGGTCAATCCCTTCGGCGCCGACCACCAGTCGAGCGAGCATGATCCCATGTATGAAGAAGATGCTGGTGATATTTATCTGACCAGGCTCGCCAGATTAGGCCTGGAATCACCTCCGCCTTATGGGGATTTTGGACCTGAGAAAGTCCGCTTCGCAGCCAAAACCCAGATCTTCTACAGCGTGCTTGATACCCTGGAACTGTGCCAGTTTGTCTGGGGTCCAGCGTGGACGCTTTATGGTCCTGATCAAACGGTCGAACTGATAAGGGCTGTGACCGGGTGGGATGTCGATTTGGATGAATTAATGACGATCGGCGAACGCAGGTTGAATATGTTGCGTGTCTTCAACGCCAGGGAGGGCTTCGACCGTCGCCAGGATACCCTTCCCAATAAGTTCTTCAGGCCGCTAGCCGGGCTGGGGCCAACCGCTGGTGTTAAAATCGATCGGCAACAGTTCGAAAGTAATCTGGATTTGTACTATCAGATTATGGGATGGTCACCGGAAGGCATTCCGACCAGAGCTAAGCTCAATGAACTTGGTTTGGATTGGCTTTGCGATCACTTACCATGAAGATCATCTGCAATCACTCAATGAGGTAAATCGATGACCAGGAAGATGGAAGCTTTCTCACACATTTCCCCTGTATGGCCGCACTACACTCCGATTATTGCTTCACGGGCTGAAGGCAGCTATGTCTATGACCAGGATGGGAGCGCTTATCTGGACTTCACCTGCGGGATTGGGGTTACTAACACCGGACATTGCCATCCGCGGGTTGTCGAAGCGATCCGTCATCAGGCGGGTTTGCTGATCCATGGTCAAGCCAATATTGTGGTTCACGAACCCATGCTGGAGTTGATCAGTGAACTCCGCACAATACTGCCCTCCTATCTGGATGGCTTCTTCTTCAGCAACTCGGGAGCCGAAGCCATCGAGGGCGCGATCAAACTGGCGCGCTTTGCCACACGGCGAACTAACATCATCGTCTTCCAGGGTAGCTTCCACGGGCGGACAGTGGGCAGCATGTCCCTGACCACCTCGAAAACGATTTACCGGGCTGGGTATCAGCCATTGATGCCGGGGGTTTTCGTCGCGCCATATCCTTATGCATACCGGTATGGCTGGGAGACCGAAAAGACCAGCCAGTGGTGTCTTGAAGAGCTGGAGTATCTTCTCGTGACGCAAACCGCACCACAAGAGACAGCTGCCATCCTGGTCGAACCGGTTCTGGGGGAGGGCGGTTATGTTGTCCCTCCGCAGAGTTTCCTGAAGGGGCTTCGCGAGATTTGCGATCGGCATGGCATTTTGCTGATCCTCGATGAAGTGCAATCCGGCTTTGGCCGTACCGGGAAGTGGTTCGCCTTCGAGCATTTTGGCATCGAACCGGATATCGTCACGGTGGCAAAGGGTATCGGTTCTGGCCTGCCGCTCTCGGGGGTGTTCAGCCGTATGGAACTCATGAAGAAGTGGGAACCGGGTTCTCATGGGGGTACATTTGGTGGCAATGCGGTCGCCTGCGCAGCAGCGGTGGCAACTATCCAGGTGATCCGAGAAGAGAATTTACTCGAGAACGCCCAGCAAAGGGGGAAGCAATTGATGCGCGGGTTGCAGCACCTGCAAGAAGAATATCCTGCCCTCGGAGATGTACGTGGGCTGGGATTACTGATCGGAGCCGAATTCCGCACTCCAGATCGCCAGCCCGATAAACATACAGCCAAGGCGGTTGTCCAGGAGTGTTTGCACGAGCACCTGCTTCTGCTTACTTGTGGACCCTGGGACAACACAATTCGCTGGATACCGCCATTAATTGTCAACTCAAATCAGATCAACCAGGGTTTAGAGATTTTCTCGAGAGCGCTTGCTCGAACGATCACATCATGAGAAACAGAAGCTCATGTTTATAAAAGAGCTCATCTCAGATCGGAGTGCTTAGGTGTTTTGCAGCACTGCACCGCCGTGTAATACTGTATTTAAATTAGCCTCAGATTGCGAAAACGCATGCCTGTCATCAAGAGGGAGAAATACTGCAGGGATTGCGCAGTGCTTGGTTTATTCACGTTCTCTAATCTCACAAATTATCTCGAATAAGTAATATTTAAACTATTGTTTCAGATACTTTTCCTTTATCTGATTGGACAGAGAGAACAAATAGATGCGAAGAAGGTATAACACTCTTTTTTATTTACAGTTGGCAATAATACTGATTTCGTGCAGACCTTCGGCATCAGATCGGGGTCTCGTTACTTCTGGTGTTTTGACACAATCAATAGAGGTGACGAGAACGCCGGCTCTCCCCACTCCGATATTACCGGGGGCCACTTCAACCTCAGCCAACACTCCGACCCCGACGGAGGTTCCAACACGAACGCCGACCCCAACTGCCACTCTTCATCCGATGTCCATCCTGGCAATGCGCCAGACACCGTATCCGGGGAGCGATATAATCCTTGAACAAGCCCTCGAGCCGGGAGGAAATTATTATCGTTATTACGCCTCGTATCTATCGGAGGGTTTAAAAATCTATGGACTGTTGACTATTCCGTTTGGGGAAATGCCTGCTACCGGATGGCCAGCGATAGTCTTTAACCATGGCTATATCCCCCCAGAAGTTTACCGGACGACGGAAAGATATGTTGCCTATGTGGATTGGCTCGCTCAAAGTGGTTACATTGTTTTTCGAATAGACTACCGCGGTCACGACCGCTCGGAAGGGGAGGCGAACGGGGCGTATGGTGATCCAGGCTATACAGTAGACGTCTTGAATGCGGTGACTGCGCTGAAACGGTTTCCTCAGGTCGATCCAGAACGGATCGGGATGTGGGGACATTCGATGGGTGGATATTTGACCTAGAGGGCAATGGTGATCTCGCCAGATATCAAGGCGGGTGTGATCTGGGCTGGTGTGGTGGCTTCCTATCCAGATTTGCTGACTCGCTGGCGCCGGGGCAGTGGGCCAACGCCGACGCCTGCAGCGGCTGTCGCCCGACGCTGGCGTTTAGATTGGATCGAGAGATTTGGAGCTCCAGAGGAGAATCCAGGTTTCTGGACAGGGATATCGGCTAATTCTTATCTCGAAGATATTTCGGGTCCGATCCAGCTACATCATGGAACTGCGGACACTAGTGTCCCGCTCGAATTCTCGGAAATGCTCTATCAGCAGCTCCAAAGAGCTGGCAAGGTGGTGGAATTCTATCCTTATGAAGGTGATGACCACAATATCGCTAATTTCTTCAGCCTGGCCATGCGCAGGACGATCGATTTCTTCGACCGATATTTGAAGGGTGAATAATCTTTTTCTGTCTCTGACATGACGGTTGAAAGCGTTTTATCCTTGATATCCTGGCCTCACTCTATATATTCAGGATTGAAATGATCCAAGCTGAAGGGACTTCCCCTCGCTGTACTAGTAGATATGACAAATTTGTCAGGTTGAGAAACCTGGAGCTCTATCACCCATCCAGGAGGATCGGTTGAGTAGTTGCTTACACGGTATAATTCCAATGCATTGAGACAATGTATTGAATATTAGTTAATTTCCCGATGAAAGATCGGGCTAACGCAGGTGAGAGGTGTGGAATGGGAAATTTCAAAATCAATGCTTATCCTCTTCTGTTATTCATCCTTATCATCGTCACTGTTCTCTGTGCGTTATCAATAAACCTTCAATAAATCGTATTTTCCATGCTTGGCAGATTTCTGGATCTGGCCAGGGGGCAGTGGTAACCTGATTTCACATTTGATTGTTTTCCCGGATTGGATTTTTCTGCCTTCTGAAAATCTCCTCAAGATGTTTTAGTTTAAAAAATCCAGGCAGCATGTCGCTGCGTAATGGTGATCAGCAGTTCAAAATTATTACATTTGGGAGGAGCAACATTGTGTTACACAGGTTTTTCATAAATATTTTCCTGGCATCGATGATCATCTTGGCGATCACTGCTGGGCTGCCACAGAGAGCAAAAGCCAGCCTTGCACAAACTCTGATCTTTGCAGATGGCTTCGAGAGCGGGGATCTTTCCGCCTGGTCGGGGAAGGTCAGGGATGGCGGCGATCTGGCGGTCACTTCTGCGGCAGCGATGGTCGGGTTGAAAGGTATGCAGGCGCGTATCGATGACAACAACCGCATTTATGTGCAGGATGACACCCCAAATTCCGAGGCAGTCTATAACATCAAGTTCCATTTCGATCCAAATTCGATAGCAATGGCTGATGGAGACGTTAATGCGATCCTGATCTCATATGATTCACGGGCGACCTTCGTCCCCGCGATTGGAGTAGATCTGCGCTTTTTCAATGGCGTTTATCAGCTCAGGGCTCGGGCGCGCCTGGACTCGATGACCTGGGTCAGAACAGCCTGGTCTACGATAAGCGATGGCGAACATCAGATAGAAGTCGAGTGGGATGGCGCCAGCCTGCCGGGTGACAACGACGGCAAATTGAAGTTTAAGATCGATGGAGTTGTGCGCGCCAACCGTACCGGATTGAATAATGATACTTTTCGAATAGATCGGGTAAGGCTTGGTGCAGTGATGGGCATCGATCCGGGAACACGCGGGATATATTTCTTCGATCATTTTGAATCTTATCGTAATTGATGAGGACTCAACTCGTGTTTAAAGCCTGGCGAGGATTGCCAGGCTTTTTTATTTACAGGTCACCAGCTTAAGTTTTATGATACTTTAGCTGATATAATCTCAAAGATTAAATTCAGATTAATTCCAACGCCCGCGCTTAATGTGGCAGGATTTATCAAAGGAGATATACCGATGGATCGAAGCAAAAATATCGGAAGCCTGATAGCAGGTTCTATTTTGATATTGCTGGGTGTGCTTTCTCTCCTTGGGAGACTGTTCGATCTCGTGGGCTGGGGTGAGCTCTGGCCTTTGATCGTTATTGCCGCGGGAGCATCTTTTTTTGTGGGGATGTTCTTTGGCGGTAAATCCTTCGGCGCTCTGGCGATCCCGGGCAGCATTGTCGTGACCGTCGGCGGGATACTGCTGGTCATGAACATCACAGGACATTGGATGGCCTGGTCTTATGCCTGGGCTTTGATATTCAGCGCCGTTGGGGCTGGTCTTTTCATCAACGGACAGTGGAGCGATCAACCAGAGCTGAAGAAGCGGGGATCGGAAACTTTCCGTGGCGGGATCGCGCTTTTTCTAACCCTCGGCATTATCATCGAATTTATTTTCTCCATAATCGGGATTTCAAATTGGGGAAATCTTCTCTACTGGGCGATATTAGTGGGAATCGTGGGAGTCGTTCAGCTGGGTTCCCGATTGTTGCGATCAGACAGGACCAGCACAGACGCTCTCGATTTATTTGGCCCTTTTTTCTTGATCGGGATAAGCCTGGTGGCGATCATGTTCTATTCAGGGCGGGCGCCGCAGGAGAATTTGTGGCGGGTGATCAATCTCTGGCCTTTATTGCTCATCGCTGCTGGTCTACGATTGCTGTTCCGCAGATATTCGAAATGGGTCAGTGCTCTCACGGGTGTCCTGGTCCTGGCTGCAATCCTGGTGACAGCCTTAATTGGTGACAGATTAGGGCTGCAGCCAATTTCCTTCTTTCCATTTGAGTTCGGGAATGTCCAGTTTGGCGACATCACTGGTGAACTTGTCACCGGTTCTGGGAATGTGATCTCGGAGGACAGGCAGGTGAGGGGCTTCAGCAGTGTCCGAATGGGAATTCCCGGAGAGCTCGAGATAACTCCAGACGATGCCGAATCCCTGACCATCTCGGGAGAGGAAAACATCCTCCCGCTCATTGTCACAGAGGTCACGGGGGAGGAGTTATCCATTCACTATAAGCCGGGTTTCAATATTCGAACGAGAGAAAAAATCAAGATTAGATTGACGGTCAAAGGACTGAAGGTGTTGGCAAACAGCAGCTCTGGGAAGATAATCGTAAAACCTTTGACCACCAGTGATTTTCGCCTGGAGGTTTCGAGCTCGGGTGATGTGGATGTCGAAGAAATTCACGCTGAAAGGATCATCGTCGAGATCACCTCTTCGGGTGACGTCGAGATGCGGGGGAATGCCGATGAGCTGGAATTGACGATCTCCAGCTCAGGGAATTTCGAAGGAGAGGATTTAGAGGCAAGGCGTGCGATCGTACGACTCACTTCCAGCGGAGATGCAACGGTGTGGGTCACCGAGGAGTTAGACGCACGTCTCTCAAGCTCGGGTGACCTTTATTATTATGGGGACGCTGTTGTGAGACAATCCACCACCAGTTCGGGTGATGTCGTCTCTAAAGGATCGAAGTAGAGGATGGTTTATATTAAACCAAATTTCTCCCCGTTTTTTATTCGTAAGTCTTATTCGTGCGATAAGTCGTGCTTACCCTCAGACTGATAATAGCCAGGATTAGAAAACCAACCAAGCTAGCCTGGAGGATGCCGATCCATTTGAAAACTTCGTTCATTCCCCCATATCAGAAACCTGATCACATCATTAACAGCCTGGATCGATATTGCAATGCCTCTGCCAGATGGTGTGGGGCAATGTTTTCCTGTCCTGCCAGATCAGCGATCGTCCTTGCCAGTTTCAGTGTGCGGTGATAAGCGCGGGCTGAAAGCTGCATTTGATTCATCGCTGCCCGCATCAAAGCCCGGCAGGCATCATCCAGCTGGCAGTAGCGCCGCACTTGGGATGGGTGCATATCCGCATTGCACAGGATCATGCTTGCCAAACCAGATCTCGTTTCATGCTCTCCATCTGGTTTATCGATTTCGGCCGAGAATCGACAGCGCTGGATCTCCCGGGCAGCTTCCACGCGTTGCCGGACAGCAGTAGAAGGTTCCCCAAAGCGGGTGTCGCTGAGTTTCTCATAGTCCACGCGTGGTACTTCGATATGAATGTCGATGCGATCCAGTAAGGGCCCCGAGATTCGTTTCTGATAGCGGGTGATTGTGGAAGAGGAGCAGGAACAGGCTCTCAATGGGTCCCCAAAATAGCCACAGGGGCAGGGGTTCATGGCTGCGATCAGTTGAAAGTTCGCTGGAAATGTCAGCGATCCTTGAGCCCGGCTGATGGTTACTACTTTTTCTTCAATGGGTTGACGCATCACTTCGAGCACTCGCGGTCCGAACTCTGGAAGTTCATCGAGGAAGAGCACACCCCGGTGGGCAAGCGAGATCTCTCCCGGGTGTGGCCAGTTTCCACCACCCACCAGACCGGCGTGCGAGATGGTGTGGTGTGGGGCGCGAAAAGGACGGGTGCGGATCAATGGGATATCCGGAGGGAGCTGATCGGCGACAGAATAGATGCGAGTGACGTCAAGGGCTTCATCGAAGGTCATGCCCGGCAGGATGGAGGGGATCGCCCGCGCGAGCAGTGTCTTCCCCGCGCCTGGGGGACCGATCATCAGGACATTATGACCGCCTGCCGCAGCCACCTCCAAAGCGCGTTTGACATGTTCCTGACCTTTGATATCCTTAAAATCGGTGAGAACCTCGATAGGGCTGGCATCGATGGTGGTGTGTGGTTGTGGTGGCAGGTGGTGATGACCTGAGAGATGAGCATGTAAATCGGTCAGCGAGGTGACCGGGATCACTTCGAGATCGGGGATGAGAGCTGCCTCGGGCGCGTCTGTCTCAGGCACAAAGACCTGTTTGAAACCCTCTTGCCGGGCAACTGCTGCCATGGGAAGGACACCACGAACATGCCTGACGCTTCCATCCAGAGAGAGCTCGCCTACAACCAGAGAACCTTCCAGGCAATCAGGAGGAAGCTGGTGGGTAGCGATTAGGACCCCCAAAGCGATAGGCAGGTCATATGCCGGACCTTCCTTTCTGACAGCTGCAGGAGCCAGATTGACGGTCACACGCTTGCGTGGAAACGCCAACCCGGCATTCTTGATCGCCATTTGTACGCGTTCCCGGCTTTCTTGAACTGCGGCGTCCGGTAAACCAACGATAACAATTGAAGGTAGCCCTGGCCCGGTGTCTACTTCGACTTCGACGACCACCCCATCCAGACCGATTACGGCGCAGGAATATACCCTGGCGAGCATGAGGTAAGTGTATAGCAGCTGGTCTCAAAAGTCAATTTTTTTCTGCCAGTCCGTTTTGAGGAATGGATCAACATTCGCTTTATGTTAGAATACTCCTATGGCCTTCGACGAAAATCGGACCCACCAGCGCTTAAGAAATCCGCTGACGCACCGGCGGTATCGCAGGCAAGTTTTCTGGCAAGTTTATTTTCCTTTATCTGTAATCGTCTTGGCGGGCCTGTCGATTGGACTGCTGTCGATTTCAGCCCCATCCGGGAGCAGCCGTTTATGGGCGGACATTGCCTTGATTTTCATTCTCCTGGTTATCATGCTATGCATGACCTTTGGCCTGTTGTTGGCTATACCAGCGATATACCTGATTCGACGCGTATCCTCAGCAATTCCCCATGCGTTTTTACGAGGGGAGGATTTTATGATGGATCTGAAACGGCGCGTCAGAGCTATCTCTGACAAGCTCGTCGAGCCGTTCTTGAGATATCATAGCGCCCGGGAAGGCGTGAGAGCGCTGCGTCGCCGGCTGGGGCGAGAAATATTTAGCTAACCGACAGGAACTGCGCATAGACATGTTATTTGTCAATCACATTATGAGCGGATGAGGAGGCGAAAAACCTGACCGAACAAGACACCAGAAAAAGGAGAGGCTTTATGGCAAAGGAGATTCGGGTTCAAGATCAGAAAGGGTTGAATAGGACAAAAGTTTTGATTGTCGGGACCCTCGTCGGAGCTGTAGTAGGTCTGGCAGGGGCATTTCTGTTGGTCAGGAATCTGGAACGGGATGGTAAAGAGATCAAAATATCCTCTGGGGAAGGTCTCCGCCTGGGGGTGTTGCTGCTCACTTTGTTACGGCAGATCGCTTCTTTGAAGGATTGAGGCATTCGACAAAGGAGCGCTTATTGTTGGACCGATTGTGGAGATGAGAAGATGAATGAGCTGGCCGGGATGCATTGTGTAAGAGTCCGGCGAGGCGACCCGCCGGCTTCGCAGGAGGAGATCCAGGCTGGTCTGGCGCAACTGTCAGGCTGGTCTGTGATCGAACAGGGAGGGATAATGAAGCTTGAAAAGAGCTTCAAGTTCAGAGATTTTCGCGAAGCGTTAACGTTTACGAATAAAATTGGCGCGCTTGCTGAGGAGCAGGATCACCATCCACGGATCGTTACCGAATGGGGTAGGGTAACCGTGCAGTGGTGGACGCATGTTGTGGGAGGGTTGCATCGCAACGATTTGATCATGGCAGCCAAAACGGATCGGATAACGATCTAGGTTCTATCATTGCTGATCGTAAAACCCGGTGGTAAGTAACTGACCGGGTTTTTTTCTTGACGGGGATAAGATGAATAACTATAATATGTACGAACGTTCGTTCAAGAATGGGATATATCATGAATGAAAGCTCTCTCAGAAAAAGCGATCACACTCAGATTCTGATCATCGAAAGCGCCTATCGATTGTTCTTGAACAAGGGGTATCATGGGACTTCGATGCGCCGGATCGCGGCTGAAGCAGGCATTGCCCTCGGAGGGATATACAACCATTTCTCCAGCAAAGAGGAGATTTTCAAGGAGGTCCTTCTCCACCACCACCCTTATTTTGAGATTGTGCCTGCCCTGATGTCTGCCAGAGGGGATACCCTCGAAGAGTTGATCCAGGATGCCGCCCGCCTGATGATTGACAATCTCGATGAGCGGCTGGATTTTATCAATCTCCTGTTTATTGAACTGGTGGAGTTCAATGCACGACATGTCCCGGAGCTCTTCAACATTATTTTTCCCGAGGTGCTCAAATTCGCTGACCGCCTCTCAGAACGATCGGCGCACCTCAGGCCGATCCCGATTCCGGTGCTGGTCAGGGCATTCATCGGACTGTTCTTCTCTTATCTCATGACCGAGGTGTTAATCGGCCGTCACTTACCCCCGGAATGGCGCGAAGATGCCCTGGATCACTTCATCGATATCTTCCTCTATGGAGTGATTGCCAAATGAGCGTAAGCCGACTGATATCTTTGATCCGAAAGGAATTCATTCAAATAGTCCGGGATCCACGCACGTTGGTTCTGGTATTGGTCATCCCCATCATGCAGCTCTTTCTGATGGGATATGCTGCCACGACCGATGTGCGCAATGTCACTCTGGCGGTTTACGATCAGGACCGCGGACCTGAAGCGCGGGCATTGCTCGATGCTTATCGCGCAGCGGATTATTTTCGCCTGACTTATGATGTTGATTCTGAAGAGCAGCTGCGAGATCTGATCGATTCGGGAGAGGTCCGGGCAGGTTTGATCATTCCCCCGGATTATGGATATCTGATCGCCTCGAACGGATCTGCGAAGATCGCCTTTATCCTCGATGGAAGCGATCCTACGGTTGCCTCGACTGCCCTTTCCGCTGCCCAGCTGATCGGACAATCGAAAGCAACGGACATTGTCACGCAACGGCTAGAGCGCCAGGGTGTGAGGGGAAATTCTACCCCTCCTGTGGACGTGCTGACCCAGGTCTGGTACAACCCCGATCTGATCAGTTCACATTTCATGATACCGGGCGTGATCGGGGTGATCATGTTTGCCCTGACCTCCATATTGACAGCCACTGCGATCGTTCGGGAACGCGAGCGGGGGACGATCGAACAATTAATTGTCACCCCGATCCGTCCCTGGGAGCTGATCGTGGGAAAGCTCGTACCCTATGTGCTGCTGGCGTTCTTCAACGCCCTGGAAGTGCTGGCATTGGGTGCCTGGTGGTTCAAGGTGCCAGTGCGAGGGGAACTGGGTCTGATCTTTTTGCTTTCTGCCCTTTTCTTACTCTCGAGCCTTGGGATCGGATTACTGGCTTCTACCATCGCTAACACTCAGCAAGAAGCCATGCTCACGGTATGGATGCTGTTGTTGCCCAGTATCTTCCTGGCGGGATTTTTCTTCCCGATCGAAGCCATGCCGCGCGCCTTGCAGTGGATCTCGTATCTCATGCCTTTGCGTTATTACCTTGTCATCCTGCGCTCTTTGTTAATCAAAGGGGTTGGATTCACAGCGCTCCGCGAAGAAGTGTTGGCATTGGCGATTTTCGGTCTGGTGATCATGAGTATCGCCGCGATGCGGTTCCGCAAGCGTTTGGATTGAATTCCAAGACCCAACTACGCAGATTCCTGGAGGTATCGATGCACCTAAATCCAAAACGATTTGCTCCGCTTTTGGTGTTGATAGTTCTCTCAGTTGTAGCTCTCTGGTATCTCACCCGGACGCAGGAAGATCAAAACATCGGCCAGTTCTCCGCCTCCGGCACCATCGAAGCTGTGCAAATAAAATTAGCTTCAGAAGTAGGTGGCAAAGTGACCCATGTCGAAGTCGAGGAGGGGGACCATGTGAGGGCTGGTCAGGTCCTGGTCACCTTTGACGATCAGCTTCTCAAGGCGCAAATCGAGCAGGCAAAAGCGGCGCTATCACAGGCACAAGCGAATTATGCCTTGATCGTGCGCGGTCCATCCTCGCTGCAACGGGAAGCGGCGATTGCAGCTGCCACTGCCGAATTGATCGCAGCTGAACAGGCATTGAAACACCTTTATGAGACCGCAGATCTCATGGCGGCAAAAGCTTTGCAAGAGATCTCTCTGGCTGACCGGGCAATCGACCTTGCGACCAAAAGACATGATACATTGGTTTCCCCGGCGGATCAGGCAGATATCGATGCTGCCAGGGCAGCGGTAGTGCTGGCGAAGGATATGCTCGATAAAGCTCAGGATGCTTTCGAGCCTTATGAAAAAAAGCCCGAGGATAATGTTATCCGGGCGACATTGTTGCGACGGGTATCGGATGCCCGCAACCAGTACGACGCGGCTGTCACCCGGTTGAATAATCTCTTGGGAGATGTGAACGAGATCGAGCTGGCCATGGCGGATGCAGACCTGGCGCTGGCTCAGGCTCAGAAGGCGGATGCAGAACGCCGCTATGCCACTTTAAAGAATGGACCTGATCCCGATGATGTGACACTAGCGAAAGCCCGTCTCGAGGCGGCCAGAGCCAACCTGGAGCTTGCCCGGGCAGAGACTCAGCCCGAAGAGGTGGCAGTGGCAGCGGCTCAGGTGGAGGTTGCACGCTCCGCTTTGGCAGTTCTCGAAGCGCAGCTTGAGAAACTTAGGGTGGTTTCGCCCATCGATGGGATAGTGCTGGAACGCGCAGTTCAGCCAGGTGAAGTGGCAGTTCCCAGCTCCACGTTGCTGACTCTGGCGCAACTCGATAACCTGACGATCACGGTCTTCATCCCGGAGGATCGTTATGGCACGATCAATCTTGGCGATACCGCTCAGGTGACCGTCGATTCATATCCGGATGAGATTTTTACCGCCCGGGTGATCCATATTGCCGATCGCGCCGAATACACGCCTCGCAACGTCCAAACCCAGGAGGGCAGAAAAACGACAGTATTTGCCATCAAACTTGCAATAGACAATCCATCCGGAAAGCTCAAACCAGGCATGCCAGCTGATGTGCTTTTTATCATTCACTGACCGAGGAATAGAGCATAAGGTTTATCGGAAGTCACCTGAGAAACCGTTCTCTCCATAGATGGCGAGGAAAACTCTACAATGATTATTTGTCATGATCTCGTGAAAAGCTTTGACGGATTGACCGCTGTAGACCATTTAAACCTTGCCATCGTTGCCGGTGAGATCTACGGATTGGTAGGGCCAGATGGGGCGGGTAAGACAACCACATTGCGGTTGTTGTGTGGCGCGTTGAAACCTGAAGAAGGCAAGATTCAGATTGGCCCCTTCGATCTTTCCAAACAGGTGGAAGCTGGCAGAGAAATTATCGGTTACCTGCCACAACGCTTCTCGCTCTATGAAGATTTGACTGTACTTGAGAACATCCGTTTCTTCGCTGAGGTAAGAGGCATCCGTTCTGACAAGTGGTTGCCACGCTGTCTGGATATCCTTGAATTCGTTGGACTTTCAGAGTTCAAGGGGCGGCTTGCAGGTCAGCTCTCAGGTGGTATGAAACAAAAGCTTGGTCTGGCAGCGGCATTGATCCACCGTCCGAGGGTTTTACTGCTAGATGAGCCGACCACCGGCGTGGACCCCGTAACACGCCAGGACTTCTGGCAGCTGATCATCCGGCTTGCCAGCGATGACAGAGCGGCAATCCTGGTAACGACTCCTTATATGGATGAAGCCTCACGATGTACGCGGATCGGTTTTATGGCCAAGGGGAGACTGATTGTAGAAGGGACTCCCGAGGATCTGGTGCATCAGCTTGCCAATCGCATTCTCGAGATTCAGGGAACTCCACTCTGGCAGTTGCGTCGAATGATGCTTACCGATGGTGATGTGGAAGATGCCCACATGTTCGGGGATCGCCTGCATGTCAGGGTTAAACCAGGAACTGCGTCCGCGGTCACAAACCGTTTGACGAAGGAAGCAGACAAACACGGGGTTCGGTTATATCGGATACGGGAAGTATTCCCGCAATTGGAAGATGCCTTCCTGGTGTGGATAGGGAAAAGCCAAAATGGGTGAGATTGTCATCGAAGCGCGCAACTTGACCCGCAGATTCGGGGATTTTACAGCCGTCGATCGCGTAACTTTCTCGGTGGAAGCGGGAGAAGTCGTCGGATATTTAGGTCCGAATGGTTCGGGGAAGACGACGACCATTCGAATGTTGCTGGGTCTGTTGCTGCCCAGTGAGGGAGAAGCAAAGGTCTTGGGGTTCGATTCCGTTCGTCAATCAGAAGAAGTACGCCAGCGGGTCGGATATATGTCGCAGAAATTCTCCCTTTATCAAGAGCTGACTGTCCGTGAGAATTTAGTTTTTTACTCAGGTGTGTACGGTGTAAGAGATCACAACCAGTTGAGGCGCGTGATCGAACGCGTGGGATTGGTCGGACATGAGAACACCCAGGCACGGGCGCTTTCGGTTGGCTGGAGGCAACGTCTGGCTCTCGCTGCTGCGATCTGTCACCAGCCAAAGCTTTTGATCCTCGATGAACCGACCAGTGGAGTGGATCCCATAGCCAGGCGGTCTTTCTGGGAATTGATCTATGAGCTGGTTGCGGAGGGCATCACTGCGCTAGTCACCACGCATTACATGGACGAAGCGGAATACTGCGGAAGGGTCGGGATCATGCGCAATGGAAAGCTCCTGGCAATTGACAGCCCTACACGCTTGAAAGAGAATGCCTTACCGGGTATCGCCTGGGATGTGTCTACCACACCGTTGACAACAGCTTTGGATATACTGAGGGGACTCCCTTTTGTCATCAGAGCTGGTCTCCGCGATGACCATATGCGGGCGATCACCCCTGCGGATATTTCTGCAGAACAGATTACCATCGCACTTCAACAGAGGGGGATCGAATTGATCCGTATCGAGCCGGCTGAACCATCCCTGGAAGATGTGTTTCTGGCGCTGGCAGCTTTGCCCGAGGGATTGATAGGGAATAATTCTTCATAATCTTTATCCGATCGTAAATACAATAATCGGGATCTTAAGAGCGGGAAGCTCCTCCACCATAGAGAAAAGAGTCCCGTTACCTCAATAAATCCATTCGGGCAGCATTTCACTGTAAATAAAAGGCTGACCAACCTTTGATCGGATGTAAAATAACCACATGCGAAAGGAGCGCGTGGATTTATTGCTCGTAGAAAGAGGTCTGGCAGACAATCGTTCTCAGGCGCAGCGCATGATCATGGCTGGAAAAGTCAGGGTGGAAGGACAGATTGTCCCCAAACCTGCCATGCAAGTCGCGCTGGAGGCGCAGATTGAGATTGAAGAGCGGCCGCGATTCGTTTCTCGCGGCGGTGAGAAACTGGAAGCGGCTCTGGAAGCTTTCGGTGTCGATGTGCAGGGAAAGGTGTGTGTCGATGTGGGCGCCTCGACCGGCGGTTTTACGGATTGCCTACTCCAGCATGGGGCGAAAAAGGTTTTTGCTGTGGACGTCGGACAAGGGATCTTGCATTGGAAATTACGCCAGGACGCGAGGGTGGTGGTTCTGGAAAATACCAACGCAAGATACTTGACGAAAATCGCCGAACGTCCTGACATCGTCACCATCGATGTCTCTTTCATCTCTTTAAAATCTCTACTGGGAGTTATCCGCAGATGGTTCGAAGGCGAGAAAGGTCAGGTGATCGCTCTGATCAAGCCGCAGTTCGAAGCCGGGAAGGAACAGACTGCCCAAGGCAAGGGAGTGATCCGCGATCCCCGGATTCACGAGGCTGTGTTACGGGATGTGCTGGCCTTTGCAGAAAGTGAGGCTTATCAGATCGCTGGATTGATCCGCTCCCCTTTGAAAGGACCAAAGGGAAATACTGAATTTCTGGCAAATTTGCTATATCCAAGAAGCGAGGAAGTAGATCTGAACCGCTTTATCGAGGAGGTGGTTTTCCCAAAGAGCAATGAAAACCGTTAATCAAATCACCTGTCACGCGGTGCTGTTCGACCTGGACGGCACACTCATCGACTCTTTCGCAGTTATCGAGAGGGTCTGGCGAAAATGGGCTGTTGAGCGAGGCTTACCAGTCGAGGAGGTACTCAGGGCGTCGTATGGGCTGAGGACATTGGATGCAGTCTCTCTGCTGGCACCGGATACCCATGTCGAGGAGGAAGCTGCGAGGATAGAAGCAAATGAAATCAAAGATCTTGATGGATTGAAAGCAACGCCAGGCGCGCGCAGCTTACTTACCTCCCTGGATGGTATCCCTTGGGGGATTGTCACTTCAGGCTCTTATCTGCTCGCCACATCCCGACTCACTAAGGTTGGTTTGCCGATACCCCATGTACTTGTGTCTGCGGATGAGGTTGAGCGCGGTAAACCAGACCCACAGGGTTATCTGTTGGCTGCGAAAAAGCTTGCGGTTGCCCCTGAGGATTGTATCGCCTTCGAAGATTCATCTATTGGCGCACAAGCCGCGCTTGCAGCGGGTATGCGGGTTATTCTAGTCGGAAAGGATGAGAGTATTGAGCTTTCAGATGGGATACTGGCATCGATCCAGGATTTTTATGAAGTGAAGATTTGGAAAACATCGCGGGGGTTCGTGATTCGACTGCCCGAGGCTGGTGGATCGGAGATGGATTGATTTCTTTGTTATTCTGCTTCGTTCTTTCTCACGTTCGAGATACTTTTTTATCGAGTATACTTCAGCCCGTCTATGACTGAGCACATTCGAAACTTTTGCATCATCGCTCACATCGATCACGGGAAATCTACCCTGGCAGATCGGATGCTTCAACTGACCGGGACGATCTCAGAACGGGAAATGACCGAACAGGTGTTGGATAGCATGGATCTGGAAAGGGAGAAAGGGGTGACAATCAAAGCTTCTGCGGTTCGGATGAATTACCACTCTCGAGATGGCAGGCTTTATGAGCTGAATCTGATCGACACTCCAGGACATGTCGATTTCGGCTACGAGGTCTCGCGCGCTCTGGCTGCCTGTGAAGGGGCGATCCTGGTCGTAGATGCCAGTCAGGGGATCGAGGCGCAGACGCTGGCGAACCTGTACATGGCGCTCGAAGCGGACCTGGATATCATCCCGGTTATCAACAAAATCGATTTACCAGCAGCCCGACCGGATGAGGTCAGCGAAGATATAAAAAACTTGCTGGGGATTTCATCAGAGGAGATCATTCGGGTTTCTGCCAAAGAGGGGACAAATGTCGAATCCGTGTTGGAGGCGGTCATTCAAAGGATCAGACCTCCGAGAGGCGGGATAGACCGGGCTCTGAAGGCGCTCATCTTCGATTCGCATTACGATCCGTACAAGGGTGTCGTGGCTTATATTCGCCTTGTGGATGGGCAGATCCTGCCTGGAGACGAGCTGCTTTTAATGGCGAGCGGTGTCAAGTTCAAACCGGTCGAGATAGGCATCTTTACCCCAAATTTCAAACCTGTAGATGCCTTAAGAGCAGGAGAAGTGGGTTATGTCGCGACCGGGTTGAAGACGGTGCGTGAGTGCAGGGTGGGTGACACTTTGACGCAAGCTGCCAACCCTGCGGATGAGCCTTTGCCTGGATACCGGCAGGTCAAGCCGATGGTGTTCGCGGGTATTTACCCCGTCGAAGGAGAGGATTACGCTGATCTGAAAGATGCATTGGAAAAACTGCAACTCAACGACGCCTCACTGGTTTTCCAGCCCGAGACATCCCAGGCATTGAATTTCGGATTCCGCTGTGGTTTCCTCGGAATGTTCCATATGGAGATCGTACAGGAAAGATTGGAGCGGGAATACGATTTGGATATTATCGTGACTTCTCCATCGGTCGAATACGAGATCCTGTTGCGAACTGGTGAGGTGAGGCGAATCGAATCGCCCGCTGATCTGCCCGATGAAAGCCTAATCGCTGAGATTCGAGAACCGTGGATGCGGATCGAGATCTTCTCTCCCGTGGAATACTACGGAGCCATCATGGAGCTGGTCAAACGCAGAAGGGGGGTGTTCATCTCTCAGGATTATCCGACTTCGAATAGGGTGCAGCTCGTATTCGAAATCCCTCTTTCGGAGATCATCGTTGATTTCTTCGATCAACTCAAATCACGCACGCGCGGCTATGCCTCTCTGGATTATCAATTCGTCGAGTATCGGGCGGAGGATCTGGTCAAATTGGAGATATTGGTCAATAACGAACCGGTAGATGCATTGGCAACCATTGTGCACCGTGAGCAAGCGTATCATAAAGGACAAGCGATCATATCAAAACTGAAGGACCTGATCCCTCGCCAGCTGTTCGTAGTACCTATTCAGGCATATGCTGCGGGGCGGGTGATCTCACGCGCGAATGTCAGAGCTTTACGCAAGGATGTGCTTGCCAAATGTTACGGAGGGGATGTCACCCGAAAGAAGAAACTGCTTGAGCGGCAGAAACGCGGGAAGCGACGCATGAAGATGATCGGGAATGTCGAAATCCCTCAGGAAGCGTTTCTTGCAGTTTTGCGATTGGAGGATGTTTGATCGCGCTGCAAAGGATGAAGCTCAAAGAGATCTCCCGCTGGTTGCCAGGGATCATGATCAGCCTGGCCATGCTGATCCTGCTCCTTCGTCTGGTCGATCCCAGGCAGGTGGTTCAGGCGTTGAGGATTATGAAGGTAGGATGGCTGTTTCCTGTGGTACTGCTCTATCTGTGCGGCATCCTCCTTCGCTCGTGGACCTGGGCAACCTTACTGCAAGGAAAAGTACCTTTGCCAAGGGTTTTCCTGACGGTCAATCAAGGCTATCTCCTGAATAATCTTTTCCCACTTCGTCTGGGCGAGATCGGGCGAGCTATACTTCTCAATCAGGTTTCCAGGGTGAGCACTTTCTTCATCCTATCCACGATACTGATCGAACGAGCATATGACCTTGCCATCGCTTCAGGTTTATTGCTCGCGACCCTGCCTTATGTGATCGGTTTCGAATCCGCCCATGAATTGTCCCTTGGAGTGTTGGCAGCGACCGGTGTCACCCTGGTGGGTCTTTTTATCCTGGCTGGTTTCCGGGAAGGGTTGAAAGTAAAATTAGAATCCCTCTGGCCAGCGAACGATCTATACCAGAAACGGTTGCTCCCACGTCTGGATCTGTTCGTTTCAGGGCTTGGTGTCTTACGCAGCCCGGCTCGCTTTCTGCTAAGCCTGTTCTTGATCCTTGCGAGCTGGTTTTTCGGATTGCTTGAAATCCATGTCTTGGCTGTTGGGATAGGGATGGAACCAGCCTGGTGGTGGACCGGTTTTGTTCTGGGAGTTGTCTCTCTGGGGATCGCTGTCCCTTCAGCGCCTGCCAGTTTGGGGGTGTATGAGGCATCAATGGTTGGGGGGTTTCTGCTCTTAGATGTGCCTGGGGAACAGGCGCTCGCATTGGCAATCACTGCACATCTGATTCATATTGCGATCACCGGGCTAGTCGGGGGTTTTGCCCTTGCCAAAGACGGTCAATCCCTGAGCGGTATTTATTTGCGCTTGAGACAAGGGATTGGCAGGTGAGGGGTTTTTCGGTATGCGCATTCTGATTTCTTTGATGTACTATCGACCTCATTATTCAGGTCTGACGATCTATACCGAGAGGCTGGCACGCGCTCTGGCAAAGAGAGGCCACCAGGTGACCATTCTGACCTCCAGATTTGATCAGGCGTTGCTTCCGATCGAGAATCAGGATGGAGTCACTATTGTCCGTCCCAAGGTATTGTTGCGACTCAGTAAAGGGGTGGTCATGCCAACCCTCCCTTATTGGGCGTGGCGTCTGATTCGAAACACGGATGTCGTGAATGCACATGTCCCTCAGCCTGATGCCGCTTTGATTGCCTTGATCAGCAAGATGATGGGAAAACCGATCGTGATCACTTACCATTGCGATTTGTTGTTACCCAAAGGCTTGATCCATTATCTGGCAAATCAATATTCACATCTTGCAAATAGGATCTCAGTTGCCCTTGCCGATATCATCGTCACTAACACAGAAGATTATGCCCACCATTCGCCATTTCTCAAACAATACCTATCCAAAGTCCGCGCGATCCCTCCACCAATCTCTCTGGAACAGGTGACCGAGGATGATCAAAAGGATTTCAGAGACAGGTACGACATTCGACCTGATGAGAAGATCATAGGGATGGCAGCCAGATTCGCATCCGAGAAAGGGGTGGAATACCTGGTGGGGGCATTGCCTAAGGTGCTGGAGAAGATCCCCAATGCCCGGGTATTGTTTGCCGGGCAGTCGGAGGGTGTGCTCGGTGAAGAGGAATATGCTCAGCGCCTGGCTCCCCGGATAGCCAGCCTGGGGCGTCATTGGACGTTTCTGGGTGTCCTGCCACCTAAGGAATGGTCATCTTTCTTTCACACTGCTGATGTGACAGTCCTGCCGAGCATCAACAGCACAGAATCCTTCGGGATGGTGCAGATCGAATCTATGAGCTGCGGCACTCCAGTGGTCGCTTCTGACCTGCCAGGCGTCAGGCAACCGGTGCTGACCACTGGAATGGGAAAAATAGTGCCTCCCCGCAACGCCGACGCGATCGCTGATGCGCTGATCGAGATTCTTTCCAATCCGAATGGATTTATCGGTGAGAAGGAGAAGATCGCGGAATCATACTCACCGGATGTCATTGCTGCCCAATATGAATGTCTCTTCGATGAATTGATCGCCGATATCCGTTCCCGGGTTCGAAAGCGGTAGATCGCTTAACAGGTCTTGGCGAGAATATGGCTGGCAGAGGATCTCATCCCTTCGATAAGGAATATTTCAGCTCTGGAGCATATGCAGAGGTATCTTTCAGGCGGTACAGTCAGTATTGGTGGTCGAACCGTTACTACGCCTTACTGGTGCGCCGTTATGGACCCAAGAAGGGGCGTGTGCTGGAGGTCGGTTGCGGTCTTGGACACCTCTTGGGGTTCTTAAGCCAATGGTACCAGGTCTTTGGTATAGATATCAACGCCTGGGCGCTTTCGGAAGCCCGAAGGAATGTACCAGAGGGTCATTTTGCTATCCTCTCGGCTGAGGAACTACGACCGTTTCTGGATAGTTCATTCCAGGTTGTCATCGCCAAACATGTCGTTGAGCATTTAACAGACCCGGATCGAGCGATAGCAGAGATGGTGCGCGTCCTGGCATCAGGAGGGTTGTTGCTATTGGCGACACCCAACACAGCTTCGCTGGCACGGGCGGTGAAGAAAGAGAAGTGGATAGGTTATAAAGATCATACACACATCAATCTCAGAGCGCCAGAAGTATGGCTGGAGCGCCTGTCGCAGAACGGTCTCATCCTCAAACGAGTCTTCTCTGATGGGTTCTGGGATGCTCCGTATATCCGATATTTACCGGTCATGATGCAAAAAGTGCTTTTCGGATACCCTGGGGGGTTGCAAGCCATTTTCGGTTGGAGTATCATTCCCCTTCGCATGGGTGAAAGCCTGATCGTAATGGCGGAAAAACGATGAACGATGAACCGAGCGTATTGGATTATGTAAAGGCTCTGCTCTCTCCCTGGCGTGGGTCACCGCCGACCATCCCTGAACTTCCAAAAGAAGCAAGGGTTGAGCTTTCTTCCCTAGATGAGGTTCCATTGGGAAAAGAGGGGGATATCAAGCACTTAGAACCAATGGCTGAGTCTATGGGATTGTCTGTGGAAAGTATCCGACCGGCATTGAAATTACCTTGGAGGGCGATCTCCGCTGCGATCCTTGCACTCATCGCACAGGTGTCTCTTGAACCGGCCCCCGATCGAACAGCTGAGATGAGCATTGTGCTTTATTCTCTGGCAGCCGTCCTGGCAGTCTGGTCTTTTCTTCAAAAGGAATGGTCTCTTCCCGATATCCAGGAAGTCGAGGTCATCGAAGATGCGTTGAGAATCCGGTGGGTGAATCTTTGGATTGGATTGGGTTTCGTGCTACTGGCATTCATCGCCTTCGGCGGTAACAGGTTTACCTGGATCAATCTCATCCTGTGGTTAATGGCGATCGGATTCATCGTCTCTGCCCTATGGTTAAAAGGTGAGACTGGAAAAGGAAATCTATCGATTTATCGGGATAGATTGAAAGGTTTCATCGCTGGAATGCGTGTTTCACCATGGGCTGGTGTGCTCGTTGCAGCGGGTCTGGTGATTCTCTTCTTCAGGCTCTATCGACTGTCATCCGTACCACCGGAGATGGTCAGCGACCACGCCGAGAAACTGCTGGATATCTGGGATGTCTTGCATGGAGAGACACGTATTTTCTTTCCCAGGAATACCGGGCGAGAGGCGTTTCAGATGTATTTGACGGCTGCGGTGATCAAGATCTTTGGAACTGGATATTCTTTTACCAGTCTGAAAATCGGAACTGCACTGGCGGGTTTAGCAACTCTCCCGTTCATCTATTTATTGGGAAAAGAGATCGCCAACCGTAGAGTGGGTTTATTAGCGATGCTTTTCGCAGGCATTGCCTACTGGCCAAACGTGATCACTCGGGTGGCTTTGAGGTTTACCTTCTATCCTCTTTTCGTCGCTCCGACCTTGTATTTTCTCATCAGGGGATTGCGGAGAGAGAGCCGAAATGATTTTTTACTTGCCGGGGTATTTCTAGGATTGGGGTTACACGGCTATACCCCATTTCGCATCATGCCGTTGGCTGTTCTGCTTGCTGCAGGATTGATCTTACTTCACGGAGATCGATTGCGTTCGAAACAGAAGACATTGAGCTACCTGGTGATATTAGTCATTTCCGCTTTGATACTCTTTCTGCCTCTGTTGAGATTTTGGGTAGAAAACCCCGAATTGTTCGGATATCGTGCATTCACGCGGCTGGGTTCTGTCGAACGCCCGTTACCTGGACCTGCATGGTTGATTTTCCTCCAAAACCTTGGACGTGCATTGGCGATGTTCGGCTGGAACAATGGGGAGATCTGGCCTGTCTCGGTGACGAACCGCCCAGCTCTGGATGTGGTCTCGGCGGCATTTTTCCATATCGGTGTTGTTCTGCTTCTCATTCGATATATTGCACGCAGGAACTGGCTTGATCTCTTTTTTGTCCTTTCTGTTCCGGTTTTGTTGCTGCCCTCTGTCCTTTCACTTGCCTTTCCGTCAGAAAATCCTGCGCTGAACCGTACAGCTGGTGCGATTGTGCCAGTTTTTATTATTACAGCGCTTGCCTTCGATGGTTTCTTGCGAGGCTTCGAAGGTAAGTTTCCAGCACCCTTAGGCAAATGGCTCTCGATAAGCCTGGCAGCTCTCCTTCTACTCTGGTCTGGACGACAGAATTACGATCTGGTTTTCAATCAATACCAGACAAGTTACAGCCTCTCCTCCTGGAATTCGAGCGAGATCGGACAGGTTTTGCAGAAATTGACCAGCACGATCGTGCAAGAGCCTAATGCCTACGTTGTGGCTTATCCCCATTGGGTAGATACCCGGCTGGTTGGGATAAACGCCGGGTATCCAACGCGAGATTTTGCGATCTGGCCAGAAGATTTTTCGAAAACCCTCGACCAGCAAGGCACCAAAGTGTTTATTGTTAGGCCAGATGATTCGAATTCCCTGGAAGCATTACAGGTTCTTTACCCACTTCACCTTCTAAACCTGTACGACTCGAAATTGGAAAATAAAGATTTTTACATCTTCCTGGCGTTAACGGAATTCAATTCGGCTGACGGTGTCGATGATTAATGAATAGGTTGATAAATGGATGACCTCGCTCGAGAATCCTCTCGTAAAGCGATCAATACTTCGATTACCACGATCCTCCTGATCCTCATCTTGATGGCAGGAGCATTCTTGCGTTTTCGTGGGCTGTTTTGGGGAGAGTATCAATACCTCCATCCTGACGAACGATTTTTGGTTTGGGTTGGAAGCGATATCGAGCCGGTTGAGAACCTGGCAGAGTATTGGGATACGCAAAATTCGAGTCTGAACCCGCATAACCGCGGGCATGGCTTTTATGTTTACGGTACCCTGCCCATGTTCGTGACGAGGTATCTTGTGGAGTGGATTTACGGACACTCTGGATTCAACGAGATGACCAATGTCGGTCGTTCGCTTTCCGCGCTGGTGGATTTGCTGACAGTGTTTGTGGTCTATTTCATCGGACGGTGGGCTTACAACCGGTGGGTTGGTCTCGTTGCTTCCGCGTTCTCTGCCTTTGCTGTCCTGCAAATTCAGCACGCCCATTTTTTCACGATGGACAGTTTCACAACCTTTTTTGCCGTCCTGACGATCTATTTTGCGGTCAGGGTTGCCAGGGAAAAAGGTCTTCAGCACAATCTCGATCTTGTCGAAAGTAATCACCCTGTTTCTATCTTACCTGAAGATGAAGCGTTATCCCGGGGGGCATCAGAAACCCAGGCGTCTTTGCTGGGCAGGTTGATGGTATATATTTCAAACCCCCTTTTTAAATCAAGTCTGGGATTCGGCATCGCCCTGGGTATGGCTGTGGCATCGAAGGTGAATGCAGCCCCCCTGGGTCTGCTCCTGCCAGTGGCTGTGCTTATCCGATACGCCGATCTGGAAGGGAAAAAACAGCGCGAGATATTATTGGCTTCCTTCCCATACCTGGTGCTGGCAGGTGTAACAAGTATCCTGGTCTTTCGGATATTCCAGCCATATGCTTTTAGCGGTCCAGGCTTTTTTGGTCTGAAACCCAATCCAGCTTGGTTGGCAAATTTAAACGAGCTGCGTAATCAGGCCAGCGGAAATGTCGATTTTCCGCCAGCTCTGCAATGGGCGCGCCGACCAGTCTGGTTTGCCTTACAAAACATGGTTCTATGGGGGATGGGATTGCCTTTTGGTCTGGTGGCATGGGCAGGTTTTACTAGCGCCAGCTGGCAGATCTTGAAAGGATCCTGGCGTAAGCACTTCTTGTTGTGGATCTGGACAGCTTTTTATTTCACCTGGCAATCGTTGATATTCAACCCTTCGATGCGCTATCAGCTGTTGATCTATCCGATTCTGGCGGTCTTTGCTGGCTGGGTGATTTATGAAGCTTATTCTGTTTGGGGTGATAAGCGAGGATGGGTCAGGTACCTCTCTCTGGGGTTCGGTCTAATGGCTTTGATTTTGACAGCCGCCTATGCATTTGCATTCTCGAATATCTATGTGCGCCCGATCACCCGCATTGCTGCATCGAGGTGGATCTATCAGAATGTTCCTGGCCCGATCAATCTTCCCATCGAGACTTCCGAAGGGATCGAAAGACAGATCGTCCCCTACCCTTATAATCTGGCAATGAGCGAGGAAGTTCCTTTTGTCACCGGGTTTGTCGCTCGGTATTCTGGGCAGCTGAATGAGATATATCTCGGAAGACTGATCGATCCCACTAAAATCACCGGTTTAGAGGATTTTCTGGTGACGATCTCGGAACAACCAGGCGGAGGGGGCAAAAATTCCCGAGTGAACCTGAAAGTTGGGACAGCTCCTCCTGAAGAGGGTGTCACTGCCAGGGCTTCGGCAGAGCCAGTGGAACCGTTCTTGTTCAATCAGGGGCAAGAGTACTTTCTCGAATTACGCCCTGGTCTGGGTCAGGGACCGGTCATTTTATCTGGTGTATTGAATCTCGATATTGTTGGGGAAGGCCAATATCATCAAACGATTGCGTTGGAGAAGGTCTACGCTGACGCTTTGACTCCATTCCCGATCAAATTTGTTGCTGAGAGTAATGGTGTTCTTCAGGATCTGTTTCTTTCGATTAATCCCCAACCAGCTGATCAAGAGAAAAAAATCATCTTAGAGATTTCCCGGCAACCAGAGGGGAATGATCTGTTGGCTCACGCCAGTTACTCAGTGGATTTCACCTTTGCGAGGGAGATCAAAGGTATAACCCTGCCCTTGTCTAACCCGGTGCAGATCAACGCAGGTGAAGAATACTTTATTACCATCAAGAGCGATGATGCCCTTGATGGTGTTATTCTACGTGGAACTGCAATCGCCAATGAGGGGGCATGGGATGATGGGCTGCCGGTGCGGCTGGACGGTTATGATGGTTTTGGAGGGATTTACGAACCAGGTCTGAATTTCGATATGTACGAGGATGACAATCAGAATAAGTTGTCCAGGTTTTACACCATCCTCGATGCAACAGAATATATCCTGATCAGCTCCAGCCGCCAATGGGGGAGTCTCCCGAGGTTGCCTGAAAGATTTCCGATGACACGCGAGTACTATCGTCGATTAATTGGCTGTCCTCCCGATCGCACCGTGGAGTGGTGCTATAACGTCGCCCAACCTGGGATGTTCTATGGGGAATTGGGATTTGATCTGATTGAAGTTTTCGATTCCGGACCTTCCATTGGCCCTTTCGAGATTAACGACCAGCCTGCAGAAGAGGCATTCACCGTTTACGATCACCCCAAGGTTTTTATTTTCCAAAAACGACCAGATTATGACCCTGCCAGGGTGAGGGCAATCCTTGGCGCGGTTGATCTATCGCGTGTCATCCATATCACCCCAAAGGAGGCAGAATCCTTACCTCGTGATCCCATGTTGCCAGCGAGCAGGTTGGAACGACAACGAAATTCTGGAACATGGATCGAACTATTTAACCCGTCAAACCTCCTGAATGCCATTCCAATTCTGGGTGTTGTCGTCTGGTATCTAGTGTTATTCTTGTTGGGCGTTCTTGTTTATCCCCTTCTCAGGTTCAGTTTGCCAGGGTTGACCGATCATGGATACCCACTGGCACGGACAGCAGGCTTGTTGATCCTCTCGTATCTGGTCTGGCTGGCTGGATCGGCGGGCATCTCAACTACTCGTTCTCTGATCACAATAGCCGTCGTGATAATTGCATTGTCAGGCGCTCTTCTCTATTACCGCCAGAGAGATGCTATCAGCGAAGAATTGAGGCAGGGGAAGCGTTATTATCTCATCGTCGAGACATTATTCATGGCATTCTTCGTTTTCGACCTGCTCATTCGTCTGGGTAATCCGGACCTCTGGCATCCCTGGAAGGGTGGCGAGAAACCGATGGATTTTTCGTATTTCAACGCTGTCCTCAAGAGCATCACTTATCCTCCTTATGATCCATGGTTTGCAGGAGGGTACATTAATTACTATTATTACGGTTTCTTGCTGATTGGGGTCTTGGTGAAGTGGTTGGGAATAACTCCCTCGATTGCCTACAATTTGATCATCCCGACGATCTTCGCCATGATAGCCATGGGAGCATTTTCGCTTGCCTGGAATCTGGTTTCGTGGAAGAAAGATCACTATCATGAATGGCACCAGATAATCTGTTCAATTCCATTTCTGGCGGGTCTTGCAGGGGCTCTGGGCATGGCGGTTTTGGGGAATCTGGGCATCGTGCGGATGATCTACCAGGGTTATCAGCGGCTGGCTGCCCCAGGTGGGAATATCGATTCGGCCGGCATCATCACACGTTTCGTCTGGGCGGGCGAAGGCATGCTCAGGGTACTTGGCGGAGAAGCGCTCCCTTATGGCATAGCGGACTGGTATTGGAATCCAAGTCGAGTGATCCCAGCGCCGAATGACGTTGAACCCATCACAGAATTCCCATTTTTCACAGTGTTATATGGAGACCCGCACGCCCATTTGTTCGCTCTTCCGATCACTCTGCTGGCTCTGGCATGGAGCTTCTCAGTGGTTCTTGGACAGGGTTGGAGAGCAGATAGATTGGAGAAACCGAGAAAATCTCTATTACCATTGGTCGCGAGTTTTCTTTTGGGCGGTCTGGCAATTGGTGCATTGCGAACGATCAATACCTGGGATCTGCCTACATATCTTGGCTTGGGGATGCTGGCGGTAGGTTATACCGTCTGGCGTCATTTTGCTGACTTTGATATCAGGATGACCATCCTTAAAAGTCTGCCGAAAGCGACGCAGAGGGCGATTTACGCCCTGGCGATGACGATTCTATTGGCTGTGCTTGCGCTGATCCTTTTTTTTCCCTATTCGATCTGGTATGTCCAGGGTTACACAGATGTGGATATCTGGAGGGGGTCGCATACACCAGTCTGGTCTTACTTCACACATTGGGGATTATTCCTTTTCGTGATCGGTTCATGGATGGTTTGGGAAACCCGGGATTGGATGGCAAATACCCCGCTCTCTGCGCTTCGAAAGCTCGAACCTTACAAGGGGTTGCTCCTCACTGGGGTAGTTGCCATCCTGGTTTGGATTAT